>Ga0209510_1000675_pt1 | contig 44588 bp, 36 predicted proteins | sample BiotimSIPDNA_FD_185749 | JGI IMG/M metagenome (GOLD analysis project Ga0209510, IMG submission 185749) | Anaerobic biogas reactor microbial communites from Washington, USA - Biogas_R1 time_0 SIP DNA (SPAdes) (version 2) | ecosystem: Engineered > Bioreactor > Anaerobic > Unclassified | place...
AAATCAATCTACAAGGTTGCTGTTGGCATGCACTGCTGCTGGCAGGAACTGCTCCTGATGGGAGATCACTGACACCACAAGATAAGGGAAGCCTCGGCAAGAAACAAAAGCTTCCCGGTCTTGTGGTGTCAGTAACTGCTGCGGGTAAGATAAGAGCGGAACGCCTCGGCAAAAGGAAAAAGCTTCGCGTTTTTGTGGTGACAGTGACACCAGCTGTTAGCATGAGTATGGAGCGCTTCGGCAAGAAAAAAAGCTTCCCGATCATGTGGTGTCAGTGACACCAGCTGTTAGCATGAGTATGGAGCGCCTCGGCAAGAAAAAAAGCTTCCCGATCATGTATGTGGTGGTAGCGACCGACGTGGCAACCCGTACAAAGTTAAAATCTCTTAAATGATGACCGGAGGGTGGTAAGTAACCGAAAAAGCACAAATGCTTGTAATATTCAATTAGATAGAAGATTACGTAATTATATAACAGAGTTATTACTTACCACCTCCCCCCGAAATTGCAAAAATCCGCAAAAAACAAAGGAAGGTGGTAAGTAGTCAAAAATCATTAAATGTGTCTAGTGTACACATAAACAGCGAGTTGTAAATTTTTATAACATAGCCGTTACTTACCACCTCCCGTAAATCAATCTACAAGGTTGCTGTTGGCATGCACTGCTGCTGGCAGGAACTGCTCCTGATGGGAGATCACTGACACCACAAGATAAGGGAAGCCTCGGCAAGAAACAAAAGCTTCCCGTTTTTGTGGTGTCAGCGACGCCAGCAGTCAGCAAGAGCGGATCGCCTCGGCAAGAAACAAAAGCTTCCCGGTCTTGTGGGAGAAGTGACGGTCCGGAACAGATCGGATACGGAACTGTGCTGTGCGGTGTGGTGCCGTGCCGTGCCGTGGGGTACTGTACCGTGCGGTGTTGTACGGTGTGTCACTGGCCCATAGCCCGCAGGATTTTCTGTCCTCCTTCCGGATCCATTAGGAAACGGGCGAATTTTTTCGCCAGTTCCGGATTCTCCGCATTTTTTGGTATTGTGTAACTGTAGACAATGGGTGACCCGGTAACAGTCACAGAATCTGCAGGACTGTTTCCACGGATCTTCAGTTTTGCGCGCGAATAATGAGATGCCAGTTCATGATTCCCCAGGTTTATCTCTTCCGGCAATTCCAGGTAACGAAGGTTATGCTGCAGGGCTACTGATTTGTAGATGAATATATAATCAATAGACTGACTCCCCAGCAAGGCCAGCAAATCCACTTCTTTGGGGCGGATAAAACGCCGGTCTTTTTCAGTAAAATCCTTTACTCTGAAAGGCCGGGTTACGGTTTTGTCCCTGTAATAATCTTCAGCAAGTTGCAGCACTAATACCGTACGGTAGCCACAAGGATCTGCATGGGGATCCGAACGCCCAAAAAAAACATCCTTTGAGAGCAGTATTTCCGACCAGTTGCCGGAGTGGATCTCATCGGCGCGGCGGGATCTGTCGGTAAAGGCAATAACCATGCTGTTCACGGCGAAAGGCTGATTCATGTATGCATGTTCGGGGATCAGCAGTTTTTCAATTACCTGGTAATCTGCAGAAGCCAGGATATCGCAGGAACGACCCAGTTCCGTGATCTTGCGGGCACAATCCACACTTCCTGCCGCTTCCATACGAAATTGCGTTTTTGGGTACATGACCGTAAAACTGTCTGCCAGGGCTTTCATGGGCAGCGAAAGGCTGCCGGCGTGAAATACCACAAGACGGTTCTCTTTACCGGAGTTTTGACAGGACACGAAAGAAAACACCAGGGGAATAAGGACAAAGAGAATGATCTTTTTCATAACCTTATTATGGATTTACAAGCCTTATCTCACCCAAGGCTTTAATGCATCGGTCGGCAAAAGCATCGCCGGCCGCGTAAAGAATAAAAGAATTGTCTTCTTTGACAAGCAGGGGATCGCGGTGGTCGTTGCGGTTGATCAACTCGGCAAGGGAAAAGGCTGCCCGGTATCCGTCCACTCCGGCAACACTCATCATTGCGGAGCGAATGGCAGGGTAATCATTCGCAGGGAACCAGGGAGCAAGCACTCCGCTCAGCTGTTGACCCCGGAATTCCCTGACCCGTTTGTACCCGGTACTGTTTCCGTAAAACAGGGTGGTGTGGCTGAGTACGGGCAAATCGTCTTTCAGGTCCGTTATCACGGCCAATGTATCCTCTGGGGAAGACATTACTTTAAGCCTGCACGGATCGTTTTCCAGGACTGCCGGATCCCTGTCCACTATATAATTCCCTTTCAGGGACCGTATTGTGATGCGTGACGGGGATTTGATATTTCTTTCAGAGATCAGGTCCGATTCAACCACCAGTTGGGTTTGGTCGGGCAGATCCCATAATTCTCCCGTTTTACCCGGAATTACCCGTGTCACGCGCTTGGCAATGACAATTCCGTATGGATTGGCCGAGTAAAAGAGCTCTCCCCAGGAAAAGACGGCCATATCACCCCGGTCATTCCGCACTTCAATATAGATATCCACCGGGGGCCAGAAATCTTCTTTGCTGGCCTTATCCACTTTCAGGGTACTCAGGATATCGCACAAGGCATACCCGTCGTAACGGAAAGCACCCTTGAAGGCTATGGAATCGCCTTCCGGACAGTAAACGGCTTCTTTTACGGTCACGGTTCTAAGCGGGAACCGGGAAAGCTTGATCTCTGTTTCTTCTTCAACTTCTCCGTCAATCAACAGTTTTTTTGGCCCGGGAAGGGTCGTGTAAGCCTCCCTGTTGAAATAATTGTTGGATCCGGAATTCCAGACCAGCGTGGATCCGCTGATGGCATCAAGATCCAGGGAAATACAGGAAGTGACCAGGCTGCTTGACAATACGGCAGTCAACAGGATAAGGATAGGGTAGTATATTCTTTTCATATTTTTGTTATTGTTCCAATTCAACCTCCGCTGACAAGATGAATGATATCCAGGTGATCCCCGTTGCGCACAACAGTCAGGGGCCAGGATTCCCTGGGAATGAGTGTCCCGTTAAGTTTAACGATAAGCATTTTAAAATGAAACGATTTCTCCTCCATGATTCGGGTTATGCTCATTTCTTGCGGGGAAAAAGTCTCTTTGCGGTTATTCAGTGTGATGGTCATGGTTCTGGCAACGGTTTATCCTTTAATAAAAGTTCCAGGGCAAGGTCGGCCTGCATCATGGCAACCATGATTACCCGGGGGGCCAGCAAAGGTACAAGTTTTTGCTCTGTTTCCTTTTGGTCACCGCAAATGTACAAATTGCCGGATCTTTGCATACGCAGGGTTTCCAGGCTGCCGTATCCGGCAATTCCCGAACCCATGATCAGCGGTTTGAAGGGAAAATGCGCGATCATCCACTCGGCAAACCATTTTTTTTCTTTGGCAAGGTCAAAAGCTTCAATGACCACGTCACATGAACCGAAAAGAGAGCCGGCGTTTCGGGGCGTTACTTTGCAGGCATGTGCTTCAACATCTGCCAGGTTGTTGATTCGCAACAGGTTTTCCCGGAGTGCATCCACTTTACGTTGTCCTGTCTGATCGGCAAAAAAGAACTGCCTGTTCAGGTTGGCTTCCGTTACCACGTCATAGTCGGCTATGACAATATGACCCAGACCGCTTCTTACCAGTGCGGCTGCCACGTTGGAGCCCAGTCCCCCGGCACCTGCAATACCCGCTTTTTTTACACTAAGGTGCGATGCAATATTTTGTATAACGGTCATTTTCGCTATTTTTGCAATACAAATATACAACTAAAACACCTTTTATGAATGCAATAATCGGCAACCGTACAGTTCTGGCCAAATTCCCTTATACATGGAAACCTTTAGACAAGGGATATTCAGACCAAAGCCTTTATGTAAATCTGGATACATTTACTACAGAAGTGCGTCCCGTAGATCCTTCCGTAAAGGAAAAATTTGTAGGAGGCAAAGGATACGGACTGAGGATGCTTTGGGATGCTGTTACACCGCAAACAAAATGGAGTGATCCCGAAAACGAGATCGTTATTTCCGGCGGACCTGTCTGCGGGATAACACAGTATGCCGGCTCCGGAAAAAGCATTTGCGTTGGGTTGTCCCCGTTGACTGAAAGAGTTGTGGATTCGAATGTCGGAGGCCATTTTGGGCCGCACCTTAAATTTGCCGGGTTCGATGCCCTGGAAGTACAGGGAATAGCTCCCCGCGAAGTCATTGTATATATCAACGGTGTAGATCATGAAGTGGAGTTTTTCGCGCCTCCGGAAGGGATGCATACAGATTCGCATCTTCTGGCGGAGGAACTGCATGAAATGTTTGCCGATAATGAAAAAGACAAACTGAATGTATCTGTTGTTTCAACCGGACATGCAGCCGATCACTCTTTGGTGGGAATGCTTAATTTTTCGTTTTATGATGTCAAGCGGCAAAAGATTCGTTTGAAACAGGCAGGCAGGGGAGGCCTGGGAACATTGATGCGTCATAAAAACGTACGGGCTATAGTAGCCAAAATTCCCAAAGTTTCAGGCAATTTGAACAATGTGGTGGATATGCCGGCCATACTGGAGAGAGGCAAACGTTTCAATAAAGAAATGAACGATATGGATGATATCCAGTGCCAGATGCGTAAAGTGGGAACGGCACACCTGATGGGTGTTATGGAAAAATACGACTTGCTTCCGGTAATGAATTTTAAGTACGGTGATCATAAAGATTGTCATAAAATTGATATGGAAGTGTGGAAAAAGCACTTTTCCCAGGGAATTCCCGATGGCTGCTGGCTGGGTTGTACCATGATGTGTTCCAAGGGGATAGATGATTTTGAATTAAGGACCGGCCCCTATAAAGGTTCAAAAGTCCTGGTTGACGGACCCGAGTATGAAACGGCAGCTGCCCTGGGATCCAACCTGGCCATTTTTGATCCTTTGTATGTGGCGGAAGAAAATTTTTATTGTGACACCTACGGGATTTGCACCATATCATGGGGCAATATCATGGCTTTCATTATGGAATGCTGGGAAAACGGAATTTTGAACAAAGAGCGGACGGGAGGCCTGGAATTGTACTGGGGCAACGCTCCGGCTGCCCTGGAATGCATGCACCAGCTGGCGCGTGGTGAAGGGTTTGGCCTGGTGGCCGGTCTGGGTGTGAAAAAGATGAAAGAAATGTTCATTGAAAAAGGGTGGGGAGATCCGGATTTCCTAAAAGACATAGCTATGGAAAACAAAGGGATGGAATATTCCATGTACGTTTCCAAAGAATCTCTTGCACAACAGGGCGGGTATGCCATGACCAACAAAGGTCCGCAGCACGATGAGGCCTGGCTGATATTTATGGATATGATCAATAACCAGATCCCCACTTTTGAAGACAAAGCGGAAGCCCTCCATTATTTTCCCATGTTCCGCACCTGGTTCGGATTGGCCGGATTCTGCAAATTGTGCTGGAACGACATAGAGCCGGCCGATAATGCCCAGACAGACGAGCCGGCAAAAGTGCCCGAGCATGTGGACAATTACGTGACCGTGTTCAAAGCCGTAACAGGAAGGGATTTTGACAAGGAAGAGTTGATCCGTATGTCCGAAAGGGTCTACAATTTCCAGCGTATATTCAATATCCGCATGGGATACGGCTTAAGGAAAGACGATGCACAGCCTTACCGGGCATGCGGTCCCGTGACCGAAGAAGAGTACCTGTCCAGGCAGGAACGTTACGACAAACAACTGAAAGAAGAAGCAGGCGTTGATCCCCAAACCATGAGTCTGGAGGAAAAACGCCGTGTGTTACGTGAATTCAGGGAAGACCGTTACGAACGTCTTCTGGATGCTGTATACAAACGCAGAGGCTGGAATGCCAACGGGGTTCCGCGCATTGAATTCCTGCAGGAAATTGGCATGGACCTTCCCGAACTGGTAGAAGTGGTAAAACCTTTACAGTAAGTCTACGCTCCTTTTTATAAATGTATTCAAGGGTTCGCCTTTAAGCAGGTTGTTTGCCAGCAGGGCAAGATCGCAAACCTGGTTGATTAGGTTTTTGTCTTTAGATTCCCGGATCTTCTGAATAATTGGGTGTTCAAAATTGACTACCAGTGAATAGGATTCAGGCATGGACCCCATGAAGTTCATGCCTCCTCCCAATGCTGACATCTCCCGGTAGCGGCGCATCCACTCTCCCTGGGTGATCATCACGGGATTCTGCTGTGGTCCCATATTTTCAAAGTTGACCGTAAAAGTGACGTCTTTTGGAAGTACTTCCCGGAAAGCTTCCTGAAGTTCTTTTTCTTCCTCTTCACTCATGTCCGGTTTGGACAAATCTTCTTTGGGGATCAGTCTTTCAGGGGTATCGGAATCCACGCGTACAAAGCGGACGTCTTTCATTTTGGATTCCAACAGGTTGACAAAGTGGGCACACAGGGGGGAATCCAACAGGAGCACGTCGTATCCTTTTGCCTTGGCGGCACTTATATAGGCATACTGTTCCTGGGTGTTGGTGGCGTACAGGTATACCAATTTGTTGTCTTTATCCTTCTGGGCGGGTTCAATCAGAGTCTGGTATTCGTCATAGCTCAGGTATTTGCCGTCAGTGTTTTTCAACAAGGAAAACTTCAGCGCCCTGTCGTAAAACTTTTCTTCCGTGAGCATACCGTATTCGATAAAGAGTTTCAGGTTATCCCATTTTTCTTCCAGAGACGGCCTGTCGGTTTTGAAAATCTCTTCCAGGCGGTCAGCTACTTTTCTTGTTATATGGTTTGATATCTTTTTGACATTGGAATCACTCTGAAGGTAACTTCTGGATACGTTCAATGGAATGTCCGGAGAGTCAATAACCCCGTGCAGCAAGGTCAAGAAATCAGGCACAATGTGTTCTACGTTGTCTGTCACAAAAACCTGGTTGCAATACAGTTGTATCTTGTTCCGCGTTACTTCCAGCTTGTCCTTGATCTTGGGAAAATATAAGACTCCCGTAAGTTTGAAAGGGTAATCCACATTCAGATGGATCCAGAAAAGCGGATCTTCTGCCATCGGGTACAATTTGCTGTAGAAAGCTTTGTAATCTTCCTCCTTCAGATCGGTGGGCATACGGGTCCACAGGGGATTGACGTCATTGATGATCTTATCCTTGTCAAGAACGACCTCTTTGCCGTCTTTCCACTCTTTTTCCTTTCCGAAAGCGATTTCCACCGGAAGGAAACTGCAGTATTTGTGAAGCAACGTTTCTATCTGGCTTTCCTGTGCGTAAGACTCGTGTTCGGCATAGAGATGAAGCACAATGTCGGTTCCCCTGTCTTCTTTATCTGTCGGTTCCAGGGTATATTCAGGGGTTCCTTTACAAGTCCATTTGACAGCTTGTGCTCCTTCCTGCCATGATTTTGTGATGATCTCCACCTTTTTAGCCACCATGAAACTGGAATAGAAGCCCAATCCAAAATGACCTATGATGTTGTTTGCCTGGTCTTTGTATTTTTCTAAAAATTCACCGGCACTGGAAAATGCAATCTGGTTGATGTATTTGTCCACTTCATCGTCCGTCATGCCTATCCCTTTGTCCGAAACGGTTATCGTCTTTTTTGCCGGATCAGCGCTGACCCTGATGGTCAGATCGCCCAATTCGCCTTGGATATCGCCTTTGGCAGCCAGCGCCTTGACTTTTTGTGTTGCATCTACTGCATTGGATATCAATTCCCTGAGAAAGATCTCATGATCTGAATACAAAAATTTCTTAATGATTGGAAAAATGTCCTGGGTGGTTACCCCTATAGTGCCTTTGTTTTTCATAATAAATCCTTGTGGTTTTTGAACTCTACGGGGTGTCAAAAACCATTCCAAGCAGGAAAAATATGACTATTTGTCAGTTCCGAAGAATTCCAGACACTGTTTCACCAGTCTTTCCTGCTGTTGTGCCGTTTTCAGTGTTTCCAGCGGAAACCCAAGAACTACTATGTTGTATTCTCCCTTGTAAGCCACTCCGGCACTCAACCGGTTATCCAGGTACCGGAATATGGTATAAGCCTCTTCACAGGCCGGTTCAAGGGCGTTGGGGGACTCAACCGGATAGATTTCCCGGTTCAGCTCGGTACGGAAGGAATAGACCGGATCACCTGTAAGATCTTCATTATAAAAAGCTTTGTAAGGCGAGGGGGCTGTCATAACTTCCCCGGTACGCGAGGCATGGTTGCTGCGGTGCTTGACTTTGAGTACTTCCTGTGCAAAGATCCGTCCCAGGCTGTCTTTCTGGTAGCCTCCCCAGATATCGCTGGTAGTATATGCACCGGTGATCAGCATGTTGTTCCCGTCCCCGGCATACTGTGTAAGCTTAGTCTGGAGTGCAGGAGGAAAAGCCTTAAAGTCTATGCGTCCGGAGAGGGTGCCTCCCCGGGTTACCTGTTTTTGTTTTCCCAGAATCAGGTCCAGGGCATAAAAATCCCCGATGTTGTGGGTATTGGTATTGGTAAATGCATCCAGGCCGGATGAAACATAACTGTATCCTGCCCGGGCGAATGCTCTTCCGTGAATAATGATGTAATCGAATGTGTTTCCGGGGACAACCTTGTCTTCCCAATCTGCATAACTGGCCCCGAATCCGGGGGAATCGTCATCTGCCCAACCGTTGTTTCTGCTGAATTCAAACTGGGAACCTACATAGGAGATGTCATTGATATACGGAACCCCGTGATCCGAGAAATCCTGGAATCCGGCAAAAAGCGTGTCTTCCGAAGCAAAACTGTCAGGGGCAGAGACACGCGTGAACCCGTTGACAATAAGAATTTTGCCTTTTTCTTCGTCTGCAGGCACCTTGTACAAGCTGACCGTTTCCGAAGGGAAGCTTTCCCCGCCCCGGTTTACTGCAGTAACCCGAAAGCTATAGTGTACGCCCGGTTCAATATCAATTTCCGCACGATTGTCCGCCGAGTAGAAGCCGCTGTCAAAAGCCGCGTTTTCATCACCTTTTCGTGTATATACAACATAACCCTCTGCCCCGGCTGTTGGTTCCAGGACATCTTCCGTGGGTTGCCAGCTCAGGATGGCTTTTCCGGCATCTTTGCAATCAACGGCTATGCTGTTTACGGGAAGCGGCTGGACTATGTAATCAAATCCTTGTGTGCTGCTCAGGTAACGGAGCATTCCTTTGTAAATGGCCCGGCTTACGGTAAACCGGAAACGCGGGTCCAGTCCGAAACGCATATCGGAAAAATTTTGATGAGAAAGCAGCTCCAGCAGCATGGCTGGGACTTGTGCCGATCTGCTTTCAGAATACGATCGGTTCCAGATACCCCTGCGGGTCCAGTCGGGGTTCCACAAAGCTCTCAAATCATTTACTATCTGTGTTTGTACAAGGTCTGTATAATCCCTGGATGTCAAACGATTGTGTCCGGTAGGTAATAGCTCCGTACCGTCACTGTCCCGTGTGTAGATGGCCAGTGTACCAATAATGCTGTCGTTTTTTGTAACACCTGCATCTGTATGGAAAGCCAGCGAGAGGTCTATGGGAATCTTCAGGCCCGGGTTGTTGGGATGTTTTACGGACCCTCCCGCCAATGCGTTGACCCACCTTCCTCTGGACGTATAATCGTCTGTATAATCGTTCGTGCCTTCAAAATAGGTATATACCGAGTCGGCAAAACCCGCCCATTGCAGCCAGTAACGGGCACTTTCCGTAAAACGCGGGTAATGGCTTGTCAGTGGTGGAATGGTAATGTTTTTGTACGAGGCCAATATGGTACTGTCTTCAACGGTGCGGCCGATATTTCCCATCCCGCCTCCGAATTTCACGGCATCTGCCGTAACAACGGCGTTGATTTCACGGCTGGCATTGGTCAAAGTCACGCGTCCTTCCAAGTTTCTGCCGGGATCAAAGGCAAAAGTGCCCAGGTATATCCAGGTGCCTCCTCCCATCTGCTGGTTCACAAGAAAGACATCCGATCCGCCTTTGTGATGAACCGTGTATTGTGCATCCCTGGCACTTATGGGAAGGCTTGCGTAAGAAACATAAACCGCGTAACGTCCGGCCTCCGGGATGTCGGGGACCCACTCGGCAAATGCCGGTTGCATCACGGCATTCTTTCGCAATTCCGGATTGTGGGTGACTATTCTGCGGTAGGTTCCCATGCGGAAGGGATTGTCGTAGTGCGTATACACTTCTTTTTTATGGGCAAATCCACGGCTGTCTTTTTCATCGGTTCGCCATTGGTAAGTTCCTCCCTGTTCACTGTAACCGCTTTCGGGAGAATCATTGTCCACAATGATCTCATGACTTTGGGTATCGCGTTCCCGCGGAAGCATGACCACAGCTCCTGCATTTTCAAGCATCGGGGTCAGGAAGGGGAGTACATAGGACATGGTGTACAGATCTTCAACAGTCTGAAACAGACGGGGACGTTGCCATTCCCAACGGGCCAGTTTTTGATCGTAATAAAGGCCGTGGCTGTGCCATAATGCTATGTGTTTGTTTTGCAGTCCGTTGGTGATATTGTAAGGGCGGCTTTCCCGGGTTATCAGCGGTGTGGGACCCAGCTCCGGCCACTGGTGTCTGCGATGTTGCCTGGCTTCTTTCTTCATTTGTGATTGGGCTTCCAGTTTGGCCAGGTTAACGGCTGCCTGTCTTTTTTCCAGCTTTATCTGCTGTGCAATTTCTTCCGGAGTGCCTCTTTTGGGTTCAATTTTTGCGGGGTGACGTTTGTCGATTTTTACCAGACGGTCATAATCCCTGCGGTTGTTTTCCAGCTGATTACGCGTTGGCGGATTGTATAAGGGATTGAAATAACCGGGAATGAGGTCTTCCAGATTTTTATCATCTGTCATAACCCGGATGGAATAATGTTTGTACTTATCGGGCAGGAAATACCGGATGGCATCATAAAATGAGGTGATTTTTTGAGTCCTTACCGGGTATTCTGCCAGTCCGGAAGTAAAATGAAATACCAGCGACTGGTGCCTGTCATCGCGCCGGATGTCCCGGATCCGAAGGGGAGAAATGCGCATGACTCCGTCACTGATAACAGTAGTCAGGGAATCGGTGAGCTCCTTAACTGCAGTACTGTCCAATAGTGGTGGAAATTCTTGGTTTTGAGCGGATAAAGTAAGGAATAAAAATGAATGAATGGCTAGTAGAAGGAAAATCCGTTTTCTCATGATGTTGATAATATAGAAACCACAAATATAGTAACTTTGTAAACAATCACATGTAAATCATTATGGCGGGAAAATGGAAAATTCGCATCCCTTTTATCTTTCTGGGTTTTAGCCTGGCACTGTTGCTGCTGTTCAGGTTTTTTCCGGCAGGCATGGACCGTTTCTATTCCGGATTCGTTTACAGGTACATGGCCCAGGCTTTATCCACGGTCGTGTCTTTGATCCCTTTTTCACTTGCCGAGTTTATGATATACGCGCTGGTGTTCTTTTTGCTTTTTTTTGCCGTAAAAGCCCTGATCCGGAAAACCTGGAAAAAATACTTTCTGAACCTGGCCGTAACGGCCCTTTATGCCGTTTCAATCTTTATTTTAACCTGCGGGTTAAATTACCACCGTCTTCCTTTGGAGGATCATCTGGATTATCGGGTGGAACCGGCTCCCAGGGAAGACTTGCTTGCACTGGCCGCAGATATCACGCACAGAGCTAATTTTGCCGCATCTTTCACAGGGCGAGATTCCTATGGCAAGATGATCCCCGATTATACTTTTGAAGGAATCAAAAAAGCAGTGGCTTCCGCTTACGATTCACTGGCCCTGGCAACCTGTTTGAAAATAGGAGGGCATTATCCGTCCGTCAAACCGGTAATGGCTTCCAGGGGTATGTCCTATGCCTTTGTCATGGGCTTTTTCTTTCCCTGGACGGTGGAAGCTAATATTAACAACGACGTGCCTGCTTTCTGGATACCGGCGCTGATTGCACACGAACAGGCACACGTGAGAGGTTTTATGAGGGAAAACGAAGCCAATTTCCTGACGTATCTTTTAGCGGAGCATACCCAAAACAGGGAATTGAAATATTCCTGCCTGATCCATTCGCTCAATTACGTGCTGAATGCCGTATATAAGGCGTTCCCTTCAGATTATCAAGATATTATCTCCGAACTTTCTCCCAGGATCCTTTACGATCTGGATCAAAACCGTGCTTACTGGGAGCCGTTTCGCACTTCTTTTGCCAAGGTTTCACAACAGGTAAACGATGCATATCTGAAAGCCAACGGACAAGAAGAAGGTGTGGAAAGTTACGGTAAAGTAGTGGACCTGATGATCGCACATCAAAAAAAATCCCGTAAACCCGTGCAGCAAAAAGCAGGGCAATCCGTTTATATAGGTGAAGGCACCCAATAGCGGAAAATATGGATCAGACAGTACTGTATCGGGAATACCACAAATCCATTTATCACACATGCCTGCGCATTTTACGTTCCCCGGAAGATGCGGAAGAATGTATGCACGATGCGTTTCTCAAACTCTTTACGGGAGGGAAGATGCGTTTTATAAACAATAAAGCCTGCTATTCATGGTTGCGAAAAGTAGCGGTAAGGGGTGCCATAGACCGCTTGCGTTCTTTGGACTTTCAGATGAACGTGAACACCGAATCGCTTGAAAGCAGGGAAGTCCGGACTGTCACTAATGAAGAACCCGAAGAGGATCGACAGCATCAGGTAGGCCTGGTCAGGGAACAATTAAACGCGCTGCCCTCCGGATACCGGACTATATTAAGCCTTTATCTATTTGAAGGTTATGATTTTGAAGAAATTGCACAGATTACACGACTGCAGCCTTCCACGGTCAGGAGCCAGTACAGCAGGGGCCGAAAAAAACTGCAGGAAGAAATAGAGAAATTATGGATAAATTAAAATCATTCATTCAGCAAAACAGGGAGCTTTTTGATTCTGAACCGTTGCCCGAGGGACACGAAATGCGCTTTATGCAGAAAATGGAAAAGCGTAATTCCCGTAAACATAATTACTTGATATACATATCGGTGGCAGCCTTACTTCTACTTGTGGTTACAATAGGTGTGCGATTCCTGAAAGAAGATTCCGTAAGCAGTTTATTCTATGTTGATCCTTGTGGAGGAGAATCCCATACCTGTTATTATGACCAGATGCAAAAACTTTCCCAACAAATCGAATACAATACCCGCGAGCTTCCGGATTACAAAAGACAAGAAATCCTTATGAACATGGAATCCATTATGCCCCGCTCGGCGGACGAGTTTTCTGAAATGCTTCCTGAAGATATTTCCAGTAAGGAGTCAAAACGTTTAAATAAAGAATATTATCAACAGTTATATGAAGGAATGATAGAACTTGCTTCTTTAACAAATTAACCGGAATCTATTATGAAAAAAATTGTATTGATCGCCTGTTTTCTTATCTCATTGACCCTGCTTTCTGCACAGGATAAAGTTTCACGTACGTACCAGTTGGAACCGTTTGATTCCATTAACGCTTCTTTTGTTTATGAAATGGAGGTGTTCAAAGGCAACGAATATACCCTGGAGCTGGAAATTCCCGAAGAACTTGCCCGGGAAGTGGAAATTCTGGTAAAGGGGAACGTTTTGAATCTGGGAATTACAATGGAGTGGTGGCGTACTGCAACCCGTATTATAGGCAAACAGCACACCATTCACGCCCGTATTACCATGCCTGATCTGACAGGTGTTGAATTATCCAATGCAGCTTCACTCTCTACCCGTGACAACTTCAGCCCGGCCAATCTCAAGGTGAAACTTTCCGGGGCATCCGGTGCTCAAATGAACATTCTTACACATGCAGCAAATCTTGATATAAGTGGTGCTTCAAGTTTAGAGATCAATGGATTGGCAACAATTGCAAAAATTTATGTCAGCGGTGCTTCGGTCCTGAATTTCAACCAGGAAACAGATCAGATAGATTTGGAGGCAGGAGGCGCTTCCAGCGTCATTATGAAAGGAAGTTCTACAAAAGGTACTTTTGAAGTTTCCGGGGCAAGCTCGGTAAAAGCTTTTGAATTCCAAACAGAAGAATTGAATGTCAGGTGTTCCGGAGCTTCAAACGCCCGGGTCTTTGTAACCGGAAAGGTCAGTGCTGTTGCAGGAGGCGCTTCTGATATTCATGTAAAAGGAGATCCCACATTTACGAAATCTGTATCCCGGGGGGCCTCATCCATCACGTCAGTAGAATAACAGTATTACTTTATATAATTAATCTAAATTGCTATGAAAAAGTTGTTTATAATTACAATATTAAGTCTTCTTTCTACCATTGCCCTGGCTCAGAAAGAAACTCTGGAGAAAAGAAATTTCCAGGTAGATTCATTTACCGGCATTGCAGTATCCGGGGTAGTTGAGGTAACGTTGGAAAAGTCTGCTTCACATTCAGTGTCCCTGGAAACATACAATGAGGTGTTTGAATATATTGAGGTTAAAGTCAGGAACGGCGTACTTCATATTGGCTTCAAAGACGGAGGTGTTCCCAGGTCTATACAAAGAAAATACAAGGATTTAAAGGTCACATCTAAAGTAACACTTCCTGTACTGGAAAGCGTTGAGCTTAGTGGCGTTACAAAGCTTTTTGCCAGAGACCGTTTTGATTCACATAATTTGAATATTGAACTTTCAGGTGTCAGTCAAGCCGAATTTGAATACATTGAAAGCGCAGCAATGGATGTTGAGGTATCGGGTGTTTCCAAAATCCAGCTTTATGGAGAAACCGAACAACTTGATCTGGAGATCAGCGGTGCCTCGAAAGGATTTTTCGTAATGGAAAATAAAAGCCTTACCTTTGCCAATATTGAGATAAGTGGAAGTAGTGAAGGAACTTTTGAAGGGAAAGCCATACGTTCTTTGCTGGATATAAGCGGTACTGCTGTTTTCGAAGGAATGAAATTCCAGGTGGAAACAATGAAGGCGGTAATAAGCGGAGTTGCACGGGCCCGGGTGAATGTTGCGGGATCCCTTGAACCTGAAGTATCCGGCGCAGCAAAATTGCGTTACAACGGCAACGTGACCCTAAGGAACGTTAATAAAAGCGGGGCTGCACACATGACAACATACTAAAAAGAAATACCATGACACCAAAAGAGATCCACGACAAAATCCTTGTGCTTGATTCACATTGTGACACACCCATAATGATGAGAAGAAAGGGACTGGACATTGGCAAAAAAACCGATATTGGACACGTGGATCTGGTACGTATGAAAGAAGGAGGCGTAAATGCCTCTTTCTTTGCCATATATGTGTCAAACAAATGGGAGCCGTTTGAATGCACTTTCAAAGCGCTGGAAGCATTTGCCTCGGTGTACGATATGCTCGGCAAGTATCCTCAACTGGCCTCTCTGGCCACCGATGCCCAAACAGCCCGGGCATTGAAGGAGCAGGGTAAGATAGCCATCTTCCTGGGCATGGAGAATGCCGGTCCCATCCACAAAGACCTTTCTTTATTGCGTCTTTTTTACAGAATGGGAGTTCGTTACATTACCCTGACACATGCCGGAAACAACGAAGTTTGTGACAGTTGTGCCACCAGGGAAAAGCGGTGGCACGGCGTGAGTCCTTTCGGCCGGGAATTGATTGCAGAAATGAACCGCCTGGGGATCCTTGTGGATGTGGCACACATATCCGACGAAGCTTTTTATGATGTGTTAAAATATTCTACCCGCCCCGTTGTGTCCACACATTCTTGTTGCAGGGCTTTATGTGATGTACCCAGAAATCTTACAGATCAAATGATTAAGGATTTGGCTGCCCGCGGAGGTGTCTTACAGATTAATTTCAATCCTCCGTTCCTTGACAAGGAGTATTCGCTCGCTGTTGATCCTTTACTTGACGAATACGAAGATGCCGAGGCTGCTTATGCCCAAGACTCCGACGGGAGCCGGGAACGTATGGAAAAGGCTAAAAAGGCACTTTTTGCGCTTCCGCGTCCTTCTTATAAACGTGTGGTTGACCATATTGACCACGTTGTGTCACTGGTGGGACCGGATCATGTGGGTATTGGTTCTGATTTTGATGGTATTGAAGTATGTCCTGAAGGCCTGGAAGACATATCCCGCCTTCCTGTTCTTACTGAAGAACTGTGTGCCAGGGGATATTCCTACGAAGATATCCAAAAGATAATGGGCGGAAATTTCTTAAGGCTTTTATAACCAGCCTGCCGTGTGCATGATTTGTTCGGTTTTTGCGACCGTAGCGTCTCTGTCAAAATCCCGGGTGGAAAAGATAAGCAGCAAAACACCGCTTTCAGGGTACCTTCCCGCATAAATCTTAAATCCTCCGTTATCCCCCGTATGGAATATTTTTGGGGCACCGTTCGTTTCCGTTACGAACCAGCCGTACCCGTATCCTGTCTCAGGTATATCTGTCTGAATGTAAGCAGTATGTGCTTTTTGAGTCATTTCTTTATTCAGGATTTTGTAATCCTGCAGGGCATACTCCCATTGTGAGAATTCTTCAATGGATGTATAGAGTGCGCCGTCTGCTTTTGAAGCAAAGAAAGTCGTTTCCCCGTAATCGTATTCTTCCCATTCCCCGGAAGCGGTATCCATGCGGTAACCGTGTGCCATTTGCGGGATTTCCCTGCCTTGCTCAAAGTACAACGTGTTATCCATACCGGCCGGTGTAAAAATTTCCTTTTCCATGTATTCTTCAAAAGGCAAACCGGATGCTTTTTCAATGACAGTATACAAAAGCTGGAAGGTGGGATTCATATATTCATAGGAAGTCCCCGGCTCAAAATTCAGGAAACTCAGCGTATCCATATACGAATACGATTCCACATCCGTGGAGTGATAGACGAACAGGCTGTCCGTACGAGGTCTGGCATCGGGGATGCCGGATGTATGTGAGAGTAAATGTGAAAGTGTGATCCGGTCAAAGAACGATGCCTGAAAATGTGGAAAGAATTTGGACACAGGGTCATCCAAAGACAGTTTCCCTTCCTGTGCCAGTTTGAGTGTGGCTGTTGCTGCAAACTGTTTGGAAACCGATGCAATGCAAAAAAAGGTTGAAGGAGTTATTTCCACTGTGGGATCCAGGGTGGCCAGACCGTATCCTTTTTTTAATACGGGACGGTCTCCCCTGAGGATTAAAACAGCTCCTCCGGGAGTATTCCCGGGCCATAATTGATTGTACAGATCATCAATTTGTCTTATAGCTGCCTGCTCCCTGTTGTTACAGGCAAAACCTAAAAACAGCAATACCGCGAAGGGTATGGCTAACCATTTTCCAGACATAAAGTAAAAGTTTAGTTGGTGGCTTTTTTGTTTATATGCTTCAATATTTTACGTACAATACCGGGACCTTCATAGATAAAGCCCGAATAGACTTGTACCAGGGAAGCTCCGGCATTGAGCATTTCCATGGCATCTTCCGGTTTCATGATACCTCCAACGCCTATGACAGGGAGGTTTCCGTCCGTTTTCGCATGGATGTAACGTATGATGGAGAGCACTTTTTCTTTCAGCGGAGCCCCGCTCAGGCCGCCTTCTCCTATTTGCTCCAGAACTTCTTTCCCGGTAACCAGTCCTTCCCTGGAAACCGTTGTATTGCAAGCTACTATGCCATCCAGACCGGATAGCATTACCAGTTCTATCAATTGATCAAGTGCATCGGTTGATATATCCGGGGAGATCTTTAATAAGATGGGGCGGTATACGTCGCAATACCGTCTGATTTCTGTAAGATGCCTGGTAATTCGTGTGAGATTTTCAGCGGTTTGCAGGCTTCGCAGGTCCTTTACATTGGGACAGCTGACGTTAATTACAAAGTAATCCACATAATCATACAATTGGGCAAAGGCTTTTTCAAAATCTTTATAAGCCAAATCGTTAGGAGTGGAAGTGTTTTTTGAGATATTGCCTCCTATGATGACACGGGGATGTGTTTTCTGTATATTCTTAACAATTTTTTTGACGCCCAAATTGTTGATTCCCATGCGATTAATGAGGGCTTTGTCTTTTACCAGCCGAAAACTCCGGGGTTTTGGATTTCCTTCCTGTGGAGCTACCGTAACAGACCCGATCTCAACGAATCCAAATCCAAGGTCGGCCATCTGGTTGATCACTTCTGCATTTTTATCCAATCCGGCGGCCAATCCTACGGGATTGGAAAAGTTGAGTCCAAGAACCTGCCTCTCCAGGGCCGGGGCTTTATACGAAAAGCACAAGCGCATCAGGTTGCCGGCAAAAGGAATGTATTTTAGAATAGCCAGCGCTTTAAATACCAGTTTATGAGCAGTTTCGGGTGGAAAAAGAAATAGTAGCGGTTTTAAAAGGCGATACATATGCTTCATGATTAGTGAAACAAATATAAGGGATTAATTTCAGGAAACAATTCACTCCCGTGCATCACCCGGTGAATACTCCGTAAAGGTGTTGTCTGAATAAAAAAGCAATACTTTTACTAGTTTATGTAAAACTTCAGATGACTCATTGTAATATTCTTCAGATGAATGATTTTCATGAGTATTTTCAAGCTGCTGAGGTATTGTCGGGACAGATTCAGGCAACTCTTCCGTATTGAATAAAGAAGCTGCTTTTACTTCTTTATACATTTTTCCCTTGCCTGTGATCAGCCATTCAGCGTTTATCGAAGGGTAGGCCAGCAGCATTTTCTCAATAAAATCAAACCCCGGTTTGTTACGTCCCGATAATATATGAGACATACCTGAACGTTGTATCCCTATCTGATCCGCAAAACGGGAAGGAGAGAGGTTTTCTGCCTGTAAAAACTGTTGCAAACGGGTTCTCATAATTGTAAACGATTTTTTACAAATGTAATATAAATAATGTTTACTTATGTAACTATTTGATTAAATACATTTGTAAACTAAATAAATCGAATCTCGTTCATATTTAATTATACAGTAAGGCGTTTCATGAAAATATAGCGTTAGGTTCTATATATAAAGTAAATATTGATATAAAACATGTATAATACTGGAAAAGAGTATATAAGGCATAAATTATTTTGTAAATATGCTATAAAACATGCTAAAAAATAAAAATGATATAAAATATTGCTTTATATGAAATTTATAAATAACTGGTATTCAAATATATAATATGCTATAAATTGGCAATTTAGAAATGTGAATTCAAATAATTAAACAACCCAAAAGAAGCCCCTTTTTATAGCCATAAATGATTACAAAAACAGACGTAGCAGGTTACATAAGTGAATTACAAATGTAAATTATGACCTAAAGTATTACTTTAAATAAATTTTCACGTAAATCAGATACCTTTGCACCCAGTTATGGAAACATTTCATTTTCCCATCCCGGGTATTCGCATCAGTGATTATACCTATGACCTTCCTGAAAACAGGATCGCACGCTATCCTCTCCCGGTTCGTCATGATTCAAAATTGCTTGTTTGCCGGAATGAACAAATTACCGATGAATATTTCAGAAACCTTCCTGGATTGCTGCCTCCGGAAAGTTTACTGATTTTTAACAATACACGGGTAGTTCCGGCGAGGTTATTATTCAGGAAAGAAACGGGGGCCCTGATTGAAGTTTTCTGCCTGGAACCGGCCTCCCCGAAAGAATACATACTGGCTTTTTCACAACACGCGTCATCAACGTGGTATTGTGCGGTTGGAAACGCAAAAAGATGGAAAACCGGGCATTTGCCATTGTTCAATCCTGAAAACGATCCCGGGATATCCAAGATCGGACTTTCGGCAAGCCTTATAGGGCAGGAAGCTGACCGTTACCTGGTGCGTTTCAGCTGGTCGGCCGACATTCCTTTCTCCACAGTGCTGGAAGTGTCAGGACGCGTTCCCATTCCACCTTATTTGAAAAGAGAAGCAGAAGATAGCGATCTGGAACGGTATCAGACTATATATGCACGCAACAGGGGATCGGTAGCGGCACCTACCGCAGGGCTGCATTTTTCAGATCGGGTAATAAGGGAGATACAAGACAAAAACATCGATATTGCAGAATTGACCCTTCATGTTGGAGCGGGAACCTTCAAGCCGGTAAAAACACCTTATATAAGGGATCATATCATGCATAGTGAACCTTTTGAAGTATCCCGTAATTTTTTAGAGCGACTTTCAACCCATAAAGGACCCGTGGTCTCGGTGGGAACAACTTCCTGCCGTTGTATTGAAAGTCTCTATTACCTGGGCCTCCAGGCAGCCGCCGGAAAGGAACCTATGTTCGTAGGTCAGTGGGAACCATATGTGACTCCCCGGGAGATGTCTTACCGGGAAGCCCTGGAATACCTTCTTGATTACCTGGAAAAAAATAAGCTTGATTCGCTCCGGGCTTCCACACAAATCATCATTGCGCCGTCGTATGATTTTCAAACAACCGATATTCTGGTGACCAATTACCACCAGCCGAACTCTACTTTACTCCTGTTGGTGGCGGCATTGATAGGGGAGAAATGGAGGTCGGTTTATGACCATGCCCTCTCGCACGAATACCGTTTTTTAAGCTACGGGGACTCCTGTTTGTTTTATAACCCTAAGTCAAATAAAATCAAATAATTATGAATATATATAACAATTATGTTTTATTATGCAACAAAATAGTTATATATAATTGTAATTCATAGATAGCCAAGATAATATGATTTATCTGTAAGCGTCAATTCCCAATTCTTCGTAAGTCTGTTTCAACGCCTTCTCATCGTCGGAAATGATGAGCATTCTGTCTCCTATCCGGATCTCGGTTCCCCCCCTGGGGATGAAAAAAGTATCGCCTCTTTTTACCATTACAACAAGTGTCTTGTCGGGCAGCGGGATGTCCATCATACGGTTCCCGAACCGCAGGCTTTCCTCAGTCACGATCACCTCGCTCATAGCAGATTTTATATCCTCGGAAAACTCCATTTCGAATTCCGAACGACGTTTTTTTCGTTGCGGGAAAGACAGGTGCAATTTCTTTGCGACCCAGGGAATGGATGTTCCCTGAACAAGAAGGGAAAGAATGGTTATGAAAAAAACAATATTGAAAAGGGCATTGGCACCCGGAATATCATATAAAAACGGATACGTGGCAAATATGATGGGTACGGCTCCCCGCAGTCCCACCCAGCTGGTAAATATCCGGGATTGAAAGGTCATCATGCGGAAAGGCCACAAAGTCAGCAATACGGCAATAGGCCGTGCCAAAACGATCATAAAGACCCCGATAAGCAATCCAATGCCGGCTATGGGCCACAGTTCAGAAGGATTAACCAGCAATCCAAGGGTAAGAAACATGATGATCTGCGACAACCAGGTAAGTCCGTCAAAGAAACTCCGGCTGTTCTTTTTATGTAGAAACCTGGCATTGCCGATGACCAGTCCTCCAATGTAGACAGCAAGAAATCCGTTCCCCTGAATCAGGTCGGTAAATGAAAAAATGAAAAAGCAAAAAGCCAGGATCAGTATGGGATACAGGGAATCGTTCCCTATATTGGCTTTCCGGAGCAAATAGGCACATAATTTACCTAAAAGAAAGCCGGCCAGTGCCCCGGCTGCCATCTGGTAGAAAAACATCAGTACCACCAACCAGATTTTTGTCTCTTCCGGTGTTGTTATTACCTGTATCATGGTAATGGTCAACAGGTAGGCCATGGGGTCATTGCTTCCGCTTTCCAATTCCAGCAAAGGCCGCAGGTTGTGTTTCAGTTTCAGGCCTTTGGATCTGAGTATGGCAAAGACCGACGCGGAATCCGTAGAAGACATTATGCTGCCCAGCAACAGGCAGACGGGAAAAGACAACTCAATACCCGGCAACAGTAATGAGAGCAGGTAAATAAAGGATCCCGTCAGCAGGGCGGTGATCAAAACCCCTAAGGTTGCCAACAAAACACCCTGCCGGGCAACCGGCCGTATATCTTCAAAGCGTGTATCCATCCCCCCGGAGAAAAGAATAATGCTCAAAGCCACAATGCCTATGAACTGGGCCGCTTTCTGATTGGAAAAATCCAGTCCCAGTCCTTCGCTCCCGAACAGCATACCTACCATAAGGAACAATAACAGGGTGGGGACTCCGAATTTGTAGCCTGTTTTACCGGCCAATAAACTTATGAACAGTAGAACTGAGCCAATTAACAAAATGTTTTCAGCAGTAATGATCATGGTGCAGGTTTTAATTTGTAAAAATAAGACTTTTTTAAATGGAAATTCGTAAGCAATCTCTATATTTGTAGATTAATTTTTTAATCAACCAATCCGTTATGAGCAAACAAATTTCTTTGAAGGAAGCTGTTTCACATGTAAGATCCGGCATGACCGTCATGGTGGGCGGTTTTCTGGGCGTGGGAAGTCCTAACAGCATCGTGGACGTTTTACTGGAAACAGGTGTAAAAGACCTTGTCATCATTACCAGCGATACGGCTTTTGCCCACATAGGCGTCGGGAAACTGATCGCCGAGCGACGGGCCGTCAGGGTGATCACCAGTCACATCGGGACCAATACCGCCACAGGAGAACTCTATCATGCAGGAGAATTGGAAATTTGTTTTGTTCCCCAGGGAACGCTCATTGAACGGATCCGTTGTGCCGGAGCAGGCCTTGGAGGGATCCTCACGCCTACAGGACTGGGAACGGTCGTACAGGAAGGGAAGCAGGTGATCACGGTGGAAGGAAGGGATTATTTACTGGAAAAACCCCTTAGTGCGGACATTGCACTCCTGGGGGCAAGTATAGCCGATGAGGATGGAAACCTTTACTTTAAAGGGAATTCCCGTAATTTCAATTCCATGATGGCCACGGCAGCCGGACTGGTGATTGCCCAGGTTGACGAAATTGTGAAACCCGGCGGGATCCTGCCCGAGAATGTTCATACACAGTCCATTTTTGTGGATTATATTGTAAAAGCTTAAAGTACACATAAAATCAATCATTATGGCACAGAAACTGAAACTGGAAATTTCCGAAAAAATGTATGAAGACGCCCTGAAGATCATTCCCGGCGCTATCGCAGGAATCCGCCGTCCGTATAATTTTGTTCCCGGCGAATATCCCATTTATTTTGACCATGCCAAAGGGGGCAGGGTTACCGATGTGGACGGAAACGAATACATCGATATGCTTTGCGCATACGGTCCCATTATCATTGGTCACCGGGAAGAAGAGATCGACAATGCGGTTATCGTACAGATGCGGGACAAAGGTTTTTGTTTTTCCCTGACACAACCGGTACAGAACAGACTGGCTGAAAAGCTCATAGAACTGATCCCCTCGGCCGAAATGGCCGTTTTTGTGAAAACCGGATCCGATGCCACCAGTGTAGCCATAAGGGTTGCCCGTGCCAATACCGAAAGGATAAAAGTGATCCGCTGCGGGTACCACGGCTGGCATGACTGGTGCGTGGAAGTGAAAGGCGGCATTCCCCAGAAACTGTGGGAGGACATTTATGAATTCCATTACAACCAACTGGACGAACTGGAAGATTTAATGAAGCGGCACGGCGATCAGACGGCTGCCATCATCATCACTCCCGTAGGCCATCCGCTGGCAGAAAAGGTACAAATGCCCAAACCGGGCTTCCTGGAAGGAGTCCGCGCCCTGGCTGACAAATACGGGACGATTCTTGTTTTTGACGAGATCCGGAGCGGCTTCCGGTACGATCTGGGAGGAGCGCAGAAAGTATTCGGGGTTACGCCCGATCTGTCGGTCTTCGGAAAAGCCATGGCCAACGGTTACCCCATAGGAGCCGTGGTAGGAAAGGAAAAATACATGAAAGTGCTTGCCGACAAGGTGTTCCTTTCTTCCACATTTTTTCCCAACAGCCTGGAACAGACTGCAGCACTGAAAACCATTGAGATCCTGGAACGTGATAATATCCTTGAGAAAATCCGTGAAAAAGGAGAGCACTTCGGAAAAAGATTGCGTGAGATAGTGAAAAAAGTTCCTTACGACGTGGAAGTATCGGGAATACCCCTGATGCCTTTTATTACATTCAACAGGGATGCCGACAACCTCTACAAAAAACTTCGTCCCGGTTTCTATACCGAACTTATAAGACGCGGTGTCTTCCTGCAACCTTTTCATCATGGATACATAGCTTACCGCCATACCGATGAAGACATCAATTATGCAGCCGACATGGTGGAAGAAGCATTCGGAGAATTGAAAAAATACATCTAAAACAAGAGGTTACTATGGACAAACTGATCATTACCGCTGCCATATGCGGAGCCGAAGTGCTCAAAGAACACAACCCCGCAGTCCCTTATACCGTAGAGGAATGTGTCCGTGAAGCCCGCTCTGCTTACGATGCGGGGGCAAGCATCATTCACCTTCACGTCCGTTACGACAACGGCACCCCCACCCAGGATAAGGAACGTTTCCGTGTAATCATGGAAGCCATCGCCCATGCGTGTCCCGGAGTCATCATCCAACCTTCCACAGGAGGAGCCGTAGGCATGACAAACGACGAAAGACTGCAACCCACCGAGTTGAACCCCGAGATGGCCACCCTGGATTGCGGCACGCTCAACTTCGGAGGAGACGAGATCTTTGAAAACACCGAGAACACCATCAAGTATTTCGGAAAACGCATGATTCAAAGGGGCATCAAACCCGAGTTGGAGGTCTTCGACAAAAGCATGATCGAAATGGCCCTTCGCCTTGAAAAGAAGGGGTATATCCAGAAGCCCATGCATTTTGATTTTGTAATGGGAGTCAACGGAGGCATAGGGGGATCCCTCAGGGATTTTGTTTTCCTGCGCGGAAGCATTCCTTCCGATGCAACATATACCGTGGCAGGATTAGGCCGTTACGAAATGTCCCTGGCAGCTGCCGCCATAATTGACGGAGGCCATGTACGGGTGGGTTTTGAAGATAACGTGTACGTATCCAAAGGAGTATTGGCCAAATCCAATGGTGAACTGGTGCAAAAAGTCGTTCGACTGGCCCGGGAGCTGGGTCGTGAAATTGCCACTCCCGCAGAAGCTCGTGAAATTTTAAGTTTACCCATAAAACAATAATTTACAATTAATTTAATTACTTATTTTAACAACAACTGCAAATGAAAAAAGGTAACAAGTATGGTCTTCACCGGGTCATTGAACCCAAAGGCGTTCTTCCGCAACCTGCCAACAAACTGGATAACAACATGGATGAGCTCTACGACAACGAGTTACTCATAAATGTAAAAACCCTGAATATTGACTCGGCAAGTTTTACACAGATAGAAGAACAAGCCGGAGGCGACAAAGCCAAGATTGCCGAGATCATGTTGGGCATTGTTGCGAAGCAGGGAAAACACCGCAATCCAGTAACCGGTTCAGGAGGGATGTTATTAGGCGTTGTGGAAAAGATCGGAGAAGCCCTGGAAGGCAAGATCGATCTGAAAGTGGGAGACAAGATCGCCACGTTGGTATCCCTTTCACTGACACCCCTGCGCATTGACAAGATCAAAGACATCAGGCCCGATATCGATCAGGTGGATATTGACGGAAAAGCGATCCTGTTTGAAAGCGGGATCTATGCCAAGATCCCCGATGACATGCCTGAAACACTTGCCTTATCGGCTCTGGACGTTGCCGGTGCCCCTGCACAAACTGCCAAACTGGTGAAACCCGGAGATACCGTACTGATTATCGGGGCCGGTGGAAAATCCGGTATGCTTTGCAGTTACGAAGCCAAAAAAAGAGCCGGCGTCACAGGAAAAGTAATCGGTCTCTGCCACAGCGAGCGTTCCACAAAACGTTTGGAGGCACTGGGGTTCTGTGACCATGTATTCTCGGCCGATGCTACCCAGCCTGTTGCCGTTCTGGAAAAAATCGAAGAACTTACCAACGGCCAACTGTGCGATGTGACCATAAACAACGTTAACATTACGGATACGGAAATGACCTCCATTCTGTGTACCAAGGACACCGGAGTGGTGTATTTCTTCTCCATGGCCACCAGCTTTACAAAAGCGGCTCTGGGCGCAGAAGGTGTGGGTTCAGACGTAACCATGATCGTGGGCAACGGATATACAAAAGGTCATGCCGAGATCACGTTGCAATTGCTCCGTGAAAGTGAAAAGCTCCGCAAGATCTTTACCGAACTGTATGCATAATAAATTGTAATAATGAAAGAAACAAGAAGAAAACAATTGTTTCCCAATGTCACGGACCAGGAATGGAATGACTGGAAATGGCAGGTTCGCAACCGCATAGTCAACCTGGAACAACTCCGGAAATACCTTACACTGACACCGGAAGAAGAAGAGGCCATTCACCAATCCCTCAAATTACTGCGGATGGCCATCACGCCGTATTACCTGAGTCTGATAGATCCGGACGATCCCAACTGCCCGGTACGTAAACAGGCCATTCCTACCAAAAAGGAAATGTACCGTTCACCGGCTGATTTGCTGGATCCGTTACATGAAGATGAAGATTCCCCGGTTCCGGGCCTGACACACAGATACCCTGACCGGGTGCTTTTCCTGGTTACGGACCAATGTTCCATGTATTGCCGTCATTGTACCCGGCGCCGTTTTGCCGGACAAAAAGACCATGAAGCCTCCAGTGACAGGATACAGCAGGCGATCGATTACATAGCCCGTACACCGCAGGTTAGGGATGTCCTTCTTTCCGGAGGAGATCCGCTGACCATGAGCGATGCACGCCTGGAATCCATCATATCCCGTTTGAGGGACATTCCTCACGTGGAGATCATCCGTATAGGAACACGCACGCCGGTAGTCTGTCCGCAGCGCATTACACCGGAATTACTGGCTATGTTGCGGAAGTACCATCCCATATGGATCAATACACACTTTAACCACCCCAACGAAATTACTCCGACTTCAAAGGCCGCCTGTGAAATGATGGCAGATGCCGGTTTTCCGCTGGGTAACCAGACCGTATTGCTGCGCGGGGTCAATGATTGTGTTCACGTCATGAAAGAGCTGGTACATAAACTGGTTATGATCCGTGTACGTCCTTACTACATCTACCAGTGCGATCTGTCCATGGGACTGGAACATTTCAGAACTCCCATTTCAAAAGGTATAGAGATCATAGAAGGATTGAGGGGACATACATCGGGGTATGCCGTACCTACTTTTGTAGTGGATGCTCCGGGTGGCGGCGGAAAAATTCCTGTAATGCCCACCTATGTGATCAGCCAGGCACCCGGAAGGATGGTATTGCGTAATTACGAGGGAGTGATAACTACCTATACGGAACCGACGGATTACAAAAACGATTGTGTTTGCGAAAAATGCAAAGACAAAGTATCCCTTGAAGGTGTTTCAGGTATCCTGCAGGGACAGCAACTGTCGCTTGAGCCTTCCTATTTGCAAAGAAAAGAACGCAACCATAAGAAGTAAGCAACTGAATGCCTTTTACAGACCAGATCATCCGTTACGGCAGTCTTTCGGTTGTCGGATTGGGTAAAAATACCGGAAAGACCGAATGTCTGAGGTATGTAATGGACAGGCTGTATCAAAGGCAAAAAGTCGTTGCCGTTACTTCAATAGGTATTGACGGGGAAGGGGTGGACCGGGTTACGGCCACCCCCAAACCCGAAATATTCCTGGAAAAGGGAATGTTTTTTACAACAGTTGCTTCTTATTATTCAAAAAAACGTTTCAGGGCCGAAATATGTGAGGTGCTTCCTAACGAAACCGTATTAGGCAAAATGATTACGGCCAGGGCTTTGGAAAGAGGAAAAATGATTCTGGCGGGTCCGGCCGATACTTTGTTATTGCAGAATTGGGTACACCAAATGCCACAAGAATATCCCATAGACGTATGTTTGGTGGACGGAGCCATTTCCCGGTTAAGTCCCGCTTCTCCCGCAGTTACAGAATCAATGATACTGGCCGTGGGAGCTGCTTATTCATTGAATATGCGAACACTGGCAGAAAAAACCCGTTTTGTTTTTGATACCGTACACCTTCCACTGGCCGACATATCCCTCAGAAAAAAGCTGGAAAATATTACACGGGGGATACGTGGAATAAGCGCCGGGGGAGAAATCACGGATCCGGGGGTTGAATCGGCTTTGCTTCCTGCGGGAGTCAGGGACGTGATGGATAAATGCGAAAACAGGATTTACGTTCCCGGAGCCGTAAGCAACGCATTGCTGAAAACCCTGGCAGAGAGAAAAGAAGTAGAAAGAACGGAGCTTTACATAAGGGATTTTTCACGTATTTTTGCCGAGCCGCGTGTTTTTTACTCGTTCTTGCGTAAAGGAGGACGCATGTTCCAGTTGTTCAAAACACGTTTGCTGGCAGTTTGTGTTAATCCGGTATCGCCGGAGGGTTACCGGCTTAATTCTGAAGAACTTGTGGATGTTATACAAAAGGAAGTGGGTGTTCCCGTTTACGATATAAAAAAAATGGAAGGATGAATCTTGCCCGGTTTTCCGAAAGAATTGAAGGCCTGAAATACCTGGTTGACAAAATGGAACTTACCGGTTCCAGGGTACGCCGTTACCTCATGCGGATGCCTTTTTCCTCGGACAGGGATCTGTTGGAAGGTCATTTTGACATTCTGCAGAAAGCCTGCGAGATTCTTTCAGACCAAAAAGTCAAACCGGTACTGATGCAGCTTGAGCATCTTTTTTCCAAGATACACGACATCCAGGGAACTTTGACGGCTTTGAAGGAAAAACGAATCCTGGACGAGGTGGAACTCTTTGAGATCAAACATTTTTCGATCATTTGCGCAGATGCCGCAGCATTATGCCTACAAGCCGGCTTTGTCCACGAAAATCTTTATCCTTTGCAGGAAGCCTTCAACATGCTGGATCCGGATCATACCGGAACCGTCTCCTTTTATATTTACGATTCCTACAGCAAATCACTTGCCGAGGCACGTAAACAAGTTGCATCCATCGATCCCGGAAGGGATGCCGGTACATGGGACCGGCTTCAGGATATTATTCAGAAAGAGGAGCTTGCCGTCAGGGAAAAATTATCCCTGAAACTTGCTGTCATGTACCGGGCGTTACAAGAAAATTTTGACCGTATCGCATGGATAGAAATATGGTTTGCCAAAGCACGCCTGGCTCTTATGTACAACATGGTGAGGCCTGAAACCGTGCCTTATGACAGGCCCGGGGTTTTGTCCGTAGTGGAAATGGTTAATCCGGCCATTGCCGACACCCTTGAAAATGCCGGAGAAAAGTTTCAGCCGGTTTCTGTTACTTTAAATAGTGAACCCTGCTTGCTGACCGGGGCAAACATGAGCGGTAAAACAGTGGTTTTAAAAACCCTGGCCTTGATTCAGGCTCTGACACAGTTTTCTTTTTTTGTTCCTGCACAAAAGGCGTCAATTCCTCTTGTAAAGGACGTTTTTCTGGTCATAGGAGACAAACAGGACCAATACAGAGGGTTGTCATCATTTGCAGCAGAAATGCTGGATTTGGACCGGATAATGGCCAATATGGCCGTCGGCACAAAAATGCTTATTTTGGCTGATGAACCGGCCAGAACCACCAATCCCGCCGAAGGGGCAGCCATTTTGTGTGCTTTTGTTGAATATTTGGAAAAAAACGGTGTCATGTCTTTGATCAGTACCCATTACGGGGATCTTGGACTTTCATGCCGAAAATTGCGGGTGGCCGGATTTCAGGGATCCAATGTGAAGGGACGACTTGATCCGCTCCGGATAAACCGTTATATGAATTACAGTTTGATTGAAGATAAAGGAGGTTCCGTTCCCCTGGAAGCACTCAACATTGCGCGACTTTTGGGAGTTGACGAATCGTTTATAGACACGGCAAAGAAGTATTTGAAATGAGAGAATCTAAATTAGGACTTGATTTTAATAAAGTGGAAGAGGCCCGGAAAACCGCCGGGGAAATTGCGGACCAGGTCCAGCGTTTTGTTGAAAATTACACAACGGTCAGTGTGGAAAGAACACTATGCCGTCTTATGGGTATTGACGGCGTAAACAAGGAAGACATCCCGTTGCCCAACCTGGTTGTTGATGCTTTAAAGGAAAAAGGGATGCTGGCAGACGGCGTGCTGCATTTCCTGGGAAATGCCCTTTTGGATACAGGCAGTACACCGCACCACATTGCCACGGAAATTGCTTCCGGAACGTTTGATTTTGCCCGTTTGTCACCACATACTGCCGCAGAGATCAATCGTGTACTTGAACCTTATATTGGCGAAAGTGTTTCACGCATAAGGGACAAAAGACGTTCAAGGGAAGACCGGATAGAAAAACTGGGAGAGGGTCCCCGTCCGTATTTATACGTAATTGTAGCTACAGGGAACATATACGAAGATACCCTGCAGGCACAGGCAGCAGCCCGCCAGGGAGCCGATATCATAGCAGTGATAAGAACTACCGGACAGTCTTTGCTGGATTATGTACCGTACGGGGCTACTACCGAAGGGTTCGGCGGGACTTTTGCCACTCAGGAAAATTTCAGAATCATGCGTAAAGCATTGGATGAAGTAGGGGATGAAGTGGGAAGGTACATCCGCTTGTGCAATTACTGTTCGGGACTTTGCATGCCGGAAATTGCCGTTATGGGAGCCTTTGAGGGCATGGACGTGATGCTCAATGATGCCCTTTACGGGATTTTGTTCCGGGATATCAATATGCAACGTACCCTGATAGACCAATATTTTTCCAGGATCATCAACGGATTTGCCGGGGTGATTATCAACACCGGAGAAGACAATTACCTGACAACGGCAGATGCGTTTGATGAAGCACATACGGTCCTTGCCTCGGATTTTATAAATGAGCAACTTGCCCTGATCGCGGGCCTTCCGGAAGAACAGATGGGCCTGGGACATGCCTTTGAAATGAATCCGGAGCTGGAAAATGCTTTTCTCTTTGAATTGGCACAGGCACAGATGTTGCGTGAAATTTTTCCGAAAGCTCCCCTGAAATACATGCCACCTACAAAATTTATGACCGGAAATATCTTCAGGGGTCACATACAGGATGCTCTTTTTAATATTGCAGGGATATGGACCGGCCAGGGGATCCAGCTTCTGGGTATGCCCACAGAAGCCATTCATACCCCTTTCATGAGTGACCGGTATTTATCCATTGAAAATGCACGTTACATTTTTACCAGCTTCCGCAACATAGGCAGTGAAGTGGAATTTAAACAGGACGGCATCATTCGAAAAAGAGCCGCCCGGGTGTTGGAGGATGCTTGTGATCTTTTGGAAAAGATGAAAGAAGAGGGTCTTTTTACGGCCTTGGAAAAAGGCTATTTCGCCAATGTTCGCAGACCTAAGGAAGGGGGTAAAGGTCTGGACGGGGTGACCCGTAAATCTTCAATTTATTTCAACCCTTATATTGAATTGCTTAAAGGAAAACGATAATTATGGGAGGAGGATTGTATTCAACAGAAGTTCAGGATTTTGATAAAACGCTGGACCTGAAAAAAGTAAAACCCTACGGGGACACCATGAACGATGGCAAGGTGCAGTTAAGCTTTACGTTGCCCGTACCGGCCGGCCCCGAGGCCATAGAAGCAGCCAAACAACTGTTACGCAGCATGGGTATGGATAACCCCCAGGTGGTGTTCTCCAGAGAACTGAATCCCGGCTTCACTTTTTTCAATTGTTACGGCAACCTGCAACATACTGTAAACTATGCTGATATACATGTTCCCAAAGTGGAAAGTACCGTTATGGATATGCACGGGGTGGATGATTTTATAAGGGAACACATTGGAAGAAAACTGGTTATGGTAGGTGCCAGTACAGGAACAGATGCACACACAGTGGGTATTGATGCCATCATGAACATGAAAGGATATGCCGGACATTACGGGCTGGAACGTTACGAAATGATAGAGGCTTACAATCTGGGATCGCAGGTTACAAACGAGGAACTTATTGCCAGGGCTCTGGAACTGAAAGCAGATGCCATTCTGGTATCGCAAACCGTGACCCAGAAGGACATCCATATTAAAAATTGTACGGAGTTCATAGAAATGTCGCAGGCAGAAGGCATCCGGGACCGTATGATTCTGGTTTGCGGAGGGCCGCGCATTTCTCACGAATTGGCAAAAGAAATCGGTTTTGATGCGGGCTTTGGAGTCAATACATATGCAGACGACGTAGCTTCTTATGTTGCTCAGGAATATGTAAAAAGAAACAATAAATAATTACAAATCAAATTAATACCAAATTATGGACAAGAATCAGATCAGGGAAACCATTGCCCGTCGCGCGGCAAAAGAATTGAAAGACGGATACGTTGTCAACCTGGGAATAGGGCTGCCTACGCAGGTGCTTAAATACCTGCCTGCAGATGTGAAAGTAATCATGCAATCCGAAAACGGATGCCTGGGGATGGGAAATCCGCCCGCACCCGGTCAGGAAGATCCGGATTTGATAGATGCAGGAGGAGGTCCCATTACATTGAAAGAAGGTGCCTCTTGTTTTGATTCGTCCATTTCTTTTTCCATAATTCGGGGCGGTCATGTAGACGTGACCATCCTGGGATCTCTGCAGGTAGATGAAAAGGGAAACATAGCCAACTGGTGCATACCGGGCAAAAAGACGCCGGGAATGGGAGGGGCAATGGATCTGGTAACAGGAGCCAAAAAAGTGTTGGTTACCATGGAGCACACCGCAAAGGGAAATCATAAAATATTAAAAGAGTGCACATTGCCTTTGACTGCTGCCGGTCAGGTAGACCGCATAATAACTGAAATGGGAGTTATGGATGTTACGCCTGAAGGATTGGTTTTGCGGGAGATCAACGCAGAATTTACGCTTGAACAGGTGCAGGAAGCAACCGGTTGCAAGCTTATAGTGGCAAACGATTTAAAAGAAATGTAATTATCAAAATATCAATTTATTATGGAAAAAGTGTATATCATTGCAGCCAAACGTACAGCTATTGGGAAAATGTTGGGATCCTTAACCGGTGTTAGCCCGGCAGATATGGCAACCGTTGTGATTAAAAACATATTGGAAGAAACCCGTCTGGATCCATCCCTAATAGATGAAGTTATCGTAGGGAACATCCTTATGGCAGGACAGAAACAGGGAATAGCACGTCAGGCTTCCATCAATGCAGGTATCCCGGATTTCGTACCTGCTTACGGGGTAAACATGATCTGCGGAAGTGGTATGAAATCCATAATAAACGGGTACGAATCCATTCTGTGCGGTCACGCGCGTATCATACTGGCAGGCGGCGTTGAAAACATGTCATCAGCCGGTTTTGTGTTACAGGGAGTCAGGGAAGGTATCAAAATGGGTGATTTCAAAGCCGTAGACCACATGGTTACAGACGGGTTAACGGATGCCTTTGGTAATTATCACATGGGTATTACTGCAGAAAATATTGCCGAAAAATACAATATTACCCGGGAACAGCAGGATGCATTCGCTTTTGCCTCACAGCAGAAAGCCATCAATGCCATAGACGCGGGAAAGTTCAAGGACGAGATCGTCCCGGTAACCATCAGGCGTAAAAAAGAATCGGTGGAATTCGATACCGACGAATATCCCAATAGGAATACCACATTGGAAAAAATGGGAACCCTGCGGCCCGCTTTCAAAAAAGACGGTACCGTAACAGCCGGGAATGCTTCCGGGATTAATGACGGGGCTTCATTTGTGCTGCTGGCTTCTGAACAGGCTGTTAACGAATTGGGTTTAAAACCAATGGCACAGATCATTGCTACGGGACAGGCAGGCGTCAATCCCGCCTATATGGGAATGGGCCCGGTCCCTGCAGTTGATAAAGCCCTTAAACGTGCCGGAATGTCCCTGGAACAGATGGACCTGGTTGAACTGAATGAAGCATTTGCCGCACAGTCATTGGCTGTTATGCAAGAATTGGGACAACAGCAGGGTGTGGATCGGGAATGGTTTGAATCGCATTGCAACGTCAATGGCGGGGCTATTGCCCTGGGGCATCCTATTGGCGCTTCCGGTAACCGGATCACCGTTACCCTTCTTTATGAAATGAAGAAAAGAGGTTCCCAATACGGACTGGCATCATTGTGTATCGGTGGAGGAATGGGAACGGCCCTGATAGTCAGAAATTTGCAATAATTCGGAATCCTCAGGCGCTTCTTATTCAAAAAAAATACATATTTTTAACCGGATTAAAAAAAAACTGGTTATGAAAACTCATTATCTGGAGTACATCCACAACAGTATAGTTAAGGCTTGGGACATGCCCGCGCTTACCAACTATAAAAAGAATTCCTATACGTATGGCGAAATGGCGCAAAAGATCGCCCGCTACCATATCCTGTTTGAGAAAATGGGGTTGAAAAAAGGAGACAAAGTGGCTCTTTGCGGTCCAAACAGTGCCGAGTGGGGCATCGCTTTCATGGCAGCATCCTCATACGAGGCAGTGGCTGTGCCGCTTCTCAATGATTTTCTTCCGGAAAGTGTTATGACCCTGACTGACCATTCGGAATCAAAGATTTTCTTTGTAAGCCGCGAGATATGGGATAAAACGGACATCACCCGCATGCCCTTGTTGGAGTTGGTTGTTGTATTGGAAGATTGGCAGATAGCGTATGCCAAAGATCCTGCCGTTAAGGAAGCGGACGATAACATCGATGCGTTGTTTAAAGAAAAATATCCCAACGGATTCGGTCCCGGTGATGTGAATTACCCGACCGATAATTTTGACGATCTGGCCCTGATCAATTATACATCCGGAACAACCAGTGCCCCTAAGGGAGTCATGCTTACTTACAGAAACATCAGCTCAAACATACAGTTTGGATTAAGTGAATTGCCCAACGGTCCCGGGGACAATATCGTATCCATGCTGCCCATGGCCCACATGTACGGGATGGCCTTTGAATACATTTACCAGCTGGCAGGAGGCACACAGGTCTTTTTCCTGGGAAAGGTTCCTTCTCCCAAGGTTCTTCTGGACGCGCTGGCTACTGTCCAGCCGTACATGCTGATCACCGTTCCGCTGGTCATTGAAAAGATTTTCAAGAGCTCTGTATTTCCCACCATCCGCAAACCCGTGGTCAAATCCATCATGAAGGTTCCCGGACTGGCTTCGGTAATACACAAACAAATACGGAAAAAATTGTTACACGCCTTCGGTGGCAAGATCAGGAGCATAGTGATAGGTGGCGCTGCCATAAATCAGGAAGTAGAAGACCTCATGAAGATCATCAAATTGCCGTATACGGTAGGGTACGGAATGACCGAATGCGCCCCGTTGCTGTCTTATGAGGACCCCCAAAAATTCGTAAAGGGATCCTGCGGAAAGCCCGTACACAGAATGTCTCTTCGTGTTGATTCAGACGATCCCCATACCATAGTGGGCGAATTGCAGGCTCGCGGAGATAACGTGATGATTGGGTATTACAAGAATCCCGAGGCTACGGCTGCCGCTTTTACAAAAGACGGCTGGCTGCGTACCGGTGACCTGGGGCTCATAGATAAGAACAACAACGTATTTATCAAAGGACGCAGCAAAAACCTTATTATTGGGGCGAACGGACAAAACATCTACCCCGAGGAAATTGAGGACAAACTGAACAACCAGCCGTATGTAGTAGAATCCATTGTTGTGGAAAGAGACAAAAAACTGGTGGCACTGGTATTTCCCGACTACGACCGGGTTTCCCAGGAATCACTGGATGACATGAACCTGGCCCAGCTGATGGAAGAAAACCGTATGCGGTTAAATATGTTGCTGCCGGTATTCAGCCGGATACATAAAATTGAATTGCAGCCGGAAGCTTTTGAGAAGACTCCAAAAAGGAGTATCAAACGTTTCCTTTATAAGTAGCGGATTTTCTCATAGAAAAAACGCATCCGCAATAATCCTGACGATACATTTCGTGTTTTTTTGAGATCTCAACGGAACGGCCAAAACCGTTCCGTTTTTTGAAATCGGAAGGCAGGTAAGTCAGGCCGTCGTATTTAAGAGCCAGTTCTTCACCTATACGGTTGATCAGCACAGCGTTTTTGTGAGGGCTCAGAGTAAGGGTGGTGCAAAAATGTGTAAACCCGTTTTCTTTGGCAAAACGGGCTGTTTCCTCCATTCTCAGACGGAAGCATAGTTCACATCGCTTTCCTCCCTCAGGTTCGTTTTCATAACCTTTTACCGTTTTCAGAAAAACATCCGGATGAAAGGCTCCTTCCACAAAGGGTACTGCAGTCCCGAACACTTTCTGCGTATACCTTTTTGATTCATCTCTGCGAAGAATGTATTCACGTTGTGGCGCAATGTTGGGATTGTAGAAGAAAACCGTAACATCGTATTCCGGATATAAACGTTCCAGCGCTGTTGTAGAACACGGTCCGCAACAGACATGAAGGAGCAATTTTTTACGGTCGTTTTGCATAGATATATTGTACAAATATAAAGGTTTTCCATGAATTTAATTACTTTTGTATACCCTAACAAATCCGTCTATGAAATCACCAATAAATAAAGGCATTTTAATTGTTTTGACAGTGGCCGCGGTGTTCACTTCCTGCCGTTCAAAGAACGGAAACAACCGGTCTGTGGCAGGTGAAGTAAAGGTTGAGGTAATTACCCTAACCGAATCCATGACCTGTACCGAAAGGGAGTATATAGGGGTGGTGGAAGAATCAAACAGCGTTATGCTGAGTTTTCCCGCTCCCGGAAAAATCAAAAAAGTATACGTACATGAAGGTCAGACCGTTCAGGAAGGGCAACTGCTGGCAGAAACGGATCCCGCTACGCTGGAAAACATGTATGCTACATCTGCTGCCACTTTACGCCAGGCGGAAGACGCTTATCAAAGGATGCAACAGCTTTATGAATCAAACAGTTTACCTGAAATTCAATTTATTGAAATTCAAACCAAACTGGCACAAGCCCGTGCTTCGGAACAGATAGCTGCCCGATCACTTGCCCAGACAAAACTTCATGCACCCCAGCGTGGCGTAGTGGGAGAGCGTATGATGGAACCGGGCATGAACGTACTGCCTGACCAACCCGTGCTGACCCTGCTCAATACACATAAACCGCTAATAAAAGTGGCAATTCCGGAAAACGAAATTTTCGAAACCCGTACCGGTCAAACGGCACGCATAACGGTGGGTGCCCTTCGCAACGAGCAAACAACCGGAAAGATCGTGGAAAAAGGAGTACGTGCACATCCTCTCTCACACAGTTATGACGTGAAGATCGCTCCTGACAGGGATCTGGCAGGTCTTTTACCCGGCATGGTGTGTAAAGTCTTTATTGGAAACCTTACAGGCGAATACAGCCTGGTATTGCCGGTACATGCGATAATGCCCCTGGAATTCGGGAAGGGACATTATGTTTGGGCAGTGAACCGGGACAATACGGTAGAAAGAAGAATCGTTCAGGTAGGAGAAATCGTTTCGGGAGGCGTAACCATACTTAACGGCGTTATTCCCGGTGACCGCGTAGTAGTTTCCGGTTTTGACAGGATCAGTGATAACATAAAGGTAATCGTGGTCAATGAGTAACAAGAGAAGAGGCATTGTCGAATGGACAATGCATAATCACAAGATCGTTCTTTTGCTGGTTGCTTTTCTGGTGGGATTGGGCATTTATGCCTTGCCCAACATGCCAAAAAAGGAATATCCGGACTTTACAATACGCAATGCTCTGGTACTGGGAATTTATCCGGGAGCATCTTCGGAACAAGTAGAAGAAGAACTGACTGTTCCCTTGGAAAGGCACCTTTTGAGTTACAAGGAAGTCGATCGGGAAAATACATATTCTCTGACACGGGACGGTATGGTCTATTTTGTTATGGACCTGACAGATACTGAAAAAAATCCCCGGGATTTCTATGCCAACCTGCGACTGAACCTGGAAGATCTCAGGGTTCAGCTTCCTCCGGGTGTCTTACCGCTGATGGTCGTCAGCGAGTTCGGGGAAACCTCGGCCATTCTGATTACCCTGGAAAGCGATTCCAAAACTTACACACAACTGGGAAAGATTATGGACCGCCTGGAAGGCAGGCTCCGCACTTTGCCCATAGTGACCAACCTCAAGCGATACGGTGAACAGGAGGAGCAGATAAGCATATACCTGGATAAGGAAAAACTCGCAGCGTATTCTTTAAACACGCAGCAGATAATGATTCAGCTCTTTGCAGGAGGGCTGATCACTTCCTCGGGCAACATCACATCCATGGGGGATGTGGTCCCCATACACCTGAACAACGCCTATACCAGTGAGCAGGAGATACTGGAACAGCCGGTTTATTTTGACGGGTCAGGCAATGTGCTGCGTGTTAAGGATATTGGGAAAATTGTCAGGGAATACCCGGACCCCATGAGTTACATAACCAATAATGGCAAAAAATGCCTCCTTTTGTCCATGGAAATGAGCAAAGGGTTTAATATGGTGGAACTGGGCAAACAGGTTGATCGTATTCTGAAGGATTTTGAATCGGAACTTCCACCTGATGTAAGTGTATTCCGGATTGCAGACCAGCCCAAAGTAGTGGCAGATTCTGTGTATTCGTTTCTCAAGGAAATGCTGACGGCCATATTGGCTGTTATTGCCGTTATGATCGTGATGCTGCCCCTGAGGGTGGCATCGGTTGCTGCCACAGCCATTCCCATAACCATTTTTATCTCTATAGGGATCATGTATGTCATAGGTTTTGAGATCAATACCGTGACACTGGCTTCCCTTCTGGTAGTTTTGGGTATGGTGGTGGATGACAGTATTGTGGTCATTGACAATTACATGACCTTTTTGGATCACGGAATGAGCCGGTGGAAAGCTTCCATCAAAGCGGCCAGTTCCTATTTCCGGTCAGTCTTTTCTGCCACACTGGCTATAAGTATTACTTTTTTTCCGTTCTATTTTACGTTTCCAGAGAATTATGTGGAATTCATCTTCATGGCTCCGTGGGCCATATCCATTTCCCTGATGGTCTCTCTGGCCATAGCTATGCTTTATATTCCGTATTTCCAGTATTTTACTATTCGGAAAGGGTTGAAGCAGGTGGTCGAAAAACAACGGCAGAAAAGCAAAAGAGGCATATCCGTATTGGAATTGTTCGGCGTTTTTTACGAAAAAACTTTACGCAAGGCCTTTTCACATCCCGTGTGGGTTATTGTGATTATCATTCTCTTCCTGGTGCTGCCGTATTTTGTGTACCTGCAATTACCCAAACGGCTGATGCCCATGGCAGACAGGACACAATTTGTTGTGGAGATTTACCTGCCTTTCGGGTCTGCTTTGGAAGACACGGAAAAAATTTCGGATTCCCTGCGTAACATGATACAACAAGATGACCGGGTCTTGGCTGTGACCTCTTTTATCGGTACCAGTGCACCCAGGTTCCAGGCTTCCTACACGCCCCAGATTCCCGGATCCCATTTCGGACAATTCATAGTCAACACGCCCTCTTATAAAATAACAGAAGAACTGGTAGCCGAATATCAGAAGAAATACATTCATTATTTCCCCGGAACATACGTACGTGTCAAACAATTGGATTATTCCATGCTGGCTGCCAACGAAGTGGAAGTAAGGCTCATAGGAGAAGACAAGCAGGCATTGATGCACCTGGGGGATTCCCTGGCTGTTGTTATGAGGAAGATCCCTCACATTGCCAGTGTACGTTCCGATTTTGGAGGAATGCAATACGGTGTTGACGTACAGGTAGATGCCACAAAAGCGGCAAGAGTGGGGATCAATCCCGGCTACCTCTCACTGAACCTGGCTTCCAGGTTTTCCGGCGTTCCGGTCACATCTGTGCTGACGGACGGCAAAACCGTTCCGGTACTTATCCGAACAGACGATAACGGTAGTTCTTTGGATATTGCCAGTCTGGGGGACGAATACGTACAAGGCATGATCCCCGGAGTAAGTGTTCCGCTCAGACAGATCGCTCACCTTGAGCCGGAATGGAATATCTCACAAATAGTAAGAAGAAACGGATATCCTACGCTGACACTGATGATGGACCTGAACTACGGGAAAATATCAACGGATGTCTTTGATCAGGTCAAGGAGGTTATGGACAACACAACCATGCCGGAAGGGATACGTTACCAGTACGGAGGCACTTACCATGCAGACAAATCATTGATGCCCGGTATCCTGCAGGGAGTAGCCATAGCTGTATTTCTGATATTCCTTATCCTGTTGTTCCATTTTAAAAAAGTATCCCTGGCTTTCTTGGTAATGGGATCAACCACTTTAAGCATTTTAGGCGCCCTTGTTGGAACCTGGATACTGGGTCTGCCTGTAAGTATGACCACATTCCTGGGGGTGGTGACCCTGATAGGACTGGTGGTCCGCAACGGGATCATAATGTTCGATTATGCCGAGTTGTTGCGGCTGGAAGGCTCATCTGTTAAAGAAGCAGCTTTCAGGGCGGGATGCAGACGTATAAGGCCTATTTTCCAGACATCATCATCCACAGCCGTTGCGGTTATTCCCATGCTGATAGTGAATGATTCCCTCTGGGCTCCCATGGCTGCTACCATCTGTTTTGGAATTATCACTTCCATGTTCTTTGTTTCAGTTTTCATGCCGGTAATTTACTGGCTGTTATACAGGAATCAAGATAAAGCCCGGTCCATAAGCGAACCTGAAAAACTGACGTTGTAATGAAGAAGATCTTTTATTTCGTATTTGTTATCACTCTTATGGCAGTCAAACCGCTAGCCTCACAACCTTATACATTACAGGACTGCAGGCAAATGGCTTTGGAAAACAATGCCCGGATACAAGATATGAAATTGGGAGAGCAGATATCCCTCCAAATGAAAAAACAGGCACTGACCTACTTTTTTCCGAACGTTTCCGCATTCGGGATGGGATTTCAGGCAAGCAACCCCATGATGTCAATAGATATGGGAATGCTGGGTAGCATGGAATTGTTAAAAGACGGGATCCTGGTAAGTGCTACGGCCATCCAACCGGTATTCATGGGTGGAAAGATTTTTTATTCCACAAAACTGGCCAATTTGGGTATAGAATCCAGCGAACTGTTTACGCAACGAACAGCGGATGAGGTCCTGGACAAAACGGAAGAATATTACTGGCTTCTTTATTCCTTAACAGAGAAACGAAAAACCGTTTCTCTAATGAAAACCGTACTGGATTCCGTGGAAAAAGACGTACAACAGGCTTACAATGCCGGTCTTCTTGGCAGGAACGAAGTCCTGAAAGTGAAATTGCAAAAGAACACCCTTACAACCAAGAACGTAGAATTGGAAAACGGGATCTACCTGGCAACGATGGCTTTGGCACGTGAGATCGGATTATCCGTTGATTCCCTGGACAACTTTAAAATTGCACCTCCGGGAGATTTTGTTTTTGCCGATCCTGTGGAATTTTATGTGGAGCCGGTTTCCGTCATTGACCAACGTATCGAATACCGTTTGTTGAATTTGGGAGTAGAAGCTGCCAGACTGCAAAAAAGGATTGAACGGGCAGGTTACCTTCCAAAGATAGGTGTTGGCGCGATGTATTATTATGAAAATCTTTTGGATAAAGACAATTGGAACGGAGCCGTAATGGCGGTCGTTCAAGTTCCCATATCTGATTGGGCCAGGGGATCCTTTGCATTGAAGCAAAAGAAATTGGAAGAAGACAGGGCCCGCATTCAGAGAGAAGACGGGCGGCAACAATTGCTTATGCAGATCCGTCAGGCCTGGGGATCGTTCGTAGAATCTTACCAGAAATTGCTTTTGGCCCAACTGGCTATAGAAGAATCGGAAGAAAACGCCAGATTGAATGAAGATTACTTCAAGGCAGGTACGGTCAGTCTTACCGAATTACTGGCTGCCAGGGGATTCCTTCAGGAAAGCTACGATAAGAAAACGGATGCCGTTAAGGATTACCAGATGGCCAAAAACCGATACCTCCGTGTCACCGGACGTTAAATAAATCTCTTTATTTTACTGTAAAATCGGTTGATGTTGTGAAAGGGTTCCCTTTCATATCCAAACCTTGTATCACTACTCGGAAAGTACCGGTTGTTTCTGAAGTAATTGCATTCAGAGTAACGGACTCATCGGGTTTCACTTCCAGCTGCGGGTTCCAGTAAAGTGTGTGACGAAGGTCGGGTAACCGGCTATCGGCCGGGACCACTGCCAGGGAACGGGGATTCTGTACACCCCGGAATTCCTGTATACGCATGGATTCATCCAGATCCAGACCGGGAAAATCACCCTTGAAAGTTCTGAAAAATATGATTCCGTTGTAATAGATGGAACCGAAGGCATACCTGTCCGTATGGATAATGATTTCTTTTACAAGATTCGGATCGTAATTGTAAATCTTTTCGTGATCTTCAATGGGAATTCCGTCCAGGAGCACCAGGGGAGGCGTAGGATCCTGTAAATAATAAGCAATTCCGGTTGCATCTCTCAGACGTACCTGCAGTTTGTGAGTCCCGTCTTCGCTTTTAAAACGAGCTTCGCGAATGAATTCTATAAGCACTTCTCCCATAGTGGGGAAACGGGTGTATTCATCAAGTTTATATACAATCCCTGTGTTTTCGAACAATAAATTGGCCGGCAGCCGTTTTTCCACAGCCAGTGTGTCCATCCGGTACGCCTGTGCTATTTGCACTCCCAGGCTGCGTTCCAGCAAAACTTCCTCCAGATTCCTGTCCAGAATTAATTGCGGGACCCAGTCTACTTGCGGATGCATGTAAACGGAATCCAGCACCAGATGGTATTTTTTATGATTAAAGGAAGGCACGTAACTTACCAAAGTCCCGTCTCCGTATAGATTAGAGGTAAAGAACCTTACTTTTCCGCTATCCCTTATTTCGCCGGTAAAATATTGAATGTCCTTCCCGGCTATGGAAATATAGGACCCAAAACTTTCTACGTTTGTAACCGGAACATTATCTTCATCCACAACATAACCGCGTATGATTTCTCCGGCGTAATCCACCTTATCCAAAGGGAAAGGTTTCAAAGATTCATTACGCGTGCTGTCAATTATTTCCACTATTGAGCGGTTGCCGTAAAAACTCAGATCGTCCAGTCGGAAAACCGAAATACTTGCCGAGAAGGTTTCCGGGAGCGGATTCCGGAAAGTTATTCTTACATTTTCCTTTGTGTGGTAATTCTTTTTGTCTGTGGTAAGAGCGAATGCGGAACGGGATATGTTTTCCTCCGGAGCGGGCATCGTGATTTGAGAATCAGCAGCCGTGCGGGAGCGAACGTTTTCGGAGCGCAGAGTTGTCAGCGGATTGTATACGGTAACAAACCCTGAAAAAAAATTATCCCGGCTTTCGGAATACATGTAACGGGTATAGCCTGTCAGACGGTATATTCCGGTAGGCAATGAAACGGGAAGATGAATAAATCCGTTTCCCCTGCCGTGATTCAAGGCAATTTTGGACTGAACCAAAGAGCCGGACAGGTTTTGCAATTCAAGGTATGCTACAGCGCTGATCGGAGAGTAAATCCCACTGGCGGCATCGTAACAAAAGGCAGATATCCAAATGTCTTCACCGGCAAGATAACACGTTTTATCGGTGCTCAGGTACAATCTTTCATGAACCATATCCCCTTGTGCTTTAAGAGATAGGGCAGATATCACAAATAGTATGGCAATAAAGATGCGTTTCATAATAGTAATTTTCAGAACCAGGGCCATTCAATCGGCCAGAAAACAGGAACCATTGGAATTCCTCCTTTACTTCTGCAATCAATGCAACGCGTCAGATTCCAATGACTGACACCCGCCTGTGCATCTATCATATGGGGAGAATACCCCATTGAATGAAGTTCAAGCAAACTTGATATATCGGCTTCCAGGGACATAAGGGTATCTTCCGGCATAGGTTCCCTGACATAACCCGGGAGCCCTGTGCAGTCAATCAGCAGTCTTTTTGTAATGGAATTGCATACAGAAACAAAGCCTATGGCCCGTGTGTCCGGATCTGTCACACAACGAACATTCCCGCTAATCTCATTAGGTTGCGGAGAGAAGAGGTCACCTATATCGTTCGAGTTTTTTCGCATATTTTCCAGGTAATTGTATGCATCGCTGTCCAGTACAGTTTGAGTGACTTCTATGAGGTAATGCTGGGTGATGCGTAAGTCACGAAATTTGATGGTATGGATCTTCAAATCCTTTATTCTGTCTTCGGATAAGTTTGAAGTCTCTTTCAAAAGAATTTCAGAAGACTGTTGGCTGTTCCAGCAACGGTGATTCCAGGGTCTTTTATTTTCCGTGCTTTTTACTTCAAATACGTCAAAATATGTGTAGGCAGCCAATTGGGATACGTAATCCCATGTTTCCGTGAACTTCCAGTTGTAATGCTTGGACTGACCCGTTACATCGTATGAATTGACGTAAATGCTCAGTTCTTCTGCCAGGGTGTCCACCACATAATGCAATTCCATATTGCTGCTATGCCTGGCCTGTCTGAGATCTGACTCATATGTGTTCCCGTCAAGAGATTCTATCACAAGCTGGTATTTCAATTCCTGATCCGGTTGCTGAACCGAAAAGTCAAACAGGTATTCTCCATCGGCCGTCCGATTGTAAGGTTGGTACTTATTCCCTTGTGAATCAAGGACGTATACATTCGCATTCCTTTCATATTTTACAGTTCGCTGGCCGGATTGAAAAGTGGAAATCGGGGCACTCCTGGATATGCGGATGGTGAAAGGCCCGGTCAGGGATATATTCCCTTCCACAACAATGATATCTTCAAGATTGACCAACTCTTCCGGTTCGTAGGGAACAATGCATGAAACGGCTATCAGGGCCGGAAGTATCATTCCCATCAATTTTACCAGGTATTTCATAGGCTTGGGCATTAGAA
>Ga0209510_1000678_pt1 | contig 44378 bp, 71 predicted proteins | sample BiotimSIPDNA_FD_185749 | JGI IMG/M metagenome (GOLD analysis project Ga0209510, IMG submission 185749) | Anaerobic biogas reactor microbial communites from Washington, USA - Biogas_R1 time_0 SIP DNA (SPAdes) (version 2) | ecosystem: Engineered > Bioreactor > Anaerobic > Unclassified | place...
TGATGGTGTTGGGGATGTTGTAGCCCCACATGGACAGAGGCTCGGTCGACGGGTAGCGCTTCTTGAAGTCTTCGCGCATGCTGACCACGAGCTCGTCGGAACCCGCAATCACGTCATGGAAGGACTCCATGAGCGGGGCGCGCCGGCGGCCGATGATGAAGCCGCTGGGGTTCACAAGCTGGATGCCGGTGAACTTCTTGGTCGCGCCGTCGTAGTTGCCACTCGCGTTCAGGTCCTCGCGGATGTAACCGCTGGTGAGGATGGGAACGCCGTCGATGCGGCCGATCTCGCCGGTTATGACCGTGGCGGACGGGCCGTACTTGTCCAGCGTCTGGACCTCATCGACGTTCAGCAGGTGGACGAGTCCGACGGGGCCGACCACGTAGAGCAGGCGCCGGGGGTTGATCCCGTACTTGCTCATCTGGCTTCTCATGGCCCGCAGAGCGAGCAGCGTCGGGTCCGCGCCGCCGAAGTCGTAGGTGTCCGACCCGTCCTTGGAGAGCTTGCGAAGGCCCTTCCAGGAGGTCAGAGCATCGTCGGTCTCGGTCACGTCGGAGTCCTGATGGGTGGCGGTGGTGTCACCGTTGAGCAGCAGGTTCTCCTCGCCGTCGGCCATGTCCATCGCCAGGTCGGTACGGATGAAGGGGATCATCGCCAGGATGGCGTCCTCTTCCATCTCGTAGGCGACCGACTGGTACCCGGCCAGAGTCGTGGTCGAGAGGTCGACATAGTCGTCCCCGGACTGGCTCTTGGTGACGGCCACGCCGCGGCTCTTCTTGTAGATCTTGCCGCGCGAGGTCTGCCGTGGGATGCGGAACGGGTCGTTCGGCATCTGGACGATCTCGAACTTCGAGGCGAGCATCCGCTCAAGCTCGAACTTCCAGATCAGGTCCGGGGAGTACCCGGTCGGGACCCACGCAGCGCCGGTGCCGACGCCACCGTCGTAGCCCTCGTAGGTCTTGCGCTGGTAGAGCTCCTGCATGCGCTTGAACGTCTCCGTGTTCTTCACGTCGAAGTTGCTGTCGCGCCGCTTCATGAAGCTGAGGATCTGGACGGCGTCCTGGAGCTGGAACAGCTCAGCCATGTCCTCGTCCTGGCTCTTGGCGGAAGGGACGCGCAGCTTGGTCTCGAACGTCATGCCGCCCGCGACCTGGATCTCGCCGCCGAACGCGCGCTTGAAGGCCGGCTCTTCGTCGAGCCTCGCCATCTTCTTGGAGAACTCGGCGACGTCCGCGCCGATCTTGTCGACCTTCTCGAGCAGGTCGGCGGGTACGTGCCCCTTCTCCCTCTCGGCCTTGATCTCTTCCATGGTGGCGGCCATGGTGGCCACCGTGCCTGCCAGGGTATCGGCAAGCTCTTTGATCTCTTCACTCATGGTTGTTGTCACCTCCTGTGGCAACAAAAAGACCCGCGTTTGCGGGCCTTATAGGGGAACTGTGTCGTGGGTTGGCTTGGCTATCTTGGGCGGAGGAGTTCTCCTGCCGCGCGTATTTTCGCGATCTGCTCTGAGAGGCCCGGGACCGCATCGGCGGTGGGCTCTGTGAGTCGCTCTTCGATGAGCGACTTGGCGGAGGCCAGGTCGGAAAGGACCGCCTTCACCTCTTCGTCGCGTCCCTCGGCCTTGAATGCCTTGGCGAGGTCGTGGATGTAGGCCGCCTCGTCGATGAGAAGGCCCACGGGGTCGGTCTCATGGACGCGGTCCCGCAGACCCTTCCAGTCCTTCGGGTCGATGTTGCCGCCGGTCAGGTCGACCGGGGCGCCGCCCGAGGTGACGTAGGTCACTTGGATGTCGACCGGGCGCGGGTCGCCGTCGAGCGTCACCGCTCCGCCCTCGCCCATGGCGTAGCCCATCTGGAGGATCTCGTCGCGGCCGTCCCAGTCCCAGACGTTGTAGATGACGGCGCTGTCCGAAACGTCCAGAGGTTCGGGATATACGTAGACGCTCTGGTCGGCATAGAACGCCTGGACGGCCGACATCACACGGTCGATGGACGAGAGCCACGAGGCCCCGCCTCCCACGTCGATCAGGCTGGTCACGTTGTAGATGGAGCGGCTCTTGGGAAGCATGCCGCGCAGTCCGCCCTTGACGATCATGGCCTCGGGATTCATGGCGAAGCCCTTGGGGCAGACCGAATACTCGAGGATGTCCCACTTGGATACCTCGCGGTAGGACTTCCCGTCGGTGGTCTTGGCCCGCTTGGCCGTGACCGGGTTCCAGCCGATCGACATGCAGTCGATGGCCCCCTCGTCCATGAGGACAAGGCAGTCGTGGCCCAGACTGGTCTTCTCGATGATCTTGCCCTTGGTCCACATGCCGTCTACCTGCTCAGACAGCGAGAGCGACACCCCTACCGGAGGTTGGTTCTCCTTCCAGCCGTGGCTGAAGAAGATGGGGACCTGGATACCGGAGTCGACGATGTGCTTGCCGGACCCGGGAAGGAGCATGTCCCCCCCCTGGTCGATGTTGCCGTAGTGCGCGCAGAATCCCTCGAAGGTGCCATCATCGAAGTTCACCTTGAACTCCTGCGCCGGCAGGTTCTTTATCTCGAACAACATTGTTCTTCCTCCTGCGTCAGTCCGCGGTGGACTTCATCGGTACTCACACCAACAACGGCAGTTGGGATGAGCGAGCGGGAACTGGTGCCCGCTGGGGAACGCCTGGTCAATGGGGATCCATCCGGCGGCAGCGTTGGCTCGGCAGTCGTCGCAGACTGCGGCGTCTTCCATCGTTATCCAGCGGTGCTCGGTGAATCCTTGGTTTCTGGCGAGCGCGTCGCGCACCGCCTCGTAGGCCAATCCCGATTCGTACTGAGCGGCTAGCCCTGCCCGCCACTCGTGCTGCCTTTCGTAGTAGCCGAGGATGCGGTCGCGCAGTTGGTAGTGGGCCTCGCCGTTGGCGATACCCTCGGCGATCTGGTCGCGGATACCGCGGACGGATGTGGCCGAGACGTCACTCGCGAAGCGGCTCTCCTGCGCCTGCAGTAGTTCGCGGATGAAATCGGTGTCGATGGTGATGTCTCGGGCGATGCCGTACTGGTCCTGCATGGCCCCCAGCGCCCGGCCGGCCTCTGCGTTCAGGAACGGCCGGATGGCGTCTTGAGCCATCTGCATCTCAGTCTCGAGGTCGAAGGCCGCTGCTACGATGGCGTCGATGTCACCTGCGGCCCCGGCGAGGATGTCCTGTTCATAGGCGGCCATGGCCGAGACCACTCGGTACGCCTGCCACGCGAGGAACGCGGCGAGGATGGCTTCGAGCCGCTCGCGGTCGCTCTCGGCCTCAGCAGTCGTCTGCTCCTGTTTTACCTCCCAAAAGGGCGCATCTTCGCCCCTGGGGTACCGGCCGGAGGCTGCGCTTCGACCGGACGGACCTCGTTGACCGGCGCTCCGCCCATGGCGGTGTTGACCGGGATGTAGACCCTGCTGCCCTCGCCGTTCGGCAGCGGCGGATGGTCGGTCCACTCGCGCTTTTCATCGGGAGTGATCCACCACATCTGAGAGCCGGCGGCCGCGAGCTTCGACATGTCGGGCCGGTTGAGGTGACCCATGTCGAGCTTGATCTTGAAGTTCGGATCGAAGTCATGGGCGAGTTCCCACGTCAGCTTGTGCTCTATCCTGCTCACCAGCCAGAGAAGCGGCCCCATGACCCAGAAGCGGAACTCCACCTCAGCGGTCGAGCGATTGGCAGAGCCGCCCTTGGAGACCACGCAGTCGGGGCAGTGGTAGATGTTCTGGACGTTGCCCTCGTTGAACTTCCGTCCTTCGAGCCACTGCATATCGGCGTGATTCATGGTCTTGCCGTCGAAACTCATGCCCTTGTCAAGCACGGCTACCATCCCGGCGCGGTTGATACCGGAATGGACCGCACGCCACTCTGCACGGGTCTCCTTCTTCTCTCGCGGCAGGAGGTCTTGCTCGGTGGAGATGACGCCGAAGGGCATAGCGCCGTTCTCGATGAACTTCTGATTGAACTGAGCGGCCTTGATGTCCGGTTCTACGGCAAGGCGCGCGGCGGACAGCGGAGAGAGCCCCCGCCATTCGTTCGTGGGATTCGAGAGCTTGTAGAAGATCACCTCGTCGCGGTCATATCCGACCGCCTGCGCCCCGGTCGTGTACTGATAGCCGACCAGGCCGTGCTTCGGGTGGACGATGGGGCCGAAGCAGTCGGGACGCATCATGAAGAGGCGTACCGGCCTGCGGTGAAAGGCGTTCCAGACCTTCTCGACCGGCCCCTCTCCCCCGATCATTATGGAGGTGGCGAGGTCGGCGAAGAACTCGTGCCCGTCGTCGCCGGTCCCGTTCGCTTCCTTGGGCGGTCCGCCGGGCTGCTCGAGCAGCTTGTTCAGGTCGTGGCCGTAGACCGGCTCTGCGGGCCCGCCGGGCTCCTGATGGTAGACCATGCGCGGCAGTGTCGCGATGGTCTCAGCGAAGGCGGTCACGCACGAGTAGACCATGTGATGCGCCGCGTACATATTCTCGGAGGCTTCGCGGAACGTAGTCGCGGTCGTGCCGTTCGTGGGCGGCTGTGCTCCGAGCGGAGCGCCGGTGTCGACGCCCTGGATCCAGCGGTCTGTACCGCGACGGCTCTCGGGGCCGATGTTCTCGACCGGCACGGTTATCATGCCGATCATGTCGGAGATAGCCCCTAGAATGCCACTGCCAGCCACGCCGTCACCCCCAGGACTGTGATACCGAAGGCCACGCCGACGCCTCCAAGCACCAGGTAGAGCGGATTCCAGGTCTCACCGTCGCGGAACGCCTTGCGGATGTAGCGCGCCCACAGCGGAAGGACGGAGAACAGCACAGCCATACCGACGAGGCCCGAGATGAAGGTCAGAGCAATCACGAGCACCTCGCTTTCTCGGCCATCTCCCGGTCGCGCTGTCGCTGGCGAAGAATCTGCATGCCGAAAGACTCGTCAGGGTCGTAGAAGTCGTCCTCAATGTCTTTGCCGAGAATGTCTTCCTCTTCGGTCTCTTCTTCCTCGTATCCGTAGCCGCGGTCGACCTCGGCCACAACGCCGTAGCGAAGAGCATCCATGCAGTGATTGTTCTTGCGGGGATCCGGCTCGTTGTTCACCCACTCGTAGAGACCGAACTCCTCGATGGTGTGGATGCAGCGGGGATGCACGTGGATCTTCGTCTTGCCGTCCACGATCTTGAGCAGCCGCTTGACCCTCTTGACGCCGACGATGACCGGCTTGTCGCGCTGGGTGCGCTTGTCGAGCGCCGGCGCGGCCTTGGCCTGCCAGCCGGTGAGCTTCAAGTCCTTGATGCCGTCGGGAGAACGCGGGTCGCAGATGAGGTATTCGGGCACGTACCCGATGCCGCCGACCCTCTGGAAGTATTCCGCCATGATCCCCCCGTGCTCCTGCGGTGTCATACCGGCGCGGTAATACTCATCGTGGATGTAGACGTTGTCTTCCCAGACCTGCACCGCGAGACAGACGAACGGGTCGTCGAACCCAAGGTCGACCCAGCCGCGCAGAGGGACGTCGGGAAGTATCTCGAAGCGCTCCACGAAGGGCGGAGCATCCCTGAACTCCTTGTAGATGAGTCCAGCATGACTGACGAACTTGGCCCCGTACTCCTGGTCGAAGGTCTCTTCGTCGGTGGTGGCCTTGATGTCCACGATCTCCGGGTCTTCGATGCCCCCAGGGTAGACGTAGGGGTTCTCCCAGGAGGGCTGGCTGAAAGTAGCCCACTCTGGGCTCTTCTTGGCCGCTTCGAACAGCTTGTAGTACCAGTTCTTGCCGAGTGGAGTCGTGGCGAACCGAGCCACGCCGTGGTAGTCGGAAAGTGTCGGACGGACGTACTCAGGCCAGATGTCGGGATCAAGCATCGCGGCCTCGGCCATGATGACCCCGGTGAGTCCCTCGCCCTTGATCTGCTCCTTCTTCTCCCCCGACTTGATCTCGATGGTCGCTCCGTCCTTGACCTGGAGCAGATAACGGCCGCCTACCGTGTCGAGTACCGACTTGGTGAGACGCAAGACCTGTTGCTTCTGGAGCCGCTCGAGGTCCGACTTGAAGATGCGGAACTCTTTGACGCCGAGAGCCATGGTGGGAGCCACGACCCAGATGTAGGTGTCGGGAATGAAGACCAACGGACCCATGTCACGGGGGCCTTGGATCGTTTTGCCGAACCGCCGGCCCGAAGTGGCTGCCTTGAAGCGGGCGTTGGAAAGATGGAAAGGAAGCTGGCCGGCGTGCGGCTGATAGCCGACCCGCTTCCAGTACAGCATCTTGGATTCAAGGCTGAGGAGTTCCTTGACCTTGGCCCTGACCTCGAGCGTGTCCAAGGCGGGCTACTCCGCTGCTGGTGCGGCTGCGGGCGTCTCCGAGACGGTCACGGCCTCTTTCTTGGTCACGAACGGATCGAGAACGCTCATGTCGCCTGTCTTGGCCGCGAGGTCGATCGCCATCTGCATGGCAAGGGTAGAGGCCTCGGCGCTCCAGTCGTCCGCCCCGCCGCCTTCGCCCTTGTCGCCCTTCTGGACCATGCCCAGGCGCCACTGCTCTCCGGCGTGCTTGAACAAACCGATGAGATCCCGGACGGTCATCTTGTCGATCTTGTCCTCGTCGGCCAGTTTGGTGATGGCCTTGGCCGCCACCTCGAGCGCCGTGCGGACGACGTGCTTCCGGCGTTTCTCGTCGATGAGCTCCAGTTGCTCCTCGGGGAGCCTGCTCAGGTGGTAGCGGATGGTGGTCGGGTTCACGCCGAGTTCCTCGGCCACTGCGGCCTTGCTGTTCAGCTTCGCCCACAGGTCCGGGATCTTGGCGATCTGCTCCTTGGTCAGCACGCCTTTCTCAGCCACGATCGCCTCCTTCCGGGGGACGCTTCTTGATGGGTTCGTATGCCGCGCAGACGCCGTCGCCTCTCTGGGCGACCTTCTTGCACTTGGCTCTGAACAGGCGGCACGTGCGACAGGTGGTGGTGGGTTTCTGTTGCATGGTTCAGTCCCTCCGGGCTTTGTCTAGCCACATGAGACCCTCTTCTAGCTTGGTGATAGCCAGAGCCAGCGCCCGCGGGTCGTACCGCTCCTCGTGCGTGCCGTATTTCACTTGCGTCTTGAGCACGTCGGCCTCCACGAGGGCCCGGGTGATGCTCAGACGTACCTCACCGAACACAGTCGATGCCGGGGAAGACAGACCGTCCATCACTTCGCCTCGTGGCAGACGATCTCGACGGGGATCCCGGCGACCCGTGCCTTGTCGATCACGTCCTTGGTGACCTTCGATGCATCGAGGTTGTCGTGGAAGACGAGTACCAGGTCGGGCTTGTCGTCGATCATCGCCTGGTTTGCGATGGAGCCTGCCTCGCGGCCGTGGTCGTGCCAGTTGACCACCGGGCCGCCGTGGGAGATGTGAAGGTACTCGGCCGCTTCGCCGGCCATCTTGCTCGCGCCTTTGTCGAGGCGATGAATGACGGCAGAGGGTTTCCGCAGTTCGAGTTCGGCGAGGATCACGCGGTCGTCCTTCCAGTCGCGGTCGCCGCAGACGAGGAGCCTCATGGGGTGTCCTCCCGTTGGACGTTGGGGAAATGTGGTGCGGAGGGCCGAACGGCCCAAGGAGCCGGAGTCAGGCTATGCCGACCTCGGAGAGGCGGGCGGAAAGGTGCTGGGCAGTCAGAGGCTCCCGGGTCCAGACCTCGAGGTACGCAAGGCCGGTCGCTTCGCAATGGGCGCGCACCTCGGCATCGCGTTCGCGCCAGGGGGAACAACGGTGGCGGGGCTGGTTCTCTTCGACGACGAGACGGTGGTCGGGGAAGAACATGTCGACACGGTGCTGAGGCAGGCCGGGCAAGACGACCTCATTCCCCGGTTCTTCGCCCAGCAGCGATGCCAAGATAGGCGCGAGTTCTTGGTGCCTGTAGTGGTCTCGGCCGATCCTCCAGCCGATGGCCGCTGTAAGCGCGTCAGGCTGTCGCGTGGTATCGGAGAGCCTCCGCTCCTTGACGCGCAGTTCTCGGAGAACCTTTCTCACCAGGGGATGGTCCTCGCCTAGTTCGACTCGTGCTCTGCGAATCGCCTCGGCCAGTTCAGCGTCCTTGGCCTGCTCCTTGGCGTCGCTCTTGTGGTCGAGCGAAGGGGGCGCACCCGACTCTTCGGATGCAAGCGGGTTCCCGGCGAAAACCGGCGTGCTACGATGGTCCACGTCAACACCTCCTGTGTGTTGGCCACGCCCCCGGACGGTTGCACGTCGCGGGGGCCCTTAAATGGCTATGGGGACCGGGTTGTTGGCCGGTCCCCATAGCGTAAACGCAAGTCTAGCACATGATTTTAGTGGGTGAATCGTTTGCTGTCAAGCCCCCCCGTCAAGCGGTGCGGATGGTGAAGAGCGCCTTGGGGTCGATGAGCCGAATCTCTATGCCCATCTCCCGCAGATGCCGCAGCGCGCGCTGTCCGGGAGTCTCGGGCCGGGGGAAGCCGCACTTGTACATGGCCTCGCGGATGTCCTCCATGGTCAGGACCGTGGGCTGGGGAAGTGTCTCGGAGCGCTGGGAGAACAGAGGATTGGCCGTGCAGGCCGCCGCGAGGGTCCGCTCTATGGCGGCATCGAGTTCCCGGAGGTCCATCTCCATGTGGAACTTCTCGACGTGGATTTCGGGGTCCGTGGTCATCGCCGCGCCGCCTCGATCGGCACGAAGGCGCACCCGCAGATGGCGCAGTCCCACGCCCCGGGAGGGTACCAGCCGTAGGCCACGCGGCGGGGATGCGAACAGTCGATACCGAAGTCTCCCAGAGCCGCGAGGTACAGCACGTCATCCGGCCAGTCTTTGCCGAGGCGGTCGCGCTCCGCGAGTACGGCGTTGATGTGGCGCCCCACCCGCTCCTGCATCTCGGGACTGAGGTCGGCGACCTTGAGGTGGGGAAACGGGAGGGGTCCGTCCTCGAGACCTGCCAGGACGTTGGCGACGGCCTTCTGGTCGGGGCTCATGGCAAGAGGGTCCTTTCGGCTTGGTGAGACAGCGGTTCTCAGGTCCGATTGTAGGACGAGGAAGAGTGGAGGTCAAGAGGGGCGGGAGTCCCGGCCCCCGGGGGAGTGACATGCGCTTGACAGACGCTCGGGTCCACTCCCCCGGACGGGTGAAGCCAGGCATGACGTCTGTGTCCCCGTTTCTGACACGCCCCTCGGCGGCGTCACGGCCTACTCACGTGCCCGAGGGGATCATAGCGCAGGAAGGGGGTTCTGTAGGGGGAACCGGGGTATTGGGACCCCCCGTGTGGAGAGGGGACGGTGCATGGCCGCGGGGGCCGGCCGATAATCTCACCCCATACCCCGTCCGCATAACACCGAGCCCGGGGGCAGTTTTCAGCCGTGGCAGGCACATACGCCGCACAGCTGTATCGTTTACCTGCTGTAAACGTGACAACGGCGCAGGATCGACGCTCGGCCGCCACTACCACGGGCCCCTGAGCTCCAGCGAGCGCGGATCGACGCGCTGTGTGTGGGCCGCGAACGATTCCAAGTCCTCCTCTTTCTGCATCCGTTCCCCATGCTGCACACTCGGCCGTTTCCCACAGAACACTCCCGACACGTTCCCCATGCTGCACAACCCTCGCACAACCCTCGCATCTCCCTCCGGACACCCCGCACACTGAACACTCGCGCATCTCCCCAGCCGCCACATACTCTCAGGCGCTACGATCTCCCACTCCCACTCCGTAGCCCATGCCCTAAAGCAGCAGCCGTCTCGACCGACGTAACCACGGCCCGCGTAGGACTGATACCCTGGCGTCTCATGTAAGCTCTTCACGCCCAGGGAAGATGCGTACCAGCGGCCGTGGTATCTGGTGGCGAGGTGACACTCTGTAGGCCTGTTCTGTTACGTCCTTACACCCTACTACGTAGGGATACATAAACGCGCGCGCGCGTACGCGGGTTATTATTTGTATACAGGTGTCTACTACATGTGTTGACAGATTCGAGGGCCGGCTCGTGGCGAATCCGTGGCCGATTCTTGTAGATACCTATTGACAGTTGAATGTCGACGGGTGTATACTAGTTTCATCAAGACAAAGAGCCCCGCGAGAGCGGTAACTCCCCGGGGCGCGGACGACCTAGTAGGAGGTCATCATGCGAGATTCTATCACTTCCCACTCCGCAGCCGAGGTATATGGGCGCCGCCTAGCGTCCGACGATATCCGGCTCGGGCTTCCCCAGGATAGCGAGTACATGCTTTCCTGGCTGCTGTCTAGTGTCGGCGTCGTCGAGCACAACATCCGCGGGATCGCGAAGGACTGGACACTCACGATCGACGATGAAGACATCTATCGTGTCTGGGCCGCCTACTGCGAAGAGCATGCCGGCTCCCGCTTCGAGCGCATGGGCATGGTGGCCTGATGCGGACTATCTATCTCCCAGCCATTGAGCGTAGCGTATCCCTGGGTGCCTACCTGCAAGCCATCCGCCTAGCGAAGAGCAAGCCGGATGCGACGTTCAAGCACGGTCTGACCTGCTGGTATTCATGCACTGGCGCGGACATCATGCGGCAGTTCCGGCAGGGGATGCACGACAGAATCAACCAGGCTATCCCCTACTGCGAGCGCGGGCAGGTGGCGTCATGACCTACTATCGCGTTATCGACGTCACCGATACCACTCCGCAGATCATCGCAGGCGGACACTGCCGAATCACTGCGCAGGACGCGGCCGAACGGGTAGCCGAATCTTGCGCAGCCCGTCATCCGGACCGGACCTACTGCGTCGAGTCGCGCGCGGCCGGTGACTATGACGGCTGGACGCTCGAATCCGAATGGCGCGACGACTCCGATATCTACCAGGAAAGGACGAACTGATGGCACGCGTTACCACATACAGCCCTATAGGCTACTACACCGACTGCGACACAGCCGTTTGCGCCGACTGCGCGATGTCGACCGACATCGAGAATGCCATCGGCGCCACCGAGGAACCCGACGCAATGGACGCCGCCGCGACTCCGGAACCCGCGCGGCTCACGTACCAGACTAAAGACCTGAAGCGGGCACTAGCGCGCGTCAAGCCGTTCGTAGCGTCCGGCGCGCGTGCTATCCCTGTTCTCGCGTGCGTCATGCTGTATCCGTCGGCCGTGGTCGCGACCGATTGTGATGTTTGGGCGGAAGCCGACGTCGACGGCTCCGGTTATGGTCGCGTCCTGCTGCCGCATAAGTCGCTCATGGCGGCCGTCAAGGCGTGCAAGGCGCCGACTATCACGGTCGAATCCTTAGAGGACAATAGGGCGCGCGTCGACTCCGCAATAATCGCGGGTATCGATCCGGTCGACTTCCCACAACGGCCGCAGTTTGTTGAACAAACTGCATTCACGGCCGATGACATCCTTCCGGCCCTGTCCGTAGTCTTGCCCGCGGTCTCTCGCGATGAGACGCGGCCGTTGCTCTGCGGCGTACACGTCAAGGCGGAGCCCAGCGGCACCACGAAACTGATCGCGACCGACTCATACCGCTTGCACGGCGCCGACGTCCGGCCCTACGTGGAAGGTGCCGGGCTTGACGCCGGCGTCACCTTGCCGGGCGCCATGCTCGCGGCCGTGGCGAAGTCGAAACCGGCTTATGTGGTCGTCATGCTCGGCCGCGGCGACAATGGCGTGCCGCTGGACGGGCACCCCGAGGACGTGCACACGCGCTATGTGGTCGCGACCGACTCTATGATCCTGCATGGTCGCACGGTCGACGGCCAATACCCGAACTATCAGCAACTGGTACCAGTCGACCTGCCGCGCGCCTTGACTCTTGACCGCGTAGCAATGTCGGAGTCCGCGCGAGCGGCCGCTAAAGTGCTCGGCCGTGCAATAGCGCCGCTACGGATCTCATACAACGGAAACGCTCACGTCGACGTGAGCATGATGCACGCCGACGCGGAATACTCAGCAACGCTCGAATGCGCCGGCGACGATGGGGAAGCGCTCACAATCGGCGTGAATCCCGACCTGATCGCGGACGCATTCGACGTAATGAGCGGCCGCACAGTGACACTGCACGCAATAACGCCGCTCCGGCCCATGCTGCTAACGGAGCCCGGCCGCTTCGCCCTGGTGATGCCGATCCGGCTCTCCGACTGAGTCGGACGCCGAAACCAATAGACAAACCCTGGACTAGGAAAGGATCGCACAATGAAACCGATTGAGATAGCACGCGAAGTACTCGACAGATCCGGCGCTATGGTAGCCCGTCCGCGCAAGAACGCGCCCGGACAGTATGACGCGAAGCCGTGGGCTACGGGGAATCATCGCGGCTGGGTGCTGCTGGACGCGACCACGGCGGGCGCTATGGTGGCGGTATACGACGCCATCGGCCCGGACGCGCAGGCCAAATACGACACGTTCGACCTGCTCCGCGCGGTCGATATCTCGTGGAAGGTGCTCGCCAGGGCGAAGGGTGGCGCGCGATGATCCGCTTCATTTGGAACGGCATAAAGGACGACTCCGGCAAGTTGTACCGCGCCTGGTACAGCAAGGGCGGGCTAATCAACTACCCCGAGAGCACCATCACAATCTACGGCCGCGACTATTGGCCGCACTTCCCGCAGATCGACGGCCTGAACGTCCAGAATGACACCGAGTTTCAGACGGACTACTACGAGACCGACCGCGTCCGCGTCACTCCAGACAATCCCCACTATCCCGCCGTGCACGCGGCATGGGAGAAGCAAGAGGCCCACAACGCGAAACGGTACGCGAAGCGCGCGGCCGCCGAGCAATGACCACCGCCACGACTCCAGAAACCGACACCGAAGGGAGAACAATGGACGCAGTAGAGACTTCGAAGCATGGCCGCATCCGCTGGCTGACCTGCGCGTGCTGCGGCGAGGAAACGCGCGGCCGACAATGGCCGAACCGTGATACCGGCTACGGGGTGTGCGTCGCCTGCGCGGATCGCCACGCGGCGAAGTATGGCGAGGGCACGCCGGCCGACGGACAGTGCGCCGATAGCGTTTACTCGCTCTATGGCGTGCGCGGTGTTCACTTCGATATCAAGGAGGCTTGAGCAATGGACACAGTCAAGACTGAGCGCGTGAAAACCACCATGCCGCTACCGTTCTTCGCACACGGCCGCGCCGTCAAGTGTTGGGACCATGGGCACGCCTATACCGTCGCCCGCATTGATCCAAACGACAAGTTCACGGCCGAATCTCGGCCCGACTTCGCCGAGTACATCGCTACCGCGTGCAACTTGTACCGGGACCTGCTCGCAGCCTGTAACGCCGCCCTTGCCTACCTCGACGCCGAGGACAGCGCCGGGCTGGTGGCCGAGATCGCGGCGGCCGTGGCGAAGGCCGAAGGGCGGACGCTGTGAAGCCGGGCGAGACAAACCCGGCGGTCGAAGCCAAGGACCGACTACGCCGCTACTTCGACGCACGGCAGGAGCGTTACCCGTTTATCTACGGCTGGGTGCGCGTCAAAGACGCCTGGTGGTGCGGCTCGAACCGTGGCGACTACCGGGTGCACGATGACGGGCGGATCGAACATCTACCGGAGGAGGTTTGACCGTGGAAGCATTGACGACTGAGCAGACAACCGCATTCGACCCGAACGACCTACCAACCGCGAGGCGCTACTGTGAGGTACTGGTAGAGCACGCCGAGAGATTCCAGGAGGAGATAGGCAGCGATTACGTGCCCGACGTCCCGCGCGCTCGGTTCGTGCTCGTCCAGCGCTCGCGGCTGACCGGCCTGTATTGGCTCGACTTCGGGGACACGCTCCAAGAGGCCATCGACAGCCACGACGCCGACGAATACCCCGAGGACTGGCCGATAGAGTACGCGCTCGACCTGGACACTGGCGAGCGGTACCACGTGGCCGGCGTGCGGACCGAGACGAGCATGGAGCTCGACGACTGAGGCAATAGGCAAACCCACGACTAGGCAATAGGCAAGCTCTGGACTAGGAAACGAACGCGAAGGGAGAGGATCATGCGCCACTACTACGCCGAACAATCACCGAGAGGATTCGCCAACGAGATCGAGGTACACAAGTTCGAGAGCCGCGCCCAGCGGGACGCCTGGGTTGACGAGCACAGAGACGACGGCGACATGAACAGCGCCAGTCAGGGCGCGAGCGCCTGCACAGCCGACCGCGCCCGCCGCATACTCGCCTATCGCGGCGACGCTATCACCGAGAGCTACAACGGGCTGGTGGAGCATGAGCCGCTGCTGATGTTCGCAGCCTATGACGACGCGGGCATATGGGCAATCGGCGACACACCGGAGGCCGCGCTCGCGGTTTACGCCCTTGGGGGACAGCTTGCGCCGGACGAGATACCGGCAACCATGCGCACCGCGCCCATGACCTACCGCCTGGCCGAGAAGGTGGAGCGCGAGGGATACGACTACAACCACCCCGGCTATAGCTGGCGCGTGCTGCCGGACGGGACGCTCGACCTCGACGAAGGAGGCCAGCAGTGAACCCGGCAACCCCGCTACCGTGGCAAGCGTGCAATGCGAGCATATTCACGCAGGAGTGGCTTGCAGTGGCTAAACGCATAGCCGCCACAGGCACCGACAAAGACGCCGCCTACATCGTCCACGCCGCCAATCTGTACCCGGAGCTGGTGGCGGCGCTGAGGGACGCTGAGCGCTGGCTAGGAGTCGCCACAATCGGCAACCCCGCCACAGGACCACGCGAGGCATGGGAACGCTGTAGATCCATGCTCGCCAAGTGCGGGCCGGCACTCGACGACGAACGCGACGCCTACCCGTCGGGAACGGTCGACGACCTGGAGCGCTACCCGAACGACGGGAGCCCGTGGCCGGGAGAGGGGGCACCCAGTGCATAGCACCTATGGCAAAGGAGCTATGGCCTACTACCGCCGCGAGACACGCCGCGCAGCCGCCGTGCGGGCACGAGAGCGGCCCAAATGCAGCCAATGTGGGCACGGCGACAGCACGGGCCTGATCGATGGACTGTGCACTCGATGCTTCTGTCGGAAGATGGACGCCAAGCCAATGGAGAAACCCTAGACTTTGGAGGGAGGGATGACACCAAAACCAAGACGTCTGACATTCACGGCCGGGGAAGACCCCTCACCGCTTGCGACCATAGGGGACGTTATCGCCACCACAGGCGTCAAGCGCATGACCGCCGCGCAGTGGGTACAGCGCGGCATCGGCCCGCCGCCCGTCGCCTACACCGCCGCCGGCGCTATCTGGTGGTGGCAGGATTGGGTGGACTGGCTCAGGGAGCACCGGCCGCGGCTCTATGAGCAGATGATGAGCGGTCAACAGACCAATGGGGAAACGCAGGACTTGGAAGGAGGGACGGATGGCGATATTGACGCCTGAGCAGATCAGGCGGCTGGCTTGCGCCGGTAGCCCCGGCGAGGACGGTCTCGGCGGCGGATGGGGCTCAGTGGAGTTGTACGACGGCGGAGAATGGCCGGTCAAGGACGTAGCTGAGACCCTAACCGCCTACGCTGCCCGGGCGGAGTTGTACCCGCGCCTGCTCGGCACCCTGTGCAGGGCCGTGCGGCAGTTGGAGGCCGTCCCCGAGGATGTGCCGGGCTGGACGCAGCGCACGCACCTATGCCGGCAGGCCCGGGAACTCGCCAAGGAGGCCGGCGAGACGTGGGCAATGGGCAATGGGGAGACTCTGGCGAAGATCGTCGAGATCCGCATCGGGGACTACCGCTGGCACCCGGATGAGATCACTATCGGGGACGCATCCACGCTCAGCGAGCGCCGAGGGGGCAATGATGCCGACAGCGACTAGGAAGCGCACCAGACGCACCGTACCCGAAGGACTCAACCGGCAGGAGTACGATCGCCTCATGGCGCCGGCTACCGTGGGAGATCCACGCTCCGGCAGTTACCAGCGCGACCGGATGCTCCTCGAGCTCCTGGCCGGCACCGGCCTGCGCATCAACGAGGCCCTGTCGCTCAATCGGGACCGTGTGGACTTGGTTGATAGTTCGGTCTGGATTCCAGCGGCCCACTCCAAGACCGGCCGGCCCCGTCGTGTGTACTTCGGGGAGAGCCTGAGCGACAAGCTGGCCGCGTATCTGGCCGCCATGCCGCGGGAGCAATGGGCGCTCTTCGTGACTCGGACCGGGGCCCGGTTGACCGATGCCCACGTCCGCCGACTGTTCAAGAAGTTCGCGCGCCGCGCCGAGATCGAGCCAGAGCGGCTGCACCCTCATTCACTCAGGCACACGTATGCGATACGCTTCCTGTCAATGGGCGGGACGCTCGAAGCGCTCCGGGATCAGTTGGGGCACGCATCCACCGCGACGACGCACATCTACACCCAGGCGGCGTCATGGCAACGCGCCGAGCAAGTAGCTCGGTTGGACCTGTAGGGCAATGGCAATGGGAAGACTTCGGACTTTGGAAGGAGAGACATGAGAGAGACGGATAGGTGCGAGAAGTGCGGCGCGGCCTTGAAACCGGACAGCCGGTTCTGTCCCGAGTGCGGGACGACAGTGCGGCGCCAGGAGAGATCGCCGGCCTGGCCGCACGTGTTCCTGGCTGTGATGCTGATCGGAACGGGTATCTGCTTCGTGCTCGGCTGGGTCGCAGCCGAGAGTGCAGTGCAGCAGTGTGCCTGGTTCGCATCAGGCGCCGTGCTGGGGATCCTCGGACGGATCGCACAGGCCGCAAGCCAATAGGCAACCCTCAGACTTCGGAAAACGTGAAGAGCCGGGCGAGAACCCGGCTCTTCTGGCGTCGGTGGGCAACCTTAGCCGTCGGGGATTGTATCACCAACGGCAGACACAATCCGCCCACGGCGTACCACCTTTCCAGCACGAGTCGCCTGTACGGTGACGGTCGAGCACCTCAAGTCACGGGCTATCTGTGCCTGCGAACATCCATCGGCCGTCATCTCCTTGATGCGGCGGTTACGGGCGGCGCGTTTGATCTCACGTCGGCGCTTGCCCTTGTCGCCGGCGACTACGATCTCCTCCTGGAAGAACGGGATTGGCACGTCCACCCATTCGGCCATGAGGCGCAGCCCCTCGGCTGAGCGAGAACTCACGCGCTCCGGCTCGTACCAGTTCGGCTCCGGGATCTCCACGCAGTCGGCGCGAACAGCCGCCGCCAGGACGGGATACTCTCGCTGGAGCCGGTCAAACGCCTTACCGACCGCCAGGAGTTCGTACTTGTAGCTGAGGTAGCGTTGGTACCGAAACCACTTCTCGAACGCCTCCACCGGCCACTCTTCGCCGTACTCAGGCAATGAGGGCGGATGCCACTCGGGCTTGTCGGTCATCTCCAGTTCGTTGAAGTAGCAGGCCCCGTGACCACCGATGCGGATCATCGTGTAATGCGCCGGGAGCAGCCATATCACCGTCGCTATGGCCAGGGCGCAGTCGTTCAGTTCCCGCTCTTTCGACTTCCCGCTCATCGCGACCCCCTCGGCATCTCGGAGATGAGCTTGCGGATATCATCGCCCGTGAACGTGCCACCTTCCAGCGTGTAGTCGGTGACGTACCCTTCCTGGTCGACATCGATTTTGGCGAAGATGCGGCCGTGACCGACTACGCGCTTGCGCTTGCGAAGGTCGCTCACGAGTTCGTCGAAGAGTATGTCGACATCGTCGGGACGGAACTGGTGACGATTACGCTTCGCCATTGTGGCCTCCGGTGGTCAGCGCCGGCCTCGAGCCGCTCGGGAGTCTGAGCGTCCCCGCTATCGCCTCGAGGTTGTCGCGCTGCCGTAGCTGGTCGAACATGCGCAGGTACTGCCCGCGCAACACGTCCATGTTTTCGCTCATGTAGGCGTCCCGCCATCCGATAGCCTGCGCTACCCTGCGGGTCACCGGGCAGAAGCTCTCCATGGCTTCCAGTTCGGTGTAGAGGCTGTACCGGCGGATGCCATGGATGAATTCCTGCCATGACTCCGCTCCGCTCGGCTCCGGGCCTCTGGCGGCCTCTAGGGCCTGCTCTCGTATCTCAGCGATGGTGGGAGGAAACTTCGTAAGCGCGATGTGGCGCCGCACAGCCGTCTCGGCCAGTTCGTAGTCGAGGTCGCCGATCATCTGGACCCAGACCGCCACACGAGCTTTGTCGACCTCGAAGGACGGGTACGCCGCGGCAATGACGGATACCAACTTCGCGACCTCACTTGCCTGCATCCTCAGCCTCCTTCAGTTCGCGGAATATCTCAAGGGCGCGCTGCGTGTTGGTGTTCATGGCTGGGACCGATGTGCCGCGGTTGTCGTAGTTGCCTTCGAGGATCTTCACGAAGTTGCTGGGCTTGGTTATCCAGTCGATGCCGAACCGCGCCTGCTCCTTGGTCCTGCCGGCCAGGAAGTCAGATGCCTCCACGCGCCGGAAGAACGCCTCGAGGCCGTCCATGCCGAGAGCGTCATGCGCAGCCTTCAACCGCTTGCGCCGTGAGTCGTTGGCGATGCTCTGCACGGCCGGGAGTGAAGGACAACATTTGTTGAAGAGGTCGACGATCTTCTGGTAGGGAGTCGGAGACCTTCGCCTTCGCGGAGGTGCGGCCGACTGCTCTTCCCAATCGATGCCGTCATCGTCGGCGGTGTTGCGCGACGAAGACACATCGCCAGATGTGTCTTCTGATGGGTTAGGGGAACGGGTACTTGGTACGGGCCCGGGTACGGGCCCGGGTAATGAGTCAGTTATGGGTGATGTTATATCGTCTGTTGCGTAGTCTGTTATAAGAGGTGTTATGGAAGCCGCATCAGCAGCGGGTTTCTTCTCGCCCCAGCGTGATGCCATCCCGCGCTTGCCGGCCTCGCTTTTTGCCCGGATCTCCGCCTCGTGCTGGGCCCGCGAAGGTTGATAGTCGAGGAAGTCGTGAATGCTGTATGAGAGCGCTCGGCCCTTCTCATCGCACTCTTTGACCTCCCACATACCGACCCGCACAAGCTCGTTGATGAGTTGGTGCGGACTGCCTGACGGAAGCGCAAGAGACAGGTCGCCGGCAAGCCGGAACACCTGGTTCACAGGCACGATCCCGTCGGTCAACTTGTGGTTGCACCAGCAGAGCGCGAGGGTATGGAGACCGACGCAGGCCAGCATCACATCAGAAGACAGGACCGCCACCTTCGGATGAGCATAGAACTCGTCGTCAAGTCGCACCCATGGCATCAGCCTGTCGCCTCCTCCACATACGCGAACTCGATCCGGTTGACCACTTGGGTTGCGGCACTGTAGGTGCGGCGCTCGAGATGGTTTGCGGCTATGAACATATGTACGAAGCCGATGGGCGTCAGATGCGGGAATCCCTCGCGGTCGCATTCAGACTGTCCGTACTCAACGATCTTGTTCAGCGGTTCATCCGTCACGCTCACCACCCGGATAAGCGCCAGCCGCTTGACCTTCTCGCCCTTCTTGAGCCCCATGCACTTCTCACAGGCCCACAGCAGGTCGCCGGGTTTCAGGAAGCTCCAACCGAGACGCCGGGTGACGGTCTTGGAGCCGTCGCGGATGGCCTCCGTGGTCATGGAGAACGACATATTACGAGGCATCACGTCACCGGAGCCCGATGGAATTGGTACCCGCACTTGCGACATGTCGAGGTGTAGCCAGCCGTGGTCTCTACCTCAGCGCCGAACTCGTGGACGCACCCTGGAACCCCCCGCACCGGCTCTACCCGGTAGTACGGTGAATAGGGATTGCCGCAGTTGCAGGACGCCACCCACGGAGCCCAGACACGATTGCAGCGTGGGCATATCCAACCCTCATTCATCGTCCCCCTCCCCCGCGTCAATCTCGGCAAGGGCAGCAGCTTCGTCGTGCTCGTCAAGCAATTGGAACAGTTCATACAGACGGTCCTGGCGTGCCCCGTCATCCATGAAGTCGGCGCGGTGCTCGGACCGCAGCGCCTTCGCCGCCTCCGCCACCTTCTCCAGCCGCTGCACCCTCGCGGCCTCGGCAGCGGTGAGGCGAGCGATATCCGGCGAAGGCCATGTCCACGCTATGTTGAGTCGGCAGAGTTTGGTGGTGGCCTTGTTCAGCCACTCTCGCAGCAGCCGGTTCTCAGCCTTGAAGCCGTCCCGCTCAGCCCGCGCCTCTCTCAACGCAGCTATGAGGGCGGGAACATCTGAGCGGGCATGGGCAGGATAGATAACATGGGGCCACGGTCCCTCTAGCTCCTTCTCGCACCGCTTCTCCATCGCCTCCAACTCGACTTCGGTCAGGTCACTCATGGTCGCCTCCGGGCTGGGGGATTGGGCGAGAGCAGCCAATGCCCGCTCGATGATGGCGTTGCGCTCGATGCGGTCCTTGTTCATCTGCGCGATGATTGGATTGGTCGGCTCCATGCCTGCGGTGTTGTCGGTCCACACTGCGTAATCCAGATACCCGCGCAAGATGCGACGAGGCAGACCCGCGTTAGGAGTCATGTCCACCGAGCGAAACTCTCTCCAATGCTTCACCGACTCCCGCAGCGCAGCCTCCATCTCTTCCACGCGGGTTGCCAAGAAATGACAGGCGAGGTTCAGTTTCTCGTCGCTCATGCCGCCGCCCCCCTCCTCTCAACAGCCATAACCATCTCCTCCCACGTCTGCGGCTCCGCCCGCCGCACACCGATCTCAGCAAGCAGCCGGTCAGCAGCGACTAGGGCCTCGCGCAGCCGCTCGACCTCAGCGGCCAGGGCATCGCGCTCGCGCAACAGATCATCGACCGCCGCTTGATGGTCAGAGCAGTTCTCATACTGCCACTCCCAAGTCAGTGCCCGAATCTCGGATAGTCGCTCCTCAGTCAGCATCGGAATCCTCCCTTCCGCGCCCGCTTCGTCCGCGGTCCAGAACTGCCTTGAGCATGAGCCAAGCGTTGACCACCGGCGCGGGGTAGTTGTCCGTCGGGAACCCAAGCTCTTTGATGGCATACTCCAGCGCCGCCTCCAGCTCAGCCACGCGGGATTGGAGGGCGGCGTTATCGGCCTCCAGTTGGCATATCTCACACGACCGGGCAAGATGCCCGTGTTTGCAGTCGCGCTCGCTCATTCCGCCGCCTCCAGGATGGCGCGGGCGAGAGTGACGATGTTTTCCCAATACCGCCAGTTCGGGTAATTCTCCACCGCCTCACCGTGTTCATGCCGCCAGATGCGAGCAGCCTGTACCGCTTTCGCCAGTTCCAGCGCCTGCTTTTGCCCCTGGACGAGACCGGCACGGTAGAGTCGCGCCACGTCGGGACAGCTATCGGTGTTGCGCCATGGATCTCCAATGTAATCTCGACGCTGCACCTGTGCTCCGTTCGTCGAGATACGCCAATAGGAGTTCAGCAGAAACCACTTCGGCTCCACCTCCGGCTCAATCTCCGGGTGTAAGGCTTCCAGTCGTTTGATGCGGTCCTCTAGGTTCATCACAACCCCCTGTTGTCTCCCGGTAGCTTGATGCTTCGGTGCTCTCCCACGCGCACCACGGTTTTCTCTTCCTGCGCGCTCTTGACCGACACGACCCGCGCGTACATGTCCACGATCTGCCGGTCATTCCAGCCGTCGTTCTTACCCAACGTCCCAAGTGAGTCCATGACGAGCTTTCCGAGGTTGTCGATATCCCGGGGCCGGGCCGACAGGAAGAAGTACATCTCGATCCCGTAGGGCTTCTTCGGCTCAAGCCGCACGCCGGCCGCCATGGCACACTCCATGACGTGACGCTCGGCGTCTTGGGTGCGCGTCGGCGTGTACCAGTTGCCCGTCTTGTTGTTGCGTCTCGGGCGTCCTTTGGGGACGGGCGGTCCGGGGATCTCAAAGGTCCATGCGGTGCCGAGGTTGAGGGCGTTGGGGATTCTCATCGCAGTTTGTTCGCCCTCCTCTCGCGCCGAGGTATCAGGCGCCCGGTGTGGTCCCGCCACTGCCCGTACTTGTCCTTGTAGGCTTTGCCGGCCTCCAGGGCCACAGGGGCCATGCGCTCATCCCACCAAGCGGGCATCGCAGCGAGCGTCGGGGTCTCCCCCGGCTTACGCTCTTGGCCCGGCTCCGGGCAGACGTGGTCGGCGAACTCGTCAATCCTCAACGTCTCTCCGCAGTTCGGGCAGGGTCTGGTGATGACGGCGCTACTGTCCATCGGCCACCCCCACGGGACCGCACTTGCCGCCGTTGCGCACTGAGCGAAGGCACTGCTCGCACCCATCGCCGCGAACGCCCGGAGCCTTGACGAAGGCATCGCCCCCACAGGGGCGGCTGGCCTTGAGATACTCACGGACGGCACGCTCAGTCTCAGGGGATACTTGAGGCTCAACCCTCATGTTCGACTCCAGGGTTGTCGAACATATCGCCTCCGAAGTCGGAGCCATCCGGGTCGAAGAAGTCCTCGTCCTCGACAACCTCGTAGTCCGGTGCCTCCTCCGTCTCGCCGGTCCAGTCGACCGCGTCCGAAGTCTCAAGCTCTGGTGCAGACTCAGACTCTCTCGGCTCGTCGTAGACCTTGGGCTCACCGTCTACGTTCAGCGCGACCTCGATCGGGCCGCCCCGGTAGCCCAGCAGTTCGATCTCCACCAGGGACTCGACGACGATGACCGTCTTGCCCTCGTAGACGTCCTTCTTGAAGATGGGCGCCCGCTCTTTGACGTAGCCGCGGCAGACGACCTCAACGACCGTGCCGGGGCGAAGCTCACGGTCCCGGTAGACGATCTTGCCCTCGAACTCCGACTGTGAGGTCTCGTCGCCTCCCGAGAGTGACCACCGCTCGCTCTTGACGCGGTAGTCTTCCCACTGGGCACCGAGGAGGGACAGTTGCAGGGCCTCGCCGGTATCGGCGTCCACGACCGCGTAGCGGCGGCGGGGGACGGAGGTGTAGATAGCCACCTCCTCCGGCAGAGCGTCGAACTCCTCGGTCGGGTCCTCGTCATCTTCTTCGAGCCCCTCCGAGTCGGCTACGAGTGCCATGCACTCGTGCAGGCTGCCGCAGACCTCGCACTGCGCGTCATCGGCGAGTCCTGGTTCTCCGAAGCACCCCGGGCGGTCCGGTTCCTGTTTTTCGTCCGCGTTTGAGGCCTCGAACGCCTCGATGGTGCCAGGCACCTCAGACGCCGGGTCGACCTCCATGGTCGCGGTCTCCCCCTCGGGCGGCGCAAGCTCCTCTCGTGGCATGAAATCGTCGACAATCGGCTCCCCGAGTGTCTCCTTGTTGACCTTCAGCGGTTCTCCCTTGACCTTCACTACAGCCTCCTTCTGGCTTAGTTTCATCACTCGTGCGCGTTCCTCTTCTGTCGGCTCCCAGCCGCAGACGTTGCCCTCCTTATCGATCTTGGCTTGGCAGGGACCATGGAAAGTGTTGCGGCCCTTGTGTGGATGCTCGGGATGCTGGCAGGGGATGAAGTCGTAGGGACGTGTGCTCACTTGCGCCGCCTCCTTGACGCGGTCTTCTCGGGTCTGTCGAACGTGCAGGGCCTCCCGTCCACCAGAGCGAAGAACACGCCCTTGCCGGGATACTTCGGGTCCTCTTCGAGCATGTCGTTCTCAAGCGCCTGGTAGACCTCCATGCCGTACTCCGCAGCCGACTCGTAGTCGCCGGCGGGGATGAAGTCCACCTTGCCCGCCATGGCGGCGCGAGCGGCTGTGAGTTGCATCTCAGCGAGGAAACGGGCGGCGGCGGGAGTGAGCAACAAGGTCACAGCGCCATCCCCCCCGGTATCTCGCGGTACTGAACGCCGTCGATGGTGCCGGGGTTCATGGCCGCACCTCCACATGGCTCATTCCATCCTCGCCGCGCTCGACTAGGATTTGAGAGGGGAGAGCTTCAAGGAGGTCGGCGTGATGGCTTACCAATAAGACCCTGTCGAAGCGATCCGCGAGGTGGTGGAGGATCTGAACGAGATGCTGACGACCGCTCTCGTCAAGGCCCTCCGGCTCATCGATCACAAGTGACCTCACCCTGGCCGAACTTCTTCGCGCCATGAGCAGCGCCAGCCCCAGCCGGACGCATGACGCAATCCTGTACTTCTCTCCCCCGCTGAATCCGCTATAGGCTCGCGACGGGTACCCGTTGCGGTCCACGATGATCTCCAGGGAGTCGCGGGTATCCCCCGCCTTGGTCTCCTTGGTCGTCTCAAAGGTGACGTGCATCCCCCCGTCGTAGAGGCCGGTGAGTTCGTTCACCTCGGCCTCGAGGTCCGCGACCACGTTGCCCACGATCATGAGCGGGATCCCGTTCTTCCCAAACGCCTTCTTGAGATACTCGGCATCCTCGAGAGCGGCGGCCTGTTCGGTCTCTGCGGCCTTGGCGGCTTCCAGCTTCTCGCGGCTGGGAAGGAGCATCTTGATTGCTTCCTCGTGGGCCGCGAGCGCCTTCTCGGCCTCGGTCACTGCCTCGCGGGCGGCAAAGACATGGCGCTCGGCCTCCCCCACTCCGAGAGCCGCCGCTTCCCACGCCTGCCGCTTCTCTTCGGCCCCGGCGAGCACTGCCCGGCCCTCGTCTATGCCGTCCCATATCGCGTCGTCAGCCAGTTCGTCGCTGACCGCCTTGTACTCTTTGTTGAGGGCAAGGACTCGTTCCTCAGCAGCGGCGATGGTGGACAGCTTGGCCGGTATCTCGTCGAGTTCGTCGCGCAGGCGCTTCAGTTGGGAGTAGCGGGTCTGGTCGAAGGCGTAGGGCGGGAGGGCGGAGATGGCCTCGCGGACCTCGCCTTCCGCCTTCCTCTGTTCGGTGAGCAGGCGACGCAGTTCCTCGACTTCTGTCTCAGCCGCAGCGGCCTTCTCTTGGGCAGTGTCTCGTTCGGCGGTGAGTTGAGCCAACGTCTGTTCGAGAGCCGCGTCGGCGATCGGCTGTCCGCACCTGTCGCACAGCGGAGCCTCGGCACCCGCGATGGCATCGATGCGGGAGACAACGTCGGACGCTCGCTTGTGGAGGCTCTCCGCCTCACTGGCCTTCGCCTTGCCTTGGGCGACAGTCGAAGACACGGTCTGCTCTGCCGCTTTCAGTTGGGCGTCCAGTGACGCTCTCTTCTCCCTGATGGCCGCGTCTGACTTCTCAGCCTCTTCCAGCGATGCGAGTTCGAGGATGATGTCCGGCCGGGTGGCCAGCTTCGCCGTGAGTTCGTCCTTGTCGGCGATGCGGGCTTGCAGGGTCGAGCGTTCGGCAAGTAGAGCCGACTGCCGCTCTACGAGGCCGCCCTTGCGGTCCTCCAAGTCGCGCAGGCGCTTCTCCACCTCGTCCACGTCAGGCACGGCAGCCTTGGCCCGCTCCGCCGCCTCTCGGATCGACTCGTGTTCCCGCTCCCGTTTGGCTAGGCGCTCTTGCGCGGCCTCTCGAGAGTTGCGTTCGACCTCCGACAGTTCCTCGCGCTCTGCCAGCGTCTCGCACTCAGCGGTGTACCGCTCCACGTCCTCCCGCGCCTTCGCAAGCGCGAGCTTCGCCTCGCCCGCCTGCTCTTTCCAGTGCGCCTCATACGGCCCGTACTTCTTGTCGAGCGAGAGGATCTTCCCCAGGACCTCGAGACGTTCGGCCGGCGTCTTCGAGAGGAACGCCTTGGCCTCGTCTTGGGCGATGATGGAGGTCACCAGCAGCAGTTCCTCGTCGGCTCCGATGAGGGTCTTCACGCGGGCCGTGACCTCGTCCGCCCCGGTCGTATCGGCTACCCACTGCCCATTCTCTTCGCGGACCAACTCAGCGGTGCTCTTGCCCCGGCCCCGGATGGAGCGCGTGCGAGTGACCTTGTAGCGCTGCTGGGAGTCAGGGGAGAAGACCACGGCGACGGAGCACTCTTCCCGCTGCTCGGGCTCGCTCATCACATGGTCGTCAAGGGATCCGCGGGTCTTTGCGCCGGTAAGGGCGAAGATGGGAGCCTCGACAAAGGCTTTCGATTTTCCGTTCCCGTTCTTGCCCACGACGGAGGCCAGATGCACGCCGGTCAGGTCGATGACCTCGTGACCGAAAGAGCGGAAGCCGTCGAGTTCGATGGAGTCAATTCTCACAGCAGCACCCCCTGCCTTGTGGCATTGTTGATTCGTGCCTCGGCTATCTCCAGGTACTCCGGCTCCCGTTCGATCCCGATGAACTCCCGTCCCTCTTGGACCGCTGCCACGCCGGTTGTGCCGCTGCCCATGAATGGGTCTAGGACTATGCCGCCGGGTGGTGAGATGAGGCGCACTAGCCAGGACATGAGGGCAACGGGCTTGACGGTGGGATGATGGTTGGCAGCTTCTTTGCCGCAGCCGTGGATACGGTCTACTAGCGGGTTGCCTGTCGGCTGCCTATACTCCGCGTCTTTGACCTTCGCCTCCAACCCCTCGCACCCCGCGTTCCTCTCAGAGCGGGAAGCCTTGGGGCAGTAGAAGAAGCGGGAGGCACCACCAGAGTCGCCACCATATTCTCGATTTACCTTCGTGCCTTGCCGAAAGCCTCCAGCGTCCTTGCGGGGTAGCGCCCCGTTGCCATGATGAGGAGACAGTCGCCCGGTCGTCCTCACCCCGCTCATCTCATCCAGCAGCGCCCCGCTTGTCTCGTCCAGAATGACGTTCGCGGGCCAGCGACCCTGCGGCACTTCGTAGAGGGTCGGTGTTCCTTCGCCGTATATGCCGGTTGCCCCGATGGTGCCGACTGTGTGCGGGTTCTTGGCGTGAATATCGTCGGCAGGGTCTATCCCTATCCGGCACTCGTCTATCCCCAGCGGCCTGACGCCCTTCCCCGGCTTGCGGCAGAGGATGATTGGCTCCCATGCTGGCTTGAGATTGCCCTTGCCCTTGGGAAAGCCAGAGTTACCGGTGGCGAATACCTTGCCGTTGCGACGGGCGACGAACGCACCAGTCGGCACGCGCAGGCACCAGACCTTACCGACGTAATGGACGGGCGCTATACGGGCCAGATCGGGGCGGGTGAACCGTGATGCTCCCACAGCTTGTGAGCGCGGTTCGACTCGAACAGGAGCAGATTGGTCGGAGCGTTGTTCTCTGGGTTGTGGTCCAGATGGTGCACCACTTCTGAACGCAACAGCAACCGTCCCAGCTCCCGCGCCACCGCAAGCCGGTGCTCCATAACATAGCCGTCCTTGCGGGCCATAGGAGCGAACTCGGGCGGACAGCGAACGTAGCGCACGCCTTGGTAGTTGCCATGCGTCTTGAAGTAGGTGACGCCACCCTTCCAGGCGGGGTTGCTCTCCCCGCTCATCTTGGCCCGGAAGCTGGCCTCGCCCTCCGGCGTCCAAGCAGCCCGCCCCTTGTGCGCGTGCAGTCCCCACTCGGCCCCGCGCAATACGCCATTGCAGGCGCGTGAGCACGTCGGAGCCGTCGTTCGCTTCGCCCATGCCCGCGGCTTCCATACCTCTTTGCCGCAGACGGCGCAAGCCACCAACACCAAACCTACGCGCTCCTCGGGCGGTTTCTTCTTGTGAGGTATCGCGTTCCGGCACTCTTGCGAGCAGGTCTTGTTCCGTAATGCCTGTGTCCGGTTGAACGTAGGGAATGGCTTGGAGCAGACCTTGCACGTCTTCCAATACGGGAACGTGTACTTGGTGTTGCCGTGCGGCTTCTTCGGCATAGCAGAAGGTGTATCCGTTACCGTCATGGATAAGGCATCGGTGGTTTCGGCTGACGAGTTGATCGGTGCCGTCTGACTCGATGCGGTAGGCCGTGTCGTTGTAGTCGTAGACAACTTGCTCTTGGATGGGCTGCCAGGTGTAAGAGTCATCCGTTGCATCATAGCACAATGCGTGGCGTCCCGCCGTGGCTGTATGGTACGGTTCCCACCGACCGTCTACCAGGACTTCAGTGTCTTCGCTCAAGCAGCCGTAGAGCCACATGAGGGTGTCGCGTATCTCGAAGCCCGCGTCCTCTAGGGCCACCATGAGCCGGTGATGCGTGCGGGTGCCACCGAAGGCGACGAGGTAGTGGGCGGGCTTGAGGACACGAAGGGCGGCGACGGCCCAGTTGTAGTGCCACTGTTGGGCGGCTAGACCGGCCTTGCCGTATCTCACCCGACTACCGGCACCACCGAACGGCGTCCCGTCTGTCGGGCTTGCCGAACCGTTCCCACCATGCCCAGCACGCCACCCGAGCGTATCGGCAGACGGCTCCACTGTCGCAAGACGGTCCCACTCCTTGCCCATGAACTCCAAGCCATACGGCGGGTCGGTCACGATAGCGTCGACGCTGTCGGGCTCCATTTCGGCCATGACCTCCAGACAATCGCCAAGTATGAGGCGAGGTTCCGTCACTGCCCCACCACCTCTCGCGCCATCTCCAGCGCCGCCTTGTAGCACTCACGCGCGGCGTAGTCGCAGCCTCTGCCGATAAGCTGGCTTCCCTCATCGGATGGCCGCTTGAGGGCGGTGAACAGGGCGAACTTCTCAGCGACGGCCAAGAGGATGGCCTCCGCCTCGTAGGGCAGTCCCTGGTCGCGCAGTTCCTGTATTTCGGCGTCCTGCTGCGGCGTGACCAGGAAGAGACGATCGCCAGTGCGGGCCGTTACTTGCTCAGGCATTGACCACCTCCATGGCCTTGAGAACCTTCTCGGTGAGGCGCGTAGCCCTCGGGCCGTCGACGCCTTGCAGAACGAGGAACTGTTGCCACGCCGTCTGCATGTCATCCTCTTCGGTGACGGTGTTCGTGCGCTCGCTCGCGGTGTGGATGGTCTCGACGATGGGGCCGTGGACCTTCACCGCGCCGGCGTCCAGAAGGGCGCGCTTGATCTCGCCGTCGTCGATGGTCTTGCGAATGTCCAGAGTGGCCTTGTACTTCACCCGGACGATGGAGCCAGCGACCTCATTCATGGCGATGACGTTCTCCACGGCACCGCGCCAGTCTGCCCCGCCCCACTCAGCGAGGTCGACATCCACCAGCGGCCGCGTCTCTACCTCCTGAAACTCCATCTCGTCGAAGTCCGTATTCTCGTCAAGGGTGATGAGCCACCAGCCGTGCTTGTGCGTTCCCTCGCTGAAGTCGCACGCTTCTATCGAGCCGCTGTAGGCGATGCCCGGAGAGAGCACCTGCGGCATGTGAAGATGGCCCCAGCACTGGCACCTGAACGGAAGTCCCTGAAGCTCAGATAGCGGTATCACCGGCTCGCGGAAGAAGCGGGTCTCGGTGTGCGCCACCTTGGAGCCGGATATCGCCCCGTGGGCTACAAGTACGGAGCCGAAGGTGGTCTTCTTCTGTTCGGCCTTGGCACCCAGCATGTGCAGCGTCTTGAGCGACAACTCGACGATGCGCTCGTTCTGCTCATCGATGGTGAGCTTCGCGAACTCGGGATCGTTGGCCGCAACGTGGGCTCGCATCGGATAGGGCAGGCAGGCGACGGCGACGCCGTGGGCCTCTACTACCTCCGGGCGGCCGACCACAAGCACGTTCCCCCGGCCGCTCTCGTAAAACTCGCGGTCGTCGAACATCTCGACGGCGTTCTTGCGGCCCACCTGGCGCGGGGACTCATGGTTTCCTTGGGTCATGACGACGGTGATCTCATAGTCCTGGAGCCGGTCCAGCATGCGGAGGAACACGGCGATCTCGGTCGGCGTCGGCTTCGGGTTGTCGAAGATGTCGCCCGCGATGACGCAGAGATCGACCTTGGCCGCGATCATCCCGTCGCAGGCTCGCAGGCAGGCGCTCTCGAAGTCCCGCAGCCGGAAGTTCACGCCGCCCGCATCCTCGTCTCCGAGGTGGTAACTACTGCCGATGTGCAAATCTGCTAGATGACCGATGCGCAGTTTCCTACCCGAAGTCGACACCATCGTCCCCCCCACCGTAGGTGAACTTCAGCCACGCCTCGGCGCACATCCCCCAGCTAGGGTTGCTGGACTTGAGGATGGTCTCTTCGACGTACTTGCGCTCGGTGCGCACGAGCTCGGAGAGCATCTTCCCCTTGTGCGGCCCACGGGGAATCTCCAGGTCCGTCTCCGGTTTGGGGCCGAAGGTCTCGGGCTCGGCCTCAGCCTCTTCGACGACCTCAGCTTCTTCGATGATCTCGCCGGTCTCGGTGTCCACGCCGGTGGGCGCGTCGTCGCCTTCCATGACCTCGAAGCTCTCCACGTCTTCGCTGCCCGCCTCAAGCTGGCGCGGCTCCCCGTAGAGCGTGTTGGCCGCTTCCTGGCCGCCGGTCATGAGCATCCCGAGGATGCGGAGGTCGGAGGTGTCAGGGGTGAAACTGGTAGAGGCGATCAGGAACGGCTTGCGCAGTTCGTCCTTGGCGTAGTTGCCCTTGACCGTGAGAAGAGACCTGTAGGCACGCAGTCGGGCCTTGGTCTCCGTCATACCCATGCGGTGCTTCTTCACCCGGTCGTACCAGTTCTGCGCCCACCACTCGTTGAACTTGGGATTGCTCCTGTCGGGCGGGCCGACCTTCGTCACATAGTCGGGCACCGAGGAAAGCAGCTTGTCCATCTCATCGGCCTCGATCCATTCCCGAGATCCGGTACCGCGCTGCCACGTCCCGTCCGGGCGGCGCATCCGGGCCGACCATGTGATGCGGAGGTTCTGGTTGTCGCGACCGAAGTAGACGATGTCGGGCGATTCATCCTCAATGCCCGCCACCTTGGCGATCTGGTCGAGTTGCACCTTGGAGAGTGCGTATCTCGCGTCCTGGCCCTTGCTGGTCGGGTAGAAGTCCTTGATGTCCAGGCTGATGACGCTGATGGCCGGCGTGAAGTTCGGGTCGGCCTTGAAGATGGTCGTCGCCGGGGCAAGGACGTTGTACTGTTCCTTCAGCTTCGGGTCCGCGAGATTTATCATGATGGCGCCCTGGTCGTCGTACTGGACGATTCCAAGGCCGTCGGCCACCTGCACGAGCGCTCGCTCCTGTGGCCGGAGTCGTTCGAGTTCCTGTCCCTTGGGCATATCACTTACCTTTCTTCAGCGGTTCTTCCGGCTTGATCTTCACGAGGTAGCAGGCCCCTTGGCGTGAGGTCGCGTAGCAGAGGTGGCCGAGTTTGTTGTTGCGGATGGCGGCCGAGAACAGCGTCTGCACGTTGTTGGCCGTGACCTTGTTGTACTCGACCTTGCAGATGTCAGCCTTGCCTGCGAGAAACTCCTTCAGCACGTCCACAGCGAACGCGCCACGGTGCTTGAACGGCAACTCGTCGACCGGCGTCAGGCGCACGGCGGGGTTGTTACGCGGCTGCGCAGGCGGCGCGGCAGGGGCGATCGCGGCTTTCTTGGGAGTCGGCTGCGATGGCTCCGGCGTTTTCCCGAAGTCGGCCTCTGCGGCCTCGAGTTCAGCGTCCAGATCGTCGGGCTCCGCAGGCCCCTTCTGGCACGCCACGCAGTAGTCGAGACGGGAATACTTCGGCAGCTTCTCACCACAATGGAGGCAGGTCTTGGGGCCGGTCACGGATACAGCGCCCATCACCACACCTTCCAGCTCATGAGGAACCCGTACCAGCCGAAGATCGCCAGGAGAGCGCACGCGCAGGCGATGGCTCGCCAGGTCCATACCTGTTCCTCCAGGCGGTGCTTGCGGGCTCTCAGTTCCTCGAAGCGCGCCTCCATGGTGCTACGGCGATAGTGCAGGTCAGGGATGATGTGCGGGTTGGGCATGCGGCTCTCTCCTTTCAGGCGGTTTGCTCGAACAGGGTCGGACTCCACTCGAAGTCCTCGATCACGAGCATCAACTCGCGGCAGGTGACGAGGTTGTTCATGGCGCGCGAGTGGAGCGAGTCGTAGGTGCGCCGGAGATCCTTGACGTCGGCCTCGGTAGCGATGAAGACACCGCCGGGCTTGGTGAGCGCCACGACAGGCACATGCCGCTCGCGCCTCAACTGCTGCATCCCTTGGCGGACCTTGCGCTCGTTCCACCCGAGGGCCGTCTCGAGACGCCGGACGTTCGTGCCGTTGGCGGCTCCGACCGGGAGGGCAAGCTCCAGGGCATCAAGCTCGGCAGAGGAAAGAGCGCGGGGTTTGCTCACCTTTCGGCCCCCTCCCCCGCGCCCCTAGTAGCGAGCGCAGGGTCATGAGGGGCCGCTACGGGCGCAGCGGGGTGCTCGTGCCCCGTAGTGCCGGGGATGCCAGGAGTATGGATGACCTGGCTTGCCTCTCCCGGCTTAGCGTGAGTTGGCCCGATGAGCCTGAGCGATGGATCCGCCTTCTGGCGTGACCATTTGAGGTTAGCGTGGTGTCTGCGATGTTCCGCATACCCCATTTGCACCATGTGAGCGGGGTTGACGCAGAGCTTGTTCTCGCAGATATGATGCAGGGTCATGCCCTCACCTATGGGTCCGACAAGCACCAGATAGAAGAAACGATGGGCCGTCATGGTGCCGCCCATCGCGCGGACACATATTTGTCCGTGGCCTGCGCTGGTGACACAGCCTGTCCAATCCCAGCAGTCTGTCTCCTCATCAAGAACGAAGCGCTGGAGCAGTTCGCGGTCGAAGTGACCGGGCAGGTAACGAGTGGCGCGCGATGCGTGGTCTACGAACAGCGGAAGTTCGCCACCGCATCCACACTGGCAGTAGTGAGGCTTGGTGACAGGAGCGCTCAAGACGTTGCCTCACGTTCGCCGGAGGCGGGCTTCCCGATGATGCGTGCGCTCGGGTCGGCGTTCTGTGCGGCCCCTTGGTGGGAGGCGACGAGGTAGGTTTCTATGGCTTCTCGCGCTACGTCAGCCGCCCGAATCCTCCGAGCATAAGCAAGGTCGTCGAGCGCTTTCCACATGGCATCTGTCATGCGGATGGTGCGTGGCCTCATGGTGTCTTGTGTAGTATCCATGTGCTGAGCATACACGCACACGTTGCGGCTGTCAAGAGCCTCGAGACGCAAAAGGACCCCCGTACCGCCATAAGGCAGTACGGGGGTCAGAGAACCGCTGACATCAGTGTAGCAGAGAACCCAGCGTCTGCCGCACCACCGGCCCCGAGAAGTCGACATCGAGGAGCGACGTCTCTTCGCCGCAGAAGCGATAGGCGATACGGTTACGGCCGGTACGCCGGTCAGTGGCCGACCGACCGATGATGAGCGACGGCCCGTCGGCATGGTCCACGATGGACGGCCACGGGAACCAGACGTCGACCCCCTTCTCCTTGAAGTATCGGGAAACGCGCAGGTCGTAGTTGCGCATATCAAGGCCATCGCAGAGCTGCACCATCTCCTTGATACAGGCGGTCGGCACGCAGATGAGCGGCCCCCAGATGGGTTCAGGCATGACCACCCAAGAGGCGTTCTGTCTGGCGGCCTTGGCCGTGAGTTGCGACATGCGCTCCGGCCAGGGACGCAGGCGGCCGATATATCCGCAGACGGGATGGCCGGCCGGCACGTGCGTAAGCGCCTTCTCCAGCCCGGCCAGAAGGTCGCGCGGTACAAGGACATCGTCCTGGATGACCACGTGGTAGTCGGCGGCTGGGTCATAGGCCAGCATGGCCCGCCGCCCGGTGTCCCACAGGTCGTGGATGCGGTCCCAGGTCACCTCCACGGGGCGATCGAGCCGGGCGAGGATCTCCTGCACCTGCTCGCGCCGGTCGGGGTGCGCCATGAGAGCGGCCGAGAGCGTGATCGTCTGTTCCTGCACGCCGCTCCCCCAGTCCCTAGATGTTGCTGTCCACTATGAGTCCTGACCAGTCCAGGTCCAACACTGAGGTCTGCGTTCCGCAGAAGTCATGCGCTATCCGGTTGGTCCCCCCCGGCCGTGTCCTGTCGGCTCCGCTGCGCCCGGGGACGAGCGATGGTCCGTCATCATGGTCGACGATCGAGGGCCACGTGCTCCAGGTCCTTATGCCCAACTCCTCAAAATACCGCGAGATGCGAAGGTCGTAGTTCGCGATATCGACGATACGGTCGCAGAACGTCACCATCTCCTTGATGCAGTCCGTAGGCACGCAGATGAGTGGTCCCCAGTACAGGCACCTCGTAGTGACCCACGAAGCGTTGCACCTACGGGCCAGGGTCACGGTATCGAGGATGAGGTCCCGGGCAGGGCGCACACGGCCGATGTAGCCAGCCACGGGCACATTCCGCGGTACGTAGGCAAGCGCTCGCTCCAGACCCGCGAGCAGGTCTCGAGGTATCAGGAGGTCGTCTTGGATGACGACGTGATAACTACAAGCCGGGTCGTAGGCCAGCATCGCGCGCCGGCCCGTGTCCCAGCGGTTGTTCACTTGGTCCCACACCACCGGCACCGGTCGATCGAGCGCGGCCTGTATGGACGCCACCTGATTGGCGCGCGAGGGATGAGCCATGATGACGGCCGACAGACTGATCTCTTCGGGTGGTAGCGGCGGGGGGACTGCACGCTGTACCTTATTCTGATGCGGCTGCATCATCCTCGCTCTCTCGGCTTCCTCCTCCGCCTGCTCCTGTGCCTCTCGCCGCATCTTCTCCTCCAGCGCGGCGATCGCATCTGCGTTTCTCATCCGATGTACCTTTCATTGGGTGCCGAAGCGCTTGTAGCCACGGGTGGAAGCCACTCGTTCCTATCCGGCACGCACGACCGGCCCGGACCAGTCGATAGCAGTTGCCGACCCTTCCTCTAGAAACCATCGCGCTACTCGTGGTGATTTGTGCCTCGCGTCTCTTCCGGGGACGAGCGATGGGCCTTGCATGTGATTGACCAGGCTCGGTCGCGTGTACCACGTGTCAATGCCTTCGCTCTCCCAATAGGTAGAGAGCCGGGCATCGTAGTTGGGCACATCCCCCCGAGCGTCGGCGTGCTTGAGCATCGCCTCAATCCTAGAGGTGGGCACGATGATCCCAAGCCCATGATCGAGTCTCCGCCACGTGATGAAGCAGGCGTCCCGGCGTTCGGCCTCGTCGGTCGCTACAGGGATGCGCCGGTGCCGGCCCAGGTAGAGACTCACCGGGCACTCAGCCGGCACGTGCTCGAGAAGTGCGCTGACGCCCGCCAGTAGATCGCGACACGGTACGACGTCATCCTGGAGCACAAGATGGTGGTGAGCGTCGGGGTCGTAGGCCAGCATCGCGCGCCGCCCGGTGTCCCAGCGGTCTCCGCGAGCGTCCCAAACCACGACCGGAACGTCGTCGAGCGCCACGAGGATCTTCTTCACCTGCTCTGCCCTACGGGGGTGGGCCATGATGGCGACCGAGACCCCGTTCATCGCAAGCCTTTGGCGTGTACGACAGGCCCATGCCAGCCGAGATCGAGAGCGGACTGGTCGGCTCCAATGAAACGGTGCGCCACTAGGCCACCGGGCTTGGAAGGTGTAGCACTCGCGCGACCGGGCACGAACGACGGCGATACCCGGTGGTCGACCAGGCTCGGCCACGTGTACCAGACCCGGATCTTCCGCTCAAGCTCCCAATACCGCGAGAGCCGTCTATCGTAGTTCTGCACATCGGTCAACTTGTCCGTGTAGGCGACCATGTCGCAGATACTGTCCGTAGGAGCCGCCACGAGTTGCCCGAAGTTCAGCGTCTTCATAGTGATGAAGGATGCTTGTCTCTCGTCGGCCTCCGTTATCGCAGCCTCGAGGCCCGCAAGCGGGGGTCTGTAGAGACCTATGTATCCGCATAGAGGGGCCTCACGGTAGACACGGTCGAGGGCTCGCTCAAGTCCTGGGATGAGGTCCACGCAGGGGATCACGTCATCCTGGATGACGACATGGTAGGCGGCGTCCTTGTCATAGGCGAGCCACGCGCGATGGCCGGTCTCATAGCGGTCCTGGTGTTCGTCCCATACGACAGTGCAGTCGCAGTCCAGTTTGAGCAGAAGCTCGTCCACGAACGCGGCGCGGCCTGGATGCGCCATGATGGCGACTGATACCCTCATATCAACACCTCGTATCCATAGTGGTTCTTGCTACAGAAACGGCCGAACCGGCGGTACCCAAGACCGCCGAGAAACTCATCCATCTGGTCGAGCGCGTTGGTCTCCAGATAGATGAGGGGCCGATCGCGCAGCAACGTCTGTCCTGCGCCGCGCAGCACCTGAAACTCCATGCCCTCCACGTCTATCTTCACAGCCCTGACGTCTTCGAGCTCCATACTGTCGAACGTGGCGGTACGGCATTCACCGTTCGCGGCACGCTCCCAGGTAGTGGCTCCAGTGTTTTCCGGGTCGCTCTCGCCAACTGAGATGCGGTACGGCTTGTCGGCGAGCGCTCGGTTGATGGCCGTCACCCGGCCCTGTAGACCGTTCAACTCGATGTTGCGCTGGAGGGTGGCGAAACTCTCTGGGGATGGTTCGAGCGCTACCACAGTGAGTCCGCATACGCCGGCCAGGAATACCGAGTGGTTCCCGATGTGGGCCCCGACGTCGACGACCAACCCGGAGGGCACTCTCTCTCGGATGTCGTCCAGAAGCTCGCGCTCGTAGAAGTCGCCTTGCGCGAGCCACTCCCCGATGTAGTCCCCGGGGTGCTCGATCAGGAACCGTACCCCGTCGACGGATATCGCAGCCGTTTGCATCACACTCGCCACCCGACTGCGATCGGAACGATGTCGATATCCCAGCGGACCCACTCGGAGCCGCTTCGGAGTTCCTCGACGAACATCCCCACCCCGCGGTTGCACTCCTTGGTGTGGTGCGCGTCGTCGAACACCACGATGGCGCCCGGAACAAGATGTGGCTCCCAGGCGAGGAAGTCGGCCTTGACCGGCGTGTAGCGATGGTCACTGTCGATGAACAGAAGGCCGACGTCCGGACCGTTCCACGCCCTTCCGTAGTCGGCGGCGAACGCCTGCACCTGCGTTATGCGCTCCTGATGTCCCATGCGGGCCACTTGCACCTGAAAGGCATCCATCGTGGCCGCCTCAGCGAAGCCGTACCGGCCCGTGGCATTCCCCGCGAGGCTCCATGGATCAACGCACCACACGTGCGCTCCGCCGCCCCGCTTAGCCCCCTCTGCCAGATAGCAGCCGCTCTTGCCCTTGTACGACCCGCACTCGACGATGGCCTGGTCGGCCGGCACGGCTGCGGCGAAGGTGGCCAGGCGCAGGCCGACCTCCTCTGAAACCAAACCTTCGAGGCGGGCGAGTTTCTCTCGCGTGGTCTTGGGTATGAGGTCTTTCATAGTGACTTGCCCCTCCTCCTGTGCGCGTTATTCCACCAGTGGACAGCCCAGGCGTCCCCATAGTGCTCCGGGTGGCCCAGGCGGTCGATGTGCTTGCACCCGATGGGGTAGAACATGGCCTGCGGGAACACCTTGACCTCCGGGTGCTTGGCGAGCGTGCGGGTCATGTGCCGCGGCCCGGAGATCATCCAGGGGCCGAATTCGGGATGACTGGCCACACTCCCCGGCAACTCGTCGATGAGATCCCGCAGGAACGGATGCCCGGGCGTACAGCCGAAGATGGCGTTGTTCGCGTACTGGTCCTGGAGCTCCCAGGCGGTGAAGCACTCCACGTCCTCGAGCAGACTGTCGAGCGGCTTGAACGGCTCGAAGTCCACGTCGACGTAGACCCCGCCGTGCTTCCACAGGATCTCGTAGCGCCAGATATCGGAACGGAACTGTCCCTCGTAGGGGTGGCAGATAGCCGAGGCGTGATCGTAGAGATCCTGGTTCTGGAGAGGACCGTCAGGCGTGCTCCACCAACGAATCTCCCAGTCGGGATGAAGCTCTTCCCAGCGCTTGACGAAGCCTTTGAAGATGCCGGGTAGTGGAGGCGAGCCGTCAACCCAGATGAAGTGGAACAGGTGCGGGATCTGCACGGGGGCCTCCTTGCGGTAGATGTGTGCGTGAAGAAGCGCCCCGCCCCCAGGAGTGGGCCAGGGGCGGGGCAAGCGGGAGAGGGGAGCGAGGTAGCGCCGCCGGGACTCGAACCCGAAGCTCCAGCTTATGAGACTGGTGAGCTGCCAATTGCTCCACGGCGCACGGCGAAGGGGGCGGCCGAAGCCTCCCCCCCGAGATACTGGATCACCTCCGCGTTTACTCGCGGTTCGGCGTGTCGGTCGGCTTGTACCAGAGACGATACAGAGCCTCGGCGGCCCCCCAAATACCAGTCGCATACGCAAAGAGCGTGGCAGCGGTCAGTGTGCCATCGCTCCACGACCCAATGACGCCCCACACATCACCTGCCAGATAGGACCCGGCGAGCGCGATGATGAAGCTCACCACGTATGCGCCGAGTCTTCGGAGTCCGTTCGACTCCGGTAGGTACTTCTTGACCAGTTGGAATAACCCGCTGGTCACTCCCGCGCTCACCAAGATCATGGCGATGAGCGTCACTACCTCAGATGCTCTCAAAGCTATACCTCCTCGTCTTTCCGTTGCCTGCGCTTCCATGCCCAATCAAGAGCCCCCTCTACGGCGAGGTACGCCGGGACGACGATGCCCATGTAGGTGAGTGTGTCCGAGCCGATCTCGCGTCCGGCCAGCGAACAGGTGACGGCCACGATGACCGAGCCTGATGCGAGCCAGAATTTCCTGCTCAGGAGTTTGTTAGCGTTCCATACTCCGAGCACATGCCTGTTGCACCAGTCTTTGAGCTTCACCCTCCCCCCTCTCTAGCCCGGCGGCTCGTAGCAGTCGTTTCTGAAACACCCGGCAGACGTGGCCGGGTTGGTATTGGTGGATACAGTAGACGCAGGACCGCTCTAGGCGGTCGTTGGTCTGCGGTAGCTCGGGGTCGCGCTTGAACTGGTCGCAGGGCTCGAAGATGTAAGCCACCGTCAATCGCCTCCGTCCTCCATCATCACGTAGGGCTCAGATACGCCGTGGCCGCAGCAGGCAGCCACAGCACCGGGTATGTGACCAAGGCAGGCGTCGTATCCTTCGGGCGTCGGTGCTCTGCCACAGCGCGCGCATGGTCTCGTTTCGTCGACCGGCTCTTGCGTGTCATCGAATACCCACGTTCCGCGCAGAGTGACTGGATGACCTCGCACATGACTGTGAGCGCTCACGAGAATGCCTCACCAGTTGAGCGCCCCATACTCCCTCGCCTCCTTGACGATCAGGTCGTGTGCAGCCCGCAGGTTGGCGACGTACCCACTGATGCCGGGAACGCCCCGGCCGTAATAGCGATTCGCGAAGCCCCACCAATCCTCCGCAGCGAGGTCCGCGTTGTATCCGCAGTCGTAGATGAGCCGGATGGCCGCGCGCTGCCCATCGTAGATGCTCCGGTAGACGTTGTAGCCCGCCGGGCTCACACCAATCCGCAGGTCGCGCCAGACGGTCCCGACGGAGCCGCCTTTGATTGAGCCGGGGTTGTTCTTGTAGTCACAGGTCTTGCCGAGCGAAGATTCGGCCCACATGACGGCCAGGTATCCGGCGATGTCGAAGGCCGGATGCGTGTCCTTGAACGCGCAGATGGTCCACCAGGGCAGCGGGGAGCCATGGTCCGCGAGGATGCCCTTGACGGCGAGCTCGTCGAGGCTGGGTCCGGTGACCTCTTGGGAGTAGAGCGGCTCGGCCGATGCTTGCCCAACAAAAAGGCCGCCTATGAGAGCGGCCCCGATGAGCAGAAGTATCAGGCGGCGTCTCATCAGGTGCCCTCCGGGATATCCCTCGCCACCACGAGGTTTCCGGTGCAGAGCGTGACCACGCTTCCACTCGTCAGTGTCGCCTCCACCTCGTAGCTCTGCTTGTAGGTCAGCGCGGCCGTGTCCTCAGCGTCGGGCTCGAACTTGACGATGTAGCCGCCCGCCGTAGACGTGATGCTGGTCGCCGTCCAGGTGGCCTGTGCGCTCTTGAGCTTGACCACCGCCGTCCCGTCGTCCAGCAGGTAGGTGTGCGTGGCGTCGGCGATCGTGAACGCGATGGAGCGACCTTCGGCGTCCAGGTAGTCGTCCCCGGCGTGGATGGTGATGGTGCCGCCCGAACCGACCGGGCTTGCCACAGTGACCGAGAGAGAGCCGAGTGCGGTCGTGACGGCAAGGGCGATGGCCGTCTCGTCAACGTCAGCCTCGATGCCCTCCGCGACGATAGCAGCAACGATGGCCGCTGCCAGTGCTTCCTCGTCTACCGTCGCCGTCACCTCGAAGCCGAACGCCGTGAGGGTCCGCGAGACCGCCGTCCAGACAGCCGCCGCGATGGTCGCTGCCGAGTCGGGAGCCGTGTAGCCCGCCGTGGCGAGACGAGTGCTGATCGCCGCATCGATGCGTGCAAGCTCGGTCGCCAGATTTGTACGGACCTGCGAAGCGATGGTCGCCGCGCTGGGAGGCTCGCTGGGAAGGTCGCCAGCGTCCAGAGTAGACAGCCCGCTCACGTCCGCCTTGAAGTCGTCGATGTCGGTGACGCCGACGCCCTTGACCTTACCCACGTCAACCTCGTCGGTCGCCGGGTCGAAGGTGGAGAGACCAACAACGGCCGCAGCCGCAGCACCTGACGCCTCGCGACTGCTCACAGCCGCGTCGAGGTTCGCCAGTCGCGCATCGCCCAGGGCAGTGAGCCCGGCACCAGCCGCTCCGAGTCTCGCGTATGCATCGCCCGACTGTGCGGTGTGGTCGCCCGCCAGCAGAGTACCGACGATCCGCGAGAGCAGCGTCGTGGTGCCCGGCGTGTCGGCGCCTGCGTAGGTGCTCGCCCCGTAGGCTATCAGGGCTGCCGCTGCTGCCGCCTGTGCGTCCGCGCTGCTCAGGTTGTTGAGCGCTCCGATGGCCGTCAGCACCGCATCGTCCGCCGCCTCAAGGGCTGAGGCGAGCTCGGCGTTTGTGGGGATATCGTTGACACTCGTCTGACTGGCCGCCGTCTTGGCCGCGTCGTAGGCCGCGGTCAGGGTCTTGGCCGCGCTGATGTTCTCGTCGATGCGCGCTGCGATGGTGGACGTGAACGCCGCTTCCAATCGCTTGATGTAGGTGTCCAGGTCCAGCCCGCCAGCGTCGGAGATGGGCAGGCCCCCGGCGGCATCGGCGGCGGCGTCGGGAAGGGCAGTACCGGCAAGGCCACGGGTGGCGGAGCAGGTGAATATCGTACCCGTCTGCACCATGCAGCTCGCGGTGTCATCCCACACCTCGTAGTCCACACGGTCGGCGTTCATTTCGCCAGCCGTGAGTTCCAGGTTGATGGTGCCGCGTCCATCGGCTAGCTTGGTCGCTGTACCCACGGTATCCCAGGTGAGGTCCGAGTCCTGCATCACCTTGGCGGTCACGGTCCCCGGCGCGGTGATGCGCGTTCCGTCCGTCTTGTAGAGGCGAATCGGCAGAATGAACGCTTGGTTCTTGACTGGTAGAGCCATCTAGACCACCTTCCATCCTGCCGGGTACACCGCAGGCGACCAGGTATTCGCATCGATAAGCGACTCGTAGACCGCCCCCTCGAACGTCACCCTATCACCCGTGTTATAGGCGTCCTGAGCGCCGGTAGGCTGCACCCACTCATCAGGCGTGTCGCCCGTCACAGTCCGATGCACCTTCCACAGCGCCGGAGTCACATCAGGTGTCCAGTCTGCTTGTGTCGTGTGCCCCTGCACGCACTCAACGATGGTCCCGTCCCAGGCGTAGAGGTCGCCTGCGGTAACGGTCAACCCCGGTCGCCAGGGGTCATAGAGCGGGGCCAGAGCGGCCACGGTGGCATCGTCCAGTTCGTCCATCGTCACCTTGACTTGCACAGAGAGACGAGCGGCAAGACGCACAGCCTCAGTGGGGTCTTGACGCTGGGATTCGTAGTGAGCATCTAGCTCTTCGGCGGTCATTCCCCGCTGCGCCGTCTGCACCAGTTCCCCATCCACCAGTTCGTAGGTGGTGACGGTTTCGGTCGCGGGGTCCATAGCGATGCGCTGAATGAGCTTGCCACCTTGATATGTGTCATCTGTTCTCATCACGTCTGCCTCAGTCGTATCCAGGGAGCCTTGTTCGCCGTAGAATTGTTTAGCCCAGACAGCGGATTGTCCGCCAGCGCCCCAGCCGGATAACTGCCCGTTCCGGTTAGTTCATGCGAGTTCGTGGTGTTGCTTCCATATTGTCCCGCGGACAAAGTGCCTAGCGTCGAAATGCACTCGATTGATGTGTTGGCGCTCACATAGCACCCGGCCCAATACAGGCCAGCGGGTAGCGTAACAGCCGGGTCTAGAGTCACCGTCTTAGTGCCTGACGTATCGGTGGACACTTCGCCGGAATCGATAAGACATATAGACGGGGTTAGGTCTGCCGCTGATGCCCACACACCATATTTGATATTCCGTCCGGTGCCGGTGTCTTTGATCTCTATTATGATTTGGTCGAAGGTCATAGAGCACCAGAGCAGCAGCGGTCCCCAATTTGGGTAAGTTACGTCTATGGTTTTAGCACTCGAGGCCAACGGCAATACGCCGGTCCCAACATAGAGCCCGCTCTTGGGGCGCCACAGCGGACCAGGGAACGGCACTACAGCGCCCACACTTTGGACCGTCGCCTTCTTGCTCGCCGCCGTTCCGCCAGGGTCGTCTACCACATACAAGAGGTCGGTGGACTCTACCGCCGTCAGTTCGTCGAGTGCCGTGACTTTTGCATCAGCCATCTAAGCCTCCAACAGAAGTTGGTCGCTGGTTTCAAGGAGCAAGTGATCGTTAGTCTCCAAGAGCAGGGCATCCCCCCCAGCGGGTGGCGTGTAGAACGGGACCACGGGCTGAACAAGCCAGGGAGCGCCTATGTACTGATGCTGCATGTCAGCCCCCTATCGAGTAGGCGACGCGGTAGTTGCCCTGGAGCCATGCCCGGCACTCATCGCCGTGGTATTGCGGCCTGACGATCATCTACAGCCCAGCCTTCTTCGCCAGCCGCCACAGCGCCACCCGGAACAGCGATGCGCTGATAGGCTGGGCGCCGGGGTGCTTAGCCTCCAGCAGCCCCAGCTTCGCGCAGCCGTCGACAGCTTCCTTGAGATCCGGCGCGTAGGTCGTCACGACGTTGCGCTTGGCCCAATCATCGGCCATGCGGTCGAATGTGGTCTGATCCATGTCGTCCTCCTCATCGTAGATATCCAGCCCCTCGATGCGCCCCCACACGGCCCCGCGAGCGTTCATCTGCGCGATGGTGCAGGTGCCGACATAGTGGGCACCGGGGTAGGCGTTGTTCGGCCCGTGGTATCCGGCCTCGATGGTTGTGTTGTCACCGATGTAGATAGCGATGTGTGTCTTGCGGCCCATCGCCGGGAACCAACAGCAGTCACCGACTTTGCTCGGTCGCGAGAGCTTGGTCGCGAGCTTCCAGTAGCCGTCTGCCGTATCCCTCCATAGTTGCTTGCCCTTGTAGAGCACACCAACGTCACGGCAGAGCGCGTAGAGCAGGCCGGAACAGTCGATGTCCAGGATGGAAGTCTGCTCAGGCCCGACCACGTACTTTCCCTCTTCGCCCAGGCCATAGCGCATGCCGATGTAGGTCTTGGCCTTGGCTGCGAAGTCGGTTGCTTTGCTCATCAGTTACCTCCCTGCCCGTAGGCCATGCCCAGCGCACAGTTCCGGCATCCACCTGTCACCGGGTCGATCTCGGCGTGACGGCATTGGCGCAAGATCATCTCTTGCAAGGTGTGCACCTTCCCTTGCAGCTCGTATAACGACCGCTCAGTTTCCTTCTGCTCTTTGTCGCGCCTGATGGAGTCCGCCTCGAGGAACTTGTTACGCTCCTCTAGGGCCGAGATGTACTTCTCACGCTCCACGTCGGTCTGCACTCGATAGCGCGAGCGCAGGATGGCGAACGCACTCCCGCCCGTGCCGAGACCGCCGAAGATGAAGACGAGGATGGTCACCCACAAGGGGATACTCATAGAAGCCCCGCCTTCCGCATCTCCTCCACCGACATGGAGAGACTTGACCGCTCCGGCATCCTGCACCACTTGGGGCCGCGGATGCGCCAGATGAGCTCGTACAGGCCGCCCAGCAGGCGGTGCCGCATCTTGATACGATGTCTGTTGCTCACTGGTCCACCTCCGGGTAGCAGTGGGTCAGGCCCCCGGACGGTCACACGTCGCGGGGGCTCTGTCTTGAGCGGTGTCTAGCGGGGTTCTAGTGCAGCGTGATGCTCCACGGAACGCGGTAGTGCGTCATGATGAACGCCCAGCAGTCCTCTGCGGAGACGACCTGCATATGTGTCTGAGGTGGGTACCAGCGGGTCGATTCGAACAGGGCGTAGCGCATGCACTCGGCGAATTGCTCGGCCGGTGATGTCCACCAGTCCGTTCCGCCGTAGCCGTAGCTGTTCATCCAGGCGATGCGGGCCTGCATGCTCATGACGAACCAGATTTGATGCGCGAACTCGTGAGCCACCACGACGCCGAGGACGGGGTTCTCCTCATCGTAGATGTCGTGGATCAGGATGTGCCCATGCCAGGCTGCGCCGAAAGCGTCCGCGCCGTAGCCGGACAGGTCGCTGAGGAAGGTCAAACTGACGCCGCCGTACTGGTTCAGGCGCCGCTCGACGGACTTGTAGGGCATCCGGCACTCTTCGATGGTGTGCTGAGCGTATGCCTGCTGTTCCGGTGTCCCGCCTTGGATGGTGATGGCCTGTGCCGGGGCTGCTAGAAGTACTAACAGCAGCCCCGCACCGACCGCCATCGCGATACGATGGTAGATACTCACGCTGGGTAACCTCCCGTGAGTCACGCCCCCGGCCGCTGCAACGGTGCGGGGGCCCTTTCCCATCATGATAGCAACTACATTGGAGAAAAGCGCTAGGCCGCTTCGGTGCTGAGGAACTGTCTGTCGAATAGGAGACCCTGAACGCTCCCGGTGGCGCCTGCGGAGGCAGTGAGGAA
>Ga0209510_1000679_pt1 | contig 44369 bp, 62 predicted proteins | sample BiotimSIPDNA_FD_185749 | JGI IMG/M metagenome (GOLD analysis project Ga0209510, IMG submission 185749) | Anaerobic biogas reactor microbial communites from Washington, USA - Biogas_R1 time_0 SIP DNA (SPAdes) (version 2) | ecosystem: Engineered > Bioreactor > Anaerobic > Unclassified | place...
GAATGCGGTACCAGCGGTAAGTGTGCCTGCTCATGGTGTCACCTCACTTCGGGGGGTTGCGCCACTTCATCACGTCGCCACGTGCGGCGGCAACGTCGGGTGAGGTTGTGAAGTCAAACTGAATTGCCCACCAGTCGGCGATCATGTCGTCGGTCTCACTGCCGGTCTCCTGCGCTCGCTGGTAGTAACGCCACCAGACTTCCCGATGCCGCATTCGAATTCGCGCCGCCCGCTCCTGGCAGAATGCGTAGTCCCTGGCGCGCTTGCTGAACAAGGCCAGAGCGCCCCACAGTGCGTTTGCTATCGCTGTTTTCAGCATCGTCACGTCTCCTTTTTTCCGATACCGGCAAAATGGTTCAAGCGTGGTCGGCGTTACTGCCCTGGCGGTGAAAGGTGGGGAAACCGCATCGTCGTAGGGGGTCACGCCGGCCGAACATCATGTTTTCAAAAAGCTGCCGGCCTTCCAACCGGCTTGGCCACATCTACCCGCCCCGTCACGTGCCGGGTGTGCATTTAAGCGGTTCCGGTGGCTCAGAGTTTCTTGTGGGCTTTCGCCTATTGCCCCCGGCAGGACTCGAACCTGCAACCTTCGGATTCGTAGACCGACGCTCTATCCAATTGAGCTACGGGGACAACACCATCACGTAAAACATCAACTCTCATGTGTCACGCCGGCCCGAGTCGGAGGTTTCAGAGCGAAACCGCCGATCCCGCTGAACAGGTCCACGCATTTCATCTTCTTGCAACCACTTGCAACTTCCTTAAATGCCCGGCATGGGCTGTTTTGGAGAGCACCGCCGATCCGCCGGATCAATATCCGGAATCCTCGATTGTCTCACCCATGCCGGGCGAACGATTCCAAAAGTGGTCGTGTAGCCTTGCATCGACTCTCGAAATCCATTTCGATGGATGTGTTCTGCACGCCCACAACAACTGTGTCGGCTGGCCGGTCTTTTTCCGCCGGGGCTCACCCGGCGCTTGAGGCACTTAGGCGCAGTCGCGACCCGCGTTCCCTTCACCCGGCTTCCCTCGTCGTAACAGCCGACACATTGTGTTTTCAAATAGCAGGGCATCCTTGATTTGTTGCCCTTACGTCGGCTGGAGCCACGCACTCCCGCCGCATCCATGCAGGATTGAATAGAAGGGAGAGTCAGAATCGCATGCCGATCACCAGCAGGAGGCGATGCTTGTCGTCGAACGCGCCGAACTCTTTCCAGAGGTCCTCATCGAGAAGGTACTGATACTCCACGCCCAACCGGACCCCGCCGTCGCCGAACGATATGCCGGTCATCAGCATGGCCGTGGCGTCCTCGTCGCTGTCGGCCCGATGCAGCAGGCCCAATTGCCCACCGACGTATATGTCAACTGGCATCTGATATTGCAGCACCGTAAACTCCGCCTGCTGCACGACATCGTATGTGCCGTAGATTCCCCCGCCCCATGCCTCCTGCTGATTCGGGCCCGTGTCGCTCTTCTCATCGCCCTCGGCAAGGCCATCCATCCACAGGCCGAACAGGCCGATCTCGGCCCGCCCCTCCCACGGCCGCATCCCCACACGCAGGCCCAGCATGTCGTCGCTGCCATAGGCCGTCGCCGTCCAGTTGCCAAGCCCGTTCGGGTCCGCGCCGTACGTGGCCGGCGTCACCGCCGTCACTACGCCCACAATGACCCCCATCAGAATTGCCGTTCGTACTCGCATCAGTGACTCCTTTCAGAAAAACAGTTTTAAGTTTCAAGTGTGAAGTTGGAAGTTTGAAGATCATTTTCGAAACCGCGCACACGCGCGGGACATCGCCGCATAGCGAGGCCAGTCATGCCCCTTACGCGGAGCCGCCTGGCCGATGCAATAGCCCTCCGAAGGGTCCCGCTCGTCGGCCACGTACCAGCAGCACTGGCCGCAACGGGCCACGTCGCACGTCGAAAATCGCTCGTCGATCGGATCGCCCCAGATCTGTTCGTCAGTCAATGGCTGCATCTTCGTATCTCGTTGCTCGTATCTCGTATCTCGTTCCAACTGCCTGCCGTGCCCAGCCATGCCAAGCCTTGCCTGCGTTGCGGTGCCTTGCCGCGCCTAGCCATGCCGTGCCACGCCTGCGTTGTTTTATTCACTTGTCATTCGGGCGAGGCGGCGCCATCGCCCCTACAGTTTCTCGCACTCGTACACTTCGATCTTCGTCACGCCGCCGCCGGCAAACGTCTCGGCCAGTGCCCGATGCCGGGCCTGCTGGTCGCGACCGCCGACGTCCACCACCATCGCCGTCCGCGCCGGCCGGGGGCCGCCGGCGATCCGCTCGCGGAACCACAGCCGCACGATGTGCCGCCATCCCACCCCGTGGGCATGGGCGCCCAGCAGGATCAACCGGGGCAGCTCGTCGGCCCGGTCGGTGCAATCGACCACCGTCGGCAAGGGCAAAGCAGGTTTGGTCAATCGTTCGATTCGCATTCGTCTTCGTCTTCCACCGTCAGGCGATTCTGCACAAGCGTCATGGTCAGCGTCACGTCCGTCTCGCTGCGGATCATCGCGTCGAGACTGGCGGGGTCCAGATCGGTAAACGACAGGTCCTTGAACTTGGGCCGATGGTCCTTGGGCCGGATGTCTAAGCCGACCAGCTTGCCGGCCCCCTTGACCGGCGGCAGGGCCAGCTTGCTGTCGGTCGGCTTGATGGCGATCGTCACCAGCTCGCTCTCGCAGATCCAATCGCCCAACGTCGCCATATCGTCGCCGGTAAACAGCAGGCCCGCGATCTTGATGTCCCGCTTGTCCTTGCCGACCTTCCATTCGGTGATCGTACCGGCCGCACTGATCCGCTTGATGCCCTTGACTTTCATGTCCAGCCCTTCATTCGTCCTATGCGTCCTATCGGTCCTATCCGTCCTGTGCCGGGCGAGGCAGTGCCTCGCCCCTACCACGTGGCGTACTTGATGACGTAGTCCTGCGTTTCCTTGGGCGCGTGGGCCAGCCAGTCGTGGCCGTGCCGCTCCCATGCCCTACGCAAATTGCCGATGCCCCAGTTGTAGGCCCCGATCCTGGTGGCGTGGTTGTCGTCGATCCCATAGTGGCGCAGCATCTCGGGGATTCGGGTGTTGATGTAGTAGTGGCCGACCGCCCGATTCTCGCCCGGCTGCCATGCGTCCTCGTCCCACGTCCACGTCACACCCATCCTCCGCGTGCACTCGATCCAGGTCCCCTCGGCGATCTGGCACAGGCCCCGGCATCCGGCACTGCTGACCGCCAGCGGGTTGCCGCTGGATTCGATGGCGATGATCCGGTCCATATCGATCTGAATGCCGTCTCTCGTCTCTCTGACCTCGTCGCTCGCAAACCGCTGCTTGCGGGCCGCCATCTCGGCGTGTCGGGCCATGGCCCTGCCCTTGGCCCGCTCGATGGCCCGGGCGGCCGCCTCGGCGATCTCCTCCTCGGTCCATTGGATCTCGTCGGGCCCGCAGACCTCGTCCAGCATCCGCTCGGTCGCGGCCACCTTGCGTGCCTCGACCGCGTACAGGCAGGCCGTACCGATCGCACCGAGTGCGATCCCGATTGTGCAACCCAATAGCATCATCTTCATGGCTCTCCCAATTGGCAATGGCCCTCCGTGGCCGACCGTTCGTCCGTGTCGTTTGCGTTGGTTCCGCGCGGCGTGCGCCGCGTGACGAATACCGATCCCCGCCGCCGGGACCGACCTCCGGCCTCGAATACGAACAACCTGGTCCAACTCTTCATGGGTGTTAGTTACGTCGGTCGGCCCCGATCACGGAGTGCGGCAGGGTCCGCCGGGTGCAGAACGCACCCGGCGTGGTGGGCGGGAAATGGGCGGCCGCTGTGCGACTGAACCGCGTGATGTCTGTGCTATCGTTGCCGCGTTGGCAAGATGCGCGGCTGCCAATTCCCATCATGTTCCGTTCTCAAAGAGCATGTTTCGTCAGCGGCGGCCTCGGCCGGGGCCGTCCTTGGCCCCGGTCGTAAGCCGCCGGGTTGCCTGCTCGGCATCGTCATCGATGGCAAAAGGCCCGGCCGGGCCGTGCGAAAAGAGGGGAGAGTAACTGTAGCGAGACAGAAACCCGGCCGGGCGCCAGGGAGAGAACTCGGCTTGACTGCACAAAAAGGCCGGCCGGATGAGACGGTCCGGAGGAGACGACGGCCGGCCCTCGGAGGAGCAATAGCGGGATGAAATAGTCTGAAACGGGCCGATCGGCCCGATGGATTCGCAAGGAAGGGGGCGGACGGATGCTGTGCCGCCCCCCTGGCGGCCGACGAAGTTGCTGACGACGACGGGCCGCCGTAGTTTGGAGATCGCCCGCGAATATGGTACAATAGCGTGGGCATCCTGCCCGAGACGGAACTCCTCCCTGAATGGACTCGCGAGCGTGTTGGTTATGGTCATCGTCAGCATGGTGATGTATATCGGCCAACGGGCGGGAAAAGTCAAATGAAAAATGCTCGAATTGTAGCAGATTCGCAAAATGGGGAATCCGGGGCATGAAATAAATTTTTGCATTTTCCCGATTTTCCCCTTGACCTTTTACCGATATATGCGTATATTGATATAGAGAGTACGGCAGTTGACAACCGAACACGCAACCGAATGAAAGGGAAATGACGATGAACGACGAGATGATGACAAACTACCGCGTACAGATCGATATGAGTGGTGGCCAGGGTCATTGCTGGCGTAGCGTGGATGATCTGGACTGCCCGGCAAATATCGCGGAGGAAATCGCCTGCGAGATCATCGACGGCCGACGCGAATCCTGCGATGACTACATAGCCTCCAACGGCCAGCACTACCGTTGGGGCGACTAACCCCCTGCCCCCGCTCCCGCGCCGGGGCAGAGAATTGGAGGTATGACGATGGAACACGAGGACACATTGAGATCACTAGCTATGGAACATTTTGGGATGCGGTACGATGACCCCGAGGTCGTACAGATGATCGATGAGAATGACTGGTCCGATTACTGGCCGGTTGTCAATCGTGCCGGCAAACTGACTGGCGACATTGTAGGCTCCGAGTCTGGGTATTACAACGTGGCCGATCTGGCCATGATACACGAATCGAACCTATCCGTGGAACAGGTGCGAAACGCCACGTTGTCCGGATATGCCGACGTGACGTTTAGTGACTGAACCCCTGCCACCGCTCCCGCGCCGGGGCAGAGTGAACCGACAAGGAATCCTGAATAGTTGGAGGACTGACCCATGAGCAATAACGACACGAAACCGAAGCGCCACGCGTACAGCATCCGCCCGGACCTGGTGGAGGCGATCCAGGCGGAAGTCAAGCGCCGGCATGCCCACGCAGACACCCGCTACAATCCCGCGACCGGCAAAGCTTGGACGCTGAGCGACCTCGTTACCGAGGCGCTGGAGCACGCATTTGACAACCCAACACGCAACCAAATGATGACAGGAGATTGACGATGGCGACGTACGAAATCAGAGCAGCACACACCCAAGAGGACGTTTTGAGTGGCCAGTGCGACGTGGTGCAAGATTATCCTGAGACCTTGAAGGAGGCAAAGGCCCGCGCTAAGTACTTCCTGAGCGATGAGTACCAGCGGGCATGCGAAATGTCCAGACCGCTTGGCTATGCCCAAGTGATCCGCAATGGCGAGTGCGTGGCGGACTTCTTCAGAGATGAGGATTCTGAGCCGGCGGAGCCGGTTGATGACGGGAGTTGCGATCCCCTCTATGGGCAACGCATGGACTCCGCTGACATGGGCGAAAACTGACATTCGATAAGGTATGACGCAATGGCCACGGTACTTACAATCGGAACAGCAATCAGTGAAGCGAAGCAGCTTCCCGCCGACGGCAGATGCTACTGTCTGCCGTGCGGCCTGGAGGCAATCCATTTCCCAGCCAACAAGATGCACGCCGAAACGGGCCTGACACCGCGAGAGTTGGCCGAGCAGGTGCAGGAACTGAGGAAGTTGAAAGGACTCGTATGAAACGCAAGAAGCAAACGACGGACGCGCCACGAACGAAGCACCTGCTGATCGTCGACGGCGATCTGCACGCCCGGTGCGAGGCGATCGCCACGACCCGACGCAAGAAGACAGGGGCGGCCACGCCCTTATGGAGCCAGATCGCCCGCGAGGCGATTGACGCAGGACTGCGAAACCGTAAACCGTAGGGGCGAGTCATGCCTCGCCCGGAAAGGGAGAACATTATGAAACGAATTTGTCTGTGTATCCTGCTGGCAGGGGCGGTTGTGACGATCGGCTGTGCCATGAAACCCGAATCCGTCAAGCCCGCGTACATCAGCGAAATGAGCTACCGGGATTGGACGTGCGAGCAACTGGCCGTCGAGCAGATGCGCACCGCCGCTGCCCTGTCCTCGGCCAGCGACGCCCAGCGACAAGCCCGCACCGGCGATACATGGGGCGTCATCCTGCTGGGGTTGCCGACCGCTTCGTTGAGCGGATCGAACCAGGCCAGCGAGATCGGGCGACTCAAGGGTGAACTGGCGGCCATCCAACGCGCGGCCACCCTGAAAAACTGCGGCCTGCCCGATATAGGCGACCCGGTCCATAAGACGTGGCGTCGCCCGGCCGACCCGAACGCGACCGTTCGGGACTAACGCATCTGGGACTCCAACTCCCGCTCCATCGCCGCGAGCCTGAGGGGCAGCGGCAGATCCTCGGTGGGCAGCGCATCATGGCCGAACCGGCGGCGATACAGCCGCTCGAACCGCTCGAACCGCTTGACGTGCTCGTCGTGCCGGGCCCGCCATACCAGCAGCCGCCGACGCATGTCGCGGGCGAACTGCTGATTCGATTGGCATTCGTATTCGGTCATCGGATTTGCTCTCCTACGGGCGAGGCAGTGCCTCGCCCCTACGGTTCAGCATCCCACCATTCGACCGGCAGCAGGACGTCGCCGCCCTCGCGGATCAACTCGTCCGGCTCGGCGATCCGTCGGGCCAGATGCGGCCAGTCGCCGTAATGCCGCAATCGCCAGTATCGGGCCGCCATCTCGCGCATGCACCGGTACGCCTGTGCCGCCGGCGAGCACTGCGGCCGGTATCGCATCACACGCAGCCAGCCTTCGGAGATCAGGTCGCCTACGGTGACGTACTGACTGACCGGATCGAACCGGGCCAGCGTCAGCTTGGCGGTCGCCGTGAGGATCTGCATCGCCTTGCGCTCCGTCTCTTCATCCGCCCCCCGCCACCAGTTGCTGCGGTTGGTCAGGGGCCTTGCCATGATTGGTCGCTCGTCGCTCGTATCTCGTATCTCGTCAGGTGTTCGGTTGTCGTATCGTCGGCGGTGGCCGGTACAGGCACCGTGCCGCGTGGTCCACCTCGTGTGGCGGCAGCCGCCGGTTGCACCATGGGCATTGCGGCCAGTGACGAGAGCGGTGCAGCCAGATCGCAAACCGGACCCGCTCGATCCATCGCCGTATCGCCATCACGATATGCTCCCCACGGCCGCATCGGCCGCCGTGGCGGTATCGGCCGCCGAGCCGGAAAGCACACGCGGCAGAACCGCCGTGATCTGCCCGTTGACGATGGTGATGCTCGCCACCTCGGCCAGTGTGTATGTCCCCGAGATACCGACGGTGAACGACTCCGAGCCCGCCAGGCGGCCGTGCTGCGGCAGCGGGGTCCCGCCGTCGTTGATGCACGCCAGGTACAGGCCGTAGACGTCGTCGAGGTCGTCGCTCGTCTGGAACACATCGGGGTCCGCCGGGTCCCAGTAGATATACCGGTCCGTTGTGCCGACTGCGTTGTCCGCCGGTTGATAGATCTCGTCGTCGTATCGGACGTAGCCAATGGGGTCATCGTCTTCATCGGTCAGGCTCTCCCATGCGACCGCACCGCCGCCGGCGTCGGAGAAGGTGTAATTTCCGATATCGCAGCCCCGCTCCGGCAGGGTCCCGATCGCATCGACGGTGCTGTCGCTGACGGGCCGGGCCGCGACGCCGCCGGTCGGATTGCCGTAGCTGCCGGGCAGCGGCACGACCACGCCCGGCTCCAGGTCGTCGAGGTCATCGAGCGAGGGCACATAGCGGGTCAGCGAGACCTGCCCGTGCAGATCCGGGTCAAAGGCAATGTCGGCGATCTCAAACTGATCGTCGGCGATGTCCGCCGGGCCGAACAGAAACGCATCACCCACGGCCGGGGTCACGGTCCAGTCCTCGCCGATCGTCAGTTCCATCGAGCCGCCTACGCTCGATACCGGATGGACCTCGACCTTCTGCCTGCCCTCGTCGGCGGCATCGTGGACCTGGACGACGACGATGTCATCGCCCGTGACCACCTCGTCGATCGCCATGCTCAGCGTGATCGTACGTCCATCCACCGCCGTCACCCGGCCGCCGATGCTTCGGCCGTCGATCTGACAGTAGACCACGTCGCCCGGATCGTACACGATGGCGTCGATGTCCACGGAGCAGGTCATCGTCGCGTCCACAAGGCGATTGCGGGCCAGCTCGCGCCGGACCAGTCGCTCGACCTCGCTGACCCTCGTCACGGCCGCCAGATCCAGATTCATATCACCTGTCAGCTCGCTGTCATGGTCCACCAGCCACACCGGCCGGTCCTGATAGTTCGCCGCCTCATCTCGGAATCGGGCCGTAGCCGATGAGGCCAGGTCGTCGGCGGCCACCGGCGTCAGCGTCGGGCGGTTGTCGCCGTCGGCCAGCCAGTTGCCGTCACAGAGCAGGCCCACCGGCTCGCGGCCGCTGTCCAGCCACAGGCCGAAGTAGCGGCCCCGGTAGTCGATCCCGCACCGGCCGCTGACGGCGATCAGGCCGCAGGCCGCATGGATCGTCGTCGGCGATGCGAACACCGCGTCACATCGCAACAGGGCCTCCGTGCCGCCCAGGCCATCGTCCACCTCGTAGTCGGCCATCGTCTTCTGCGCGGCAAAACCCCCATCAATGATCCGGTCGGGATCGACGCCGCGATAATAGGTCGCGCTGTAGGGCGTGGCGTCGCCGTCGCCTTCGATCACCGGCTGGGTCAGGATGTCGCGAATCGCGTCGGCGTGGTATCGGCTCACATCGAAACCGCCCGAGCCATCGGCGACGATCTTGCCCGTCGTCACCACGCTGATCTCCTGGATGCCGCCGGATGTGATCTCCGTCGGCACGCTCGACAGGCCCATCATCACCATGCCCGGATGCTCGAAGGCGATATCCCGCACCACCTGGACGGCGGTCAACTCCATCTCGCTCGGTCGATTCTGCTTTGTGGGCGCCTCGGTCGTCCGCGTCACACGCACGCGGGGCCGCATGGCGGCGGTGACGGTGAACGCCGAGCCGCCCGTGTACGTCTCGGACGCGACGAACGCGATCCGCAATGGCCGCTGGGCACGCCCGACGATCGTCCGCTCGGCCAGCGTGTGCCAGGTGTCCTCGACGGCATCGCCGATTTCGATCTTGACGCCGACGCTCAGCGTATCGGTGCCCCCGTCGCTTTCGTAGTGGACCAGACCCTTGGGGAAACCCAGATGGATTTCGAGATCGTCGAACCCGGTCCGATTGAGCGTGAATGTCACCGGCTCATCGTAGTTGCACACCTGGCCGATGTGGTAGTCCTGTCGAAACGTGTCAAACCCGGTCAGTGCCTCCTGCTCGACGAGTCCGCGATTGTAGACCACCGAGACCTCCGGCATATCGCTCAGCGGCCGGCCATTGATGCGGATGCTGTCCTCGTCCAGACCATCGGCGGCGATGGGGCCCTCGCCGAAGCAGCAGAGAATCCGCCTCGTCACCGTCGTGCCGCTGAACGCCGAGCCGCGATAGGACTGGTCCAATTCGCAGAAGTGCCCGACAATGTTGGCCTCGATCCGATTGGTCCCGTACGCCACCGGCACCGCGCCGCCCTGCTCCTCGGTCGTCTGCGAGCCGAACGCGTACATACTGCGGCTCTTGGCGCTCTTGATCGAGGGGGCCAGCAATTGATTGATCGCGTAACTGGCCCCCATCCATGCGGCCGCGGTCAGGTACCACGGCCCCGTGACGAAGGCAAACTTCAATGCTCCAACCAGGGCGCCTATCAACGGGATCGGCATCGGTCAACCTCCACTCGGCAATCGGAACGGCAGGACCAGCTTGGCGGCGTCGGGGTCGAGGCCGAACTTGCCGCCGTACCGGACGAGATTGTCCCGTTCCTCGCAATCGGCGGGCGATCCGTTGCACGTGGTCAACTCGCCGCTGTATCCGCAACGCGGGTCGTCCTTGAAGCCCTTGGCGTAGGGACATTGATCGGCGAAATAGCGATCGCGAGGGAAGCGCAGCTTCGTCAAGTTGGGCCCGCCCAACCGCAACTGGATCGCCTCGCCCTGCGGCACGGCATGCTTGATGTCGTAGACGACGCGGTTCCAGCTATACGATTCGGTCGGGTTGGCCATGCTGATGATCGTCAGCGTCAACTGGCAGCCGCGAAACCATTGCGTGCGGATCGCATACGGCCGCAGCACGCGGCAGGCGTCGTCGATCGTCAGCGTCGCCGTCGGCACCTCCGTGCCCTTGCCGGCCATCAGCAACTGTCCGGCGAACGGCCATGCCGTATAGGTCTGCCCGCCGTAGGTCACATCCTGCGAGTAGTTGGCGTACCGCAGGTCCGTGCCGTCGCTCAAGGCAAAGTGCAGCAGCGGCACGAAGGCCTCGGCGATGGTGTCGCGATTGATCTGTTCGAGGATGTCCGATGGAATCGTCTTCATTACGGTTGCTCGTAGATCTTCGCGCAGTCGGTCCCTGTCATCGTCCAAAGCGAGTACTTTCCGTTCGCGCTATTAGCGCCGCTATAGCCGGCGACTCGAACGGTGATCGTTGCGCCGGAGCCATTGTAAACCGTAAAGTTTTTGCCGGGCCGGACGCTGGGAAATTCTGCAATCGCGGCACCGCCAGCGTTTATCATCCAAAACAGGCTATTGTCCGCTTCCTTCTCGGTGATGGCCCATGTCGTAGTCCCCCCGCCGTACGAATGCGCTGCCCGGCCTCCGCTGTGACCCAGATCGCGGAACGCTGCGCCGTCGTAGTATCGCAGGCCTCGGACGTGGTCGCCTCGGTTGGTGCCGTCATCCATGTACAAGTTGTGCTCCTGCGGGAAGGACGGCTCGGCCGACAGAGGCGGGATGCGAAACGCGTAGTTCCCCGCAAGATTCCAGAGGCTCCACGTTGCCAATTCACCGGTACGATAGACGGTGCCGGCATAGCCCACCAGCAGGCAGCCGTGGACGTTGGCGTTGCGGTCGTAAATTGCCCCGGCGCGCATCGTGATATAACCCTGAACGTTTAGGATCGCCCCTCGAATGTCGATCAGCGACCCCGAGTCTGTGTAGCACAGCGCATCTGTCATCCCAGTAGACTGGCTGCATCGCCCGCCCAGCCACGTGATTTGCGGATTGCGCCTGGCCCCTAACCCATCATCTGCTACATCCAGCACACAGTTGACCGCCCCGTTCGGGTCGATGCCCTCGAACGTCGGATTAATGAGCACAATCGTAGTCATCCCCCGCGCGTAGATTGCAGGAGTGGTACACACCTCCCAGATGCAGTTGTCGAACGTCGTCGCGTATCCCGTAGCCATCTCCACGGCGCCATCTGCGCCAATGCTGCGCACGAACTTGCAATCTCGAAATGTGTTGGAAAACGCATAACGGCCGCCGTCCACGTTGCCCATCCATACGGGCCGCCAGTAGCCGTCCGCCGTACCGCTGTGACCGAAGAACGTCTGCTCGAACGTACACAAGGCCATTTTGCCGAGGACGCCGTGGTACAGATTCGCCTCAAAATCGCACTCCGTCACGCGCAGTCCTGTCAGGTACCAGGACGTCGCCTCTGCTCGGATACCATAGCACTCGCCTGCGGTCGCGCGGAACGTCAGACCGCGCACCGTAACCGGCCCAACGTCGGCTCCCGTGCGCAGGTCGAGGCAACTCTTGCCTGTCACCGACTGCACCAGGACCGTCTGCCGGGGCGTGCCCTCGATATACAGACCCGAGGCCCCTGCCACGTCGTCGCTCAATAAATAGGTCCCTGGCGGCAAGAAGACCCGCCGTCCCGCCGCTACGCCGGCGTTGATGGCCGCCTGGATTGCCGTGGTGTCGTCCGTCACGCCGTCGCCGGCAGCGCCGTAGTCCTTGACGTTGAAGTGGTCGCGAAGCGATCCGATCTCAATCTTTCGATGCAGCTTCGTGGCGTCCGGATCGTGCATGATGTACAACAGGTCATCATGCAGCGGCGTGGTCAGGGCGGTCAGTTCGTCTACTCGCTTTCCTGTGAGGCTCATGTGTCGATCCTTTCGATTTCCGCCGCGCTCAGCATGCGGTTGTAGATGTAGAGATCATCGATTCCGCCGTCAAAGCCGCGATCTGTAGCCCCGGCACGGTTGCCGATCCGCAGGGCCGCCGTGTTGGCCGGCGGCAGATTGGCCTGGTCCGCTCCCGTCCCCGTCACGTCGACGCCGCCCACGTACAGCCGACGGCCGTATCGATCGAACGCCACGGCCACGCGGTTCCATGCGTCCAGCGTAACGGCCCCGGTCGTCGAGTAGGTCGGCGCCGTATCGCCGTCCACGCGGAACGCCAGTCGTCCGTCGGTGGCGACGGCGACGAACCATCCGTCGGCGGCATCGTCCGCCGTGCTCTTGTCGGCGATCCGGCCCATGTCGCCCCCGCCGGCGGAAACCGGCTTGATCGCCACGACAATCGTACCACCGGTTCGCAGGTTCAACGCCGTGTCGTGGGCCACATCGATGTAGTCGCCCGCCCCGTCAAACGTCAGGGCCCCATCGAGCCATCCGGTGGTCATCATGTCGTTGACGTCGGCAGCGCTGACGCCGTGCCGGTCGTTGCCGCTGGTGTCCTCGACGGTCACGCCTCCCAACGACAGCACTTCATCCTCGCCAACTTCAAGGGCTTCGTCATCACCAACCAACAGGATGCCACCATCGTCCATTGGCCAGTGACCCAGCAGAGTGGTCAGATCGGCAAGATCCACCTCGTGCAGCGGGAGCAGCGAATAGGCCGCGTCATACCGCTGAGGCACCGTCGCCGATGGCCAGGGCCGCGTCACCGACGTCAACAGCCACGCGCACTCATAGGCCATCTCCGTCCGCCAGTCACGCCAGTAGAACCGCTCCGCACGCGTCAACAGCCAGAACGAGTGCAGCAACTCTGCATCGGTCGCCGTGAGGGCCTGATATTCAAGATCCACGGCGTCGATCCGACGTCCCCATCGGTCGCGCACACGCGGGCTTCCGTCGCCGGTCCGCACTATCATCGCGCCGCTGTCGATCGCACGCCAACGCGGCGTGCCCATCGCATAGGCCCGACTGATCGCATGGTCCGGGAAGGTCTCCATCATGCGGCCCTCACGACCAACAGGGTATACTGCACATCGTAAGCGCCCGGCACAACCGGGGATGGCGCCGGGCGGCTCGGCGAGTCGGGATCAAAGATCGCGACGTATGCGACGTCAGTGGCGTAGTCGGTCCATTCAAACTCGGCAATGCGGTTGTCCTCGGCAAACTCTTCGAGGATCTCCATATCCGCTGCCGTCAACGCCTCAAACCGGATATCCACCGCATACCGTGGTTCGGGCAGCCGCTCGCGGCTATACAATACCAATGGGCCCGCCTGCTGGCTCGCCACGCCGGTATCGACAATCCGCCACTGCGGGGTGCCCAACGCATACGACCGACTCAATGAGGCTATTGGGAATGTCTCCATCCTACGTCCCCATCCCGATTCGTGTGCTGATCGGGCCGCCGTGTTCCAAGTCGTCGATGATGACTCCGGCCACCTGGTCTTTGGTCACGCCGCTTCGGCGATCCACCAGCACCATCTTCTGATTGGCCACGCGGTTCTGCACGTCGATAAGCGTCGTCAGCAATGCCTCAATACGGCCGGTGTCCATGCCGCCGCCGTGGACGCCCAGTCGGCCGCGCGAGTCACGCTGCAACGGCATGATCGCCTCGGTGCCCGCCTCACCCATCAGACCCACGCCACGGGCGAACGGAAAGACCGTCGGCCGATCCACCACCCCGCCCCGCGCGAACGGGACCAGGCCGGACGAATCGAAGACGTTGCCCCTGGCCGACGGCTTCATGTCAAACCCCAGTGCGCCCATCACGCCGGTGACCGTCTGCTGCATGGTGGTTTGCAGCATCATTCGTGCCAAGCTGCGGCCAAGTTCCTTGAGGGCATCGCCGAGGTTCTTGGCGTCGAGGATCGCATCGGTAAACGCGTCGGCCAGGCCATCGCGAATCGTCTCTGCCACGTCGGCTCCCAACTCCCCGATGGTCTTGACCTCCCGCTGCATCTGGCGGACGCCGGCACCGAAGCCTTTAAAGAACCCGCCCTCGGCCTTGGCAAGGCGGATGTCCTCTTGTTGCTTTTGTTCGGCGTACCATCGATCCAGCAGGTCCTTGCCGCGCAACATCTCCTCGTGCGACTGTGACTGCTCCTCGATCGCACGGCCGATGGCGTCCCTTTCCTCCGCCAGCAGGTTCAATCGGACCGCCACCGAATCGGCCGTCATCCGGTCGAGGTCCCCATACATCCGCCGATACGCCGAGGCGATATCGATCGTGGTCTGGCCCGTCTCCTTCTTGTAGCTGGCCATCACGGACTTGTACGCGGCGTCGTAGTCTATCGCGGTCGGTGCGGCCGGCCCGTGCTGGGGCAGCAGCGGCGAATCGTACGTCGGCTCTTTGGCCTGCTGGATCAGCGCCTCCCGCCGCCCCAACGCCCGCTCATAACTGTCCAGCAGGCGATTGAAGTACCCGATGTCCTGCGGTTCCTTCCACGTTGTGATCGCGGCGCCGCCCATCAGGCCTGGGGCGACAGTTGTCGTCATACCGAACGTCTGGCCGGTTTGGGACTTGTATGCTTCCTGGATGCTCTTTTGGGCCGCATCGCCGAACTGATTGAATCGGGCGTGTGCGCTGGTGGTCCGTGTGCTGAGCCGGTCCATCGCACCTACGACGATGGCGACACCCTCGCTGAAATCCGAGGCCCATCGCCTGATCTGCTCCTGGTTCTCGGTCAGCCAGTCCCGCATGGCCGTGGCCGCTTCGGTGATCTTTGGCAACAGGGCCTGCCCCAGGATCTCCTGTGCGTCGCCCCATGCGTTTTTGAGCTGGTCCATCTGTCCGGCGTAGGATGTGGCCGCCGATTCGGCCAGATCCATCGAGCTCGCACCGATGCGCAGCAGCTCATCGAACTTCTGCTGATCGGTCAGCGTCTCGTCGAGCACGATGCCGTAGCGCGTCAGCATCTGCGTCTGGCCCTGGCTGGCCCGGCCCACCAGCATCATCGCCGAGCGCAGGTCGATTCGGTACTTGGCCGCCAGGCCGATGGCCGCCGTCGTCGCATCCTGCAGGCGGTCCGTGGTGACGCCCAGGTTCGCGCCGTACGCCATCTCCGCGAGGATTGCCTCGTCGCCGTATCGCGTGCGCTTTTGCATCTCGGAGGCGTAGGACTTGAACTGGGCGATGTTGGCCCCGACGGCGGCGTGCAACGCAATCTCCGCCTCCTCCTGTTTGGCCGCCGCCGCAACGAACGAACCGATCGCACCGGTCAGACCCCGCACGCCGATGTAGGCGCCGGCCAGGCCGATCACCTGTCGCTGCAAGCTTTTGAGACCGGCGCCGATGCCGTGCAACGGGCGGCTGGTCTGGTCGTAGGCTCGAAAGTATATGCCGACTTCGCGTTTGGCCATAGCGATATCTTAGGTCACGTCTTGCGTTGTCGTATCAGTTCTGCGACGCCAGCCGCCTTGCGTTGCGGGCGGCCGAACAGTTTGGCGGCGATCTCGTTGGCCTCCTTGGCGTACCGCTTCGCATCTTCGCGTTTGGCACACTGGCCGGCCGCCAACACGTCGGCCAGGTACAGCATGCGCAGGTTCGCCGCCGCCTCGCCCCACGGGCATTCGGTCTCGGCGATCTCCAATCGCCGCAACTCGATCGCATCGAACCGCTCGCTCAACTCCCGTTCCGTGCACCGAAAGTGCGTGGTGGCACGGATCAGGAACCGCTGGCCAGCGTCGCAGCGAAGTTTTTTCGTAGCTCCGGGTCATCGCGAATCCCATTGACCTCCATGCACAGGCCGAGCAGGTCCTGGACGATCCACTCGGGCCATTCGACGATCAGCGTCTCGTCGCCGGTTTTGAAGATCGGCTGGCCCTCGGCGTCCCGGACGCTGCGGATCAGCATCTTGGCGTCGCCGTAGACGTCGTCGGCCGTCTGGGCCGAACGCCATTGCTTGGCCTCGATGTGCTTGAGGCCGTGGACGTAGACCGTGCCGATGCCGGGGACGTCGTAGGGCTTCTTGACCGTGCCGGTTCGCAGTTTCATCAGTTCATCGCGTGTGGGTCCTGCCATGTTCCTCGTGCGCTCCTTTCATTTATGCCGACGGGGTAAAGTCCACATCGGTCTGGGGTTGCAATGTCACGGTGTATTGCTGGTGGCTGTCGGCGTCGAGATTCGGGCCGCTGACGCTGCGCACCAGGCAATCGCCGATGTGCGTACTGTCGCCGGCGTCGGTCAGCGTAAATGCGTCCACCGTTTGGGCTTCGGCCGCATCACGCCATATGTCGTACTGAGCGGCGGACCAGGCAAGCGACACCTCTATTGTCTGCTCACGCGCCTTCGTCGGTAGATGTTCGACCACCCGGTCGGCGGCGATAAAGTATGCACCGTCGGCGCCGCCCGTCTCGTCGTAGGCCTCCGTCAGCGTCAGGGCCGTAGCGCTTTCGACGCTCGCAATCGTGTACCACACGTCGTCCGCATCCAGACGGATCATGCGGCCAACGAAGGAGGCGGTCCAGTTGGTGTCCGTCCCCGTGACCTGGTCGCTGGCGTTGGTGAACGTCGCCGTGCCGTCGCGATGGCCGTTGATGACGGCGATCTCGTCGAAATCCACTTCCAGGCCGCCGACCGTGACGGATTGGACACCAACAAAACTACCCAACACCGCCCCGCTGATCGTCGCGCCGTATCCTGATTGCCCGCTCATAGGGGCCCCCTTTCGTTACGCCGAGAACGCCCAACTGGTCTTCGGCTGGATCGAGACGGTGTATCGCTGATGGCCGTCGGTATCGAGATTGACCGATCCGACGCTGCGGACGAACCCGTTGCCGATGTGCGTACTGCTGCCGGCGTCGGTCAGCGTCCATTCCTCATCGGTCTGGGCCAGCAACGCCGTGCGACAGGCGTTGTACACGGTCTTGTTCCACTTGAGCGTCACCTCCATCGGCTGCTCACGCACCTTGGTCGGCAGGTTCTCGACGATCCGGTTGACGTCGGCGACGGTGGCGATCTCGTCGAAGTCCAATTCCAGGCCGCCAATCGTCACGCTCTCAACGCCCGACAGGCTGCCCGTCGTGCCGCCGGCCAGCGTCATGCCATATCCCGATTGTCCCATTGCAATGCTCCTTTCGTCTGTTAGCTCTGGCTCGCCGGGTCGGTCCACGAGACGGCGAAATCCACCTCGATCGGCACGTCGATCAACGTGCACTGATACAACTCGCTGACGCCCACCATCCACGGCAACGGCGCCAGTCGGTAGGCCAGACCGTCGCAGTAGACGCCGCCGGCCGTTTTGCCCGCCGTCAGCGCGACGCCGATCTGCTTGTGAATGTCGGTAATGACACGGATCACCCGCGTCTCATGCGTGGCGGACCCTGCCGATGGCAGTAGATGGACCCAGGCGTGGAAGATCTGCCGCCAATACAGATGCTCCATCGTCGGCGTCTCGGCCCGCGATGCCTCGCCGATCTCACAGATCGTGGTCAGGTCCGCAACGCTCTGGCCGTCCAACGGCAGAGCCTCCGGCCGGGTGACGGACAGCGTCTGGTAGTAGCCATTGGCAACCGTCACCTGGGCCATCGCCGACTCATGCCATTGGGCCAGCCGTTCGAGGACGCTTTCGCTCATCGTTTCACCACGCGATCGATCTGCTGGATGATCTTCTTTTCGAGGATGTCACCGGCCCGCCGCTCGGCGTCGGACTGGAACGATTCGTCCCGCTCGAAGACGGCCGCCAGCGAAGGGCCTCGCAATATCTTCAACGGGTAGCGCGGCACCAAATCATCGCCGTCTCCGGCCCGACGCCACACCTGGCGCAGGTCCATGTGCTTGCCCGTCTGGTAGTGCGTCAGGCCCTTACGTAGAAATGCTCGCGGGATCATCAGCATCCGCCCGCCGCCCGGACTCCATCGTACGCCGGCCTTCATCTGTCGCGTGCGCTTGAAGCTGGCGACGGTGAACCGGGCCAGATCGATGCGGATACCGGCGGCCATATTGTCCCGAGAGGCCTTGGGCACCAATTTCAATCGCTCTTTGATGCTGCCCTTGCGGCTGATGTTCATTCGCTCGGAGAAGGCGCGGTACAGCATCGTCTTGGTCTCGGCGGCCGCCTTGTTCATCGCCGGCGGCATCACGCGGCGTATCCCGCCGGGGATGCCCTGCAACTCCCGCTCGATCCGGGCCATCGCCGCCCGATCGATCTCGACGTGCAACACCGTCGAACGCGGCTGACCCGCCGCATAGCGATTCCATGCGCCCGCCTGCGCCATCACGTCACCTCCCAGGTCATCATGCCCAGGTCCTGGTGCACCGGGCGGGTGGTGCGCAGCCGCACCGTCGGTCCGCCTCGATAGCGCGGCACGCCGATCTCAAAGCGATTGGTCCACTCGTTGCCACCGATGCCCGCCGTGGCGTCGTTGGGCAACTGCACCGTCATCGGCGTGCGAATGCCACGCGGATCGTTCGATTGGGCCGGAGCCGACCGAGTGACGATCCCCGTCACCGACCGGGCCGAGCCGCTCGGCGGGTATACGATCACCGGCTCGCCGAACGCCGCCAACTGTTGGGCGACGGCCGCCAGCAATGCGGCGTCGTGCTCGCTGATCGTAATGGTGATGTCCGCTGGATCGGAGACGTATACGCCGCGTGTGTAATGTGTCTCAGGTCCATCGGCGACGGCGATCCAGTAGGCGTAGCTGATTCCCGCGACCGGCACCGTCCATTCATGGACGTAGACGCCACCGCCGGCCGGCGTCATCGCCGTGCCCGCCGCCACCACAACCGCGCCGTCGTCGCCCTGCCGCACGCCGAACACGCCGTCAGGGTCGCGAAGAACCGGCGTAGCGCCCGTAAAGGCACTGCCGTTCTGCTGGATGGTTACGCGGATCGTCGCCATCAGCTGGTCACCTCACTGCGGATAACAAGGTTGGTCGGCGAGCCGAGCTGCACTACGTCCTGCCGCACCGTGATCTGTCGGCCGCTATCGGCCTCCGCCCATGTCTGATACCGGACGCCCGCCGTCCAGGCGGCGGCGACAACAGTGACCTCCCAATGCCCTTCGCCCTCGTGGCTGCCTGCCCCAGCCGATGATTTGACCGCCTGCCACGTCGCATCGGAGGCACGCCAGTACTTGCCCGCCTCGTCGCCGGTCAGTGCTCTCAGATAGTGAGTTATTGTTCCGCTTTCGATCGGCAATGCCGTCTGGTAATCTACCAGATCGGCGCCGATGACGTTGGCCGCGTTGGCGGTGTAGGTCTGCATTAGAGGCCCGCTCCTTTCCTCGACCGGAACGCATGCAAACCGGCATCGCTTGGGTACTGCCGGCCCGAGCTCAAATCGATGTGACGGCAGAGGATCGACGTATCGCACAGGAACGGATACTGCCGCCTGCCGATCTTCGGCCAGCCGGCCCGCGTCAGGACCTTTTCCCGCATCACCCGCTTGCACCAGTGCAAGTCGCTGGTCCCTTGCTGGCGGACCCAATCTCCGCTTCGCGGGTCCTGGAACATCTTGGCCGGCGTCTCGAAGACCTTGGGCACCCGCTTGCCGCCGAGGGTCGTATAGAGTTCGCTTTCGGCCGCCATCAACGCCAGGACCTCGCGATGGATCAGCAGCATCCCGGTCGGCACGCCGTCCACCCAGACCTTGCGGCCCAGTGCAAACTCGTCGAAGGCCCGCGTCCCGCTTCCGCGATACAGGATCGGCTCGACGCGGTCGGCCTTGAGAAAGTACAGTCCACTGACCACGGGGACATCGGCGTTGCGGATGTAGGGATCGAGCTTGCAGAACAGATCGGGCGGCGCGATGACGTCGTCTTCCCAGAGCAGAAGCCATTCGTAGTTGCCGGCCAGGCAGGCGTCCACAGCGATGTTCTGGCCGTCGGCGACGAGATAGTGCATCGGCACCGTGTAGCCCAGGCCCACGGTGACGTCATGGCTGGACCAGTTGCACGGGATCACCTGGCCGAACCGCACGATGGACCATTCCAATCGGACGATGCCCAGCGTCGGCGTCGCGATCAACAGCCGCACGCGCGGATTGCCGCCAGCCCCGCTTCGGACGATCGTGGTTCCGGGCACCGGTTGTTCGCTACTGCTGGTCGTTGGGCTTTGTCGCTTCGCCATCGTCGCCTTGCTCTTTCGGTTGCGGTTTGGTCACTACGGCGCCACAAGGGGCGTCGCTTATTTTGGCTCCTTCGGTTGGCATGGTCGGCCTTTCTCCGTCTTGTACGGCTCCATAATCACCTCGATGCAGCCGCCGAGGTTGGGACTGTTGCGCACGATCCGCCAGGGCTTGGGGCGGCCGTACATCGCCGCCTGGTACAGCGGATAGTCCGGACTGTAGCATTGGAACGTCGCCTCGTTGGGACAGCCGTAATGCTCGGGATGGGCGGCGGCCAGAAACGTATGGGCATAGGGCGCCGCCAGTAGCAGTTGCCCATCGTGCCGGCAGATGCGCCACAGTTCATCCATAAACCGCGTTCGGTGTTTGGGCTCGATGTGCTCCCATACGTGACTGCAGACGATCATCGAGCAGACGTTGGGCGGCACCGGCCACGGGAACCGCGTCAGGTCGTGGACGATATCGACGCCCGGCAGACGGGCGTAGTCGATCCCGATGCAGCCTGGCTGCTTGTTGAGGCCGCAGCCGACGTCCAGCTTGACGCCGGACATCCGGCCGAACAGTTTGGCGTTGACCCTTGCCATTAGGACGTCCCGAAGTTCAGATCGTAGGTCAGGTGAAACTCCTGGTTCGTCCCCAGCACCGACGACGCCATCGTGTTGCCGGCGATCAGAGAGCCACCGCTGGCCGCCAGCAGGCCGGCGTTGGCCAGCGTGATCTCGCCGAGCGTGCCGTCGTAGGTCTGCGTGTAGCGGGCCTGCGTGCTGCCGTTGACCGCCAGGCCGACCGTGCTGTAGTAGTCACTGTGACTGCCCGGCAGGACCGTGGCGTCCGAGGCTGGCGCCGATCCTGACCCCAGCCTGGCCCCGGCCACCTGCACGCTGCCCGTGCCGCCGGCGGCGGCCGCCAGCAGGCAGAACCGCAGGCCGTAGTTGGTGATCTGGTTCTGCATCACGCCGCTGTCGGCCACCACCTTGCCGGTGGCCTTGTCCACAATCTGGCCGTGCAGAAAGCCCTTGATGCGGACGACATTGCTCTTTTTCTTACGCATGACCATGCTCCTTACAATCGCTGCTTGATGACGAAGAATGCGACGGCCGCCGCGCGGCCCGCCATGGCGCCCAGTGCGGCGTCCTCGATGTTGATGCTGTCGCCGATCGACGCGACCAGAGGCGTCAGCAGGCCCGTTGCCATGTCGGAGGCAAGCACGATATCGCCGAGCGACGCCGTCAGCGGGGTGATGTACTGCGTGAGACTGTCGCCGCAGACGGCCGTGTCGGACAGCGATGCGACCAGGACATCCGCACCAACACGCAAGGCCGTCAGGTCGTCGGCCACTGCGACCGTGTCGGAGACGGAGGCCGCCAGGATCGGCTGGAACACAACCGCGTCCAGATCGTCCGAGACGGAGGCAGCGTCGGATACGGCCGCCGTCAGAATCGGCTGCGACAGCAGACCGTTGATCGCGTCCGCTACGGTTACACCGTCCGCGACGGACCCGAACAATGCGTTGGTGGCGGTCGATCCAGCGGCGGAATCCGAGACAGTGGCCGTATCGCCGACAGCCGACGTCAGGATCGCCTGGAACAGCAGACCGTTGATCGCGTCCGACAGTGTCACGGTGTCCGACATCGAGCCGGACAGCACGGTCGTATCGGTCGAGCCCGATGCGGAGTCCGCAACAGTGGCCGTATCGGCGACAGCCGCCGTCAGGATCGGCTGGAACAACAGGCCGTTGATCGCGTCCGACAGTGTCACGGTGTCCGACATCGAGCCGGACAGCACGGTCGTATCGGTCGAGCCCGATGCGGAGTCCAACACAGTCGCCGTATCGGCGACCGCGGCCGTCAGGATCGGCTGGAACACGACCGCGTCGAGCGCGTCCGTTACGGATGCTCCATCGGAAACCGAAGCAGTCAGGATCGGCTGGAACAACAGGCCGTTGATCGCGTCCGACAGTGTCACGGTGTCCGACATCGAGCCGGACAGCACCGTTGTGGCCGTCGAGCCGGTCGCGGAGTCCGAGATCGTCGCCGTATCGCCGACGGAGGCCGTCAGGATCGGCTGAAACATAACCGCGTCCAGCGCGTCCGCGACCGAGGAGTCATCGGAAACCGCCGCCGTCAGCACCGGCTGGAACCGGGCCGCATAGAGGGCGTCGGCGACCACAATGCCGTCCGAGACGGACGCCGCAAGGACCGGCTGGAACAGCAGACCGTTGATCGCGTCCGAGGCCGTGACGCTTTCGGACAACGTCGCTGTAAGCTGGCTCGCTACTCCGCCCGATGTCGCCGACCACAGTTCGATGGGACTGCGGCGGAAGCCCTGCCACGGGTCCGCATAGAGGCTGGCGATTTCGGAGGGGGTGAGGATACGGTTGTAAATACGGAAGAAATCTACCTGGCCATCCAGCCCGCGCGGAGTGGATGCGTAACGATCCCCGATGTAGATGTCGTCTGCCCCAGACCCAAGACCTCCGTCGTTAAATGTATCTACGTATACACCATTGACGTACAGATCGTTTCTGCCCCAGACCAGAGCGAACGTATACCACTGCCCTGCTGTTATACTGACGGAGACATATCCACGACTGGACGAGTTGGTGATTAGCTCAAACTGCGTGCTGTTGCGTAATAAGGCAAATCGGCGATTGGCCCCGCCGTACATATCCCACAGATACAAATATAGACTAATTACATCCGCATCAGACCAGTTGGGCTGCCACCGCACAACAACGGTGCCTGCATCGGGGTTCAGTTGCACGGGAGCAATAACACGGTCGGCGTCTCGATCAAAGGATAGACAGTTGGCTCCCCACGTCGCCCCTACGATCGTCCCCGTATTCCCCCGCCCGCTCACATCCCGAACGATGTTCCCGCCGCCCTCGTTCATCGGCCAGAAGCCGAAGAGACCCCGGTTGATGGACAAATGGGGATTGAGCGGCGTGCCGAGAGGCGGCTTGATGCGTTTGTCAAACGTGGGCAGGATCAAGCTCATCTCACGTAGCCGCCTGAATGTCCGGATAGATTGGAGTCAGCGTGATCGAGCACGCCTTGCTCGTGGCATTGAGTGTCTTGGTGGCAGAGGCGTTCCAGACACCGAGATTCACATATCGACCGACGATCTCCACGATGTATGATGCGTAAAACGTCTGGTCTGCCGCCACCGAACACACCACCTGACCGACGAACCGGAAGTTGTCGAACTTCGTTTCCGGCGTCACATCCCCATCCGAACTCAGATCCCGCCCCGTTGCCTCACTGTCACTCAGGTAGATGCGACAGACGTCCCCGAGAGTCGGGGTTTCCACCCACTTGATTGCCGCATCCATGAGATAGGTCGTCGCCCTGGCGGCCGCTCCACGATCCCACTGGTTGGAGACCTGGCCGTTGCCAGCCGCCACACCATCCTTGAGGGTAAACGTCACATCCCCATCGGCGTCCTGGAATACGACGGGCGTCCCTGCCTTGGAGAGGATTGCGTTCGTTGCCATCTCTATTCTCCCGTCGCAAATTCGTTGACGTTGACATCCACGACGTACTGAATCGTCGAATCGGCAACGCCATCCGTATTGGCGGCGATGTCACCATTCTCCAGAACACGAGGCAGCATCTTCCGGGCCTCGGCTGTGGCGTCCGCCTGAACAGCCTGCATCCACAAGAGCCGATTGGCATGATTCTCCGTCGCCGGGTCTTCAATGCGGATATAGGCCGCTGTCTTAAGACACGCACCCTCCACCCGCCTCAACAGGGTGCCCTCACCGCGATACGCCTGGCTAATTTGTAGTAACGACATGGTTCACCTCAATTCCCATTGCCCATGTAGTACACCGTAACCGCTACTTGCTGCATATCTCTGCCATCAGCCGCCCAACAGCCACTTGACAATCATTGCCCCGGCGGCCCCGCCGCCGCCCGTGACGCCGAAGACCATCAACGCCCCGACGAGCAGCCGCTTGGCGCCGAACAGGTCTTTGACCACAGAACAGGTCGCCGCATGATGATCAATCGCTTCGCGAAGCGCCTCTTTCTGCGACTTCTGCATCTCAGCGGCAAATTCCCCGGCGATCTCCTTGGCGATCAGCCGCACCGTCTCTCGGTCGTCGGTTGTCAATGCCATCATCACTCACCTGTCGATTGCGATGTCAGGACTCGCCTTGCGCTGCACGGTGCGCAGCGCAAGGCGTAGTGTCACACACAGCGGTCACCGACGCGATTAGGTGTCGATGGACAGCAGATGCCCGAAGTACGGGTCGCAGATGAACTCGCCCACATACTCGCGGACGCGGAAGATGTCGCTCTCGGTCTGCTCCTCGCGGTACTCGACGACGGTCTCCATGCCGTTGACCAGCACGCCGGCCGGGCCCATCCAACGCACGGTGCGGCCCAGGCCGGGCATCGCCAGCGATCCGGATTGCCGCTTGAAGATCAGGGCGTAGTCGTCGGACCAGATGTCCGTCATCGACGCGGTCTGCCCCTCTTTCGATGCGTTGTAGACGCCGTCGGCGACGAAGATGTTCTGCAACTCGAGCAGCTCTGCGACGTACTGACGCCATACGCTGGGGGTCACAACCGGCACGGCGACGAACTTGGCCAGGATGGCCGTATTGAGTTTGAGGTTGTTCCACGTCACCGGGCCGATCAACATGCTGTCCGGGCGGATGCCCGTGTTCTTGCGCACCTTCTCGATGGCGTACCGTACGTGGTCGATCACATTGCTCGCGATATTGTCCCAATCGCCACTGACGTCGGTGTAGAGGTCGGAGTTGCCGCTGTCCCACGTGGTCGTGTTGAACAGTGCGGCGGCCACCCGGATCTCCTTTTGGAACATCATCTGCATCTTGACCATCTGCACGATCTCGACCTCGGGATCGTAGTCGTCAAGGAACCGCTCGCGGTCGGCGTCGGTGAGCTGGCCTTCCAGACCGTAGTCGGCCGTGCTGTAGCTCTTGTCCTCGCTGCCCAGGTGCACGCGGCCGAAGGCGGCGCCGTTGGCGTGACGGGCCTCCACCGTCTGGGCGTTTTCCCGCGTGATGACGCTGATCGTCGCGGCCTCCTTGGCCACATCGAGGACCGGCAGGACTTGTTCGGCCACGAACGTCATGCCCTCGGGCGTGAACTCGTGGAACGCGACGCCGAGGTCCGCTCTCGGCGTGGATCGGGTTGCTTGCTGAATCGGCATTGTGATCTCCTTTACTCGTTGGCCCCAAAACAAAAACGGCCGCACCGGGTATTGGCCCCAGTACGGCCGCTTGTATTGGCGTTTGAGCCGCCGCCGGGACGCCTCCCGGCGGCGGGCTCCTTATTCAGTTGTCAGATCAGGCGGCCTGCTGCGCCACGCGAATCCAGTCGAATTTGAAATCGAAGTCGTCCGCGTGATCGCCCTTGAGCGCCAGGGTCGGAACCATCACCGCGCCTGTCGGGAAATCCGCCGCCGCGATGTCGGACGCGCTGATCGCCGTGCCCGTGGCCACGCCGTTGACGTAGCCCTGGATGGTCGTGCCGTTGCAGTACATGCCCAACGTCACGTATGTGTCGGCCTCGGGCACGACGTAGTCGTCGTCGTGGACGTTTGTGGTCTGGCCGCCCTCGTCGTAGATGAAGTCGATGGCATCGCCGTCGGCGGCAAACCGGCAGAACCCCAGGGCATCGCCGTCGGTCAACGCCGCGCCATCGTCGGCGATCACGTCGCCCGACAGGGCGGCCGCACGGGTATACAGACCCGCAAAGGCAGTGGCGCGGGCGTCGGTGATGTTTTTGACCTTGAACCGTGCCTCCCACGCCCACGGTGCGCCGCCGCTGACCGTGATCGGGACGTTCCACTGGGCCTCAGCGGCCTCATTGTCGGCCGAGACGAACAGCAGCAACTCGCCGATCCCCTTCGTGCCGGGCAGATTGGCCACGACGCCAGTCGTGTCCGTGAACGTATCGTCGGCTTTTTCGCCGTGCGTGAAGTCGGCTTCGAGCAGCGAACCGCTGAACGGGTGGCTGCGCAAACCGGGCAGGTTGAAATGCTTCCAGATATCCTCAGTGGGCAGCTCGTCGGCGTCGCGGTCCCGCTCGCTGATCCCGCTGTTGGCCAGGGCCGAACTGTCGGTCTCGCCCTTGCAGGCGACGGCCTCGACGATGTCGCCCGTGGCCGTTGCCGCCTCGAGGGCGTAGAACATCGGCGAGCCGACGACCGTGTCATCGAACATCCCGTCGGCGGCCGAATACAGGGTGGCGCCGGCGCTGAACGGTCCGGCCGCCGTGATCTTGCACGTGCCGCCGTGATTGTGCGGGCGCACCATGACGGCGGCGCCGCTTGCGGCGGCGGCCTGCGTGATGCCGATGCCCGCATAGCCGGCGTCGGCATAGGTCCCGTCCACCTTCACATTGCGAAAGGCCGCCAGGGCCTCGCCCGCAATGATCGTGATGGGGCTATCTTGCTGTCTCGACATGATGTATCCTTTCGTTTGGTCGTTTGTGCGTCGTGCGTTACGCAAGCCGGGTCACGACATCGTCACGCGGCCGGCGGCCTTCTTGCCGCTGCGCACCTTCACCGGCCGGGCCGCTTCGCCCGCCCGGAACCGCTCGTACAGATCCGGCTCCTCATGCGCCAGCCGCCGCATGGCCTCGGTCCGCGTGATCTTCTCCTCGCGGGCGATCTGCGTGGCCTTCTGCATGAAGTCCTCGCCGCCGTCGGCGGCGCTGTCGTGATATTCCAGGCCGTCCGAGCCCTTGCAGCGGGCGGCGGCCTCCTTTTCCAAACGGTCGTGACGCTCGGCCTTGGCCTCCGTCACGGACCAGCCCTTGCCGACGGCTTCGAGCGCGAACGCAGGGTCCGACGCAAACGCCGCTTGCAGCGCGCTGACCCGTTCCTTCTCGTTCGCCAGGGCCGCCTCGGCAGTCGTGATGTCTGTCTGCTCTTGTGGCATGTCCATGTCTCCTGTATCGAGTGTCTCTGTGGCGGCCTCGGTGGCCGATTCGTTGCGTTTGCCGGCAGGCGGCGCCGCCTGTTGCGGGGCCGTGACGGCATCGATCAATCCCATCTGCATCGCGGCCGGGGCCAGCCAGACGCGTCCCGTCGCCCATTCGGCCGCCTGCTGTCTTGCCACCCGTCGGCCGGCCGCCACCTGATCGATGAAGTGACCGGCCATCTGGTCGATCACCTCCTTGACGGCGGCGATCTGCGTGTCCGTGATGGCGTCGAGGCCCAGGCCCTTGTGCTCGCCGCTGCGAACGACGATGGTTTTGACGCCCATCTTGTCGTCAAAGCCGGTCCAATCGAGGTAGTAGGTATAGACCCCGATCGAGCCGACCTCGGCGTTGGCATTGGCCTCAATCCGCCGGGCGCTGGTGGCCAGCCAATAGGCCCCGCTCGCGCACAGGTCCTCAACCACGGCCGTCACCGGCTTGATGGCATCGGCGGCGCGGATGGCCTGGGCCGCCTCCATCCCGCCGGCCACCATGCCGCCGGGACTGGTGATCCGCATCTCGATCTCGGTGACGAGCGGATCGTCCACGGCGGCCTGCACCATGCGCCGAATGTCGTCGTAACCTGTCACGCCAGAGCCGAAGATCAACTTCAGGACCGCCGGCACGGTCTTAAGCAGGATGCCGGTAATCGGGATCGTCGCCCGGCCGTTCTCCACCCGCATCGGCGAAGGAATATCGATGCGAACCGCCGCTACGGCCTCGGTGCTCTCGATCTCGGCCAGGGCCGCGAACATCCGCTGCATCGCCACCGGCTCCATCGCCCACGGCTGGGCGGCATAGTCCACCATCAATGCGTTACGCATCGTCTGTCTCCTTCTTCGCTTCGTCCGCCGCCTGATTGCGCAGGCCCGCCGGGCTCTCGGCCTTCGGCGACTGGCGGCCGCAGAACATCTGCCAGGGCACGTCCACACCGTGCTCGGCCTTGATCGACTTGGACCGCTCGATCGCATCGACCACCTCTGCCTGACAGGCATCGACGACTTCCTCGCGGTCGAGATTCAGTTCCTTCAGCACGTGTGCGTGCGTAGTCATCGTCCGATCCAGCTTGATGCCGTGGGCCTGCGCCTCCTTGAGCTGGTCGATCCAGGGGAACGTTGGCAGAATCCATTCGGTGGTCAGTTCTGTGCCGGCGGCCACGCCGGCGGCCTTGAGCAGGGCCGCGCGACGCCACTCGAACAACGGCTGGTAATACCGCTGCTGAATGCGCTCCTGCCAGACGAGGAACGTCTGATACGCCTGCTCCAACACCGCGCGGCTCTGGCTGTAGTTCGCCTGCGACCAGTCCAGCAGGATCAGTTCCAGCGGCATGCCGATCGGCAGGCCGAGCAGGCGCAGGAACGTGCGAAGACTGTCGGTGAAGTTTTCGCCAGGGATGTTCCTTTCAATCCCCTTGACCTGGTCGCCCGGCTGGCCGTGATAGATGATCGCATAGTCCAACTCCATCAGCCGGGCGGCAATGTCGCCGGGCTTGTCCTCGGCGGCCTTGTTCGGGTCGGTCGTGCTCTCGTTCCAGCCCTTCTGCTCACCCATCTCGCGTGTCACCGACAAGGCCAGGCGGCTGAGCATCTGCCATGCAATTGCCTCGCTGTCACAGATGTCGTTGATGCGGTGCAGCATGGCGAACGAACTCTGCAACACCGGCTCGCCCCTCGTCTGGCTGGGCCGGCCTGGTGTGACGATGAATAGAAAATCCTCGGCGGGGATCGGTTTGCTTTTGGACTTGGTAAGCCGGCCCTTGTCGCTGTACGGGCATACGGCATACGTCACGGGCCGCCCATCATCATCCATTCGGATGCCGGTCGAGCCGGACCGACCATCGGTGATCTGCTCGGCCTCGATGTATTGCAGCCGGCCTCCGTCCCGCTTGATCGCGCCGGTATCGCCGCAGAGCATCGCCTCACGGCAGACGCGAGCGTCGGCGTCGGCGCCGGTGACGAGATCACGGATATCGGACTGCCTGTGCATCCGCCGCCATGCGGCCTCGATCCGCTGGCCGGCTTGGGCGTCGGCGGTCATTACGCGCAGGCCGAAGCCACGGCCGATGATGTAGCTGACCGCCCGGTCAATGATACCGCGATAGATGGCGTTGTCGCGGTAGAACGCCCGGCTTTGGGCGATCAGACGGGCTCGGTCGTATTCGAGGAACAAATCCGCCGAGCCGCTGCCGTATGCCCGGCCCTCTCGCGTCGCCACGGCCGCCGCACGGTAGCCAAGCGATGTGTAGGCCCCACGGCTGGTCACAATGTCCAATCGGCCGTGGTCGGTCGGCGGCAGGATGCGGATTCGGCTCATAGGATCGCCTTGCCCCGCGTAAACGAGCAGCGCGGGCGGTTCGTGGTGTCGTAGATGGCCAAAAACTCCTCGATCTGCCGCCGCGTCTCGGCCAGACCCTCATAGTCCAGGCTGCGGCCGTCGGCGGCGGTGTTGCGGGTCGCCCGCGTCAGTTGCAGATACCGGATGGCCTCCAGCGCAGCCCGGGCCTTGGTGACGTCGCCGTCCCAGGACAGATTGTCCATGTACTGGGCGACCGCGTCGGCGTAGCTCGATGCACTCGTCAATGCCATTGCATGCCTTTTGTCCGGGCAAACAAAAAGCCGGCCGCAATGGGGGTACTGGCCCCAGTACGGCCGGCTGATTGTTTCTTGCGTCGCTTCGCGGCCGCCGCCGCTACGCGAACCCGATATTCGATTGTCAGCGTCGCCGTCCGCGACGCGTTGCCATGTCCTTCGTATTGTCGGCGCGGCAACGTGTCAACCGATCAATCCGTCCGGCGACGAGAATCCTTACAGGTCTGTAAAGAATCCGGTCAAATCTCCTTTCCTACCACCGCATATCGGTGCATGCAGACGGCCCGCACGCATCGGCGGTACTGCACGTGGCCCTGCGTGCTGCGTGCCACCGTGTCGACGGACTGGCAACGAGGGCACCGCCGCCCGTGGTCGAAACTGTAGACAACGACCTCTTCTGCCGCAGCGATCGACTCGCCTTGCGGCTCTTCGTGGGATTGCTTCTTCTTGCGAGGCATTCTGAATCCTTTCAATCGTAGTGGGTTCGAATCTTGCGGGTATGTTTCGGCCCAGCGCTTGCGGGCGCCGGAGCCGGGGCCTGGTGTGCTTGTTTTGCAGGACGCTCGGCCAGCGGCTTCATCATGCCCACACCGATCAGCGTCGCGGCAAAAAGGCTGTAGACCGAGCAGTCCCACGCGTGATTGTCCCGGCCGTCTTTCTTGGGCACCCACGTCGGCCGGCCGTCGACGATCAGTTTGTGCTCGCTGCACAGCTCGCCGAACACGTCGCCGCCCACGTCGCTTGGCAGGTGCATATAGCCGGGGCCTGGATGTTGGGCCTCGAACAGCATGCGCCAGAGCTGATCCTTGTACTCGACCGTATTGAGTTCGTACAGCATCAACACGGCGTCCTGCGGGATCTTGGTATACATCCGCCGCATCTGGCGAGGCGATCCACGGACGGGGATCAGGTTGCCCCGCCAGACCACGCTGCGATTGTCCAGGCAGAAATTCTTCACCGGCGACGGCCGATAGCCGCTGTCGATCGTCACGGCTGAGGGCAGCAGCCATTGACCGTCCGCCGTCTGCCATGACCGCACCAGGAGGGGGCGAAGGGGCTCGTAGGCTTCCGACTCCCGCGTGTCGCTGGTCTCGATACGCATGATCTCGATCGGCCAGCATTCGTACAGATAGCCCCAGCCATCGACCTTGACGCGGAACCAGTTGTCGTGTACGTCGACGGCGATGGTGATCGCCTGGACGCCCCACGGCACTTCGCCGGACCGATAGCCCGCGTCGATGTGCCGCCGGAGCATCCCCTCGTCCGTTTCGGCCCGCGTCTCTTTCCACGGGAGGCCGCGATGGTTGTTCTGGAAATGCCGCAGCGGTTCGGCCCGGCCGCCCTTAAGGGCCAGTTGGGCGCGCACGAACGCTACGGCCATGCTGCGCAGGGACCGCAATCGCGGATGGCCCATCAGGCCGTCCACGTGAAAGCTCTTGTACGGCGTCACAGGCATCTCGCCTTCGACCGCGCCGCCCGGGCCCATCGTCACGCCGGCCGGCAGCCATTGGCCGTCGGCCAGGGCCGCCGCGCGGGCGTAGTCGCTCCATACCGCCGTGCACGAGGGGCAGCGATACCGCACGTGCCGACCGCTCTCATAGGCTTCCAATGACAGCCAGTCGCCCCGCTCGTCGCGGTCGAGCGTTACGTACACATCTGGATTGTCCTTGTCCCACCATTGCATCACGTGCCAGTAGCGGCAGCGGGGGCAGGGCACCCAATACTCGCACCTGTCACCCGCCTGGTATTGCAGATCGAAATCGTCGCCGGTGTTGCGCGGACTGCTGATGACCAGCAGCTTGCCGCGATTGGGGAAGGCCAGCGTCCGGCCGCGCAGGTGATTGAGGCCGTGGATGCCGGATCGACCCGCAAACGGCGACCAGAGCGCCACCTCGTCGGCGATCACGTAGGGGATCGGGTCCGAGGCCATCGTCGCGTCCGAGTTGCTCCACGCCAGATACAGCAGCATATCCCCCAACTCGGTGGGCTCGCCGATGTGGAAACTATCGATCGATCCGCCCAGGGCCTCCAGCAAAAACGGATTGGCCTTGAACGTCGCCCGCAGCCGCTTCATCCGCCGCTTGAGCGTGTTCTCATCCGCCATCACCACGATCATATTGGCCGGCTCGTACCGCACCACGTGGCACATCCACAACATGCCGATCATCGTCTTGCCCATCTGCAACGGCGCCGATACCGTCACCTCCCGCACAAACGGGTCCGTCAGGGCCTCGCAGATCCCCCGCTCCCACGGGGCCAGGTCGTACGTAAACGGACCCGCCGCATCGCTCTCGATCCCCGGCAGGATCAGCTCGCCCTCCGGCCATACCGCCAGGCTCGGCACCTCGCGCGGGGCGATGATGGCCAGCTCTTCCGGAAGTGGCCCGTATCTCGTGTCTCGTCGCTCGTCGCTCGTCATCCGCTTGGCTCCTGCGTCAGCAGAGTAAGGGCCTCTTCGATCTTCTGTTTGGCCGCCGGCGGCAGGGGCAGCTCCTCGGGCCAGTCGCACCAGCGGCGGCGGAGGGTCTCGAACGCCGTGATGTAGGCCCCCTTGAGCTGCGCCGCCGTCTGGCCCTCGTGCTCGTGGGCCCACTGCTCGGCGCGGGCCTCGCTGAGCAGCTGCGTCAGCCACGCCGCCCGCGTCCGCAACATCGCGATCACGTCCGTCCGCTGGTACACCCGCCCCTCGATCTCATCACCCTGCAGCCGCCGCAGCCGCTCCAGGGCGCTCTCGCCGTCGACCGGCCGGCCCGCCGCCTGGGCCCCGAGTTTGCGCACCTCCCACTGCCGCACCCACGCGACAAATCGCGGCAGCGAATACGAGCCGTCTGCCGCACGCCACAGACCGTGCTCCTTGGCCCATCGATTGAGTTGCCGGTGGTTGACGCCGGTTGCCCGCTCCATCTCCGCCGGCGGCAATCGCTCAAAGTCCACATCCTCCGGCTCCGGCCTGCGTGCGCTGAATAGCGCCTCGACCGCCGCAATCGCCTTGAGGTCCCCATCTTGGACGCGGGCGGCAAAGCCCTGCTCGGTGGCCAAGAGCAGCGCAAACCGCTTGCTGTCCCACAGGTCGCGGACCTCGCGGTCCCTGGCGTAGAGCTTGGCAAATGCACCCTTGGCCGTGCCCATCAGCTTGTCCGCCGCCTCGACCACGACGTACGTCGTCCCCGCCACCTCCTGCACCCGCCGCAGCAATCGACCCCGCTCCCAGGCATTGGACCGCGCCCGCGTCTTGAGCAGCGTCCCGACGCCTGCCCTCAGCCGCTCGGCCGCCTCTTCCAGCGTCGCACACTCGATCGCCGCATCCCGCACCGCCGACGCCGACGGCATCTTGGCCGTCGCCCGTCGCGGGTCGCTCGTCGCTCGTGTCGTTGTCGTTTTCGGCTTCCTTGCCATCCGAGGGCAGTTCTCCGTTGTCAGTCTCCAGTCGTCAGTTGTGCCAGCGCCGTCGCAACGGCCGCCGGCAGCAGGTTCAGCAGTTCATCGCTCGTCGCTCATCGTTCCCCGTACCGGCTGCGCCGGTCCCAGTGGCGGCCCCGCGTCCAGTCGCGGCAGCCGGCGAAATAGCCCATGCACCGATGCCCCGCGACCTGCGGACCGGGCGGCACATCCGCTGCCGCCATCGGCCAGTACCGCACGCGATCGCCCTGCATCACCGCCCCCCGCAGCCTCTGCAACATCGCATGTCGATCGGCGTGTTCCATGGCCAATGTGTATTGGCGATCCGGACCTTCTCGCGCCGCATCGTATGTGCTGACCTCTTTGTAGATGCGAACGGATGTGCTCGACGATTCGGCATACCAGCCACTCGACGTCAACGTAATCGTGATCGCGACAATCCCATCGTCGTAGCTCGATTCAGTTGCACAGTCGCCCTTCCATGTGCATTCCGACCAGAGATAATGCGAGCCCACGGCGGTATACATCATTGCTATCACCTCACCAATCGATTGCGCAGCCACCAGTCGGCCAGGCCGACGGCGTCGTGCATGTCGTAGCCGGGGTCCTGCTGGGCGGCCAGGGCCGGGTAGAGCTGGCGGATCGCCAGCGCCCGCGTCGCCTTGGGCACGCCCCGCGTCCAGTCGTTTTCCGCCACAGCCTCGACCGTCACAGGGCGGCCGTACGCCTGCTCGTCGCGGGCCCACAGCCATACCTGCCGCAAGACCGCACCCACGCCGGCGCCATAGACCGCCAGCCCGGCGCCACGGCCTTGGTGACGCCGGCCCACCTTGCCCCGCGTCCATTCGACCAGCACCACCGACGGCTCGATCCGTGACAGCAAGGCCTCCACGTCGTCGCACAACTCCATCACGCGGGCGGCACTGCACGAATGACGATCCATCGGCGTGCACAGACCCGCCTCGACCAAATCGCGGCTCATCGTCAAAACACCATAGCCGACAACCGTCGAGGACGGGTCCAGTGCCAGCACCACCCGCTCACCCGTCATCGCTTATCTTCGCCTGTCGCTGCTTCAGCGGCCTTGGGCGACAATGGCTGCAAGGGTGTCTTTTTTTGGTCGCTCATAACCTATGCCCCCACAACGCTTTACCGAGGGAACACTCCTTAAAAAATTATTGTATGCTTCCTTGATCGGCCATGCTTTGAACCGCTATGTCACGGTGTCCAGGAAGGACCCGTGTTGTAAGTCGTTGTTGTTGCCACACTTGCACACGTCACCTCACACACCATCTACCCCTCACCCCGGCAATCCATCGACCACGTCCAATCGTCCGTAACCGTATTCCCTGCCGCACTTTACGCATCCCTCGGTCCGGCCCGCGCGTCGAACATCTTGCGGAGGATCGCCATCATCACAGCGCCTCGGCGCCGGGCGCTCTTGCCGTACTTGGCCACCTGGCGGGCCTTGGCGAGGCAGTGCTCGCGCCGCTCGGCCCCCGCCATCCCACTGGCCTTGAGCTCCACCCACCACCGGGCGAACGCCCCCACCTCGCTCTTGGCGTCCTGAGTGCCCATGTCGCGACCCGGCCAAAGCGTCTCGACCAGCCGCCGGCCAAAGTCCACCGCCGCCGGATCGTCCCAGTGCAATGGCGGCAGGCACGCCCCCAACGGCACCGCATCACCACGACGCCGCACAGACGAAGCACGGGGGGCCGCCGTACACCTGCCTGGGCTCTTTGGCCGTCGCCCCCCGCCTTCGGGTTCCTTCGGGCTCTTCGGGCTCCCTGCGGGCTCCTGTGGCCTCTGCTGGGCCTGTGGCCTCTGCTGGGCCTGTGGCTTTGCCTTCGGGTTAACCCGTATGGATTGATTGCGCGCTTTGGTTTCCCGTACGCTATCGCTATCGCTATGACTGTCCTCTGCTTTACTCTCCTCTCCTCTCCTCTCCTCTCCTCTGGTTTTGCGTTTTGCGTTTTTGCCCGTTGGAGCGGTCGATTTCGACGCAGCTGCCCGCCTGCCCCGCTCGGCGAGTGCCTGCTCCCGCTCGATTTTCTCGTCGTCCGTGATATACCGCAGCCACCCGGCCGCCAGCAGCCATTCCAGATCCGGCGGCCGATCCATCCTCAACTCCCGCTGCAACGCCACCGGATCACCCCACACCGCCCCAATCGCCGAATGAACGGCCATATGCTGCGTCAGCCGGAAGATCAACGCCGCCCGCCCGTCCGACTCGCCCGGCACGTCCCACACCGCCCGACACGCCGGGTCCGTCCATAGCGAGGTAAACTGCTTGAACCACGGAGGATTGGCTGCCTTGTAGCATTGGCCCCTGGACCACTTGTCCCAGATCAGCCAGGGTGTGGCGGCGGTATAGGCCGTCGCTTTCGTGGCTCTGGGCTCGTCGCTCGTCGCTCGTTTGTTGCGGTCAGTCATGGCACTGTTCGTCTGTGTTCATGCCGATCAGCATGGGATCTTCCACCCGCTGTACGCTATCGAGGACGCACTTTCGCATCAGCTTGCAGATATAGCCCTGCCCGTCCCCGCCGTGCTCGCTCTGGCGGTGGGCGCAGTTGTTGCAGCGCCGGGTCTTCGGTGGATTCGGCGTACCTCTGTCGTATCCGGACGCCCTGCTGTACTTGTCCACCCTGCGAATTGCCTCGTCACTCATGGCTGTTCTCCACAACCCGAAACGTGTTGCTTAGCGTACCAACCCTCCGCACAGAACAGGCGGCGTATTGATCCTGGCGACGACGACATGCGTGCCCGTCCTGGCGGCGTCCCATGAATCCAGCGCCGATACGTGAATGTAGTGCAGGCCCGCCGACATCGGGACGTAGGCGATCTCGTACAGCATCAAGCCGTTGGGGTCTGCCGCGGTCGTCATCGTCCCGGCCGAGGCCGTGAGGCTGAACGTGTCGCCCTCCGCATCGCAGGCGTAGCCCTGCAATCGGCAGGTGCGGCCCACGACCGCTACGGTCACGCCCAGCAGCAGCCGCTCACCCGCCTCGGTGTCCAAGGCAATCTCGTTGGGGTCGATGCCGTAGTCCGGCGGGATCGGCGGGTACGATTGATCGGGGCATGTCTGGGCCAGGGTCAGTGAGGCCATAATCAAAATGGCAATGATGGTCAGTAATCGTTTTGGAGTCTTCATTTCGCACCTTTCTACTCTTTGACAACGTGACCCTTGGCCACTGCAGCTCGCATACACTCGTTGCACACATCCCCTGAGTTCCACGTCCCGTTCAAAGCGTGCCGTAGCTCAACACGCAAACGCTTGCCCAGTTTGGCAGTATGCTCCACAAACAGTGGCCCTGTTCGCCCGACCACGATCTCGCTCTCACAAATGTCACAATATCGTCGTATGCTCATTGCGACTTTCTCCTTTTAACTTTTTCCAACATCTGAAACGCCTTTTGCCTGTCCTTGACGGGTTGCGTGTTGTCTTCGATGAAATCGCCCAGCGGCCGCCGCGTGTCCTGATGTTCGTACAACCACCGAGCATACACCGGCTCGCACATGATCCGTCGCCAGTACGGCCGAAGCTCGGCTGGCACCGGGTGCAGGCGCGGGACGGCCCCCAGCAGATAGATGACCAGGACCGTTGTCATCTCGTCACCTCCAATTGTCCGATGAAATGGCTGATGTCGTCGAGGCAGTCGGCGGAGAACTCGGTATCGGGTTCCGGGATGAATGTGATTCTCTTCCACGCGCCGGGACGCACAATGCCGAGTTCGTCATTGCCTCTGTTCGTCACGCATAAGTACCAGCCTTTGACGGTCGCCTGTTCAAAGTGGATGTGCTTGTATCGCGTCTTCATTTGCATGGCTCCCAGTAGGCCGAGTGACGTCCGCACACGTCCACGATCCGCGCCGCCAGATTTCGTTTCGCTCCCGCCCACGGTGCCAGTGCTTTGATCTTCACGTCACAGTCTCCACAGCGCCGCCGCCACCGCCGCGCCGACCAGAAGGGTTATCAGGATTTGGGGGAGAGTGGGCATCTCAGTCCTTTCTCGGTTTCCAGTGCTCGCACTTGTCATTCGGCTCGATCTCGTCATCCTCAGCCCAGAGCCTCCCTGTTCACCTTCCTCGTGTCCGTATTGGTGAATTCTATCCCGTCCAGGTGCCGGGCGAGGTCGTACTTGATGTAATACCGCTTGCCGTACTTCTCGCACAATTCGATTGCCTCGGCCCCGAATCGCCGCCAGTCGATCTGGGCCTCTCTCTCTTTGTCGATGAAGCCAGACGGCTCGGGTCGGGCGGCCAACATCGTAGAGCTTGAATGGAACGGAACGCCTGCCGAAGGGTCCTCAACCCACATTCTCTTGAACGGACCTATCCATAGCACGTCAGCCAAATGGCCGAACGTGACCATGGTAAATCCCGCTTTCTGCATCGCCCGAATTGCGCGATACCCCGTCGAGCCGTAGAAAGCCCCCTCGAGGCGGAAGGCCCCGGCATTCACTTCCTTCGACGATGCGGCGAACGTCTCCACGTTCGTGTATGCCTGGCCGGCCGCGAACAGCCTCGACGAAAGGTCATCGCTCATCTTCGACCTCCCCCCGCTCCTTCTTGGCCAGGAACTCGTGGTACTCGCGCGCCACGAAGGGCAAGTCGTCATCAACCATCCGGCCGTGTTCATCAACGTCCGGCAGGAAGTCCAGGACCGTGCCGTTCTTGGACGCCTCGTGCAGCTCTCTGCCGAAGTTGTCTAGGATGCGGCCATCCTTGTCTCGCTTGTAGATACGGTTGTCGCGGCGGTCCTTGCCGACTTTCTTGGCGATGGCCATGAAGATCGGGTAGTCCGGCGTTTTACCGCTGAGGCTCTCGCGATTCATCTCCTCGGAGCTCTTCCGCCTTAGGAAGACCAGGTGCGTCTGCATGCCGACCTTGGGCAGGAACAACTCGACGGGCATGTCCACGAGGGCCAGGACCGTACAGTTTCTCAGGACCCAGTAGCGGATATACTCGTCGTCCGGGTTGCCCAGGAGGCCATCCGGCAGGACGATGCATAGCTTGCCGGTTCCTGGCTTGAGCAGCTTGATGCAACGTTCCAGGAAGAGAATTTCCGGCGCCACGCCGGTCTGAAGCTGGGGCGTGGCGATCCAGATCTTCCGCTGATCGTCGTAGGTCCACTTTCGGGCCAGTTCATATTGGCTGAGGATTGCCTCGGACTCGATCTTGATCTTGGTCCCAAAAGGCGGATTCGTGGCGACGATGTCGAATGTGCCCTCCTTGATCTCGTCGCGGAAGTACTCCGCGATGGGAAGCTCCTTGAACTTACCCTCCTTCTGGTAGTAGCGGAGCTTGCCCTCAGGAAAGCGCCAGTTCTCACGGCGGTCCAGGGAGTTCAGGTGTGTAATGCCTCCCTGGCCGTCGTTGTTCATCACCATGTTCATCCGTGCGACGCGGACAAGGTTATCGTTCAGGTCCAGTCCAAAGATACGCTGGGATGCCAGCTTGAGGTTGTGGTTGTACTTGTGGAGATACTTTCCATCTGGGTCCTGGCCGTCAGCCCGCATCTGACGGCGAATTTTCTCGGCCATGTAGTTCAAGATGACGACGATGAACCCGCCCGTGCCGCATGCGGGGTCAATGCACTTCATGCCCGGATCTGGGTCGAGCATGCGAATGCCCATCTTCACGGCATTTCGGGGAGTGAAGAACTCGCCGCGCGTCCCCTGGAGGTTCTTGCCGACGATGGCCTCGTAGGCTTCGCCCTTAACATCGACCGAGGAATTGAGGAAGTCGAAACGGTCGAGCTGAGCGACGACGTAGCTGATCGTGGGCGCGTCAAGCTCGATCTCCTCAATCCGGCCCCCGAAGAGCTCCGGGTATCGCTGACGAACCTGGCGGTAGAGACCGTCGACGCGGGCCTTCACCGCCTGAGCTTTGGAGTCCTCATTGCGTTCTTCGAGGCTGAGAATGCGGAACTGGCGCTCATACTGTGTGCCCTCCGTCTGCGCTTCCTGGGCATTCCGCTCGTCCTGAATCTTGGCGAAGACGATCTTCAGGAACTCCCAAAAGATGCCCTCGTTCGAGCCGCCGCGCGTGACGTAGATGTAATCGTGACAGCGTTGGAATGCTTGCCGCAGAGACAGGCCCCGAGCCGGCCGCAGAGGCTCCTTGCCCGGGGCGAAGCAGTCTTCCGGCCCCTTGCCATAAGACGGGATATCGTTGACCAAGACAGCACGCACCTTGATGCGAGTCGTCTGCTTCCAATAGACCAACCGCTCAACTCCGTTCGTCCAGACCGCGAATTCAGCGTTGGGAGTATCCTTGAGGAATTCGGCTAAGACATCCGCGCCTTTCTTTGAGTCGTCAGACTTGGTCTTGGGCTTCTGGATGTCGAGCAGAATGTACACACGATCCTCGGCCTTGTTTCCAGCGCCATTGGTCCTTGGGCGAAGCACCACAACAGGGAACTTGCGTACCTTGAGGCTCCGTGGTTTGACACGCAGATCACGACGGATCAGGTCGCTCTTGCGGTCGTCCGGATACCCAAAATCCTCCAGCAGCTTCCGTTCCTCTTCCTGTCGAAGTTGCTCCGATTCGGATAGCTTGACGGGCTCACCGGTGATCACGTCGACGATCTGGCCCTCTTCCAGCGCAGATTCGTCTTTCTCCAGCCCTTCTGCGTCTTGGACAGATGTGTCAACCGCTTCCCCCTCACGATTACTCGATTCCTTCTTCCTTTTCTTAGTCATACGGTTCTCGCTATGCAATTGATCCACCCACCACGTGTCGATGCCCCGCTATCTGGAACCGTGGCATGATGACCTGGGAGTTCGACGCATCCGAAAGATCTGTGAAGAACCCAAGCTGACGCAGCCGAGTTTTGAGCGCCTCGAAGTTTGCCGCCAGAGCTCGGTTCGTTTTCTCGCTCTCTTGGCCGGACGGACCGCAGGTATCTATCAGAAGGCCATAGCGGCCTCTCAGCCAATCCACGAACGTTCGGATCGGGATCGGACGAGACTGCCAGCTGTCATCGCTTTCGCGATACTCAAGCACGGCCAGCTGAATGAGGACCTCCAACAACTCGTTGCCGATCACGTACTTCCTCTTCGCACGCCCCCGCCCCGTCATAAAGCCCCGGTCAAGCTCCGTGCCGCACAAGCCGGCGATCAGCTTACGATGCTGCTCGCGAAGTGTGCCGTACTGGAAGTGGTAAAGGATCTCAACGAACGTCTCCAGCCTGCTCAGCTTGCGGTCGTTACAGATGCTGATGATGCGATCAACCTCAGGGTTGTACTGCTTCGACTCTTCGTCGTAGCCAGCCTCACGAACATGCTGGATATCGCGGGCAAAGTAGCCGTCCAGATCCCTGTGGTTCCTGTAGCCCTTCAGGATCAGTTTCACGTACTCGGGTCCGCGCTGCTGCTTCTGATCGGGCGCAAGGTATGAACCTGCAAATTCCTCAAGCTTCTTCATGAAGTAAGCGGACTTGAAGTACTGCTCCACTTCCTTGAAATGCTCAATGTAACGCTGCTTGGCCAAATCATCGACAACGGCATTATGCCCGTTGGTCATGTCGCAGAAAAAATCAAGCTCGAACGGCGCATGGCTGCGGCCTTCGCCTGACTTCGGGATCTTGCCTCGGCTGGGCGGCAGGCCTCCCTGTCGCACCATGTGATTCGTAATCTTCACTACCTGGAAGAAATAAAGCGCCGCGTGGAACACGATCAGGGTCAGCATGTAGTTGATCAGCTCTCGCCTCGGGATATGATCCTTATAGAGAAACAGCAGCTTGAGATCTTGCTTCATGAGCTGAATCTGTTCCGGACACAAAAAGGCGAAATCAGGCACTTGGTCTGTCTGGCGGGTGCTGTACTTATCCGTGTCGAATGGCTGGAGAAGACGAAGGTGGTTGAGCTTGCCGATCTTGTAGAGGTCCACCCATTCCCAGGTGTTCTCGATGATTCGCAGCGACGCCTCTGGGTCCAGGACCGGCTCCAGACTCACCCACGTCTCGATGCCCCGGTCGTGCGCCTGGATGATCGCCTTTGTCCGTTCCCAAGGCGTAGCTGCTCCCGGCTCCTGCTCCCGGCCTGGCCCTTCCTCGACAAACGTCATGGTCGTCGCGAACGCATCGTGCGGCCCGTACAGATCGAAGTCCGGCACCGCCCGCATCCCGCCCTTGGTCAACACCTGGAACGGCACGTCGTGCGAACGCAACACTTTCAAGGCTTGGCGCGTCACGCCAAAGTTCGCCGCCTCCGGCGTGTACGGGTCACAGTGGAAGCACAGCAGCACCCGTTCATCCGTCCCGGCCAGCCGTTCCGCGTCCCTCTCCAGCCACTTGATAACGTCCTTGCGGACGTACCACGGCGTCGCCTCCCACTGGGCGCGGCTCTTGCGCATCGCTCCGGCCACATAACAGTACGAGCATCGGTGGGGGCACATGCCGCCGTACAGGTTGCAGGCCAGATACGAATACTCCAGTGCCCGGCCCCTCGGTCGATAGATCACGTTCATTGCGATTTCGCTCCTTTCAGCTTTCAGATTCCGCTTCGTCAGGCAACGGACTTTGGAACGTGCCCTTGCATATCTTGCCGTCGATTCGATGGGCCATCGGGCGATAATCGCCCGAACGCGTGGACACCTGGACCCGCTGCCCGCATACCGAACAGACGCACTGTCTCCGATCCACAGCGTCGGCGGCCGCCTTCGGCAGGTCCAGGGTGGTCAGCGTGGCGCTGGGTGGCCGCTCATCTGCATAGCCCTCCGGCAGTAGTGTGGCATCACAGTCCGTATGCTTGCGCAGGAACGCCCGCCCTTTGACCCAGCGATACGCCACCTCTTTGCCACAATTCGGGCACGTGATCCTGCCGGCCCACCTCACGCCGTATTTGGATGGCCCTTTCGGCGGCGTCGGCGCCGGCAACCCTCCATCGTCCGATGGGGGCCGCCCGTTCGCCGGCCGATCCGGCGAGATCGCAATCTGGTCCGCCGGCGCCTGCCGACCCAATTCCACCATCAGCGATTCGCCCGACCACTTCGCCGGGCAGAACGTCCGCGACGGCGGACACAGCCCGAACAGCTTCATCGCCGCCAACGGCTCGACCCTCCATCGCTGCTTGTCGAGCCGCCAGCAGTAGCCGCTGGTGCCCGCCTGGCTCATCAGGCGCAGGCGGATCTGTTGGCTCGTGCCATCGTAGGCGAACTCGGCAAAATGAGTATTGAGATCGCACCTCGCCAGATCCGTAGCCAGCGCGATCGACCCGCGCGGCGAGATACTCACGTGGCCCTCCGGAATCGGCGACGTGCGAACCACACCTGTAAATACTTCAAACATGATCTGTCCTTTCAGGGGCTCATTTGCCCCATTTCCCTGCCTTGTCCCAGAATTTCAGGCAGCGTCCGCACATATGCGTGGCATATCCTCTGTATTTCGGCGTCAACACCTCGGGCCGATCCATCAATTCGACCACCCGATGTCCTGCGAGCCAGCACCAGGGCCGCTTGATCGTCCACCAGACGGGAGACAGACGGACTCGGAATGTCCAGACATCCCAGGGAGTCATCTCCGTCGCTCCCAATGCTCGCAGGTCGCCTTTGCGGCGGTCTCTGCCCCGCTCGGCTTGTTGCGTTCCGCTTCGACCTGCCCGATGAAGTGGATGATGTCGGCCAGGCAGTCGGCGGAGAACTCGGTATCGGGTTCCGGGATGAATGTGATTCTCTTCCACGCGCCGGGACGCACAATGCCGAGTTCGTCATTGCCTCTGTTCGTCACGCATAAGTACCCGCCTTTGACGGTCGCCTGTTCAAAGTGGATGTGCTTGTATCGCGTCTTCATTTGCATGGCTCCCATTAGTCACTTCCCCCAGTTCTTCTGCGATAGGTCCCGCGCGATGCGGTCCAGGAGCACGCAGGCGTCGCCGATGTCGCCGATGTCGGCATTCGTAAAACACCCCAGACACGACAGAGGGTTCAGCGCCTTCTGTGCTTGCCGGACCGACCGCCGCATAGCGATGCGGAACTTCCTTGACCCGCCGTACGCGGCGGCGACGCGCTTCGGCACCTTGTTCTCTCGTTTGATCGTCTTCATTTGCTCTCCTTTTTTGGTAGTTCGTGCCAATGCTCGCACGCCCCTTTTGCGGCGGTCTCTGCCCCGTAGCCAAAGCCCAGTTCTCGGTTGCACGTGCCATCACCCCGGCCAAGGTCCTTGTACCACCGGCACGTTGCACATACGCGGCCGGGCAACCAATCGCGCCAGACACTCGCCGCCAGCCCAGCCAGCCCGACCACCGCTCGCCCCGGCCATGTGTACCACGGATAAGTGTGCCTGCTCATGGTGTCACCTCATTTCGGGGGGTTGCGCCACATCAGCACGTCCCGCTCTGCCTTGAGCTTGGCGATCTCTGCCCGCTTCGCAACACACGATTCACATTCTGCCGATGCATATACCAACTCGCTCATGGTGTCATTTGCGCCGCCGCCCTGTCATTCAACATTGCCAGAGTCGCCTTGACCACGTCTGTGCATTCATGGATCGCCTTTACGGCCGTATCAATCTGCTCCGGCGTCATCGGCTGGTTGTCAACGGCCACCCTGAGCCGCGTCAAGTGCACGAACGACCAGCCCAGCGTCTCCTGCGCCCGCTGCTCCAGCGACTGTTCGCCCGGAGGCGTGCGGAACTTGCAACGGGTTCCGATGTAGTCGGCCAGGATGTTGTCAAGCTCGGTCTGGGTTATCTTGCAGTGCTCCCGCCAGCGGTGCCAGCGAGCCCGGTCTCGCTGCCGAGCACGAACCGCCGCCTCGTGACTGAACACGCGCTTCGCCAGAGACTCCGCCAGCTTGGGGAACAGCTTCGCAATATGGGCGATGATCCACGCCTTCAACATATCCCATCTCCTTGCAACCACTTGCAACCACTTGCAACATGCCCGGCATGGGCTGTTTTGGAGAGCACCGCCGAGCCGCCGGATCAATATCCGGAATCCTCGATTGTCTCACCCATGCCGGGCGAACGATTCCAAAAGTGGTCGTGTAGCCTTGCATCGACTCTCGAAATCCATTTCGATGGATGTGTTCTGCACGCCCACA
>Ga0209510_1000683_pt1 | contig 44132 bp, 38 predicted proteins | sample BiotimSIPDNA_FD_185749 | JGI IMG/M metagenome (GOLD analysis project Ga0209510, IMG submission 185749) | Anaerobic biogas reactor microbial communites from Washington, USA - Biogas_R1 time_0 SIP DNA (SPAdes) (version 2) | ecosystem: Engineered > Bioreactor > Anaerobic > Unclassified | place...
CGGCCGGAGAGTGGGGCACCCGGCACAAGCAGCGACTTGCCGGCCGGAGAGTGGGGCACCCGGCACAAGCAGCGACTTGCCGGCCGGAGAGTGGGGCACCCGGCACAAGCAGCGACTTGCCGGCTGGCAGGACGGTCCGCCTCCCGGGCAGCGCATTCCGGAACGCAATCCTGGACATCCACCCATTCCCCAGATTCTGGACATCCACTGACTCCGCCTGAATTGGAACTTCCTGGCTCAGAATGGCACGGGGCTGGGGGATGGATCCCCCTGTTCCTCCGCAAATTTGGACACCCACTCTTTGCGTGAACTGGTGGGTGTCCACAATTGGATCTCAATTGGATTAAAAACCGGCGATCATTCACTCCGGACAGCGGGTCCTCTTCCGCCTGTGGGCGGGCCATCCACCAATTCGCCGAATCATGGACATCCACCGATTCAGCCGAAACCGGCAGATTTGAAGCCATCTGCCAATCGCCCCGTCCACCTGCCAAAGTCGTGCAAAGATCGCGGGCGCCTGCCAGCCGACCTGAACAGGGATACCCCTGCCCGGAATTGCAGGCACCCGCCTGTCCGGCCGTCATCATGGATCCTCAGCTCTGGGCCCAAAATCTGGATGTCCACAATTGGATTCGACAAACATCGATCATGGCCCCATCCCGGAAGGGGACCGGCCGAATAGGCCCCGGGCGGCGCCCTGCCGCGACAAAATGCATTTCGGGCGTGAAGTCTGCGGGCGACCTGCCGATAGGATTTATACGGAAGTAGGCGGGAGCGAAGGCGGAAGCCTGTGGGCCCGCAGGGTTTTTGCGCTGTTAATCGGAAGAAATAGTGGAGCGGACATATGAGCGGCGACAAAGGGCGCGGACCCTTGCCGGAAGGGGAAAATTACGAAAGCGTGGTACTGAACTTCCTGGACAGGGAGATGACCGCCGCCCAGCCCGCGGACAAAAATAAGGACCATTCCGACGACCTGGACGCGCTGGTCTCCAACCTTCTGAAACAGGTGATTTCAGAAGCCGATCAGACGGATACCCGCCCGGCCGTCCACGACGAGACGGAGTCCCTGCTGGCCGAATTCCCCCCCGTGGAAGTGGGTCCGCTGGAGGCGAATCCCCCGGTGGAAACCTCGGCAAGCAGCTACCCCGACCCTGCAACTCGGGAGGTCCCGGAGACCGGACCGGCAGCCCTCGAAGCGAAGGGGGGAATGGAGCTCGCGGCCCTCGAAGCGGAGTCGGAAATGGAGATGGCGACCTTCGAGGCGCAATCGGCGAATGAGTTCGCGGGCCTCGAGGCTGCGCCGGAGACGAACCCTGAAGCCTTCAAGATGAATCCGGAAAAGGAGTTGGGCACCCTCGAGGCGCAATCGGAGATGGCGATGGCGCCCCCCGAGGCGGCACCGGCGCCAGCCCCCCCGGCAGCCAGGGAGGCCGCCGGGGCGGCATCGGGGACCGGCAGACAACCGGCCGCCGCCAAAACGAAAGCCGCTCCCGTACGCACTCAGCCGGCTGCGTTAAATCCGGAACCGGCGGTGGTGAAGGCCGAGGCCGTTACGGCCCCCGCAGTCGCAGAGGAGAACGGGGCCCCGGCCCTGTTCGCAGTCGCGCAAAAGCCGAAGAGCCGAAAATCGGCCATGACTGTGGCCGCCGCCTGCCTCCTGGCCGCCGCCGGCTTCGGCGCCTACCATTTCCTCGGTGGCCCCGGGGAAGCGCCTCCGTCCCTGGTTTCGGCGCCGGCGGTGACGGATCCCGCGGCGGCTCCCCAAGCGCCCGCAGATCCCGTCGTGGCCCGGGCGGAAACCGCCGGATCGAAACCGCAGCCGGCGGATCCAGGGAACGATGTTGCGGCGGCGCCCGTTACCATTAAAGCAGAAGCCGCGACCCCCGTCGCTGCGGAAGCTCCGGTACCGGCCGCGCCCCGGGATGAACGCCCGGGCCTTCTCCGGGGAACGGACCAGATCGCGGACGCCTCCCGCCGGAGCGCCATCGACAGCCTGATCCCCTCCCGCGCGCCTGGCAGATCGGCCCCGGCGGCACCGAGACCGCCGCGACCCGCCCCCGCACAAAAGGAAGCAGCGGCCACCCCGCAGGTTTCAGGAGCCCTGATCCCGGCTATCCCGATCAGCCAGGTGACCCCGAAGTACCCGGAAATTGCGGTCAGGACCCGCACCTCGGCCGTGGTGGAGCTTGACATCGTGATCGACCCGAACGGACGCGTGATCGACGCCACTCCCGTGAGTGGTCCCGCGATGTTCCACAAGGATGCGGTGGACGCGGCCATGAAGTGGCGCTACCGCCCCGCTTCGATCGGCGGCGACAACGTGCAGAGTCAGACCCGCATCACCATGAAATTCAACCTGAGATAGGACGACGGAGGCCCCATGCTCACCGAAGAACAGAGGAAAAAATTTGAACAGACCCGACAGATGGCAAAGGAGGAGTTGGAAGCCCTCGACCGGGAAATCAGCGAGGAATTGGCTAAGGTCAAGGACCGGCTGCTGGAACTGCAGCAGGCCAAGAAGGCCGTAAAGCAGATCTACGACGGCGCCTGCTCCCGGATGGGGATCAAATCGGTCCTGGAAGTTTCCGACCTGAACCTGACCGACCTAGTGAAAACCGCCTGATCTCCAGCCCGTGTGCTCATAGCGCTCGAGGGCGCCTGTGATCTCCCGCCGGCGCTCTGTCGCGTCCAGGGTGCGGATCTCCTCGTAGGATCGGCAAAGAAGGTTGCAGGAGAAAACCACGTCCTTCTCAGCGGCATCCACGATCAGGCGCATGAACCCCTCGTCCCCCGACTCGCGTGCGATGGCAAGGAGGGCGGGGACCATGTCCTCCCAGGCCCCCTGACTGATGTAGGAAATCCGGATGACGAACCGGATCAGCGCGGGAGCAAGGGCGGCGTCCCCGAGCGCCCGCCGGAGCAGGCGCTCCCGGAGCGAGTAGCCCGCGGGCATGTTGACCACCTGCCGCATCATGATCTGCGAACTGAGCAGCTTCTCGTAGGTAAAAGCCTGCAGACCTTCACCGGCCGCGATATGGCCGATCGCCGTCTCCTCGAAAACCGCCATGTCTTCAGGGGTGAAATCGACCGCGCGCAGGGTCATGCCCGCCTCTGCGAGGGACCGGCGGAACTTGCCCATGAACGCCTCGAATTCCCGGTCGAACAGGGTGGCCGCGTTCCCCAGATATACGGCGAAGGTACGGGTCAGCTGGTGGGTCAGTTCCAGGATCGGGGCGAGCTCGACTTCGGGCCCATCCCAGAAGGGGCGGTCGAAGATCTCCAGCCGGTCGAGCTTTGCGAGTTCGGACACGGCGTCCAGCTTCACGGTCAGATCTTCCCTGGACAGCTCGGTCTGATCCGTATGCTCCTCCCGAACCAGGCGGGCAAACCGCTCCGGATCGTCGACGAGGATACTGATGACCTCTTCGCGATGCAGCACCGTCGGGATCATCCGCGCCTCTCGGATGCATTTCGTGACCAGGTGCCCGATGAGGGTTGCCAGCTTTTTCCTGATTTCGGCCGATGCGTCCATTGCCCCCGTTCCTACGAAACCATTAGATTATAAGAAAAAGCGGGTGGAAACCAATATCTTTTCCCGGGGGCGCCCGGCCGGGCGCCCCCGGACACCCCCAAATCCTGGACATCCACCCATTGACCCAAGACCCGAGTCCTGGACACCCACCCATTGATCCAAGACCCGAATCCTGGACACCCACCCATTGCCCGGACAGCGGAGTAGGTGGATGTCCACAATTGCTCTGAGAAGTCCCCTCGATGCTTTGAAAGAACCACCGGCGCGCCCGCGACGACTCCAGGTCCTGGACAACACCGAATCCTGGACACCCGCTCATTGACCCGAGACCCGAATCCTGGACACCCACCCATTGACCGGAAAGCGGAATCGGTGGATGTCCACAATTGCCGGGAGAGGGCCTCCCTTGAAGCTTTGAGAGCGGGAGGGATCGCGTTATCCTTATCCGCTATGATCCACATCGCGCTCTACAAGCCGGAGATCCACCCGAACACCGGCAACATCGCCCGCCTGGCTGCGGCAAACGGGCTGCCGCTGCACTTGGTCGGGCGGCTCGGTTTCCGTATCGACGACCGCTCGGTGAAGCGGGCGGGGCTCGACTACTGGCCCCACGTCGACCTTCGCCGGGAAAAGGACCTGGAGGAGCTGCGGGGGGCGCTCGGGGATGCGCGCCTCCTCTACTTCAGCGCAAAGGCGGAACGGGCATACACGGACGTGGACTACCGCCCCGGGGACTGCCTGGTTTTCGGCTCCGAATCGCGCGGGCTCCCCCCCGGGCTGCTGGAGGAAAACCGGGAGCACACGCTGCGAATCCCGATGCTCACCGCGAACGTCCGGTGCCTGAACCTCTCTTCCTCGGTCGCCATCGCCGTCTACGAGGCGCTCCGCCAGATCGGCGCTTTCCCCCCGGAGCGCGAGACGCCATGAAACCACTCCACGCAATCGCGATTCTGCTGGCGCTGTTTCTGGTCATGAGCGCGGTCACCTGGCAGACCTGGGCGACACCAGAGGTTGACAGCGGACGCGAGATGCACACGCCGCTGCGTTTGCTTGCAGGGGAGAGGCTCTACAGCGACGTTTACTATCTTTACGGCCCGGCAGCCCCCTATTTCAACGCCGCGCTCTACGGGATCTTCGGGCCGCATCTCAATACCCTTTACGCAGCCGGGCTCATCGGATCCCTGCTCCTGGTCCTGATGGTCTTCCAAATCGGGCGCGCGCTGATGCCCACGACCGAAACAATGCTGGCGGCGGCCGCCGTCCTCCTCTTCTCCGTCTTCAAGCAGAGCGGGAATCTCATCTTCCCCTACACCTACTCGGCGCTCTACGGCACCTGCCTGGCCACCCTGGCCCTGATCCTCATGATCCGCCACCTGCGGTACGGGCGCATGCCAGGACTCGTAGCGGCCGCGGCGGTTTCGGGGCTGGCCCTTTGCTGCAAACTGGAATTCGGTTTCGCCGCGGCCGCCGCCCTCGCCGCCCTGATCTATCTGGCCCCGAAGGAGCGCCGGGCACGGACCACGCTGGCGGCCATTGGAACGTTCGTACTGGTCCCGGTGGTCGTCTATGGGCTGGTCCTGATGAAAACCCCGGCTCAGGCGGTTTTCGGGGACACCTACCTTCTCCCCGGGTCGATCCCCGCAGAGCTGCTCCACTTCAACCGGTTGAAACTGGGGCTTTTTTCGCCAGCGAAGACCGCCATGGAAATGCTCAGCGCCCTGGCTTTGCTCGGCGTTCTCGGCGGCGGGGTTCTCCTCCTGGGCCGACGACTGGCGGGAGAATCGACAGCCTGGCGCGATGAACAAGCCGGGCGGACCTGGCGCGTCATCGCAGGATCGCTGGGGTGGCTGGCACTCAGCCTCCTGGTATACAGGACCGGCTGGGACCTCAACCCTATGCGGGCGCTACCGCTGCTGCTGGCTGCAATGGTCTGGATGCTCGCAGGTCCCGCAGCGAAGCCGCCGGATCAGCCCGGGAAGGAGCGTCTTCTGGTAGCCGTCTTCGGCCTCGCCGTGCTGGCGCGCGTCCTCATTCGCGTCCCCGGCGGGGGCGCCTACGGGTCCGGCCTGCTGCCGATCCCCATGATCCTCTTCTTCTACCTGGCCTCCTGTGGCCTGCCCGCGCTCGCACCCGCTGCCGCCTCACGGGTGCGCAGCACCGTCCTCGTTTTCTTTGCGGTGGCGATTGCGACGGCCACTGGCGTGTTCGCCTTCAGGGCGCTCGCCTCGGAGCGCGAGCGGCTGGAAACGGACCGGGGGGATCTGCGCCTGGAGGCGCCGGCGGCCGCGGTGGTGGGACAGGCGCTCGATTTCATCTCCCGCCACAGCGCTCCTGACCAGTGTATCCTCGGACTTCCTGAGGGGAGCAGCCTCAATTTCCTCGCGCAGCGACCCGCTCCACTCCGCTACGAAATCCTGACCCCCGGTTTCCTGGACCCGGAGGGGGAGCGGCAGGCGGTGCGCGCACTGCAGCAAAAGGACATCCCCCTTGTCCTCCTCTTCAACCGCCCGACGGACGAATTCGGTCCCAGGGTCTTCGGCAGGGACTACTATCGGATCCTGATGAAGTGGATCGAGGAAAACTACACCCTCGCGGCCGTCTTCACCCCGCGGTCCGCCGCTCCAATTGTGGACATCCACCCTTTGGGCCCAAAAGACGAAATCGTGGACATCCACTCATTCGTCCAATTACGGGCATCCACCGATTCGCCCGATTATGTACATCCACCATCGGAGGCGGTCCCGGAAATCGGGGACCCTGTCTACTTCATCAAATGCTACCGACGCAGGGCGGACCCCCTGGAACCCCGAATGGTTTATCGGGACCGATAAATCGGTGGGTGTCCTCTGATCTGGAATAGGTGGATGTCCAGGATTGGGCTCAGTGGGCCAAATCATGGACACCCGCTAACTGGACGGGGCAGCCGAAATTGTGGATGTCCAGGATCAGATCAATCGGCGGAAGCCCATGACCGGATCAAAGAGTGGATGTCCAGGATTGGGTTCTGGCTATTCGGTGCCGTCGGTCTCGCGGCCGGACCAGGGGATGCCCAGCTGGCGGATCTTGCGGTAGAGGTTGCTCCGCTCGATGCCGAGCGCCTCGGCCGCCCGGCTGACGTTCCCCCGGTGCTCCACCAGCTTCTGCAGGATGAAATCGCGCTCAAACCGCTCCCGGGCCGCGTGGAGCGTGGACCCATCCTCCGGAGCGGGCTCCGCGGAGAGCGCACGCTCGAGCATCGCCTCCGGCAGGTCGTACACGTCGATGCGCGGCTGCTGGGTCATGATCACGATGCGCTCCATGATATTGCGCAGCTCCCGCACATTCCCCGGCCAGTCGTACGATTCGAGCACCGCGAGCGCCTTCTTCCCCATGGCCGGCGGCTTGCGCCGGTACTTGCGCGCGAACTGGTCCAGGAAATGGGCCGCCAGCGGCGGGATATCCTCCTTCCGCTCCCGCAGGGGGGGGATCTCGAAAGGAATCACGTTGAGCCGGTAGTAGAGGTCTTCGCGAAAGTTCCCGCGTTCGATCTCCCGCTCCAGCTTCTTGTTGGTGGAGGCGATGACGCGCACGTCCACCCGGACCATCGCGTTGCTCCCCACCGGGGAAAAGCTCTGCTGCTCGAGCGCCCGCAGCACCTTCGCCTGGGTCTTCGGGCTCATGTCGCCTACCTCGTCCAGGAAGAGCGTGCCGCCGTCGGCCTGGACGAACTTCCCCTCCTTGTCCCCGCCCGCGCCGGTGAAGGACCCCTTCACGTGCCCGAAGAGCTCACTCTCGATCAGCTCCTCCGGGATGGCGGCGCAGTTCATCTCCACGAAGGGCTTGTCCCGCCGCAGGCTGCGGAGGTGGAGCAGGTGGGCCACCAGCTCCTTCCCGGTACCGTTTTCCCCCGAGATCAGCACCCGGCCGTTCGACGGCGCCGCGAAGGCGATCTGCTGGCGCAGCGCCTGCATCGGCACCGAATCGCCGATCATGGCGTACTTGCGCTCCACCTCCGCCCGCAGCAGGCGGTTCTCCCGCTCCAGCCGGTACTGCCGCTCGGCGTTCGTGACCACCAGGACGGTCTTCTCGAGCGACAACGGCTTCTCGATGAAGTCGTACGCCCCCAGCTTGGTGGCACGCACGGCCGCCTCGATCGACCCGTGCCCCGAGATCATGACGACGGACGTTTCCGGCGCCAGGCGCCGTATCCCGGCCAGCGCCTCGAGCCCGTCCATGCCGGGCAGCCAGATGTCCAGGAGCACCACGGCGAATTCCCGTCCGGTGAGGAGCTCGAGCGCCTGTTCCCCGCTCGAAACGGCCTCCGGCTCGAACCCGGCGTCCTCGAGGATCCCCCGGAGCGAGGTCTGCACCCCCTGCTCGTCGTCTACGATCAGTACCGCCGAATGCACCATAGCCGCCTATTCTGATCCCGATTCGGTCCCGGGCCAAGCTCAAATCGACGAGGATCCCCGTACCGAAGGCTACGCCCCTCTCGGCCCCTGCTTCGGCGCCATGCCCGGCCACGACGGGCGATTCTCCGACCCGGTCCCCTCTTGCGGATGCAGAAGGAGGGGAGAAAGACGCCGCCCCGGCACCCTCGCGCGCCGCTGCTTCCGGTCGAACCCGCCCTCCCGGAAGCTTTCCTCCTGTCCCCTCCCGATTCTTGTCCGTCCCCAAACGCCTTGTTCAGTTCAGACCCAGCGGGAGGTCGATGACGATCCTCGTGCCGAAAGGGGCGTTCGCCTCGGCCCGCACCTCCCCGCCGTGGTCTGCCACGATCTGGCGCACGATGGCGAGTCCCAGCCCGGTCCCCCCCTTGCGAATCGAGAAATAGGGGAGAAAAACGCTGTCCCGGTACTCCTCGGGAAAGCCTCCCCCGTTGTCGCCGATCTCCACCCGCGCCCGCCGGCGCGCCCGGTCCCAGAATGTGCGGACCTGGAGGATCTTCTTTCCCGCCTCTCCCGACACTGCCGTCCGGTCGGGAGCGCCCGGGCTTTCCTGCTCCGTCCCCGCCCGCTCGCGCCCCGCCGCCGGATCCTTCCGGCCCGTTGCCGAAGCCAAGGGGGAAACGGGTGCCTCATCCTTGCGTGCAAGGGCCTCGAGCGCATTATCGAACAAATTGATGAACACCCGCTTCATCTGCTCCGGGTCGAGCCGGAGCGTCGGAATCTCTCCGAACTCCCTCCGCACCTCCACCCCCTGAATCCGTCCGTCGTAGAGCCGGAGCGTCTGTTCCAGGATCCGGTTCAGGTCCACGTCCTCGGGCCGCACCTCCGGGAGGCGGGCGAAGCGCGAAAACTCGTCGACGAGGCTCTTGAGGGACCCCGCCTCCTGGATGATGACCTTGACGCTCTCTTCGAGGAGGCGATCGAACTTCCCTGATTCCTCCCGCCAGGAGCCCGCCCCCTCCTTCGGATCGTGAAGCTCCAGCTGTTTATACCTTTTCAAGATCCTTTCGGCCGAAAGCTGGATGGGGGTGAGGGGGTTCTTGATCTCGTGGGCCAGGCGGCGGGCCACCTCCTGCCACGCCGCCATCTTCTCCATCCGGAGAAGTTCGGTCATATCGTCGAGCACCACCACCCAGCCCGCGCGCGCGCCGGCGGTGTCGACGAGGGGTGTGGCCGTGGCCGCGATCTGCAGCGTCCCGCCCGGCCCGGCCAGCTCGATGTTCTTGACGACGGTCCCGAGCACCTCCGCCTTCCGGAGCAGCCGTCGGAGCGCACCGGACGCCGGCTGGCCGAGCACCTCCTCCAGGGCGGCGTTTTCACCTGGCGGCGCAATCCCCAGCATCCCCAGCGCGGCCTGGTTCATGGTCCGGACCCGGCCCTGGGCGTCCAGGGCGATCACGCCGGTGGCAATCGTCTGCAGGATGGCCTCGATGTAGCGGCGGCGGTTCTCGTTCTCGAGGCTGCTGCGGCGCAGGCTTTCCTGCGCCCCCTGGATGCGGCGCTCGTTTTCCTCGAGGTCGGCCGTCATCCGGTTGAACCGGGTCACCAGGCTCCCCAGTTCGTCGAACGCCTGGCACCGGACCCGGTGCCCGAGGTTTCCCGCGGCGACGGCGGCCGCCCCTTCCGCCAGCGCCTGGATCGGGACAGTGATGCGCTTGGCCAGGTAGAGGGCGAACCAGGCAAAGGCGAAAACGATCAGGAGCGTCGCCAGCACCAGGATGAGTAGGATGTTGAAGCGGAGCGAGCGCTGCTCCCGCTCCAGCTGGCCGTACTTCTGGTAGGCGTCCATCACGGCGTCCGCCCAGGTCTGCGCGCTCGTCGGGTGCAGGCTTTCGGTCAGGACCGCCCCTGCCGCCCGGCCGTCGGGGCCGGCGATGGGGGCCGCGGCGTAGCTGATCTCGTTCCAGGGGTCGTCGGGATCGACGCGGTGGACGCCGAAACCGGGCGTTCCCTGAAGCGCCTGCCGGACCAGCGCCGCGCGGATCTCCCCGTGCGCGGCGGGGGAAAGCGCCGGCCCCGAGGAGGCCGCCAGCCGCCCGTCGGACCGGTAGACCTCGACGGCGCCGACCGCGAATTCCGCGGCGAGTTCCCCAAGACGAAGCGACGCCTCCTCCCCCGACGCGGCCGGGACATCCCCACCGGGGCGGACGCGGCCGGCGATGCTCGCGGCGAAATGCTTCGCCCGCTCCTCGGCTTCGGCGTAGTACTGCTCGGCCAGGATGCGGCTCTTGTCCATCATCTGCGCCGTGGGCGCGCGGAACCACCTTTCGATGGAGGAGTTGATGAGGGTGTAGGCCAGCAGGAACAGCAGCAGCGCCGGAAGGAGCGAAAGGCCGATGAAGGTGCGCACGAGCTTGGTCTTGAAACCGCTTCCGAGCTGACCGCTTCGGCGCTCGAAATAGAGCTTGATGAGGTTGCGCCCCAGGATCGTAGCCAGGATCAGCAGGGCCAGCAGTGCCAGGAAGGTCCCGGTATAGACGATCCACGTCATCCCGATGAAGCGATGGCTCCCGACCGATGTCCGGTGCAGGAAGGTGTGAGTCGTCGCGAGCGCCAGGGCGAGGAAGATGATCGCGCCGAGCACGTAGCGCCGCGTCCGGAGATCGTCCGGGGGTTTCTGGAAGCCTGGCTGGTCGTTCATAGGCAATGCGCGCCGGACGGGCCGGCCGCCTCGCCCAAAGCATATACCAAAGGGGGGCGCCGGGGAGAAAAACTCTTTTAATGACTTGCAGCCGGGGCAGGGGCGACATACAATCTACACTCCCGCCGGCCTCCGCCGGCACGCGCGACCGGGAGAGGTGTCCGAGTGGTTGAAGGAGCACGCTTGGAAAGCGTGTGTAGGGGTAACCTTACCGAGGGTTCGAATCCCTCCCTCTCCGCCACCCCCAGCAGCCAATCCTGGACACCCAATTTCTGACCCAAATCGTGGACATCCACCTATTCCGCCCTGCCGGCCATATACCCGATACCGGGAAACCCGCACCCTGGCAGGAAATCGAGGACAGAGCAGGGGGTCAGCCGAACGGGTTGTAGCCGGGCTTCAGGGCCAGAGCCTCTGCCTTCTCAAGGATATCAGGGCGGTAAACGCGTTCGGCCCAATCCGCCTGGGGCACCTCCTCGATGGCCACTGATACCGCCTTCCGGTCGCACCCCGCGATCTCCATGACATCCGCCGCAATCTTTTCGGCCAGCCGGTCAAGCACCGCTCGAGGCCTCCCCGGATAGAGCTTTACGATGATATGAGGCATGTTCTCCCCCAATTATGGACACCCACCCATTTCCGTCATCCCGTCCAAGCGGTGGGTGTCCAGGATTTCAGTCAGGGTTCCTCAGGAAGCAGGTCGCGGTTTTTGAACCGGACGTTCAGCCGGTCCTCCCGGCAGCGGGAGGAGGGGTAGGCCGACACAATCGTGTAGAAGCGTCCGCTCGTTACCTCGAACTCCAACCTCTTTTTCGGCGTCCCGGGCAATCCCGTCAACAATGCCTTCCCCTCGGCGTCGGTGTGGATTTCTAGCGACATCCTGCGAAGTCCCATGAACCCGTGGCGCACGGTCACCCGGATCTTCGCGGCATAAACCGGCCGATTCTCCGGGTCGCTCACCGTAATGGCGAGCGCGCACGGACCCGCTTCGGCGTCCAGCACTGGAGCATCGGCGGCCGCCCCCGCAACGCCTGACAGCGCCAGGCCCAGCACCAGAAGCCTCAACCTGTTCGTAACATTATGTCTTATAGCCACTTATCCTGCTTTCCCAAAGGCCGGAGGATACCCCGCGCCATTGCTTCGTCGGATTCCGCCTCGGTTCGATTGTAGATAAGATCGCCGGCGAAGACAACAGGACCCATCCTGCAAAATCCCGGACATCCACCGATTCGCCCAATCCTGGACATCCACTCATTGATGGACCACGCAATTTTGGACGCAATTGTGGACACCCACCCATTGGATGCGCAAACGACAAAGTGTGGATGTCCAGGATTGGGGCATCCAGGTCTCGGCGGCCTCCACCCGAAAATGAGTGGATGTCCACAATTTTGTTAACCAGATGTCCGGGCAGGACGTTGTAGAGACAAAAATCAAATTCCCGGCGGATGTCTCCGCCGGCATGGATTAAGGGAGATCCCATGAACCAGTTATTCAGCGAAGATGTCATTGTCCCGGTTGCGCTGTTCGCGATGGTGGTGCTTCTGGTCTGGTTCGGCCACAGATCCGGGAGCATACGGACAAGGGAACAGGCCGACATCCGCAAGCGGCTGCTGGACAAATTCGGATCGGGACAGGAACTGACCGAATTCCTGGGGACGCCCCAGGGGCAAAGCTTTCTCAAGGATCAGGAAATGTCGTCAAACGGCTCGCCGAGATCCCGCATCGTGGGGCTGACGGTCGCGGGGGTGATCCTCACCATGCTCGGCGCCGCCTTCTTCGGACTGATGGCGATGCAGCACGCGTTCGTCTACCCCGCCAGCATCGTCGGCGCCCTGGGGATCGGCATCCTCCTCGCCGCCGCGATCGCCCATCGGTTGTACAAAAAATGGGACATGCTGCGCTAGACGAGCATAATGGTGTCAGCGGAGGAATCTCCAGGAATGCTTCACCAGGCACTGTCCATGCCGGGGGTATGCGGGGGCCAGGCGTCCGACCGGGCGGAGCCGCGCCTCGCCCTGGACGAAGAAGCCTTTTGCGCCCTCTACCAATCGGTCGCCCCGGCACTCGCGGGGTATATCCGTAAAATCTGCCTCGACGCTCCGCTGACCGAAGACCTCCTGCAGGAGACCTTCTACCGCTTTCTCCGGGCAGGACCGCCGGGAATGGATCCGCGACAGACGAAAGCCTACCTCTACAGGATCGCGACCTCTCTGATCGTGGACCACTGGCGGCATACGAAGCAGCGGCAAAAGCGCGAGAGCTTCTGGCACTGGCTGCGCATTCCCGGGTCCGAAGCCGGGATGGAACCCGCGGCGGACGGAGTGGAGTTACTCTCCGGACTTCCACCACGGGAGCAGGCACTGTTGCGGCTGGCCTACGTCGAGGGGTTCGACCACGGCGAGATCGCCGCCGCGCTCGGGCTGCGTGAGAAAAGCGTTCGCGTGCTCCTTTTCCGGGCACGCAGGAAACTTGCGCTCATCCTGAAACGACGGAACCTCCGGGATGGCGCGAAAGGAGCCGTGTGAATCCGCGTTCATGCCCGCATGAAGCCGAAGTCGCCCTTGCCGTCCGATCCGGTACCTGGGACGAGGGGACAAGCACCCATACCGCATCCTGCGACCGTTGCAGGGAGGTCGCCCTCGTCACCGGCTGGATGATCCGCGCTGGCTGCGCCTCGGACGGCGTGCCATCGCGCCTCCCCGACCCGCGCCAGATCTACCACACGGCCCGCGACGCCGCCGCTCTGAAGAAGTACGAAGCCGCCCTGCGCCCGCTCGCTATCGCCGAACTGGTCCTGAGGGGCGCGCTGGTTCTCGCCCTCGCCCTGGGGATGCTTTGGGCATGGATCGCCCTGCGTCCGCTCGGTGCTGCGGTCCACCTCTCGATGCCCCAGCCGCTGGGGATCGCTTTTTCGGCCCTGATCCCCTGCCTCCTGGCCCTCCTCTCCGCCCGACTGACGCGGCCGCTGCTGGAATAACACCAGTGATTCCCGTCCACCTCCGCAAATCCTGGACACCCACCTTTTGCTGAAATTGTGGACATCCACCGGTTGGACACGTAACCGGCAATGGGTGGATGTCCATCATCGCGTTCGGAGTCAAAGAGTGGATGTCCATCATTTGAGGCGGGGAAGGTAGTATTCGATCAGGGAACGGATGGTGTCGTCGAGGGAGCGGAGGGGGCGCCAGCCGAGGCCGCCACAGAACCGTGCGCAGTCCATGCCGTAGCGCGGGGTCCTGTCCGGCCCGGCAGGCTCGGTCGTGATCACTGATCCCCGCCTACCGTGTTCGGCCGCGAGCGCCACCGCCCGCTCCGCCAGGTGGCGGATCTTTTGCGAAACAGGAGAACCGAGATTGTAGACCGGGCGCCAGTTCGCGGCCGGCTCCCGGACCAGGCGCGCCAAGGCGTCCGCCGCGTCCCGCAGGTCGAGGATGTCGAACTCCTGGCTCCCCCCGAAGATGCGGATCCGATCCCCCCGGAGCGCCGCCAGCACGAAACGGGAGAGGACGAAGACATCGACCAATCCCTCCCCCCCGCCCGACACCGTCCCCAGCCGGACCGCGCAGGTCCGGGTCAGCGGGGAAAAACGCCTCACCATCCCCAGCATCACCTCCGAAGCGAACTTCGCTTCGCCATAAGGATTGGAGGGCGCCGGCGGCGACTCCTCGCTCCAGGGAGGGGGGGTTGCCCGACCGTAGACGCTGCGCGAGGAGAGCAGCAGCACGGCCGGAATGCGCGCCTCCGCGGCCCGGGCAAAAAGGCGACCGGTGAACTCGAGGCTGCGGGCGATCTCCGCCTCGCCGGCGTACGGCCGGGCAAAGCCCGCATGGAGCAGGAGCCGCCGCCCTTCGAGCGGCCCGCCATCCGCGAGGCATTCCTCCCGGCCCCAGCAGGGTACGCCCACCCCCAGGATATCCCGCGCCTGCGCCGGGTCGGCCGTGACCACGCCCACTTCCGCCCCCGCCTCGAGGAGCCGCCGGGCGAGCTCCCGCCCGATGTAGCCGGTTGCCCCGGTCATCAGCACCTGCCGCCCCTTCATGCCATCCCCCCGCCCCGAATCCTCGGCTCCCTTTTCCGCCATTTGGCGGATGTCCCTATTTTGGAATCCCGTTCCTCCGGCGGTCAGCCCCGCCGCCTTTCCCCGCCTCCCGCCGGACCGGAATCCCTGACCCGATTTCGTGGGTGTCCAGGATTCGCATCCCGGTCCGGAGAACCATTGGGTGGGTGTCCAGGATTCGCATCCCGGTCCCAAAACCGGTCGTGCGCCAGCCGCTCCAGATCCCGGCGGGCCGCGAAATCGTCGCTGAGCGAGCGGCAGACCACCCCCTCCCCGGGCGGGACGCCCTCCTCCCGGCGGTCGGGCCCGATGTCGACGCCGAAGAAGCCCGAGACCAGTTCCCGCACCTCGTCATAACCGAGCCAGCGTCGGGCGGAGGTGGACCCGCTCATCCGCCCGTTCATTTCGTGCGCCGCGTACCCGTCGGGCGTGCGCCGGCACTGGAGGTTGAACATTCCGCGCCAGCCGGAAGAGGCCATCGCTTCGGCATACGCCCTCGTGAGGGCTTCGAGCGCCGGGTCGAGGTGGGGGGCGGAGCGCTCGCAGCGCCCGATCACCATCCGGTTGACCGAGGTGAACACCCGGCCCACCCGGCCGTCCGGAGCGATCACGGCCTGGCCCGCGTACTGGCCTTCCTCGGGCAGGTCGAAGAAGAGCGGGACCCCGCAGTCGAGATCACGGAGGTATTCCTCTATGAAGCGCTCCCTTTCCGGGCGGAGATCCAGGTACTTCTGGAGGATGTACCCTTCCCCGTGCCGATCGAGAAAGGCCTCCAACTGCCGCGACCGGGTCAGGATCCGCACCCCCAGCGACCCGTACCCCCGGCGCGGCTTGGCCAGGAGGGGAAATCCCTGCGCGGCCGCCCAGGCCCGGACCGCCTCCCGCCCCTCGTCCTCGACGAGGCAGGTGGGGGCGAAGGGGAGCCCGCGGCGCACGGCAAAGCGGCAGCTCAGCCCCTTGTCGTTCATGGTGCGGGCGGCCTCCGGGTCGCCGCAGGGAATCCGGGGGCTCAGCTCCGGAGAGGCAGCCGCCAGCTCGGCCAGTTCGACCGTGTCGTGATCCCGCCCGGGGAGGATGGCGTCGGGCCGCTCCCGCTCAATGAGTTCGAGCAGGAAGGGGCGGAACGTATCGGACTCGAGCGGCGGGCAGAGGTGCACCCGGTCGTAGCGGTAGAGGCGCGGGTGGTCCGCATGCTGGTTGACGCCCGTCAGCCGGACCCGCTCCCGCCGCCCCTCGAGCGAATCCAGGATGTTCTGCCCGATCAGGCTGCCGCCGCTCAGGACCATGATGTGAAAGCGTCCGGTCATTTCTCCCCTTCCCCTCGCCGATTACGTTCGCCGGTTACGTTCGTCCGGTGGGCCGCCGGAGTGCCTGGACGCGCTCGCCGTAGACTCCCGGAAGGCAGGAGGTGAAGACCGCCGGCTCGAAGAGGGGGCTTTCGTCAGGTTCCGTCATCATTTCCACGAGCGAGGGCCCGTCGTGGGCGGCCGCGGCCGCAAGCGCCCCGCGCAGTTCCCCGGCCGAGGCGACCGCGTGCGCCCGGACCCCGGTGCTTTCGGCCAGACCGGTCCAGGAAATTTCGGGGAGGGCCGAGACCGCTTCCCTCACCCCGGGCGGCTCCGCCCGCATCCGGGCCGCTATCCGGCCATAGGCCCGGTTGTTGCTCACGAGGAAGACGACGCGCCGGCGGTAGCGGGCCGCCACGGCCATCTCGAGGCCGTGCATCTGCATGCAGCCGTCCCCGGTGATCACCCAGACGGGCCGGTCCCCGGCGGCGAAGGAGGCGCCGATGGCCGCTCCGATCGCCCACCCCATGGCGCCGTACTGCGGGGAGGTGGCCAGCATCCCTTCCGCGTCCGGCCACCAGAAGAAGCCGGCGTGGATGCGGTGATCGCCGGAATCGAGAAAGAGAATGGAATCGGGCGGCAGGACCTCCCGCATGGCGAGGACGACCCGGCTCATGGTGAAGGCCCCCGAGGCGGGGACGGCGGGCTCGAGGGGGTGCCGCTGCAGATCGAGGCACCAGTCGCTGCGCCGGCGGCGCCGCTGGGGGCACGGGCCGGGGGGACGGTCCCAGTGCCCGCGCAGGAGCCGGAGTGCCTCCATCGGCCCGGCCGCGATCTCGGTGACGGGGCGCGGGGCGCGCCTGCGGCTCTCCGGGTCGGCGCTGAAGCGGCAGACGTTCCGGCCGGGGTGGAAGAAATCGGGGTGCCAGGCGGCCGTGTTCCGCTCGTCCAGGGGCGCGCCTATGACAAACAGCGATTCGATCCCGGGATCGAGCAGGGCGCGGTAGGCCCTGGGACCCCCCGCGTAGCCGAAGACGCCGAGGCGCAGCCGCTCGGGGAGGAGGGAGTGCACCCTCTTGGCCCCGAAGGTGCAGGCCACCGGGACGTCGAAATCCTCGGCGAGGCGCGCGCATGCGCTCATCTCCGCGGGCGTGCGCACCTCCTCCCCGACCAGCAGGACGCTCTTCTCACCGGGATCGGGGGGGAGCGGCCCGGCATCCGCCCCGTGACCGGTTTCAGCCTCTTCGGTGCTTGGGCCCGCGTCGGCGAAGAAAAGGGGGGCGCAGGCAGCGGCAAGGAGATCGACCGGAACGTTCAGGTGCAGCGGGCGGGGGGCCGACCCGAGCCTCCGCTCGAACCGGTCGAGGGCGGCCTCGAGCGCGGCCGGTCGGGTGGCTTGGACCGAATCCCCCACGGCGGCCCGCAGGATGGCGTTGCCGGCGAGGGCATCCGAGCCCTGAAAGCAGCCGCAACCCCGGAGCCCCGACGGGGAGTCGCCGGTCAGAAACAGGACCGGGCTGCGGTCGATCCGCGCCGTGACGGCGGCGGTGACGAAATTGGTGGCCCCCGGCCCGTTGATGGCCACCGCCACGGCCGGCCCGCCCGTCATGCGGGCGTAGCCGTCGGCCATGTAGCCCGCCCCCTGCTCGTGCGAGGCCAGGACCAGCCGGAAGCGCCCGTCGCGCGCCGCTGCCACGAGCAGGGGGTCCACCTGCGCACCGGGGACGGCAAAAATGACGCCCGTGCCCGACCGGTGAAACCGGTCCAGCAGCTCCTCCGCAACGGTGCAACGCCCCATTCCCATCCCCCTCAAATCCTGGACACCCACCTTTTGACCGATTCCCGGAAAATCCTGGACACCCACCGATTGGTCAGCCCCACCATCCTCCCCACGGCGGGAATCCTGGAGAGAATCTTGGACATCCACTCAAATCCCGGCCTGGGCCTTCCTTTATAAAGGGATTCCGGGACCATGTCCACCATCCATTTAAATTTGCTATAACTTATTCATTGCGAAGGCATATCGGCCGGCGTCCGCCCTGTCACGGACCGCCGTCCCGGCCGCGGCCTCAGGCCCAGGCCCCGAAAAAGGTGGATGTCCATGATTTGAATAGGTGGATGTCCACAATTTCCGGCGGCCTGCTAGCTGACGTCCAGGATCTCCTCCTCGACCCAGCGGGCGAGCAGGCGCCGGACCCTCCAGGCGTCCGTCGAGCAGGCTGCCTCGCACTCCTCTGGGGTGATCCCGCCGGCCGTGCGGGGCCAGATCTGCGCCGCCAGAGCCTGCTCCTCAGGATCTTCCTCCGGGAGCGGCTCCGGCCCCTTGCGATGGAGGAGGGCGAAATCGGGCACGAACGCCCGCGCCCGCTCGAGTTCATCGTAGCGCCGCATCCCTTCAGCCAGCACCTCCTGCAGATTGTTGCCCCCCCCTCTTTCCCCCCGTCCCTCCCCCGATGAGTGGATGTCCACATCTCTCACCACATCTTTCCTGCGTCCCTGGAAGGAAAAAGTCCCGGCCGCCGGCCGCTCAAGCAGCTGCCAGGCCGCCTCCACCCCTTCGAGCAGGCCCGCCGTGCAGCTCTCGAGCCCCCCCGCGACCAGCCCCATGGTCCCGTTCAGGGTCCCGGTCGGGCTGCGCAGCACCAGCATCCCCGTCGCCTCCAGCCCGCCGAGCCGCCGCAGCAGGTCGGGTAACCCGAAAAGCTCCAGGTCGCCGGCCAGCGTGCGCTCCGCCGGTCCCCCCGCCCTCTCCGCCGAATCGAATCCCCGCAGGGTCTCCGCCGCCACCTCCCCGAACCGCTCACCGGGGTAGCGCGACGCGATCGTCTCGAGCAGCTGCTGTACGGCCGGGTCGGGCGTGGAGGAAAGCCCCCGGAGGACGCCCAGCATCAACTCCTCGTTCTTCTGCAGCGTCAACCCCAGAATCCGCTTCGGCATGGCGTCCTTGAGCGCCTTCAGCAGCAGGGAGAGCGTTTCCCGGTCTTCGCCGAGGTCCCGGCCCCCGAGATAGCCCAGCCGCGCCGCCGTCTCTCCCAGTTTCGAACCCTCCCCAATTCCGTGCCGGGCCACCCGCAGGTTGGCCTTCGGAGTTCCCAGCTGCGCCAGAGCGTAGAGGGTCCGGTCCAGCAGAGACAGCATCTGAGGCTTTCCCGGGGCCACCCTCTCAAGTGCGTCCGCAAGGTGGAGGAGCAGGGCCTCCGCTTCGGGGCAGCGCGCCTGCCCCGCGAGCTTGATAGTCTCCCGGACCAACGGAGCCGGCAGGTCGAGGCGCGTCAGCGGAGCCACCCGCGCAATTTCCTCGCCGGGTGGGACCTCGCTCGGGGAGGGGATCCGTGAAAGGATGGTGATCAGGTTGCGGGTAAAATGCCAGTCCGAGACCAGGTCCGCCTCCTTCTGGCCCAGCCGTTCGAACGCCAACCGGCGGGCCGGCGCCCCATGCACCTCCAGCAGGTCGAGCAGGAGCCGGCGCCGGTCCCGCTGCTCTTCGGTGCGCAGCCGCTCGAGCAGGTTTTCGGCAGAGAATTCATCGAAGAAACGGAGCACGCGGACCAGGAGCGGGCGCCGGTCGCTTTCGCGGGCGAAAGTCCGCAGCAGATCGGGATTGAGCGAGGCATGCGCGCTCCGGCGCACGCCGGCCACCGCCTCCACGTCCACGCTCTCTCCCGAACCGATCTCCAGGGCGAGGTCGAACATGGTGGCGGCGCGGGCGAGTGACCCCGCGTTGAACTGCTCCACCGCCGCCTGCACCATGTCCTGGAAGCGTCGATAGCCGTCCCAGCGGTTTTCGGCCAGGCGAATGATCTGGCGCATCGCCTCCACCGCGGGGTTGCGCGAGTCGACCGCCCCCTCCCCGGTGGTGGCCATCATCCACCCCGGAAGGCTCTGACCCAGCTTGCGGAAGATCTGGTCCGTCTCCGCCTCGATTCCCAGGGCGCGCAGGTTTTCCTGGAGCCGTGCGAACTCCCCGCTGTCACGCGCCTGGCTGACGGCGTTGGCGATCAGGTGCGGAACGGCGTCCGCTTCGGAATATCCCTCGCCGGCAGGACCCGCGGCGGCCGGAGCGGGCCTGCGGACGGCTTCCGCCAGCCGCTTTTCGAGCAGGCGCATGCGTCGGGCACGCGTTTCCGTCCCGCCGTCGACCTCTCCCGCCCGAGCGGGGCGCATGCGGCGGCGGATCAAATCGACCGGCGCGTCGAGATCCACCCGCCCGAGGGCCAGGCGCTCCAGGTTTTCGAGCAGCGTCGCGCGCTCCTCCGGCGGGCAGTATTCGACGAGCAGGCGCTCCACCCCTTCGATCCAGGGTGCAAGACGGTCGGCCGGGATCAATTCGAGATGGGAGAGGTAGCGGAGCTTGCTCGCGGCGTGAAAGACGTAGTCGGCGACGGAGGCGTCCGCCCCCTGGAACCGAGAGGAGACCCAGCGGATGATTCCCGTCGCCGCCGTCTCGGGCGGGCGCCCGATCAGATCGCTCACCGCATCGGCCGCCTGCACGGGAGGAACCGTATCGGACAGGAATTGCCCCATTACCGACAAGGCCTCGCCGAGAACGGCATCGGCATCCGATGGATCCATAGGCTCCTTATTATCTCGAGATCGCGCGCGGTCAGACGCCCTAATCTTACACCCACCGCCTAATCCTGGACATCCACCATTTTCGCCCGCCCGCTCAGTTTCTGGACAGCCACATTCTTCCCTGATCCGTGGATGTCCAGGACTTCCCGCCCAGGATTCCCGCTCGATCAACCAAATCATGGACATCCACTCTTTTCCCGAGATGGTGGATGTCCAAAATCTAAGGAATCCCGGAGGGAGGTCGATGAAGGGCCTGAGGGGATTGGAACCCTGATCGTCAGGGCGCAGGCAAAAATTTGCATTTTTTTTGCAATTACTTATTTACAATTCCTGTAAGATAAGTGGTTTACAAAACCGGAGCATCGTACTAGGATCAGGTGGGCGCTGTAAGCGCCGGATGGATTCGGAAGGTCCGGATTCACACAACCCCAAAATCTGTGACGAGAAACCGGGAGCCCCCGGGCGGGCTTTTCCTGCCTTCGGGGGCCGGGGCGCAGCTTCTCGTCATACGAATGTCGGGCACGCTCCCTCGCCACTCGCACCGGGAACGTGCCAGAGCGCGCCTTGGCGCGCCAACCCAGGAGGTCCGGGGGACCCCTCCCTGTGACTGAAGGGGCGGGAGCGCATCCGCCCGATCGCCGACACCAGGAATTCATCATGCCCGTATTCGTGTGCCGGAACCGGGTGCTGAGCGTCCGGCTTTCCGAAGAGGAATACGACACCCTCATGGAGCGCTCCGTCCGCGAGGGGGCGCGCAGTCTTTCCGACTTCGTGCGCGCGGCCGTGCTGGCCCCTGTGCCCGAAATCGGGCACGACTCCCAGGACCTGGAGGCAAAAGTCGCGGGCCTCGACGGCCTGAACCGCCGCCTCGAGGAGCTGGACCGCAAGGTGGGGCGCCTGAGCCGGAAACTCGACTGATGCCCACGCCGTGGCCCTCAAATTGTGGCCCCGGTCACCAAACCGCCACCTTCCTCAACACAACCTGCCCCGACCCGGGTAGTATCCGGTAAAGGGCGGCAGGCGGGACCTTTTCCGCAGCCGTCCGCCGAAGGAGAAAAACAATGCGAGCGATCCTCATCGCGCTTCTGTCGGCCCTGATCGCGGCCCCTGGATTTTCGGAGGAACCCGCCCCGGTGGCCCGGATGGCGCCGGGGCCATCCGCCGTCGTTGCCGCCACGGGCCAGCCGGCCGAGTTCAGCCTCGGCGCGGGCGACCTGCTCGAAATCTCCGTCGCGGGGGTCGAGGATTTCACCCTCCCCGCCCGCGTGGGCGCCGACGGCACCATCCGGCTCCCCTTTCTCGGCAACGTCCGGGCCGAGGGGTTGACCCCGGGGCAGCTGGAGGAAAACCTCGCGGACCTGCTCGACCCCGACTACGTCCGGGACCCGCAGGTCCTCGTCGTGCTCAAGGAGCCGCTGAGCCGCATGTACTCGGTGCTGGGGGCGGTCAAGAAGCCGGGGCAGTTCGAAATCATCGGCCCGGTGACCCTCGTCTCCGCCATCGCCGCGGCCGGGGGGCTCGACTACGCCTCCGCGGGGACCACCGCCGTCATCCAGCGCAGCTACGGCCTTGCCCCCGGCGCCCGGCCTTACTCAATCGAGGTCGACCTGAGAAAACTGATGGCGGAGGGGAACGTGACGCTCGACCTGCCGGTCATGCCCGGGGACGTGATCGGCGTGCCCCAGCGGGAGGCCCAGGCGGTCTATGTCATCGGCGATGTCGGCAAGCCCGGAGCCTTCGAATGGCCGCTCGAGGGGGAAATCAGCCTCTCCCGCGCCCTGGCGATGGCCGGCGGCCCGACCAAGACCGCGAAGATGAAGGAAGCGTGGCTGGTGCGCCAGGCGCCCGACGGCTCGGTCGAGCGCACGGCCGTCAACCTGGGCGACATCCTCAAAGGGAAGAAGCCCGACATCGCGCTCCGGCCGGAGGACATGATCTACGTCTCCGGCAGCACCGCCAAGAGCATCGGCTGGGGGTTCGTCAACCAGGCCCCCAACATCTTCACCTGGGGCCTGTTGCGATAATCCGCCATTTTGGGGACGGACCAGGGCCCGGGAGGCAAATCATGGACATCCACACTTTTTCCCGGCCCGCGGGTGTCCACAGCCGCGGCAATGCGTGGGTGTCCAGGATTTGTTGGCCGGGGCTTTGGTGAATTGGTGGATGTCCAGGATTTGTTGGCCGGGGCTTTGGTGAATTGGTGGATGTCCAGGATTTGTCGTCCGGCATTTGTGCAATGAGTGGATGTCCAGAAATGATGCAGGGGTGAGGTGATCATGTCTGAAGAAAACAATGGCAACCAGAACCGCCGCGGCGACCGGCCGCCTGCCGGGGCCCTCGTCCCGGCGGGCACGATCCCGATGCCGCCCGGCCCCTTCGACCCCTACGCCTACCCTCCCGAGTACATGATGGCGGCGGAGGAGGGGAAGCACCTGCGCGAATACTGGCTCATCCTGGTCCGGCGCAAGTGGGCGGCGCTCGCGGTGCTGGCCGCCGCCCTGGCCGTGGCGGTCGCCTACGTCTGGTACAAGACCCCGCTCTACCTGGCCGCAACCCAGATCGAGCTCGAGTCGCAGGCGGAGAACATCCTCCCCTACGACCAGATCCTGGGCGGGGGGGGCTCCAACTACGACGAGTACGTGGAGACCCAGATCAAACACATCACCAGCCGCACCCTGGCCGCCCGGGTGGTGGAAACCCTCGGCCTCGACCGGGACGACCTCCCCGACCCCTTCATCGAACCGAAAAGCACCGGGATGCTGACCCGCTGGCTGTCGATGGGGAGTCATTACGCCCCCGCCGCACCCGGAGCGGCCGGCGCCTGGAGCCCGGAGGAGAAAAAGCAGGCGGCGATCGACAAGCTGCTCCGCAACCTGACCGTGACCCCGGAGCGGAACACGCGCGTGGTCGAGCTGAGCTACCTCTCGCGCGACCCGGAGCGGGCCGCCCGCATCGTCAACACCATCTGCGCCGAGTACATCCAGTACAACTTCCAGGCAAAGTTCGACGCGACCACCCGCGCGACCGATTTCCTGCAGAAGCAGCTGGTGGACCTCAAGGTAAAGGTCGAGAAGAGCGACAACGAGCTGATCGACTACGCCCGCAAGCACAGCATCGTGAGCCTCGGCGAGAAGCAGGACGTGATCACCCAGGCGCTCGGGGACATTAACGCCAAGCTGACCGAGGCGCGCGCGCTCCGGATGGCCAAGGAATCGGTCTACCGGACGATCGCGCAGACCACGCCGGACGATTTCCCCCAGGCGTTGCGCACCCCCCTGATCGAAAAAATAGAAGCCGCCCTCCTCAACGACGAGCAGGAGCTGGCCCGCCTTTCGGCCCAGCTCGGTCCCGCCATGCCGCAGGTCAGGCAGCTCGAGTCGCGCGTCCGCCGGGCCCGGGAGCAGCTCCGCCACGAGCGCGGCCTGGCGATCGCCAACGCGCGCGCGGAGTACGAGACCGCCCTGGACACCGAAAACCGCCTCGCCCGGGCGTTCGACGGCCAGAAGAAGCTGGCGGACCAGATGAGCGAGGCGGGCATCCACTACAACATCCTCAAGCGGGAGGCGGAAACCAACAAGGAGCTCTACGACGGGCTGCTGCAGCGCATGAAGGAAGCGGGAGTGGCCGCCGGGCTGAAATCGAGCAACATCCGGATCGTGGACCGGGCCGAGACCCCCAAGCTCCCCCACGCCCCGAACATCCCCCGGACGCTGGCGCTCGCGCTGCTCCTGGGGGGGATGGGAGGGGTGGGGCTCGCCTTCTTCCTCGACTACCTCGACAACAGCCTGAAGACGCCCGAAGAGATCGAAGAGCGGGTGGGCCTCCCCTCCCTCGGCCTGATCCCGAGCCTGCAGTCGGCGCGCGGGGGGTACGGCCGGCTGCGCAAGGGGCGCCGCTCCGAGGCGCTCGCGGCGCAGGGGGTGGAGCTGGCGGCCCTCACCGCCGGCAGCAGCCTGATCGCCGAAGCCTACCGCGGGGTGCGTACGGCGCTCCTTTTGTCCACCCCGGGGACCCCCCCGAAGATCATCATGGTCACCTCCTCCAAGGCGGGGGAGGGGAAGACGACCACCACCTGCAACATCGCCCTCAGCCTCGCGCAGACGGGCAAAAAGGTACTGGTGGTGGACTGCGACATGCGCCGGCCCCGCATCCACAAGATCTTCAATACCCAAGGAAGCTCGGGCCTGAGCGAATACCTGACCGGCCAGGTGGACCTCGTCGACGTCGTGGAAGAAAGCCAGGTGCCCGGCCTCTTCGTGGTCCACGCGGGGACGACGCCGCCCAACCCGGGGGAACTCCTCGGTTCGCAGCGGATGCAGGACGCCCTGGAGGGGGCGGCCGACACCTTCGACTTCATCTTCCTCGACACCCCGCCGCTGATGTCCGTGACCGACCCGCTGATCGTGGCCCCGCTGAGCGACGGCGTGATCCTGGTCTCCAAGGGGGGCGAAAACCCGCCCGAGATCCTGCGGCGGGCCAGGAAGAACCTGGAGATGGTGCACGCCCGGATCCTCGGCGTCGTCTGCAACAGCGTCGACCTGCGTGCCACGGCCTACAGCCACTACTACCACCAGTATTACGATTACCATTCGTACGTGAACGACAACCCGTCGGCCAAAGCCTCCTGACCGGGACCCGATGATCTACCTCTATCTCCTTGCCGGCGTGCTCATGGCGCTGGCGATCACCAGCGCCTTTCTCCCCCTGATCCGCAGGCTGGCCCTGGCCGTCCGGGCCGTCGATTACCCGGGGGGAAGGCGGCTGCAGGCCGAGGGGATCCCCCGCCTCGGGGGGGTGGCCGTCATCGCCGGGATGCTCACGGCCCAGGCGGTCCTGGTGGTCCTCCTATGGAACCACTGGACCACCCACCTGACGCCGCTCGAGCTGGTGGCGATCCCCCTGGCCGTCGGCATCGTCTTCGCCTGCGGCCTCATCGAAGACACCGTCGGCCTCTCCCCGCTGTTCCGGATCGCGCTCCAGGCGATCGCGGCGGTGGTGGTGATCCGGGCCGGCTGGTGCATCAACCCTTCGAGCCTCCCCTTCCTCGGACCCGAATTCGAGACCCCCTGCTGGATCCTGACCCTGCTCTGGATCGTGGGGGTGACCAACGCCGTGAACCTGCTCGACGGGCTCGACGGGCTCGCCGGCGGGGTGACGGCCATCATCGCCACCGGGCTCGGGATCTTCGCCCTGGGCACGGGCAACATCGTCGCGGCCGTCGCGATGAGTACCATGGTGGGCGCCTGCCTCGGCTTTTTGCGCAAGAACTGGTCGCCGGCGCAGATCTACCTCGGCGACTCCGGGTCTCTCACCCTCGGGTTCCTGCTCGCGATCGTGAGCGTGCACGCCTCGCTGAAGATCTCGGCCGTCGCCGCCATCCTCTTCCCGATCCTCGCGCTGGGGCTGCCGGTGTTCGACACCCTGCTGGTGATGGTGTTCCGCTTCCGGAAGAAGATCCGGACCCCGATGCTGCGGCGGGTGGCTTCCGTGTTCCGCGCCGACCGCAGCCACCTGCACCACCTGATGCTGCGCCTGGGACTCAACCGCTCCCGCATCGTCGTCGGCATCTACGCCGTGACCGTCACCTTCTGCGCGCTGGCCCTCATCGCGGCCACCTACCGCAACATGGCCCTGGGGATCGCCTTCATGCTGTTCGAACTGGCCGTGGTCTTCGCCATCCGCCACCTCGGCCTTCACGCCGAGGTCCTGTCGGCCCCCATCAACAAACGTAAAAAGTTGAAAGCGCTCCTGTTCGGGGAGCAGCACGGGAATTGACTCTTCCATGGTGACGTCGGTCCAGGTCGTACACATCTCCGATCTCGTGCGCCGGCACGCACGCGTCCTGCGGGGGGAGGACTATCCGCTGATGCGGCGGATCAAGGCCCTGGTGCGCGCGCGCGAGGCGAACGTGCCCGAGCGCTTTCTCCTCCCCTTCGGTTCGGCCTTGCACCGGCTGATCGACGGCTCGAAGTTCGAACCCGCGGCGATCCCGGTCTCGGTCGGCTCCCTCTTTCTGGCCAACCGCCGCTGCCTGGAGCGCAATCTCGCGCAGCTGGGGGAGCTTGCCGCACTGGTCCGCGGGGCCGGCGCGGCGCCGGAGACCTCCGTTCTCACCGGGGACTGGGGCGCCCTGGCGGGGGTGTACGGGGACGCGGGGGCCTTTCCCGCGACCCACTGGGGCGCCCTCCTCCCCGACGGCACCTATCTGACCGAGAAGGCGCGGGAAACCCTCCCCCCGCCGGAGGCCGGGTGGTCGGAAAGGGCCGAACTCGGCCCGTCGGTCTGGCGGAGGCCGAAGCCCCCCCTGCTCCTCGCGCTGCTGGCCGCCCATCTGGGCAACCCGCAGGCGTCCCCGACCCCCTCCCTCTGGCCCCACCTGGGGCTCGGGCTGCTGCTGTGGTGCGACAGGGTGCGGGTCGGCGAGGTCCTCGACCTGGGGATGAGGCTCAACCTCCTCGAGAACGTGGAGCACGGGCTGGCCATCGCCGTCCACGTCTTTCCGGAACTGCGCACCTGGGGCGACTCGGACCAGCTCCGCATCCCGTCGTGGGAAAAGAAGTTCGCCATTCCGCTCGCCGCCCGGCGGCTGATGCAGGGGGAGCGCGACTAGCCTTATGCTCTTCGACTACAACCAGATCATCGACGACCGGCTCTGGGTCGGGGCCCTGGTCCACCCCGAGGACGTCCGTCAGCTCCGCCGGATGGGGATCACCACGGTCCTGTGCCTGCAGACGCCCAAAGACCTCAAAAAGCACGGCGTCTCCCCGAAAAAGCTCGACAAGGCCCTCGAGGAAGCCGCCCTCGACTACATCCAGATCCCCATCACCGAATTCGACCGCCCCGACCTCGTGCGCCATCTCCCCGAAGCCGTCGCCGCCTTGGAGCGCGCCCTCTCCCCAGCCTGGGCCCGCGTCTACCTCCATTGCTCCGCCGGCGTCATCCGCAGCGCCACCGTCGCCGCCGCTTACCTGATGAAAACGCAAGGCTTGAGCTCCGAGGAGGCCGCAGCCCTATTGAAATCCCGCCGGGAATGCGAGCCGGATCTGGAGGCGCTGGTCAAGTTCGCCGCACCTCCGGATCAGGAAACAACGGGGCGCTGATGTACGAGCCATCGGCCGAAACCCGCCCCATCCCCGAGATCTGTCGCTACGCCGACACCCCCTCCTCTGGAACCCGGACTGCGCCTTCTGCCAGTTCCTCCACCCCCGCCTCCAGGCGTGGGAACAAAACGACATCCCCGGGCACACCCAGTGCCCTCCTCGCAGGCTCCGACGGCCCCCTCGCCTCCCGCATCCTCTCCGGGGAGGATGGGGTGATGACGCTCCTGACACCCGAATCCCTTGAAAAAAGGGAGCTCGAATACGCATGACTTTTGCGCAGGGATACACATTAATTCCCTTTCGAGTCTGACGCTTTCATGAAAAAGATCCTTTCGATATTCGGCACCCGGCCCGAAGCCATCAAGATGGCCCCGGTCATCAAAGAGCTGGAAAAACACCCCGACGCCTTCTCGAGCCGTGTCTGCGTGACCGCCCAGCACCGGGAAATGCTCGACCAGGTACTGCAGCTCTTCGCCATCCGGCCCGATCACGACCTGGACATCATGAAGCCGGGCCAGGACCTGTTCGACGTTACCTCCAATGTCCTGAACGGTTTAAAGAAAGTATTGCAGGAGGAAAAACCGGACCTGGTCCTGGTCCAGGGGGACACCACCACCACCATGGCCGGTTCGCTTGCATCCTTCTACCTGAAGATCCCGGTGGGGCATATCGAAGCGGGCCTGCGCACGGGCGACAAGTTCGCCCCCTTCCCGGAGGAGATCAACCGCCGGATCACCAGCACCGTCGCCGATCTCCACTTCGCCCCGACCGAGCGCTCACGCCAAAACCTCCTCAACGAAGGGGTCGACCCGGGCCGCATCCACGTCACCGGCAACACCGTCATCGACGCGCTCTTTCTGACCCTGGAAACCATCCGGAGCCGCAACCTGGAGAAAGAGATCACCCGGGACCTCCTCGCCCGCTTCCCCTCCCTCGCCCGGCCCCTCGACGGGACCCGTTTCATCCTCGTCACCGGCCACCGCAGGGAAAACTTCGGCCAAGGCTTTGAAAACATCTGCCACGCCCTCAAAGCCATCGCCGCCGAGCACCCCGAGATCGACATCGTCTACCCGGTACACCTCAACCCCAACGTCCAGGAACCGGTCCGCCGCCTTCTGGCCGATGCCAACAACATCCACCTGATCGCCCCCCTGGATTACGCCCCCTTCGTCTTCCTGATGAACCGCTCCCACCTGATCCTGACCGATTCCGGCGGAGTCCAGGAAGAGGCGCCTTCCCTGGGCAAACCGGTCCTCGTCATGCGCGACACGACAGAAAGACCGGAAGCGGTTGAGGCGGGGACGGTGAAGCTGGTGGGGACGGCCTTTTCAGCAATTACGGAGGTGACACATCAATTACTCGCCGATGAAGGCGTCTATCACTCCATGAGTGCGGCACATAACCCTTACGGCGATGGCAACGCCTCAAACCAAATCCGGCACCTGCTTCAATAAGCCCAACAATTCATGTCTAATTTCAGCATACGCTACCACTTATACAGATTCTGCCCCGCTGCCCTAAAACCTTTTTGGGACAGGATCGAATCCTCAGCCATCGGCAGCCGCCTGGCAAGAGGGGCTTTTTGGTCGCTGATGGGCGGAGTAGTATCCCGGGGCCTCATGCTTCTGGCCTCAATTCTTATTGCGCGGATATTGGGACGGGAAATTTACGGCGAATATGGAATGATCCGTTCCACGGCACAGATGTTTCTGGTTTTCGCGGGCTTCGGGCTCGGCATGACCGCAACCAAACACGTAGCCCAATTCCGGACCGTGGATCCCCAGCGAGCCGGACGTATAATGGCACTCTCCGGCCTCTTTGCTTTTGTAAGTGGATTGCTGATTGCCCTGCTGCTTATCGCAGTGGCCCCATGGGTGGCCGCGAAAACGATAAACGCCCCTCACCTTGCCGGTGAGTTGAGAATCGGAGCGGTCATTCTGCTGCTCAGCGCAATGAATGGGGCCCAAACCGGCGCATTAGCCGGGTTCGAGGCCTTCAAGACCATAGCCATTGTAAATTTCAAGGTCGCGTTGCTCTCCTTTCCATTCCTCGTGGCCGGCGCCTATTTCTACGGCTTGCGCGGAGCCATCTGGGCGCTGGGCCTGAATATGGCAATCAACTGGCTCTTCAACCACCTGGCCTTACGCAGAACCGCCGCACAGAACCGCATTCTCTTTACCCTGAAGAATTGCTTTCAGGAATGGCCCATACTCTGGAAATTCAGCTTTCCCGCCGCCCTATCAGGAATTATGGTCAGCCCTGTCCTATGGGCCTGTAATGCCATGCTGGTTAATCACCCCGGCGGCTACGCACAGATGGGCCTATTTGATGCGGCCAATCAATGGCGCGCTGCCATTCTCTTTTTGCCAGGGATGGTCGGAACCATCGCCCTGCCCATGCTCTCAGATTTTGATTCCCGAAAGGACCAACATGGTTATATGAAGGCATTAAAGTATAACGCCCTACTCAATGGCACGGCTGCAATGATCATAGCGGTTCCAATCGCCATTCTTTCCAGATGGATTATGCAGCTCTACGGACCTGGCTTCAGGGAAGGATCCTTAACGCTATGCATTCTCAGTCTGACCACAGTCCTTATTTCATTAAATTCCATTGTTGGCCAGGCAATCACCAGCAAAGGCAAAATGTGGATTGGCTTTTCCTTTAATCTTTTTTGGGCAATAGTTCTGCTAATCTCAGCTGCCTTAACAACGAGACAAGGGTACGGAGCTAACGGCTTGGCAGTTTCTATGCTTTTCTCCTATCTTTGTCATAGCATCTGGCAAGCCCTATATATGAATACGCTGGTCGGCTACCCGTGCCAAAACGCTAATCAACAAAAGAGATAAGCCGTGGCACTAACGAACTGTCAACCAACGCATTATCCCGAGAGGAAGGCCTGTCGCAGGCCACTCCTCCAAAATGGACGCACTCTGCCAGTGTTGTCGAATCTGAACGATTTCCGATCAGGCTTCCTCAAGCGCTTTTCTGAAAGAGCTATCGAACAGGATGTGCGCGATCTCAAGAAGTCACAAGACCAGGCGCCCGATAAAAAGGCTGGCGACCGCAGTGGAGGCATCGACATTAACAGATGCCCATCCCGGCCCCTACTGCGCCCGAAAGACCTGCACAAACGCAATCCAAGCTAGCAGGCTGCTGAAAAATTGAGATTTTCAGCAGATTTATCATTCAATAAAGACTCAGAAGCGGTCATGAGTTCAGATTTTCGAGAAAACAGTGTTCGAGAAGGGGGTAATGTCCCCCAAAATCCCCCCGGCCATGCTGCTGGCCGGGGATTTCCCCCGTTTTCATGCGGGAGCCTCCATCATGTTTCGCATTCGGATCAGATTATAAGCCGCGACTCCGAAGGTAAACATCCAGCCAACGCGATCTACTCCTCGATGCCTTGTCTTCCGGAGAAAGCCAACAGTCTTCAGCCAGCCGAAAATTTCTTCGACCCGCTTTCTCTTTCTCTGGCTGACCGCATATCCGGAATGACGGGTTGTGCGGTTGTCGATCGCACTCGCTCTGTTCGTGTTGTTTTGCGCCACATGAGGCGTCACGTTCAGGCTTCGCGTCTTCTCTACAAATTCATTGGTGTCATAGCCTTTGTCTGCAGCCAAAGTAACGCGCGCTTTTCCCGGCAATTCTTCAAGCATATCAATCGCGGCCTGTCGCTCAGCTCTGCCCGATGCTTTGGTGATGCAGGCATTAACGGCCAGACCGTTGCGGTTTTCCATAAGCAAGTGGCCGAGATAGCACAGCTTCGATTCCTGGCCAGCGGCTTTCTTGTACAGCTTGGCGTCAGGATCGGTGGTCGATTCATGGGTTTCATTCGATCGCTTCTCTCCTCTGAAATCCACGGTCGGGTTTCCTGGGTCATCGGAGGAATCGCTCGATTTGCTTCCCTTCTTCTTGAAACTCTTGTGTCCCGCCCAGGCCTCGATGAGTGTGCCGTCAACCGTGAAGTGCTCATTCGAAAGGATGTGCTGGGATCGCGCCAGGCTGAGGACTTGTTCGAAAAAGATTCGGGCAATGTCACCATCAAGCAGTCGCTCGCGATTCTTGCTGAAAACCGTGGCATCCCAAACCTTGTCATCCATGCTCAATCCAACAAACCAGCGAAACAACAGGTTATAATCGAGTTGTTCCATGAGAAGTCGCTCACTGCGTACGGTGTAGAGCACTTGAAGGAGAAGAGCGCGCAGGAGTTTCTCGGGAGCGATCGAGGGACGCCCGGCTTTGGAATACAGCGTTTCGAAGGCAGGAGACATCTCCATAAGAATGGCATCCACCATGGTGCGGATAGCTCTCAAGGGATGGTCCTTGGGAACACGCTTTTCCGCCGAAATGTAACTGAACATCCAATCTTGCTTTTCATCCGTTCCGCGCATCGATTTCCTCCTCAACATCTATATACGTCTGAGGAGACAATTCCTATTGCGCAATTTGGGATGAAAATGGCGACTTTTTCAGCATCCTGCTGATATGGAACGACCTGTCAATTAATGGGTATTAACCCTATAGATCTTTTGCCTTTCCGGTGAAGCAGAGCAGGCGGTAGTCGAAACAGCTTTTGCGACGGTTGATCACTCTGATATTCGCGGATCGAGCCGTATGGCCCGCCGTCATGGTCGTGATTCGTCGGGAGCTGCCTCGGACTAGTATCGCGAGTCGAGCCACAGGGCCTGTCGCATAGCAATTAGCGAGGGTTCTCCTTTCCGTGTGCCGTCTCGACTGCCGTCTGTCCTGCTTCACCGTCATCATTGGTTTGAATCCAGGGGCTTATGCCGCCCGCTTGCTGGCAGTTGAGCCATATCCTTGTTCTACCGTAACCCCAATAGCCCAGATAAACCCAAGAAGCTCCCGGGCCACGGCAGTTACCACTTTTTGCTTTGTCTTGCCTTTGGCCGTAAGCCTCATGTAACGCCGATGCAATCGATTTTGGGCCTTCCAGGCAATTTCTTTCACCTCCGCGCTGGCCGTTTTCTGGCGCGTCTTAAGCGCGGTACCAATACTCGGACGATGGCGGTAGGACCAGGCGGCCTCAACAATGATGCGCCTCAGATGCGCATTGCCGGTTTTGGTGATTCCTCCCCGACGTGTGCGCTCTCCGCTGGAACATTCGCGGGAAACCACCCCGCTGTATCCCATAAGCTGCCTTGCCGTCTTGAATCGGGAAACCTCTCCCACTTCAGCCATGATCGTTACCGCGGATATCTTGGCGATGCCTCGAAGCGATTGAAGACTTTCCACCACCGCATTCATTCGTTCAGGCATTAAGGCTATGGCCTCATCAATCGCCTTTTCGAGCCGGTCAATTCTCTCCTGTGCATGTTCGACCTCATGAACGTAATCGGCCAATGTTGCTTCCTGTGCCGACTGATCGAAATGAACATCTCTTTTTATCCAGTTCAGATATGCCCCTGTCCATGCGCCGATATTGTTTTTGGGCCTGCGGCCATGCCGCAACAAGAACTTTGAAAGCCGGTGTCGTGCACGCGTTTGATCCCTTTTAGCCGCCAGCCGGGCACGCACCAGATCCCTGAGGGCTTCATGCGCCGCATCCGGAACCCATACCGCAGTTAGATCTCCCGCACGATAGCTGCGCGCAAGCCTCTCAGCGTCTTTACGATCCGTTTTTACCCGATCACCCGATTTCATGGGTACCAGCGTCGGAGCGATGACTTCACACTTCACCCCAAGCTCGGCAAGCTGCCAGTACAGTGCATATCCTGTTGGGCCTGCCTCGTAGCAGGCTCGAAGCTGATCACTTGTCCCCAATTTCTTTACAAGTTTTCGAACAGATTCCGCTCGGTTTGGAATTATGCCCAGTGATCTTATTTCTCCTCCCCGCCCGGATTCGGCGACGGCCACGGCGATAGTTTCTGCGTGGACATCCAAGCCAATAAATCGTATCTTTTTCATGACCGGCTCCTTTCGTATGTGGCTCTGCACCACGTTCGTTTATCCGATCCGTAGTGTAACCCACGGCCTACGAATTCGGAGTCGGTCGTTCCATTTTGACTAGTGCGGTCAGGAGCCTCGTTGAGTGTTAATAATTCCAACGCAAGTGTTAGGTGCAACATATTTCTCATCCGTTACCACCCCGATTTCCTTGCTTAAGAGTTCCATGAAGATGCTCAAGGAGTCAGGATTGTCAATCTTGTTTACCCCCATGAAACCAAGAGATATCCCCCGCAGTTGGGCTAATTTGGGGTGGGATTAAATGCCATATCGACTCTCTGCTTTCAATAAATTCCCAACCCAGCTTCGCAAGCTTTCTTGAATAACAAATTTGCCGAAGATCTCAATTCCTCATTATCGGCGAAAAACATCGAGACATTTTTGCCTCTGGTTCCTTTGATAGCATTCTCAAACCATAACAATACGTTCACAATAACTATAACGCTCTATGACAATGAAAGTTGCGTTGCTATACAATAAGTTCCTTGATCATAATGGGGATCGCCTGATCTTGGGCGGCGTTGAAACATATTTGTATAATCTCGCCCTCTTGTGCCAGGAACTTGGTCATGAACCCACCATCTATCAGTGCGCCAATGTCTCGTTCCAGAAACGCGTTGCTTCAATTCCGGTAATTGGAATACCATTAACAGCTCTTGCCCTCAAAAAACGCAATCTTGCCCTATTTAAGCATTCTTACTCACAAATCGACGGCACTCGCGATCTTCTCATTTTTGGCGCCGATCATGCTAGCGTACCTACCCATAATGCAAGAACCATTTCCATACAGCATGGCATCAGTTGGGATTTACCCACTAAGTTCCTTTCTGCCCGACCATTAGCCAAGTATGCTCCCTTTGCTCAAATACTGAAGCGGCGGGTAATAGCTCATTACAAACAATGCTTCGAAAATTGTCCAAATACGGTTTGCGTCGATTACAATTTTTTGAACTGGTATCGCACCACAATAAGCGAAACGCCTTCATCGCACCGTATCTGGGTGATCCCGAACTTTTCGCCGATTGCTCAATCTACAGCAATCGTCTCCCGCGAATACTCTGACACCAATATCCGGATATTGTTTGCGCGTCGATTTGTCGCAATGCGAGGTACGAGAATTTTTGCTGATGCATTAGAACCACTTTTAAAAATGCACCCGAACATTTACTGTACCTTCGCAGGGGAGGGACCGGATGAATCCTGGCTTCGATCCCGCTTTTGTAACAATAGCCGCGTTTCCTTCATGAAATACCTTCCTGATCAGACTTTGGATGTGCATCTAAAGCATGATATCGCCGTTATTCCCTCGATAGCATCCGAAGGGACATCCCTATCGGTGGCAGAGGCTATGGCTTGCGGGTGTACGGTATTGGCTACAGCGGTGGGCGGCATAACCAATATGATAATTAGCAATTATAACGGCATCCTCTCGATGCCCGATCACAAATCACTGCAAGTAAATCTAGACTTGCTAATTCGCAATCAAGATCTTCGCAAAAGACTATCCATTAATGCGTATAAAACCGCCGAACAAGCCTTTTCGCTTGAACATTGGAAATCTTCATGGAAGAAAGTCATTCATGAGATCGCAGAATAGTTCTACCCATATCCCTAGCGTTATATATCCTTTTACAGAATCACATTTTAAGGATTCCTTACCGTCACATTCATTTTTATCATTTATTGAATTCCTTTGCATATCTCTGGTATTTGTATATTTAATCGTTATTCCTTCTGGCCTTGCTGGCTTTTCACTTTTGCTTGTATGTCTATTGTTAAAGCTGGCAATGACAAAAAGTCTTCTATCTCTTGGGCTCTATGTTTTTCTTTTTGGGATCAAGTGTGCTGGATTGATTTCTATAGCGTTTGGATATCCCGGGGCAGGTGGGAAGATTGCCATAATCATTGCGCTGCTTCTGATTATTTCAAGCATAGATGCGATATCCTTAGCCCGAGTACTGCAGAAGCCTTTTGCTTATATCTTATGGGTCGGAATAGTCCTGCTTTTTTTCTATTTATATGGTCCCCAAAGCGAATACTGCAGCCAGAAACTGACAGATATCTTATTAACGGGTACTACCGGCATTGTGCTATTTTACCTTTTGCTGCACTCCACAAGAATCGATTGGTTACATTTGGGACAGCTTGGTGTCATAACAGCACTTCTTTGCTATGCCGTCGCTATCATGCTGGAGCCTTCCCTTAAGCCGAGCGGTATCCTTGATTTTGGTTCTATGCGGATGGCTTCATTTTACAAGGATGATATATTTGAGATAAGAAATCTTATCGGCGGGTTATCGATACTATCCTTTGCATTTATGATCTCTTCAAACCCAGACCGACATATCAACCGGATGAGGCTTTCTCGCATCTACCTATATTTGATAGCATCCTTGATAATACTACTATGGGCCGGATCCAGGTTGCCTATTATGACTGCTTTTATAATCATTTTATCAACCTACTTTATTCAAGCTCGCGCTCGATCCCGATATAAGCATATCTTGCTCATCTTTTCCGCCATTATTGCCTTAAGCCTCGCATTTATGATTTCGCAAAATATGCCCTTTATTGCCTCCTTATCCGATGATACATCTTCCCTTTCATCACGCCTCAATCGTGATACAAACTGGGATGCTGCTATTCGTAGATTTTGCGAAAAACCTCTCCTGGGCCATGGACTTGGAGGTTATTATATCGAAGGCTACTCTTATCCCGGCTCAGGAACTTATGCACATAACGTAATACTGGAGCTTCTCAGTGAAACTGGAATACTCGGAATCATCCTTTTGACAATTCCTTTGATCAAGTCCGGTCGTAACTATTCGTTTCGTAAATTAGTAGCGCAGCGTACCCGGAATGGCGCAGCTCTTCTGCCTGTGATGCTCACCTTATTCCTGCAGGCACTTGTTAGCTTTGAATTATCGACAAATATTTGGCTCTTTTCCTTTTTCGCCGTTTTATTCATGATTGGCTCCACCAATCGCAATTATGAATACAGGGCCCAGACCTCCTATGGAAAATAGCATTAAAATCTCAATCTGCCTGTGTACCTATCATCGACCCCATTTATTGAAAAAATGCCTCACCGCGATTTATCAAAATGATTTTACGGATGAGCTGGAAGTAATTGTCATTGATAATGATGCAAACGCTTCTGCAAAGGATATTGTGGAGGCCCTACAGGGTCATTATAATGCGAAAAATATCGCTCTCATTTACGCTATTGAAAAGATTCAGGGCATTGCAAGCGCTCGCAATCTTGCTGTTTCGCTAGCACGGGGCAAATACCTAGCATTTATCGACGATGATGAAGTACCCGACCGATCATGGCTATCAAATCTTTACAAGGCCCTTGTAACATTCCGCGCAGACGCGGTTTGGGGGCCTGTAATACCCATTTTCCCTTCGAATTTTCCAAAATGGCAAAAAAAGCTCTTCACAAGAGCGCGTGTTGCCAGCGGAACTTCTATGAAAGCCATTAGCAAAGGGACCGGCAATCTCTTAATAAGTTCTCAATGCCTACAAATGCGCGATGGTCCCTTTGATACATCACTCAATCAAATTGGTGGATCAGATACAGATTTGTTCAACTGGTTATCCCTTAAGGGGTATAAGTTCGTCTGGTGCGATGAAGCGGTCGTATATGAACTCCAACATATCTCACGCAGCAAAATACGTTGGCACCTAAAAAGAGCCTATCGCGGAGGTTGGGTATTTTCACTTCAGAAATCAAAGATGTTCGGGCACATAAAAGCCCTTTTGCTAATTTTGTTTTGGGTGTGTCCTGCCGCACTTCTTAACATGATCAAAGCCATAAGAAATGCCTGCATAAAAACCATTTTGCTGGAATGGATTCGCATTATCTCCACCCAATCCGGCAAAATTGGCTTCTTCTTGGGCTTGGCCTCCAAAGAATACAAAACTATAAACAATCGCTGAGCGGCGCACCCTATGAAATCTGACAGACAAATAGCAATTATCCAACCATTGATACCATCATACAGAGAAGAGTTCTTTGTAATGTTGCGTCAGCACGTCAACTTTGATCTCTATGTGTATCACCCAAAGGAGTTTTTGCTTGCAAATGGATTTTCTGCTTCCAGCATTCCAATCAAACGCCTCAATTCGATTTCTATTGGCAAATTGATGCTATTTGGCATTACCCCTCTATTTAAAAAGGAGTATTCCGTTTACGTGCTCTGTGCCGAACGAAAGCTCGCGTGCAACTGGATCTATCTTTTGATGGCAAAGCTATTGAACAAAAAAACCATCCTCTGGGGACATGGGCTTAATGCCAACTTTTATGATACCTACATGCATAAGATGCCAATCATATATAAAGTTATGTACCGGCTGGCTGATGCAGCATGGTTTTACACAGAGAATGAGAGAAGATTATGGTCTACGCTTTTACCGAGCCTCAAATCAGTGGCCTTAGGAAACACCGTCAGTATCCCCACCACAAACAAGATATACACAGACGAAGAAAAAGCTAGCCTCAGAACAAGATACGGAATAAAAACGGCTGTGAATTTTATCTTCTGTGCTCGATTTAGTAATGCCAACCGTAGAGTTGATTTACTTGTTGAAATCATAAATCGTCTCAATCCAGATATTTTTGGCTTTATAATAATTGGCGGCGGCCCTCTCAAACCGGATTTCAGTCACTACTCCAATGTATACGATCACGGACCTGTTTATGACGACGAAATGAAAAGCGATCTGTTCGCCATTGCCGACGCATACCTTCAGCCTGGTTGGACGGGACTGTCGATTGTCGAAGCCATGGCCTATGGGAAATCCATTCTCACCTTCGAGAGATCGGCTGATATATCGCAATGTGTCGAATACGGATACATCGAGCATACAAGGAATGGAATGGTTTTCCAGAATATTAACCAACTAATTAGCTTTATAACGGAAGCCACGAGGCAGGATTATCGCCAGATGGGAGAGAATGCCCGCTTGTACTATCAAGCAAATCTATCAATGTCCAATATGGTAGGCAATGCATTAAAGAGCTTAGTTATGCTGCATGATGAAATAAAGATACGCGTCTGACCCGCCATGCGATCTTTTTCCAGCCACTTGTTTTCTACCGCAACCAACGGAATTCTCTAATTGAAAATTATCCTTGCTCACAATTATCCCATTGGTTTTGCCACGGGGGGAGAAGGCCATGTCTTCGAAGATGAAGCAGAGATCCTCAAAGCCCATGGACATGAGGTATTTAAGCTTTACTGTTCCAATTCGGAGGCAACCAATTCCTCGTTGATAGGGAAGGCAAAAGCCTTTTTAGATGCGCCTTGGTCAAAAAAGGGCTACGGCCGGATGGCCCAAGCCATTGAGCAGTTCAGACCCGATATCGTTCATGTTCACAACTTTTTTCTGATATATTCCCCATCAATTTTTAAGGCGGCTTGCGATTACAAAGTACCCTCTGTTGTGACGCTTCACAACTACAGGATGGTTTCGCCCTGCTCCCAATTGCTGCGAAATGGAAAAATATGTGAGCTTTGTGTGGGACGCAATCCATGGCGCATACTTCTCTTTAGGTGCTATAAGAACAGCTTTTGGGCTTCTCTTCTCCGCTATCGCATTTATTATCTATCTCGAAAATTCCATAACTGGGAAAGATACATTGATGCATTTATCGCATTAACGGATTTCGGGAAAAGCAAGCTTGTCCAATCAGGGATGGAAGCGAGAAAGATATCTATTGTCCCTAATTGCGCAATAGATGCACTAAAAGAAGCCCCGTTATCCCCTCCTGGAAAGTATGCATTGTTTATTGGAAGGCTCTCACAAGAGAAGGGGTTGGAGGGGCTGCTTGAAGCATGGCAAGAAATCGACTATCCGCTGATCGTCATTGGAGAGGGTGAGCTACGGACAAGAATGGAATCCATTGCGCCCGATAATGTTAAATTTGCTGGGCCCCAAAATGGTGAGGCGATCGTCGAATTCTTAAAGGGTTCTTCTTTTGTTGTCATGCCTTCGATATGCTATGAGGGATTGCCCCTCGTCGCCGTCGAAGCCATGGCCATAGGCCGTGCCATTGCAGCGTCTGGTCACGGCGCACTGGCTTCGGTAATAGAAGATAATGTGACTGGCCTTCATTTTAAACCCGGTGATATTAAGGATATGCGCAAAATAATAGGGCGATTGATTTCGGAAAAGCAATCGACCCAAAAAATGGGCGAAAATGCCAGAAAGCGCTATCTATCGCTTTACACTCCTGAAAAACATTATGAGGCTTTAATGAAAACCTACAAAAAGGCTATTTGCGGAAAAGCAACGCAATCATAATATGCAACATTCTTTTATGGATGAACAACACAGGCGATCCGAAGAGTATCTTTTCCGTTTATAGGATTATTGACTCTAGCGCCTTAGCCAGCATGGACGCACGTCAGATGACAAGCATTAGCCTGGGAAATCAGCCAAGACTATGAGCTCTTTACTGAGCCCTTTTCACTGTTTTAGTGAATCCAGAAATGCGATTAGAAGGAATCATTCCATTCATGAACCAACTCACACAAAAACTCAAATCTGGTGAAATGACGATTCAGGAGCTGCCCTGGCCCCAAGCTGCGACTGGAATGGTGGTAGTTAGGAATCATTATTCTTTAATCAGCGCGGGGACCGAAGGGTCCACGGTAAAAACAGCTCGGGCCAGTCTGATCGGGAAGGCGAGGGAACGACCGCAGCAGGTAGCACAGGTACTGGATGTGTTAATCAAACAGGGGCCGGTGCAGACCTACCGAGCGGTTATGAAGAAGTTGGATGCTTATTCGCCCCTGGGGTACAGCTCCGCGGGCGAGGTGATTGAGGTGGGGCCGGGGGTTACCAGCTTTGCTGTTGGGGATAGGGTTGCCTGCGCTGGAGTCGGATACGCAAACCACGCTGAGATCATCTCGGTGCCCGTAAACCTTTGCGTGAAACTGCCGGAAGGGGCCGATCTCAAGCGGGCGGCCTACAACACCCTCGGGGCCATAGCCCTGCAGGGGGTAAGGCAGGCGGACCTGCGCCTGGGGGAAAGCTGCGGGGTAATCGGGCTCGGGCTGTTGGGACAATTGACCTGCCTGATGCTGCGGGCCTCGGGTGTCAGGGTCTTTGGGATCGACGTCGATGAGTGGGCGGTCAAAACTGCAGCGGAGCATTGCACCGAAGCGGCCTGGGTCCGATCAAACCCGGCCATTGAGACGATGATCGAAAATGCCACGGGCGGCCTTGGGGTCGATGGCGTGATCATCACCGCGGGGACCTCCAGCCCCGACCCGATCAACTTCGCCGGCGCCATTGCGCGAAAAAAAGGCACAGTGGTCATGGTGGGGAACGCCCCCACCGGTTTCGACCGTGATCCTCACTGGTACAGGAAGGAGCTGCAACTGCGGATGTCCTGCTCCTACGGCCCGGGCCGTTACGACCCGGCATACGAGGAAAAGGGGCTCGATTACCCCGCCGCCTATGTCCGCTGGACCGAAAAACGCAACATGGAGGCCTTCCAGGATCTCCTTCACTCGGGCCGGATGGACATCGATTACCTCACCACTCACCAGGTCCCGCTCGAGGAAGCACCCAAAGCCTACGACATGATCCTGAACCGGACAGAACCATTCCTTGGGATCGTGATCCGGTACGACGTCTCCAAGCCCATTGAACGCAAAGCCATACGGATAAATGATGGCCTGGCGGCCGGAAAAGTCGGGCTGGCGTTTATCGGAGCGGGGAGCTACGCCCAGGGGAATCTCCTGCCCAACATCAGCGATGACCCGGCCATATCGCGCATCGGGGTACTTTGCCAGTCGGGGACCAGTTCCCGAAGGGTGGCGGAACGGTTCGGATTTGAAATCTGTACCGACCGGGAGGAGGATATCCTTGATAATGCAAAGGTTAACACCGTTTTCATCGCCACCCGGCACGACACCCACGCCCGGTATGTCCTTTCCTCCATACAAAAGGGGAAAAATGTCTTCGTTGAGAAGCCCCTCTGCCTGACCCCGGCCGAACTTGATGAAATAGAGGGGGCTTTTGACAAAAAACACCTGGAGGGAAAGGCTACGGCCTTGGCCGTGGGCTTCAACCGGAGGTTTTCGCCCCTTTCTATCGCCCTTAAGAAACGCCTGGGAGAAGCACCGGTATCGATGCTCTACCGGGTCAATGCCGGATCGATTCCGGCCGACCACTGGATCCAGGACCCCGAAATCGGCGGGGGCCGGATCGTGGGGGAGGCATGCCACTTCATCGACCTGCTGACCTTCTTTGCCGGCAGCCTGCCGAAACGGGTTTATGCCTCTTCCCTGCCCGACGCCAGGGGGCTGAACGACATTGCGGCCATAAACCTGGAGTTTACCAACGGTTCGGTGGGCACGGTCATGTACTACTCGAACGGGCCCAAGTCGATGCCCAAGGAGTATTTGGAGGTATACCAGGCCGGACAAGCGGGCATCATCGAGGACTTCAAAAAGCTCACCATCCAGGGGGAAAAAAAGCCCCTTACAAAGCGCCTGGTTACCCAGGACAAGGGGCAGAAGGAGATGGTCCGGAAGTTCCTGGAAAGCATAAAATCCGGCGGCGCCCCCCTGATTCCGCCGGACGAGGTCTTCGCCGTCACCCGGACCACCTTTTCGGTCCTGGAATCGATGAAATCACGCCATGCCGTAACCCTTTCTTAACAGGGATTCGCCAGGACCAATAAATGGATCCCTCGAGTCCTGTGCCGTTAGGATTTATCCGGCACTATTTTTCATAAGTAGACAAATTATTCTTATCTTGTTTGCTTATGGCTTCAGCGCTATGCTCGGATTCGACATCTCAAATCAATTAGCATTTTGCAGTTTTGTTAGCAGGCTTTTGAAAGGGAGCCATTTTCAGGAGGTTAATCGGGAGCCATTTTCACGGCAGACAGACTGATCCCATACTCTCTGCTTTATTTCATCGCAAGATTTTCCTTCCGCAATCAACGACTACTTTCGAAGCATTATTTTACCTGCCTGCGCCGTCAGGGGTGTTTGTATGCTGGACGTGGTTCCCGTTCTTTGTGTCCATCTTGACAGACTCAATCACCAGATACAGTTTGTCGGCGCTGTTGACCTTTCCAGCGATGCAATAGACCTGGTCTGAGGCGATCGGCTGGGATTTTGTAAAGTCGTACAGGCGGTAGACTCGTTTCGTGTGGTGGTCTTTCATGACGAAGACGAAACAGGAAGCGCACTCCGTCCGTGAGAGCAAGGTGAGGTTATTGGCGCTGAAGTTGAACATGATCGTTGGTCCATAAACGATGGGGGCGGAACCCGTAAGGATTCCGCCCCATCTGCAGCGCCGTTGTGGGGTTAGCCCGCCGGACTCCTCCGGTTCTCGGGGTTATCATCACAGCGCGGCGCGTGATCGTGGACCCCAGTTAATCCTCCGCCGGTTCTTTCTTCGGCCTGCGGATACTGGGGCCGCCAAGCAAAAAGATCTGGGAGTTCTCGACTAGACGATCGGCGATGGCCGTGGCGATCGTTGTGTTGAACAGGATGTTGCCCCAGTCCGAGAACGGCGAGTTGGTTGTAATCACCGTGCTGCGCCGTTCGGCATAGCGTGTCGAGATGACCTGATAAAACAGGTTGGAAGTCTGCTGATCGAGGGAAAGATATCCCAGTTCATCACAGATCAAGACCGCGGGATCTGTATAGGTCTTCAGTTTACGCACCAGCGAGTGATCCACCTGCGAAGCCACCAGCTGATTGACCATATTCATGGCGGTGGTGAACAGAATCCGGCGGTTTGCCTGGCAGACTTTCCATCCTATGATTTTTGCCAGGTAGGTTTTACCGGTACCGGGATTGCCGATGATGACGACGTTGGTTCCCTGCGTGAGAAAGTCCAGGTCCAGCAGGCGCAGAATCTTGTTTTTGTTCTGCGTGCGGGACTTGTGGTGATTGAAGTCGAAGGACTCAATCCCCAGTTTCACCTGGAGTTTCGACAGGCGGAAACGGCGCTCGATAGAGCGCTTATTCCTTCCCTCCAGTTCAATGTCTGCCAGCCATTCAATCGTTTCTGCGTGGCTGAGGTTTCTGGACGCAGCGTCGGCAAGGACATGATCCAGTTCCTGCCGGATGCTCATAAGCTGCAACTGTTCGAGTTTATGAGTAAGTTCGGTCACGGCTGGCTCCGTTTGGGAAGAATGAGCGTGTCGTATTCGAGCAGGGACAGCGGATCGGTGGCGAGTTCGCTCAGACTGGGATCCTTCAACAGCAGCGGGGGCTGCTGTTGCCGCGGGTTATGCGCCTGAAGAAGAATGTTGGCGACATAATCGGCACCGAAGGCGCCGGCGGCCTGAGCTTTCAGGAGCGCCGAACGGACCGCGTCCGGGTTGTATTCACGTACAAGCGCAAGCAATGCCCGGATCTGGTGCGTCATGGAACGATCCGTATTGGCCAGTTCCCTCAGGTAGGATTCGGCAATGGGACCCACCATGGCAATCAGGCGCTGCTGCCCGCGAGTTCGTTCTGCCCCAGGCCGCTCTGCAAGCAGCTCCTTCTCGAAGCGTTCTGCACCAA
>Ga0209510_1000690_pt1 | contig 43797 bp, 34 predicted proteins | sample BiotimSIPDNA_FD_185749 | JGI IMG/M metagenome (GOLD analysis project Ga0209510, IMG submission 185749) | Anaerobic biogas reactor microbial communites from Washington, USA - Biogas_R1 time_0 SIP DNA (SPAdes) (version 2) | ecosystem: Engineered > Bioreactor > Anaerobic > Unclassified | place...
CGCAACGTCCTTGAAATCGGAGATGCCCTTCGTGTTCCGCCCCTTGGGGACGATGAGGACCACCTTGTTGGACACGATGTTGAACCGCGTCCCCTGCTTTACGAAGTCCAGACCGGCCTTGTTGACCTTGGGGCCGGCCGAAATGTCCAGCTCGTTCATCTGCTTCTGGCCGGCGGAGATGAAGAGATCGCATTCGGCCCCCTGCTCGATCTGCGTCTTCAGCGTTCCGCTGGAGTCGAAATTGCAGACGATGGTCACGTCGGGGACGAGTTTCCCGTACTCTTCGGCGACCCTGGTCATGGATTCGGTCAGAGATGCCGCCGCAAAGACCGACAACTCCGTCGCCCCTTCCGAAACAGGACAGAAAACGAGGGAACCGAGGATAAAGAAGAGCGCAAGGGAACGAAGAACACCTGCAGAACGTTTCATGACCAATCCTCTCCTTCGGGAACAGAGTGCAGATGGCTGCATCCGGACAAGTACCGCCATGACGCAGCCTCATATACCGCCGATTATAGAGGGAGGGGGGTGATTTTGCAACTAAGTTGCATTTTTCTGACGGGGGTTGAGCAGTGGAACCAGGTCCCCGGGCAGAAAAAAACGGGACGCTCCGGAGGAGCGCCCCGTTCGGCCGTTGACCTGCGGAAAGGCTAAAAACCGTACACGGCCGCCATCTTCGGCTCGGGATTTCCCGGCTCGGTTACGTCGAGGATGGGCAGGACCGCAAGCAAAACAATGTAATTACGTAAGTTGCTCGCACAATGGAAGTATTTCTTCCAACTTGGCAACAATGCGCTTTTGCTCGGCAAGGGGTGGGAGGGGTATTGGCACCTTTACAATATTACTGACTGCCAGTCCGGGCTGCGCAGTGGCTGTTGCGTACTGGTTCAAGTTTAACGCTCGAAGAAAATAGCCGCACCATAAAACATCGCACATTTGGAAATGATCGACAACAACAGCGTGCTCTGTAGCATAAAAATCACCATTCGCTAAATTAATGTTGCCACAAAGCGCGCCTTGACGGCCAATTATTGGGAAATGCCCGCTTCTATTATTTGAACTCACATAGCCCCTAATGCCATTTCCTCCATAACATAAAAACGAGTGTTCATCCGATGTTTCCTTGTAGATGTCAGAAGCAGTAATGTTTTTTCCTGCTTGTAACGAGAAAATTGTTCCTATCCTGACCCACTTCCAACTCTCCGGAATATCAAACGGCTTTTCGTTCTCTGTAATCTCTGGAAGGGGTTTTTCTTTTTTTATCGATCCGGCTTTGAAAAGCCGCTGTTTTTCGGCTTGTATCTGTTGATAGAGTTCCTCGCCTGTGCCTTCTTCTGGGCGTTGCTCGACCAGCTTGCCTTGAACCGCTGTCTGCAGGATGGATTTCTGCATATCGCCGGGGAAGCGCTTGTTGAAGTCCTCCAGCTTGCTCCACGCCTGTTCATAGCGGTCAACATAAGGCAGTAGCTCTTCAATTTTGGCAACAATGCGCTTTTGCTCGGCAAGGGGCGGGAGGGGGAGCCACATATCGTTTAAAGCTGATTGAACCAAGTGCTTGATTGTCATCCCTTTGCTGTATGAATCAATAATCCCCATTCCTTTATAGCATTCGAGAAGGTATTTATAAAAATAGGCATCTATACCACCATGAAACCGTACTCTGTGAAGGGCATTCTGATAATACATGGTGTCATCTGAATTCCAAATAGCGGAGCGTCCAACGTCTCCACCCTCGCAAATCAGCAAATCGCCTTTTTCAAGTTTATACTTTGGGAGTTCTTCTTGCTCAAAGCGAGCCTCTTTTACCTTGCTTAAGTCAATACCCAACCAATAGACATTTATACTACATAGGTATGGTTTAAAATCCCCCGTGTTTCTAGCTTTATCAAGGGTCTTTCCCAACCCACTTACTGCAATATTATCAAGGTGTACCCACTTCCAACTCTCCGGGATATCAAATGGAATTTTGTCCTCCGTAATCTCTGGAAGGGCTTTTCCTTTTTTTATCAATCCGGCATTGATAAGCCGCTGTTTTTCGCCTTGGATTTCCTTATACAGTCCCTCCGCTGTTCCTTCTTCCGGTCGCTGATCCACGAGCTTGCCCTGGATGGCAAGCTGCAGGATACTGTTTTTTAGTTCCTGTGGAGTCATTGCTTTGCGCTCCCAAGAATTGCGGTGATTTCTTCAAGCACTCGGTCGATCTCAGCATTCAGTGATGCCCGCTCCTCTTCGTACCGGTGGATAAGGTCCAGTGGGTCAAGAATTATCTCTTCCTCATGGGGATAGCCGCACTGGTCGAGGTTGTAGCCAAAATCCCCGGAAAGCTGCTGAACGGTGTATTTCTTCGCCTTGTCAAAACCGTCGATGGTGATTTCCTGCCTGTTGTCCCACCATTCGAGGACCGGGGCAAAATGTTCCGGTTTCATCGGCTTCGTCTTGGAGAAGTGCTTGTAGCCCTCCGGCATATCAAGCCGGTAGAACCATGTTTCCGCAGTCGGCCTTGTACGATCGAAGAAGAGAATATTGGTGGTGATGGAGGTATAGGGCGAGAACACGCTGTTCGGCATGCGGATCACCGTGTGCAGATTGAACTCCGAGAGCAATTTCTTCTTGATGGAAACCTTGGCATTGTCCGTGCCGAACAGGAAACCGTCGGGCAGAATAACCGCCGCGCGGCCATTCTTTTTCAGGCGGTACATGATTACGGACATAAAGAGGTCTGCCGTCTCGCTGCTTGCAAGGTCGGACGGGAAATGGTTCTTGACGTCGGCTTTTTCGCTGCCGCCGTATGGGGGATTCATCAGGATGACATCAAACTGGTCGTCCTCCGTATAGTCCAGGACATCATGCAGCAAAGAGTTGCCGTGATAGATTCTCGGTGTATCCAGCCCGTGGAGCAGCATATTGGTAACACAGAGCATATAGGGGAACTGCTTTTTCTCCATACCGTAGATGGAATCATCATATTCAGTTTGGTCCTCCGTTGTTGTGATCAGAGGGGCAAGTTCATTCAGCCAACTGGTGATGAATCCGCCGGTGCCGCAGGCAAAGTCCGCCATCCGTTCACCGATTTTCGGTTGAATCATTTTCGCCATATATTCCGTAACGGCACGGGGTGTGTAGAACTCGCCGGCAGTGCCTGCACTCTGCAGTTCACGAAGGATGGATTCATAAATTTCTCCGAAAGCGTGTCGTTCGTCATAGTCGCTCAAATCCAGGTCATCAATGATGTTGATGACCTGGCGAAGCAAAACGCCGTCCTTCATATAGTTATTGGCATCCTCAAATGTGGTCCTGACGATGGATTTCTTAATCGGTGTATCCGGGGTAACATTCAGTTTCTTAAGCGTTGGAAAGAGGGTGTTATTGACAAAATTCATCAGAGTATCGCCGGTCATGGCATTTCCGCTCTTGTCATCCACCGCCCAGCCGCTCCAGCGGCACTGCTCCGGGATAATGGACTGATAGCCGTCTTCGTCTATCTCCCAGTCCCTTTCCTTCGTGTCATATACCTTCAAAAACAACATCCACGCGATTTGCTCGAGACGCTGGGCATCGCCATTGATACCGGCATCATTGCGCATGATGTCCCGGAGTCTTTTTACAAAATTAGACAGGCTGCTCACCTATTACCCCACCTTATACAGTTCTTCTTCCAATTCTTTGACTGCCCGCAGATATCCGGTTTTACCACCAAAGGACTGCACGATCTTTGAGGGGGTTCCGAATTTTATGAACGGGTCCAGCCTTAAAATCTCGGTCTTTTCAATCTCATAAATTCCGGTATTCATGTACTTGTCCAGCAGCGCTTCCAGAACTTCACGGGCAACACCGCTGTATTTGCTTAAGAAATCACGTTTCTTGACATTGTTTGCCCGTTCCCGGCGCGTCAAAGGCTTCCGGTCGAAGGCAACATGACAGATGAAATCAAAGTCGTCCACATTGGACAAATTCTGGTCTGCCTTCATACTCTCAAGGTCAATACCACGTTCCAGGAGCACATCCTTAATGCTTTCTTTTTTCTTTTCGGCAGACCACTGACGGATAAAATTATCCAGAGAAGCGTATGTGCCGAGTATATTGGACTTTGTATAATCCACAATGCTCTCCTGCCGCAACAATTTGCCGTTGGCATCATAAACAGAAACCGTCTTGCCAATGACCTGGACGGTGCATCCGTTTTCATCCACGATAGGCTTTTCTTTGGGATCGGATTCAATGCCATCAGGAATATCCGGGCGTTCAGCAACACGAAGGCCATTTTTTTCATACCCATCATCCTGCTCGATGGGGCCGTCCCAATCAGGGTCGGCAAACAAGCGCGTCACGTTGCGGAAGTCCATCACTGTGAAGTGCGTTTTTCCTTCTTTTTCGCGGAGCCGGGTGCCGCGACCGATAATCTGCTTGAATTCGGTCATGGAACCAATCATCTGATCAAGCACGATCAGCTTGGTCATCTTGCAGTCCACTCCGGTGGAGAGCAGCTTTGATGTAGCGGCAATCACGGGGTATGGAGAGGAAACAGAAATAAAATAATCCAGTTTACTCTTTCCGTAAACATCGCTGCCGGTGATGCGCACGACATAGTCGGGATGCTCTCTTGCCATATCGGTGTTGAGATTGGTCAGCGCAATCCTCATGCGCTCGGCATGATCCTCGTTAGCGCAGAAAACGATGGTTTTATCCATCCGGCCCACGCTTTTCAGATATTCTGTGATCTCTCGTGCCACCTCGTATGTGCGGTCTTCAAGTATGATGCTGTAGTCAAAATCGCTGTTGGTATAGATGCGGTCTTCGATTTCCTGACCGTTTTTGTCCAGCTGACCGTTATAAGGGCGCCAGCCTTCGCCTATGTTGGTGCGGATGTTGATTACCCTGAATGGAGCAAGAAAACCGTCCTCGATGCCTTCACGCAAACTGTAGGTATAAATCGGCTCTCCAAAATAATCGATGTTGGAAATGTATTTTGTTTCCTTCGGCGTAGCTGTCATGCCGATTTGCGTTGCAGAGGAAAAGTAGTCGAGTATTTTACGCCAGTTGCTGTCCTTTTTTGCAGAACCCCGATGACATTCGTCCACAATGATGAGGTCAAAGAAATCTTTCTGGAACAGCGTAGCAAGCCGGCTGACGGTTTCATCTTCTCCGATGCCGCCCTCATCTTCCTCATGGTCCGTCAGCTGCTGATACAGCGAGAAATAGACCTCATGAGAAGTAATGGTGATGGGATCATCCTTGGCAAAATTGATTTTATGGATCGTCTTTTCAAGCGGAGCGAAATCCTGCTGAATGGACTGATCAACGAGAATGTTGCGGTCAGCAAGGTACAGCACTTTTTTCTTCATACCGCTTTTCAGCAGACGATAGACGATCTGAAACGCCGTATAGGTTTTGCCGGTACCAGTAGCCATGACAAGAAGCAGCCGCTGCTGTCCTTTTGCAATGGCGTCCACAGTACGATTGACGGCATTGCGCTGATAATAGCGCGGTGGGTATGTGGTCTGGCTTGTATAATACGGTTGGGAGATAATCCGCTTTTCCTTGTCGCTTGGATTTTTTACGGCGTCGTATCGAGCCAGCAGCTCATCGTGAGAGGGAAACTCAGTCAAAGGAATCTCCCGTTCCTGTCCGCTCAGAAAGTCATGCTCATAGAAAGCATCACCGTTGGAACTGTACGCAAACGGTACATCAAGCATCTGTGCATAGGTCATCGCTTGCTGCAAGCCGGACGATACGGTGTGTTTGTTATCCTTGGCCTCAACTATGGCGATAGGATTGTCTGCATTCACATAGAGAACATAATCCACTCTTTTCGGCTTTTCACGAAATACAAGATTGCCTTTGAGGTTGATCTTGCCATCCGTAATTCTGGTTTCCATTGTAATATGGGTAACGTCCCATTTTGAGGTTATCGCCGGAGTGATATAGCGTAGCTTGATATCTTCTTCAGTCATCTGCTTTTTATCAATCACGATTTATCACTCCATTCCCCATCTGCCACATAATGAACAATGTTCCCGCAATTGACATAAACGATGTACATATCCTGTACATCACCGGCTTGTCACGGCGTCGTTTTGTCGTGGGGGCAGGGGACACGCCGGACGCTTTTCGCACGTCGGCTTCACTCATTTTTTTATGAGCAATTTCCAAAGTTTGTTGTTTGAGGTAGTCCTCCAGCCTTGTGAATACATTATTCTACCATAGAGAACAGCGCAACTTTCTAAAAAATACAATACATGTTGGTGTAGTATTAGAGGAATCCCACTACAAACTCTTAACTTTATTCTGTTTATTTCTAAAATGAGGTGCTATCCTATACCGGCAAAGTGAATATTTATCTACCAAAAACAATGATCGATAGAACATGAAAATGACACTACTCTTTTTTTTTTAGGATGCCGCGAGTGTCCGTCCGTGTTTTCCCGATATAGTACGCCTGCATGGACACCTCCATGCAGGATAAAAAAACCGGAGGGGCTTTCGCTCCCTCCGGTTCCGTTCCGGCGTAAATGGCTGCAGATCAGAAGACGGCGTAGTCGGCGTCCTTCGGATCTGCGATGAACATGTGCCCCGGTGCGTGGGTGATGCAGAAGGGGGGCTTCACCGCCATGATGGCGGCCTGGGGCGTGCAGCCGCAGGCCCAGAAGACGGGAACCTCTCCAGGGTTGATGTCCACCGGGTCGCCCATGTCGGGCTTGTTCACGTCTTTAATGCCGATGAGGGAGGGGTCGCCGATGTGGACGGGGGACCCGTGGACCGCCGGGAAGCGTCCCGTGCACAGGACCGCCTTGGGCACCTGGGCGGCCGGGATGGGACGCATGCTCACCACCATGGGGCCCTTCAGGGCTCCGGCGGGAGCGCACTGGATATTGGTGATGTACATGGGGACGTTCCGGTTCTGCTCGATGTGGCGCACCGGAATTCCGGCCTCGAGCAGGGCTCCCTCGAAGGAGAAGGAGCACCCCAGGAGGAAGCCCACCAGGTCGTCCCTCCAGAACTTTTTCACGTCAGTGGGTTCCTCGACGCATTCTCCGTTCACCCACACCCTGTACCGGGGCAGGTCCGTGGAGAGGTCGGCACCGGGGGCCACGATCTTCGGCTCCGGATTTCCCGGCTCGGTGACATCGAGGATGGGGCAGGGCTTCGGGTTCCTCTGGGCGAAGACGAGGAAATCGTAGGCCAGGTCCCTGGGCAGGATCACCAGGTTTCCCTGGACGTGCCCCTTGCACATGCCCGGGGTCGGAAGGGTCCATTTTCCCTCCCGGATCATCTGCCGGACTTCCCTGGGCGAAACGTCGGCGTAGTCGAAGGCCTTCATCCCTTCAGCACCTCCCGTATTTTTCTCACTTCCACCCCGTTCGCCTCGAGGGTTTTCCGGATATGGCGGGCCATCTCCACCGCAGCGGGATTGTCGCCGTGGAGACAGATGGAGTGGGCCGCGAGGTGGATGTCCTTTCCATCCGCCGAGCGGATGACCCCCTCCTTCACGAGGCGCACCATCCGCTCCCCCGCTTCCTTCAGGTCGTGTACGAAGGCGCCCGGCTTGCTTCTCGGGACGAGGGAGCCGTCGTCCATGTACCCCCGGTCCGCGAAGGCCTCGGCGGCATACAGGACGCCCACGTCGGCGGCGGCCTGCTCGAAGAGGGAATTCGCCAGGCCGAGGAGAATGAGGTCTCCCCCGGCGTCCTTCGTCGCCTGCGCTATGGCCTTCGCCAGGGCAAAGTCCTTGGCGGCCTGGTTGTACAGGGCCCCGTGGGCCTTCACGTGCTCGAGGGGCACGCCCTGGGCGGCGCAGACCGCCTTGAGGGCCCCTATCTGGTAGAGGGTGTAGGCATAGGCTTCGTCAGGGGTGACGGCCATGGTCCGGCGCCCGAACCCCTGGAGGTCGGGGTGTCCGGGGTGGGCTCCCACGGCCACGCCGGCGGCCTTGGCCGCCTTCACCGTTTTGATCATCACTTCCGCGTCGCCCGCGTGGAAACCGCAGGCCACGTTTGCGGAACAGACGCTTTCCATGACCTCGGCGTCCATGCCCATCTTCCACGGGCCGAAACTCTCGCCGAGGTCGCTGTTCAGGTCAATTCTTGACATCATTCCACCTCCCGGATCTCTTCCCACGAAATTCTGTGCTCTTCGCCGTCCACCCGGATCAGCGCCTCACCCCGGGAGGGAAGGTCCGGCCCGGCCGCCGGCAGCGGAACGGGCTCCTTTGGAGCGGACCGCCACTCAGCCCTCAGGCGGCGCAGTTCCTCCCTTTTCCCCGCCTCTTCGCGGGCGATGGCCAGGGCATCGTCGAGGGCTATTTTCTGAAAGCGGACCTTCTGCCCCGGAAGCCGCTGGGACAGGGCGGCGATGTCCACCGAGCAGACTACGCCGATCTTGGTGTACCCTCCCGTGGTCTGCCTGTCCGCCAGCATGACGATGGGCTGGCCGTGGCCCGGCACCTGCACCGCCCCGAGGGGGATGGCGTCCGAGATGATGTCCGCCGCACCGGTATGCTCGATTTCAGGCCCGTCCATGCGGTATCCCATTCTGTCGGCGCTGTTGGAGACCGCGTAATCCGATCCGTAAAAGGTCTCTTTTCCTTTTTCGGTGAAGAGGTCGTCCTGGGGTCCGGGAACGACCCGGAGAGGAACGTCAGGCGAATAGGCGGGCCGAAGTGCCTCCGGGCACACGAGCCCTTCGCACTTTCTCCACAGGGGCAGGGGCTCGCCGCAGCGGAGAAGGTCTCCTTTTTTCAGGGCACGGCCCTGGAACCCCCCGACCCTGGCCCTGGTGTAGGTGGACCTGCTCTCCATGACGGGAGGCACGTCCACACCTCCTGAAAAGCAAAGATAGGCGCGGCATCCTGACAGGGGGCCGGAGAAGGACAGGACGTCCCCCGCGCCGACGGCGACGGCAGTCCACATGGGGGCCGGCCGGCCGTTGAGCTGGAAGCCGAGGTCCGCTCCCGTCACCGCGACCATCCCCTCGCCTTCAGCCACGAAGAGTGTCGGCCCGAGAAGGGTCACCTCGAGGGCACCGTCGTTCTCGTCATTGCCGACAAGGACGTTTCCTCTCCTGAAGGACGGAAGGTCCATAGCTCCCGCCACGGGCATCCCCTTTCCCTGGTATCCCCACCTGCCGCCGTCCTGGACGGTGGTGAGCATGCCGGGAAGCCTGCATTCCAGCACAAGGGCGCTCATGACGACGCCTCCTCTTCCTCGAGGATGACGGGACGGTAGCTTCCCTTGTGCGACGCCGCCTCGATTTCGTCGAATTCCGCCTTTTCGATGGGACGGAACCGGATCCACATACCCGCCTCGAGGAAAATGGGCGGATCCCTGTCGGGGTCGAAGAGGCGCATGGGCGTCCTGCCGATGAGCCTCCACCCTCCGGGGCTCGCAATGGAATAGATGCCGGTCTGCTTTCCGCCGATGGCCACCGCTCCGGCGGGGATGACCTCCCGGGGGTTCTTCAGCCGGGGCGTTTCAAGAGCCGGGTCCATGCCGCCGAGGTAGGGAAAACCGGGGGTAAAACCCAGCATGAAGCAGTAACAGTCAAGGCCCGAATGACGGCGAACGACCTCTTCCGGAGAAAAGCCGGTGTGTTTGGCCACCTCGTCGAGGTCGGGGCCCCATTCTCCCCCGTAGAGGGTGGGAACCACTATGGTCCGCCGCTTTTCATGGACCGCGGCCGACTCTTCTTTCCCGCACAGCTCCTCCAGCCTTGAGTAGAGCCGCTTCACATCCGTCGCCACCGGGTCGAAGTACACCGCCAGGGAGCGGTAGGTGGGAACGGCGTCAAGCACTCCGGGAAGACCGAGCCTCATCACCTCGTTCCCGAGGGCGGCTGCCCGGGAATTGATCTCCATATCGATGGAGTCGCCGAATTCCGCCACCACGCATCCGTCGCCCGCGGTCAGAATCCGGGGATACTTTTTGTCATCCAACCTTCAATCACCTCCATGTCCGGCTGGAATCGCCCACCTCCTACTGGAACAGCTTCAGTATGCCGGCAAAGGAATTGAAGCCCATCCAGGCGGTGAAGACCACGATGACCCAGCCGAGCAGCGTCATCCACATGGGATGGACGTAATCCTTCACGACTTCCTTTTTGTAGGCGGCAAGGAGGACGCAGCCCAGGGACAGGGGAAGGATGAGGCCGTTGAGGGACCCGGCGACGATGAGGAGCTTCACGGGGCGGCCGACGAGGGTGAGGATGGACGTTGACGCAATGATGAAACCGATGATCCAGAACCGGTAGTACTTGTCTATGACACCGAAGAGTGTCCGGAGGAAGGAGACGGAGGTATAGGAGGCCCCGACCACGGACGTGATGGCCGCCGCCCAGAGGACCACTCCGGCGATCCTGTATCCGAGAGGGCCGGCACCGATCTGGAAGGCCGATGCCACGGGGTTTTTCATGTCGATCTCGGTACCGAGAAGGACCACCCCGAGGAAGGCGAGGAACAGAAGGTAGCGCATGACGCCGGTGATGGCGATGCCGTTGATGGATCCTCTGCTGATCTCGCCAAGGTGTTCCTTGCCGGTGATACCCGCGTCAATGATCCTGTGGGCGCCGGAAAAGGTGATGTAGCCGCCCACGGTTCCGCCCACGAGGGTGAGCACCACGAGCCACTTGTACTCCTTCAGGAGGTTCATATCGGTGAAGGGCTTCACCATTTCATTCACCGTCTCCATGACGGGAGGTTTCGTTACGAACACAACGTAGAACACCAGGGCGAGCATCAGGAAGCCGAGGATCTGGGTAAACTTGTCCATGGCCTTGCCGAGGTCCTTCCAGAGGAAGATGGTGATGGCAATGGCCGCGCTGATGACGGCGCCCATCATCTGGTCGGTCCCGAAGAGCACCTCGAAGCCGAGGGCCGCTCCGCCCACGTTGCCGACGTTGAACGCCAGGCCGCCCAGTGCCACGGCAAAGGCGAGGAAGTACCCAAGCCCCGGAAGGACCTTGTTGGCCACGTCCTGGGCCCTCATGCCGGAGACGGCGAGGATCCGCCAGATGTTCAGCTGCACCACGATGTCGATGAGGATGGAGAGGAGGATCGCGAAGGCAAAGGTCGCTTTCAGTTCATTGGTGAAGGAAATCGTCTGGGTGAGGAAACCCGGCCCGATGGCCGACGTGGCCATGAGGAACGCCGCTCCCAGAAGCACGCTGAGAGTCTCGCTTCTGCTTCTTTCCTGCGTCTTTTGCAGTTCTGACATGGTGACACCTCCGAAAAATATGATGGATGCATCTATGCATCAGATTTATTATACGTGATTTTCAGCATAGGGAAAGAAGAATATTTTTTCACGATCCAGACTGACCAAAAGATCACTTTTCCGAAAGAAAGGGTCCGGTTGAATGAAACCGTTACACCGCCGTTGCGTTTCTTTGCTACAATAACCGTAAAACAACCGTAAAACAGTTTTTTGGGAAAGGAGTTCCGGTCATGCTGCGTCGAGCCCTGTGGCTTTCGGGAGGCATCTGCTGGTTCGCCTACGTGCTTGCGCCCCTTGCCCTCATTCTTGCCGGGTCCTTCGGCGAGAAGTGGTTCGGCACGCTGCTGCCCACCGGCTTCACCTTCAGGTGGTATGCCGACCTGTTCTCCAAGACCATGTACGTCCGGGCCATGGGGATGAGCCTCCTTGTGGCATGTCTCACGGTCTTCACCAACGCGGTCGTGGGGATATGCTCCGTCTACGCCGTGTCCGTCCTCGGGAAAAAATGGCTCCGGCGGGCCTTCGAGTTCGTCATCCTGCTTCCCATCGCCATTCCCCCGGTGGTCATGGGCCTCGGTCTCGTCCAGGGCTTCAACTGGCCCTCCTTTTCCCTGGTAGGGACGTGGCAGCTCCTTCTGGGGGCCCACCTGGTGTACACCCTCCCCTTCATGCTCCGCCCCCTCATGGCCAACATGGACATGCTGAACTGGACCGTGCTTGAAGAAGCGGGCACGTCCCTCGGGGCGTCACCTTTCTTCCTCGCCACCCGCGTCCTCGTGCCGAACCTCGTCCCCGGGCTTCTCTCGGGGGCCATCATGACCTTCGCCATGTCCCTCGGGGAATTCCAGCTCGCGGTCATGGTCACCGGATCGGCAAGCCAGACCTACCCCGTCGTCCTCTACCAGGCGTTCTACGTGAGCACGGGTTTCGCCTGCGCGGCCACCACCCTGTTGGTCCTCTTCAGCATCCTGAGCCTCGGCGCCGTTATTTTCCTCGGGAGGCTGTTCGGCACCCGGAGCGCCGGAATGGCGGTTTAAAAAAGAACTCTCGGAAAGGAGCGAATCCGGAATGGAAAGAGCCCCCGTCATTTCAGTCATCGGAACGTCCACTGCGTCTCCCGAAACGTACGAACTGGCCCGGGAGGTGGGACGCCTCCTCGCCCGGGCCGGATGCACCGTGGTCTGCGGCGGAAGGGGCGGCGTCATGGAAGCCGTCTGCCGTGGCGTCTCCGAAGAGGGGGGAACATCCGTCGGCCTTCTTCCGGGGGATCTCCGGGAGGCGAACCCCTATGTCACGATCCCCCTCTCCACCGGTCTCGGGGAGGTGCGGAATTTCGCGGTGGCCTCCGCGGGAGAGGCTGTGATTTCCATCGGAGGCGCCTTCGGCACCCTGTCGGAGATAGGGTTCGCCCTGAGGTCGGGGAAACCGGTCATCGCCTTGAAGTCATGGCATATCTCCGAAGACGGGGAATCGCCGTCGCCGATGATCGAAGCGTCGACTGCCGAAGAGGCCGTCCGCGCCGCCCTCGGAAAGACAGGGAGGGACTTCCATGGCAGGGGTTGAACTGCGGTCGGTCAGCAAGCGCTTCGGAAAGAACTACGCCGTACGGGACGTCTCCCTCTCGGTGGGGAAGGGGGAGTTTCTCTCCCTGGTGGGACCCTCAGGCTGCGGAAAAACAACGACGCTTCGGCTGGTGGCTGGTTTTCTCTCCCCGGACGAGGGCGAAGTGCTCCTGGACGGAGAATCCATGGGCGGTGTGGGAGTCCGGCAGCGGCAGGTGGGCATCGTCTTCCAGAACTACGCCCTTTTCCCCAACCTGACCGTTTTCGAAAACGTGGCCTTCGGGCTCCGGACCAGGAAAACTCCGGAAGACGTGCTGCGGCCCACGGTGGAACAGCTTCTTTCCATGGTGGGGCTTGACCGGAGGGCCTCCGCCTGGCCCCGGGAACTTTCTGGCGGCCAGCAGCAGCGGGTGGCCCTTGCACGGGCCCTCGCCATCACGCCGAAGGTCCTGCTCCTGGACGAACCCCTCTCGGCCCTCGACGCCAAGGTTCGGAACTCCCTGCGGTTCGAGATAAAGAGAATCCAGAGGGAAAGCGGCATCACCACGATCTACGTGACCCACGACCAGGAAGAGGCCCTGTCCATCTCGGACCGGGTGGCCCTGATGAACGACGGGCGCATCGAGCAGACCGGCTCGCCCCGGGACATCTACCTTCGCCCGGCAAACTCCTTCGTCGCCGATTTCGTCGGGGTGAACAACCTGCTGGAGGGAGAGTATCTCGGAGACGGGGAGTTCAGGTGGAAGGACAGAGTTTTGTCGGTGGAAAATGTTCCCCTTCCCCGGGGATCCTGCGCCCTCATGATCCGTCCGGAGCGGATTTCCCTTTCCTCGCCGGGCGCTCCTTCCGCCGGACTGCCCAACACGTTCGCCGGGCGGGTGTCCGGAAAAGTGTTCCTCGGTCCCCTTCTCCGCCTCGCCGTGGACGTGGACGGAGTGCAGATCCTCGTGGATCTGCTCAATACGGAGATCGAGCCTCCCGCCCTGGACGAGGGGGTATGGCTCCGTTTTTCCCCCGACGACGGGCGGCCCGTGGCGGGACGGTAAAAAAATTCCGGGGCGAGGGTCCCGATGCGCGGGGCAGCCCCGATAAAATGGAAGATAGAGAAGGAAACGCTCTGTTTACAGGAGGGAAAAGCGATGGGAAAACATGCAGGGAAAGCGTTGTTGGCGCTGATCGCGGTCCTTCTTCTCGCGGGGGCCTGCTTCGCGGAAGAGCTCTATCCGGGAGAAAACGCCCTGGCCGAGGCGGCGAAGAAAGAAAAGGGGATCAACAGCTACGACACCGGCCCCACCTGGGCGAACTGGCAGGCCCTCTTCGACGGCTTCGAGAAACGGTACGGCATCCAGATCACGTGGAACGACCTGGGCAGCGGCGCCACCGTCGTCCGGCTCGACAAGGAGCGGAACAATCCCCAGGGCGACACGGCCTATTACTTCATGCCCTCCGGTGACGCCGCCCGGGAAAAAGGGGTCACCGAACCCTTCAAGCCTGTGAACTTCGACCTCATCCCCGCCGAACTGAAGGAGCCCGAGGGGAACTGGTTCTGCATCCACAAGGCGACGGTGGTGTTCGTCATCAACAAGAATCTCGTGAAAGAGACCCCGAAGGGGTGGCAGGCTCTTCTCGACCCGAAGTACAGCAAGTCGGTGGTCTATCTCGATCCCCGGACCGCGGGCATCGGATACGCCATCGTCATCGCCACCACCTACGCCCACGGAGGCGACCTCGACCACCTGGACAAGGGGATCGACTACCTGGCAGCCCTCCAGAAATCGGGGAACGTCCGTATGATCGAGAAAACCACCGAGTTCGACAAGTTCGTCAAGGGCGAGATCCCCATCTGGATAACCTACGACATGAACGCCTACCGGGCCCGGTACATCGCGGGGCTCGGCGACGCCATCGACATCGTCATCCCCGAGGAGGGGACGATCACCGCCCCATACGCCATAAGCCTCGTGAAGGGCGGGCCCAACCCCAACGCCGGCAGGCTCTGGCTGAACTACATCCTCTCGTCGGAAGGGCAGGGGCTCTTTGCCAAGGGATTCGTCCGGCCCATTCTCCCCGGGTTCGAAATGCCCTCGGACGTGGCGGACAAGTTCCTCCCGGCCTCGGACTACGCCCGGGCGAAGGACGTGGACTGGGTGAAGGCCCAGAAGGTGCAGAAAGAGGCTGCCACTCTCTGGGGCAGCAAAGTGCTGGGGGAGAACTAGAGACCATGGAGCGCCGGAGCGGAACATGGCTTTTGCTGCTGCCTCTCGCGGCGGTGCTGGGGCTGTTTCTGCTCTGGCCTCTCGCGCTCGTGCTGTGGGAGAGCCTCTTCATCGAGGGGAGGTTCTCCCTTGACAACTACCTCAGCCTGTTCGTCAGGAAACTGTACCGGGAATCACTGACCACCAGCCTCGTCCTCTCGGCGAGCACGGCGGTCCTCGGGACGGCCGTCGGCCTGCCCCTCTCCTACTTCGTCCATAAAACGGGCGGCCGGGCGAAGAGCATCCTCCTTGCCCTCACGGCGGTTCCCCTGACCCTGAGCGGTCTCGTAGTGGGCTTCGCCTTCATCGTGCTCCTCGGGACAAGCGGCTTCATAACCATCATTCTCAGGGAACTCTTCGGCATCAATCCCCTCGAGTTCTCCGCGTTTCTCTTCACGTGGCGGGGGCTCGTCATCGCCTACCTGTATTTTCTCATCCCCAGGATGATCCTCACCATGACGGCGGCGTGGAGCAACGCCAACTGGAGTCTCGTGGAAGCCGCCGTGTCCCTCGGCGCGGGCCCCGTGACGGTCCTCCGGAAAGTCCTCTTCCCCATGCTTGCCCCAGCCATCCTCGCCGGGTCCTCCCTGCTCTTCGCCGTGAGCATGGGAGCCTTCGGCACGGCCTTCGCCCTCACCGGGACGGCCGTGAAAATCCTTCCCCTCGTCATCTACACCCACGTTTCGGAACTGTCGGCGGACATAGCGAAAGCCGACGCCCTGGCCATCGTGCTGACCCTGGTGACCACCGGCGTCATTCTCGCCTACGAAAAATTCTTCACGTCCCCGTCGTCCCGGTAGAGGTCAGAACACCAGCCGAAGTGCGGCCGCGAAAGCCAGGAGGAGGACGATCCTGTTGAACTTCTCCTGGGAAATCCTGCCTATTATCCAGTACCCAAGAAGCGCCCCGAGGGCGACCGACGGAATGGTGAGCAGGTTGACCCGGAGGCTTTGCCCGTTGATGAGGCCCAGGCTGACGAACAATGGAAGCTTCAGCAGGTTCATGGTGAAAAAGAACCAGGCCGCGGTGGCAATAAAGGGCAGCTTGGGGAAACCCGCGATGAGAAAATAGAGGCTCATGATGGGGCCTGCGGAATTGGCCATCCCGGTCCCGAGCCCCCCGGCAAAGCCGAAAAGAACCTTCAGGAAGGGGTGAACCCGTCCATACCCTTCTCCGGGTATTCCGGCGCCTTTGTTTTTCACCATCCGCGACACCTGGTGAACCCCAAGCATGAAAAGCACCACGCCCCCGATGATGGGCTTGAGCTGTTCATTGGTCACATGCCGCAGGATGAGATACCCGGCCCCGAGGCCCAGGAAGGCGAAGGGAAGCAGGGTGAAAAGCTGCCGCCTGTCCGTGTGCTTCCAGAACTTCCCCACGGCGAACACGTCGCCCAGAATGAGCATGGGGAGAAGCACCCCGACGGACATGCGGGCGGGAAGAGCCATGGCCATGAGGACCACGACCAGGATAGCGCTTCCGGGAACGGCCGTCTTGGCTATCCCGATGCCTGCCCCGGCGGTGAGCACGATGACCCAGCCCCAGGCCGGCAGATCGAGCCCGGTGAACGATGCGAGAAAGTCCATAGTATTCCTCCAAATGCCGCTGCTTCGGTCAGACGGTTGATTATATCCCACTTTCCGCATTCGCGGGGAGAAGGGCACTCCTCCGGAAACGCAACCACGTTGCATCACTTCAAGGCTCTGGTACAATAAAACAAGCATGGATGCAAAAGGAGACGATTTCTGTGAAGACGGTTCTCAGGAGCCTTGCGGTTTTTCTTTTCTTTTCCCTCCTTTTCGTGGCACCCTCCCTGCCCGCCCGGGCAGAGATCGTCGCGGCGGCGGCGTCCCTCCAGCCTGCCCTGGAAAAGGCCCTTCTCCGGTTCAACAGTGAGCACGGCACGGACCTCCAGGGTGTCTACGGGGCCTCGGGAAACCTGGCGCGGCAGATCGAGAACGGTGCCCCCTTCGGGCTCTTCCTCAGCGCCGACGAAAAATGGGCCCGGTACGCCCTGGAGAAAGGGCTTCTGGACGGCGACCCCCTGCCTTTCGTGAAGATGCCCCTCGTCCTCTGGCGCATGGGGAGCGATGCCCCCTCCCCCGACCTCCTCGGCTCGGACGGGCTGAAGGTGGCCATCGCAAATCCCGAGACTGCTCCCTTCGGCCGGATGGCAAAAGAATTTCTTCAGGGAAAAGGTTTTTTTGAGACAATCGAAAAAAGCGGAAGGCTCATCCTCGGCGGTGACGTTCTGAAGACGGCCCTCGCAGCCCAAAGCGGAGGGGCTGATATCGCCATACTCCCCCTGAGCGTCGCCCTGCGGCTTGAGGGAGGAAAATGGGCTGAACTTGACACGCCCCCCCAGGTACTCTTCGGCGGTCTCGTCAAAGGAAAGAAAACGGCGCACCTGGAGGCCTTCTGGGCCTTCCTCCGCTCTCCCGGTGCGGAGCCGGTGATGAAGGAATTCGGCTGTATTCCAGTGGACCGCTGACAGGACGATGCTCCCTCCCCTCCTCCTGAGCCTGAAAGTTCTTTTCTTCACTGTTCCGCTTCTCATCCTCCTTGGAGGAGGGGCGGGGTGGATTCTTGCCCGCAGGGATTTTTTCGGCAAGGAAGCCTGCTCTCTCCTTGCGCAGCTTCCCCTGATCCTCCCGCCGTCGGTGATGGGTTTCTACCTTCTCTTTTTCATCGGGAAAACTCCCCTTCTCAGAGAAATGGGCATCCTCTTCTCTTTTCCCGCCCTCGTTCTGGGCGCCGCTGTATCGGCGGCGCCCATCATGATCCAGGCTGCCCGGGCGGCCTTTTCCTCGGTGGACCCGGAGCTCGAGGACGCCGCCAGGACCCTGGGGAAAAAGGAATCCACGGTTTTTTTCACCGTCACCCTGCCCCTGGCCCGTCGCACGCTCCTCGTGGGGCTCGCCCTTTCGGCGGCCAGGGCTCTCGGCGATTTCGGCGTCTCCCTCATGATCGCCGGCAATATTCCGGGACGGACCCAGACACTGCCCCTCTATATCTACAACCAGGTGGAGACCCTGAACTTCGCCCGGGCCCATGGGGCAGCCCTGCTTCTCGTGGGGGCGGGGCTCGCCAGCCTCTACGCGGTCCGGATGCTGGAGGAAGGGGGGAAGGGACATCGTGCTTCGTGCTGAATTCCGGGATGCGGCCGGAACATTTTCCCTGAACGTTTCCATGGAGGTCGGGGCGGAGACGGCGGTGCTCTTCGGGCGGAGCGGCTCGGGAAAATCACTGACGCTCAGGTCGCTGGCCGGACTGAGGAGCCCGCTGGAAGGAAAGATCACCCTCGGGGAAAGAGTCCTCTTTTCCTCGGCAGAAAAAATCGACGTCCCCCCGAGGGACAGGAAGGTGGGGCTTCTCTTCCAGAACCTGGCCCTCTTCCCTCACATGACCGCCCTGGAAAACGTGGCCTACGCCCTGCCCCCCGGAAAAAAAGGGAGGGCAAGGGCCGGAGAATGGCTTGCGAGGGTCAGGATGGCCGGCTTTGAGGACCGCCCTCCCGACAAGCTCTCGGGAGGGCAGCGCCAGCGGGTCGCCCTGGCCCGGGCCCTGGCCGCCGAACCCGAACTGCTGCTGCTGGACGAACCCTTCAGCGCCCTGGACGGCCCTCTCCGCAGGAGCCTCCGGCGGGAACTCCGGGACATCCGGCGTGAAGCGGGGATCCCCATGGTGTATGTCACTCACCAGATCGAGGACCTGTGTTCCCTCGGCGACCGGGTGACGGTGATGAAAGAAGGGACCACGACGGAATCCTTTCCCGTGGGGCGGCTGTGGGAACGGGGCGCCCGGGGGGAGGCCTGGAACGCCCTGGGGTGGGGAAACCTCTTTCGGGGAAAGATCGTCTCCCGGGAAGGGGGTTTCCGCTTCGAGGGGAACGCGGTCAGCCTGGATCTCGACGGAGGGGCTCTTTTTCCGGGAGAGGGGCTGGTTTTTGTGGCGCCGGACAGAATCCGGATTCTCTACCCGGATCTTCAGGTGGACCCTGATCTGGGCGACAATGTCTTTACGGCCACAGTGGAAGAGATCATTCCCCTCGGGAGTTCAGTCAGGCTCTACCTGGCGGCCGAAGACGGAACCATGTGGCAGGCGGAGCATTCTTCAGGGGCCTACGAATCCCTGAGGCTCCATCCGGGATCGCCGGTCCGCTTCGCCGTCCCTCCCGCTTCGGTGGAGGTCTGGACGGGACCGGGAATCTGCGCTCGGGAGTTCACCCCGAATAGAGCAGAAAGCCTCCATTTCCGTTCTTGACCATGTACATTGCCTTGTCGGCGCACCGGAGCAGCTCTTCGGCAGTGTGCCCATGCCGGGGGCAAAGAGCCACGCCGATGCTCGCCGTAACGAACGATTCCCGCCCGTGGATCGGCCTTGAAACACGCACAGCGTCCGAGACCCTCGATGCCATGGCAAGGGCATCGGAGGCATCCCGAACCCCCTCGAACAAAATGACGAATTCGTCACCACCCCACCGGGCCACAGTATCCGAGTCCCTCACGGCCCGTGAGAGGATCCGGGCAATTTCCCCCAGGACCTTGTCCCCTTCGGCGTGCCCAAGAGCGTCGTTCACCCTCTTGAAACGGTTGAGGTCTACCATGGCTATCGCCAGGGAATCGCCGGTTTCCGCAGCCCTTTTGAGTGCCTGTTCCACCCTTTCGAGAAAGCATCGCCTGTTGGGCAGATTGGTCAGCGGGTCGTGGGTCGCCCTGAAATTCATGGTCCGCTCCCGGCGTATCCGTTCGGTGATATCCCTGACGAAAGCGGCGAAGGTTCCCGTTTCCGGAAGGAAACGGCCGGTCACGGAAATATCCCTCCGGGAGCCGTCCTTTCGGCTGATAATGGTCTCGAAAGAGATTCCCGAAGTTTGACCGTCCCCGGAGCGCTCTTCCACCAATCCTCCCGGGAAGGTTCCGTTCAGAAGGTCAAAGATGGACATGGAGAGAAGCTCCCCGGCGGAAAAACCGGAGATCCTGGAAAAGCCCTCGTTCACTTTGAGAAAATTGCCTCCCCCGTCGAGGACGAAATACCCTTCGTCCATGGTGCGGAGGATCAGGCCGAGTTCCTCTGTCCGGTCCGCTATCCTGCCCTCGAGGTCTTCGTTCATTTCCCTGAGAAGCCGAGTCCGTTCCCACAGCTCGAAGGCTCCGGCGAACATCTTGCCGAGCAGGGACAGGAGAGCCGCTTCGTCCCCCGACCACTCGCGGATCCTGTGCACGGCGTCAAACCCGAGAAATCCCCGGAGATTCCCGTTGATCATCAGCGGCACCATCAGGGCGGACTGAATTCCCTGGGCTTCGAGAATCTCTTTCTCCGCCCGGAATTCCTCGGGAAGGTCCTCAACCCTGGGAATAGTGAGGACTTCCCCCCTGGCGAACAAATCCATTGTCCCGGAGATGCATGACACGGGCACGGCCTGGAGGCGGGCTTTTTCCGAACTCACTCGTGGAGCGCACCATTCATGGGTATTGTCCATGAGTTTTTCCCCGTCCTCCCGCCTGAAAAGGAAAATATAACTCCTCTCGACCCGGAGAAATTCGCCGAGGCTCTTCAGGCCGCTTTCTACAGCAGCGTCCCTGTTGTCCTCCCCCGCTTCGAGGAGCGTGGAGAAAATCCGGGCCAGGAGACGGGGCATCTCGGGCCCGCACGGATTTGGCTCGACCTGTGCGGACAGGTTCCTTTCAATCATGATGAAAACCCTCCGGGGAACGTTTCCCTTCCCTGAACAGGAGGCAAAGCACGACACGCACATGGGAGACAGTCATGGGAAAACCTCCGAAAACCGCTTGTAAATATTTTATATTTTCGTTTTTATTTGGTTCATTTATAAATTTTATAATTAAATCAATATCAAAATTATAAGTTTTCACCACCCTATATGCAAGGGCCTGATTTCCGTCCAGCCGGTGTTCCGGTTCCTGATCGCCCTGTCAAAACCGGGAGATGAAATGCTATACTCGCACCATACAGAATCCTTTCTTCGGAGGTGCACACCCATGTTTTTCCCGCTGCTGCTTGTTTCCGCCCTTGCCTTTCTTCTGCTCGCCCCATCGGCGGGACTCGCACGAACCCACACGTTCTTCATCACCAAGGAACAGGCCTACAACGGCCCGCTCCGGGCCGATATACCCCCCGCCCTCGTCATCGACGACGGAGACACGGTTGTTTTCAACACGGTCATGCTCATGGCGGGGAATCTTTCTCCGGACATGACCTTCGACGATATGCTGGCCCTCCGAACGGAGATGAAGGAAAAAGGGACCGGCGTCTACGCCTTTACCGGCCCCTTCCACATCAACGGGGCCGAGCCCGGCGACACCCTCGAAGTGCGGATCAGGCGCCTTGTTCCCGGGAAACACGCCGTCACCCATATCTACCCGGACCATATGAACATCGGCGGCCTGCCCGAGGGATTCAGCAGGGGTTTCCTGAAACCCCTCTACCTCTCGGAGGACAGGAAGACCATTGAATTCGCCCCCGGGGTGACGCTGCGGACCCGGCCGTTCCTGGGCACCATGGCCGTGGCCCCCCGCCCCGGCGAGGTGCTGCCCCCCGCCGTCCCGGGCTACTTCGCCGGGAACATGGACAACAAGGAACTCACGGAGGGAACGACCCTCTTCATTCCCGTGAACGTTCCGGGGGCCCTCTTCATGGCTGCCGACGCCCACGCCGTCCAGGGAGACGGCGAGGTTAGCATCGCAGCAGCGGAGACCTACTTCGAGGAAGCGGAGCTCCAGTTCGTTGTCCGGAAGGACATGAAGCTCCATTACCCCCTCGCCGAAACGCCGGACCACTGGATCGTCATGGGCTTCCACCCCGACCTGGACGAGGCCATGAAAATGGCCATCCGTGAAGCGGTCTCCTTCCTGATGCGGGAAAAGGGACTCTCCAGGGAGGAGGCCTACTCCCTGTGCAGCCTCGCCGCCGATTTCCGCGTCACCCAGGTGGTGGACGGCGACAAGGGCATCCACGGCATGATCCCGAAGGCCATTTTTGGTTGATTCTCCCCTTCTCCGGTTCAGTCGGAAAAAACGGGCTCCTTCCGAAAAGGAAGGAGCCCGTTTTTGTACACTGATGCCCCGGTTACTGATCTCCGGCCGGAGCGGCGGTTCTTTTCGCCGCCCACCGGTCGCGGACACTCCAGTAGAGTTCGTAGACCGCCGGAACGACCAGCAGGGCGATGATGCCTCCCGCGATGAGACCGCCTATGGATACGAACGCTATGGGCTGCCGCAGGGCGCCTCCCTGCCCCGTTCCCAGGGCCAGGGGGACCATGGAGATGACCGCGGCGGATATGGCCATGAAGAGCATCCTGAGCCGGACGGAGCATGCCTTCCAGATTGCCTGGGAAGCCGGCATGTTTTCATCCCTCCTGAGAACCTCTGCGTAGTCGATGACCACGATAGCGTTGTTCACCACCAGTCCCACCAGCATGATGAGACCAATGAGGGCGAACATGGAGACGGAAACCCCCGAGAGGAGCATGGACGGAATGACGCCGAGGGCCGACAGGGGAACCGTGAGAATGATCACGAAGGCGAAGAACCACGATTCGAGGATGGCCGCGATGATGATGAACGTGAGCCCGATGGCGATGAAGAGCGCCTGGCCGAGTTCCCCGAAGGTCTCCTCCATGAATTCCGCGTCTCCCCCGTAGTCGATGGAATATCCCTCGGGAAGGTCGAGGTCCGCTATGGCCCGGCGGGCGTTGGCGGTGGCTTCCCCGACGCTGATATAGCGGGCGTCGGCCTCGACGGTGACCGCCTTCTGCCTGTCTTTCCGGACGACCTCCGTGGGGCCGTCCCTCCACTGCACCTCGGCGAACTCCTTCAGCGGCATGAGGCCGTAGTTCGTCATGATGGGGAGGTCCTGGACCTTGAAGATATCCTTCGCCTTGTCCGGGCTGATCCGGGCCTTGATGTCGTACTCGAAGCCCTCCTGGCGGAACTTCCCTGCGTCCATGCCGACAAGATAGCCGTAAATCACGTGGGAGAGGGTGGTCATGTCGATGCCGAACTGGGAGAGCCTCCACCTCACGGGCAGGATCTGCAGCTCCGGCTTGCCCATTTCCACGTCGATGCCGGCGTCCACGATGCCGGGCACATGGCGGATGCGGTCCCTTATGGTCTCCGCGATCCGGTAGAGGGTTTCGAGCTCCTCTCCCCTGACCACAAGCTGGATGGGCTTTCCGCCCCCCATGTTCTGCCGGAAGCCGCTGACCGAACCGTCCACGCCGGGCATGGCGTTCACGAAGGGGCGGATGCGGTCCGCCATCTCAATGGTGGAGGGGCGGCCGGGATCTTCGGTGAAATAGGCCTCGATGGTCGCCTTGTGGGTCCCCTGGTTCCGTCCCGAGGCGCCCACGGTGGAGACGACATATTTCAGCGAGGGAAGGGTCTGCCTGATGTGATCCTCGATTTCCTTCGCCCGTTCCCGGGTCACGAACACCGGGGTGTTGCTCGGCAGGGTGATATTGACCGTCATGACACCGCTGTCGGTGCGGGGCATCATCTCGGAACCTATAAGCCCACCCATTTTGAAGGCCCCTAAGGTGAGCCCCAGGAAAAGAAATATGGTAATGACAGGATGGGCAAGAGCCCGCCTCAGAAAGAAGAGGAACAACTCCTCGAAACCGGAGTAGACCCAGTCCCACCACCCGCAGAGAATGCGCCCGATCCTTGGAATTCCCTTGTCGGGCTTGAACCGTGCGGCCATGGACGGCGTGAGGGTCAGGGAGACCCACAGGGAGAAAAGGGTGGCGTACACGATGGTCATGGCATACTGCACCAGGAACTGCCCCGCGATCCCGCTCATGATGGCCACGGGCAGGAATACCCCGAGGTTCGTGGCCGTTCCCGCAATGACCGACAGGGAGATCTCCACCGTCCCCTTCTCCGCCGCCTCCTCGGGGGAGTACCCCATGTCCCGGAAGCGGTAGATGTTCTCGATGATGAGGATGGAGTTGTTCACCAGGACGCCCATGGAGATGGCAAGCCCCAGGGAGCTCATGATGTTCAGGGAGTAGCCGTGCATAGCCATGGGCATGAAGGTGGCGAAAAGAGCCACGGGCATGGCCACGGAGACGATGAACGTGGCCGAAAAACGCTTGAGGAAGAGGTACAGCACCGCCACGGTGAGCAGGATGCCGAAACCCATGTCCCGCAGCACGTTCTTCACCGAGGACTCGATGAACTTCGTGTCGTCGAAGGGGATCTCCGCCGTGAAGTCCGGCATGGTCTTCAGTATTTTGTCGAGCTCCTTCTTCACGAGCTCCCCCGCCCTCACCACGTCGGAATTGGGGCGGGCGCTGATCCGGAGCTGCACCACCGAGTTTCCGTTGACCCGGGCGATGGAGCGGACATCCTGCTCGCCGTCCACCACCGTTCCCAGGTCCCGGACCCGCACCGGGTTGCCCGATGCCGTGGGGATCATGATGTTCTCCAGTTCTTCGACCCGGTTGAACTCGCCGATAAGGCGGAGCCACGTCTCGTCCTTCTCCTGGGTGATGTAGCCGGAAGGATTGGTGACGTTGTTTGCCGCCACCACCGCCGCAAGGGTCTGGATGCTCACCCGGTATTCATTCAGGGCCACGGGGTCCAGCAATATCCGAACCTCCCTGTCCCGGCCCCCCGTCACGCTGGTCTGGCCGACCCCGTCCACCCTGGAGAGACGGGGAACGATGTTGTCCTCGATAACCTTCTTCGCTTCCTTCTCGGGAAGGGAGCTTGTGAAGGCGACAACAAGAAAGGGCTGGGCGTTGATGTCCACCTTCCTGAAGATGGGCTCGTCCACGCTGTCGGGAAGCTTGTTCCTGGCCGATTTCACCTTGTTCGACACGTCCACGAGGGCCTGGTCGACGTTCACCTCCACTTCCATCTCGAGGATAACGAAGGAGTTGCTCTCCGCCGAATAGCTCGTGATCTTGTCAAGTCCTTCGAGGTCCGCGATGGCATCCTCGATGGGTTTCGTCACCAGCTGCTCGATCTCGTTGGGGCTGGCGCCGGTATACCTCGTCTGGACAACGACCACGGGAATATCCACCTTGGGAAGCAGGGAAACGGCAAGCTTGTTGTAGCTGCTCACCCCGAGGAGGACGAGAATAAGCACCATCGCCCAGGTGAACACCGGGCGCTTTATGCAGAAACGTACAAGACCGCCCATGGCTACTTGCCTGCCGTACCGGCGGCGGCCTCCCCTGTCAGAGCGACGAGGGCGTTCTCAAAAAGAAGATTATGCCCCCTGATGACCACCAGGTCTCCTTCCGAAAGCCCGTTTTCTATGGAAACCGAGCCGTTCTGCCCCTCGCCGGGAACGATCTCCCTCAGTTTCGCCCGCTCGCTGTCGACCACGTAGACATAGGCCTTGTCACCCCTTCTCTGGACGATTTCCGAGGGGATGATGATCAGGTCCTTTTTCTTATCCACGAGGAAGCGGGCCTCCACATGGGTTCCGGGAAGCACGTCAAGGCCGTTCAGGCAGACCACCACGGGATACAGGCCCGACCCCGGGGCTGCTTCGGGGCTGATCCTCTTGATGGAACACTTCGTCTTCTGCCCGTCGCTCAGCACCTCCACGGGAGTATCCTTGTTCAGGCTCAGGATGTCCTTCCGGGAAACCATGATCTCCGCCTCAAGGTCCTTCAGGTCGATAATGGTCAGCAGTGCCTTTCCGTCGGAAGCAACCTCCCCGGGCTCCACGGAACGGCTTGCCACGATGCCGTCGATGCTGGCCCGGATCTGGGTGCGGGCAAGGGTGGACCGGGAGGACTGGAGCTTTGCTTCCTCGCTCTTCATCCTGGAAAAAGCCTGCTCCACCTGGGCCTTGGAAACACCGCCCGATTTGTGGAGTTCTGAAAGCCGTTTGTAGTCCCGCACCGCGTCCTCGTAGCTCACCCTGTCGGCGGCGGCAGACGCGCGGTAGTCCTGGGAGGAGAGGGTCAGCAGCACCTGCCCCTCCTTTACCCTGTCGCCGATCTGGACATGGACCTCCCGGACGATTTCCTTCACGTAGGACGTCACGGTCTGGCTCTTGCCGGCCTTCGCCTGGCCGTAATAGCTCCTCCAGATTTCCCAGTCCTGCCGGGAAAGCCGCATCACGTCAACCGGAACAGGCACTTCCTCTTTCTGCTCCATGGCGGCCGTGTTGGCAGCGGCTTCCTGCAGCTTCGCCTGAACCCGCACCACCATGAAAACGCCTCCCGCACAGATCAGGAGGACCCAGAACACAACACTCAGCCTTGCGAAAATTGATTTTGCCATGCTTCCCCTGCCCCTTCCGGCGACAAAAGTCTTTTAAACATATCCAGCGCGAAGGCCAGAAATTTATCCACACTCACGCTCCCCGGATCCTTCTCAAGGTGTTCGAAAAACCAGGAGTCAATGGTGTGCCCCATCCCCTGGAGGACACCCCTGAGGAGATCGGGAGGCACATCCTTTCGTATAGCCCCCAGGTCCTGCCCCCGCTTCAGAAGGTTGGCGGTCCACCGCTCGACCTTCCTGAAATTCTCCCGCAGCTCAGTGCTTGCCTTCATGCCCGTTCCGGGTTCTATCAGGTTCCGTACCACCTTGACAAGCTCGAGGTTCTCGGCGCCGTACCGTATGGCCTTCTCGTAATACAGGCGGCAGGCGGTCCAGAACTCCTCCCTGGTTTCGGGCAGCTTCAGTTTTCCCACCGAGGAGAGGAACTGCCGCTCAACCTCGTCGAGAACGGTGAGATAGAGGCTCTCCTTGTTCTCGAAGTAGTAATAGACCACACCCTTGCTCAGGCCTGACCGCTCGATGATCCTGTTGTAGGAGGCCCCGTCGATACCGTTGGCGGCGATTTCCTCCATGGCGGCCTCGATGAGGGCCGCTTTTTTTTCATCATCAATCTTCCTGGAACTGTAGCCCACAGCGCACCTCCTTACCTTTCCCGTACAGACCGACAGGTTAGACCATCCGGTCTAATTTGTCAACGGGGAAATTCAGGAAGTATAATGCAGAAGGCGCCCTTCTCCTGCCGACTGCCCGGAGAATAATTCCGGCGCTTCCGGGACTTGGTTTCCCGCCCGGCCCGTTTTTCCTTTTTCCTGTATCCGGGGGAAAGGGGCCGCCTATTTCCATTGAAAAGGAGCGATTTTCATGAAAAGCTGCCCCGGATGCGGCGCATCCCTGCAGGAAGGCGCGTCCTTCTGCGAATACTGCGGCGCCCAGGTAAGGACAGAGCACACCGTTCCCCAGTCGGATCCGGAGAAAAGTCCGGGGGCTGAAAACTCCGGAAGGCTTCATTCCAGGGAAGGGGGCCATTCAGGCCCGCAGGTTGCCCTGAGGACGGTAAGCCCGGTCTTCATGCTCCTCCTCTCCTTCCTGACCTTCCTGTTTTACCCTGTCCTCTGGGTATTTCTGAGGAGAAAGGCCTTCGACTCCATGGTGCCCGAAAAGAAGCTCGGCCTGGTCCTTCCCCTCGCCTTTCTTGCGGCCACGGTTCTTTTCGTTGCGGCGGGAAACGTCGAAAAGTTCCCCGAGCTCGCCTCCTCGCTGAGCTTTGAGGAGAAGGAAAGCCTCACCGGCTGGTCATTTCTCGCCTGGTTCGCTTCCATGACCATGATCTCATTCAGAATGCGGACCATCCTGCGGAAATACGCCTCCCGGACCGACGGCAGCCCCCTGGCGGCGAACCTGGTGGCCAGGTCGTCCGCAATGACCTTCTTCTTTCAGTTTCTCTACATCCAGCACCACATGAATCTGCTCGTGGAGTCCGGTCTGGCGGACAGGGAATGACAAACAGGGGGCGGCCTTCCCGGCCGCCCCCTGGGCAGGATGTCGCTCCGCAGCGGAAATTTCGGCCCTTTCAGGCCTCCCCGGTCCGCAGAATCCTCGCGGCGTTGAGGGTCGCCAGGAGGGCCACCCCCACGTCGGCAAAGACCGCCTCCCACATGGTGGCAACGCCGAAGGCTCCCATGACCAGCACGAGCCCCTTCACCCCCAGGGCGAAGGCGATATTCTGCCAGACAATGGCCCGGGTCCTCCTGGCGATCTCAATGGCTTCCGCCGCCCCGAGGGGGTCGTCCCGGAGAAGCACCCCGTCGGCGGTTTCGATGGCGGCGTCAGCCCCCAGGCCGCCCATGGCGAAGCCGGCGTCGGCCGCGGCAAGGAGAGGAGCGTCGTTCATGCCGTCACCGACGAAGAGGGTGGTTCCCCCTGCATTCTCCCTGATCCTCCTGAAGGCATCAAGCTTTCCGGCGGGAAGGAGCCCCCCTTCCCAGAGATCGAGGCCAAGCTCTCCGGCGATTTTTCCGGCGTTCTCCGGCCTGTCCCCCGACAGCATGCCCACGGTGCCCACCCCGAGCTTGCGCAGCCGGTCCACCGCCTCCCGGGCCTCTTTCCGGAGGGTGTCCTCCACCACGAGAAAGCCTTCGTACCGCCCGTCCCGGGCCACGTGGACCACAGCTCCGGGCTTCGCCCCGGGATCTCCGTCAACCTGAACTCCGTGTCGCTCCAGCAGGGCCGTGTTGCCCGCGAGAATTTCCTGTCCGTCGCGGACCAGCCGGACACCCAGCCCGGGAAACTCCTCCACGGGAAGGGCAGGCCCATCCCCTGCCGCCGAGGCCACAGCCCGGGCGACGGGATGGTTCGAACCCCGTTCGGCGGCGGCCGCCGTTTCTATCAGTTCAGGGCCGGTCATGAATGACGACGGATGGACCTCCGTCACCCGGAACACCCCCCTGGTGAGGGTGCCCGTCTTGTCGAAGAGAACGGCCTTCGTGCGGGCCAGGGTTTCCAGCACATTGCCCCCCTTCAGCAGGATCCCCCGCCGGGATGCGGCCCCCATGCCGCCGAACAGGGCGAGGGGAACGGAGATCACGAGGGCACAGGGGCAGGACACCACCAGGAAGACCAGGGCCCGGTACCCCCAGTCCCGGAATCCGCCAAGACCTGCGAGTGGAGGAACCAGGGCGAGGAGGGCGGCCAGGACGACAACGGCCGGGGTGTACCACCTGGCGAAAGACGTGATGAACCGCTCGGTGGGGGCCTTTCGCTCCCGGGCCTCTTCGATCAGCCGGAGCCCTTTTGAAAGGGTTGTCTCGCCGAAGGGGCGGAGCACGGTCACCGTGAGTGTGCCGCCGAGGTTCACGCTCCCCGCGAGCACCTCGCTCCCCTCCGACACGTCCCGGGGAACCGATTCTCCAGTGAGGGAGGACGTATCCAGTGAGGACGTCCCCCCGAGCACCTTCCCGTCGAGGGGAACACGCTCCCCCGGCTTCACGAGCAGCGTGCTCCCTTCAGTGACATCCTCCGCCCGGACCGCTTTCCATTCCCCGTCTTCGAGCACCGTCGCCCTATCCGGGCGGATGTCAAGAAGAGAAAGAATGGAACGGCGGGACCGCTCCACGGCAAGGGACTGCACCAGCTCTCCCGTTTCGTAAAACAGCATCACCGCCACCGCTTCCGAAAACTCGCCGATGGCGAAGGCGCCGCCGGTGGCGGCCGTCATGAGAAAGAACTCATCGAAAAGAGTCCCCCGGCGGAGGTTCCCCGCCACGGTGCGGAGAACCTCTATTCCTGCCGTCAGGTAGGCAGTCACATACAAAAGCAGCCGGGCTGTTTCCCCGAGGGGCAGGAAGAGGGCCGCGAGCCAGAGCATGGCCCCGGCCGCAAGGCGGATCATATCTCTTTTCGGCAGGCTCGATGGGGCTTTCGCTGAACGTTCCTCCGAAACCATCACCCCCGGTTCGATGGACGACACAACAGTCCGGATGCTGGAAAGAAGCTCTTCCGGATGCTCCTTTCCCGAGAGCGATACCCGCATCCTGCCTCCGACGAGATCGATGGCCGCCGATGTGACTCCGGGAAGGGCAGCCACTTTTTTTTCGATTGTCGCAGAGCACTGGGCGCAGTTCAGCCCTTCAAGGGAGAGGCGGATTTCTCCGGCACCGTCAGGCATGGGATTTCTCCTCCCCCGGGGCAATGTGGCGGACGTGCCGGAAGCCCTGCTCGAAAATGGTCCTCACGTGGTCGTCGTCAAGGCCGTAAATGGAGGACCGCCCCCTCCGGGCGACCCGCACCAGGCGGGCCTGCTTGAGTACCCTGAGCTGGTGGGAAATGGCCGACTGGTTCATGGAAAGCAGCGCCGCGATGTCCGCAACGCAGAGATCGGAGACCGAAAGGGCACAGAGGATCTTGATCCTCGTGGTGTCCCCGAAGACCCGGAACAGGTCGGCAAGCTCGTACAGCGTCTCGTCGGCAGGCATCTCCGCCGAGACCCGGGAAAGACTGTTCTGTATTTCTTCCTGAGATGTGTGGTTCATGATGTTTCTCCTTATATGAATATATGAACATTTGCTCATATATTCATATACCACCGAAACGGCCTTTTTTCAAGCCCCGAGATCGAAACCATGCCCTTCCTTGCGCAGAGGCGGACGCCCCCTTCCGGGAACATCCGCCTCTGCCTGAACACCGCTTTCCGGAAAGTTACCGGCCCTTACCGGATCCTATTTTTTCTGCCGGGCGATGAAGGCCTCCAGTTTCCGGACGTGGTCCTCCACGACCTTATTGTGGTAGATATCGAGCCCTTCACGGTACTTCTTCAGGGCCTCGCCGTACTTTTTCCCGTTCTGGAGCTGCCCGGCCTGCTTCCAGATTGCCTCGGCCCTGGCCTTCGCCCCGGGCATGAATGCCTCGAGCCGTGCGACATGGTCGCTCACCGTTGTGTCCGGGGACAGCTCAAGTCCCTTGCGGTACAGCGCCAGGGCTTCTTCGTATTTTTTCGCCTGCTGCAGGGCGCCGGCTTTGGTCCAGAGTTCTTCAGCCTGCCGCCGGGCATCCCTTCCGGCAACCGCCTCGAAGGGGGAAGTCTCCTTCGGGGTCTCCTTCGGGGTCTCCTTCGGGGTCTCCTTCGGGGTCTCCTTCGGGGTCTCCTTCGGTGTCTCCTTCGGTGTCTCCTTCGGTGTCTCCTTCGGTGTCTCCTTCGGTGTCTCCTTCGGCGTCTCCTTGGGGGCGCCGGGGAGCGAGGCTGCAGCCATCCGCTCGAGTCCCTCGGCGTAGGCTTTTACCTTGGGGTCATCGTGGAAGGCGAGGCTCTCCCTGTATTTTGCAGCGGCACCGGCGCGGTTCCCTTCTTTTTCGAGAGCCGCCGCCTCCTCCCGAAGCCGGAGGGCTTCCTTCAGGCGGGCAAGTTCGTTTTCAAGGCCTTTGTCATCGAGACCGGTTTCCGAAACTGCCGGAGGGATCTCCTCCCCCGGGGGAGGGACATCCGAAGGCGGCTGGGCCGGCGGGTTTTCCTGAACGGGCTGCTCAGGGACTGCACGGACGACCGCCGGAAAGGCGTTCCTCATCCTGTTGATGGACGGTTCACCCGGACCGTATCCGCTGGGCCGGTCCTTTACTATGACATCTCCGTTCGGCAGAGCGGCCATCCCCTCGACAATGCCGAAGGTCCTCCCGGCGGGAACGATCTGGAGAAACCTGCCGTCCGGGCCATAGATCCAGATCCCCTCGTCCGAATCGTCGTAGGCGTATATTCTTCCCTCGCTGTCGGCAGCGATGTGCTCCGGCCGGAAGTACACCTTTTCGTCGCCGGGGGTGGCCGGCAGGTCAGTCCCCCAGAACGGCCATTCTTTCAGGAGCGTTCCCTCGAAGTCATAGGCCGCGAACTTCTCGGCACGGTCATTCTCCGCCTGGGGCCTGGCGAGGACAAGCTTTTCTCCGGGAAGGAGCGCCATCCGGCTCACCGAGTCAAGCTCCCAGGAGAACAGCAGCTTTCCATCGGGCGAGAAAACAAGCACCCTTGGTTTTCCCTTGCTGATATCCGTACTTCCCATGGTGACGATCTTTCCGCTTTCCGCCACGGCAAGGAAGTCCGGCTTGTAGATTCCCTGTTTTCCCAGGGTTTTTGGATCCGCCTTAATTTTTCCCATGAATTCTCCTTTTCTGGAAAAATGCTGTATGTTCGCATCCACGGAGTACCCTTCATCGGCAACATAGAGCGACCCGTCGGGGGCAAAGGCGATGACCGTCGGCCAGGCGAAGGTTCCGTCCTCTCCCTTCCCCCCCGCTCCCCATTCATCCAGAAGGACGCCTGCAGGGTCAAACAGCCGGATTCGTTTGCCGAACCGGTCAAGAACGGCAACGGTGCCGTCTGCCGCCACGAACGGCCCCTCGGAGTGCCGGAAGGCCTCCTGGGTCGCCCCGAAGGGAAAGGAAGCTGCCTTCTCAAGGGGGGCAGGCCCTTCTTTCGCCGAGGCAAGGATCGTCGTGATGGCGTCCCTGTACCTGTCCACGGAAGCGGAAGAGCCGGCAAGCATCACGAGGGTATGCATCCCTTCCGGATCGGGTTCCTTGGCGACGACGATGTTCCCCTCCATCTTCCTGAACGTCCCCTTCATTTCCACATCGGCTGAAAAGGAGTAGAACATTGCCGGGCGGCTGCCTATACTTGTTTCCTGCTCTTTCGATGTGAAGTTTTTCGTGTTGTCCCTGGCAGCCATTTTTTCCATGTCCGCGAAAAAGGCCCTGTAGTCTCCTCCCTTAGGGGCTTTCTGACGGGTCACCGCAAGGGCGACCATGGGAAGGTCGGCCAGGGACGGGTCATCCATGGCATCCGGGTGAGCTCCCGTAAAGAAGCCGACGCCGTCCCTCTCCATCATGGGCTTCCAGTCTGACGGCACGGTCATATAGAAGTAGTTCATCCACCGCATGGCCATCCCCGGAGGGACATCTGTCAGGGACGGTGCTGACGGAGCATTCTCCGGCGCCCCGACAGCGGGGCACACGGAAAGGAGAAGCAGAACCGGGACGAGAAAGGAAAGTCGGCAGGGAACAGCCTTCCATCCTCTTGTGCGGAGAAAACGGAACGGGAATTTCCATGGTGAACGGCTCATGATATCTTCCTCCTTCTCTATTCAGATGCCGTCCGGCGTCACTTCACCGGACAGAAATACACCCCCACGGGGAACGAGACGGACATATTGTCATACCTGAGGGGAGTTCCGTCGCTGCTCCAGGGTTCACCGGTTCTTTTGAAAAACTCCAGGGAGTAGAACACCACCAGGTCGAGGGCAAAGGATTCCGGGGTCTTTCCCTTTTCCGGCGTCCATGAAACGGAAGCGGATCCGCCGCTTCCCTGGACAGATGGGCTTGACTGGGTCCCCGTGGTGAAGAACCAGTGCCGGACCGACATCCGGGCCTCCACAGGCTCGGGCTGCTCCTTTTCGCCCCGTATGTACAGGCGGAGCGGGGGGATGGCGCCGATGGAGACGGCGAGAGACAGGGTCACCGGGCGGCCTTCATGCTGCCAGCCGCTTCCCAGGACCGGTCGCCTCTGGACGGGCCCGTCCTGACCGTCAAGCCCGGCCATGGCAAGAGCCTGTTTCAAGGCTTCCGCCATCTGGGCGTCGCTCAGGCTGATCCCCATTTTCGCCATTTCCTTCACCATCTGGTCCTTCACATAGTCCCCCGCTTTCGCCACACCCTCTGTAAGCTGGGCCAGCCGCTTGCCCTCCGGGCTCGCCGGATCGATTTCTCCGTCAACGCCGGAAATCGACGGCGAAAGGACGAGAGGAACGGTGGGCAGATCCGCCGTCGGGTCGTTCCCCAGAGGAGAACCGGTCATCCAGAAAGTCCTGTTCTCGAAGAAATGACGCTTCTCTCCCTTGAGCGCCGTTACGGAGATGGAATCCTCCGCGAGGGTCCTGCCCTTCCCGTCGATGACCCTGACGGACGGGCTGAAGGAATCCCCCGGCTTCAGGCCGGTGTACCGGTGGGTCTGGACGGAGTTCTCGCCGGGACCTTTCCGGTCCTCCACAACCGGGCCTCCGTCGCCGAAATTCCACTCGAATACTTGGTTTTTCTTCGGGGATGCCGCGGCCTCGAATTCGTGCTCCGCCTCCGAGGCATCGTCGACCAGCTCCAGCACCAGGACCCGGGGAGGAAGGATGGAGACTTCGGTCTTGTCCTCTTCCTTCCACGCTTCGCTTTCAAAGACCCGGCTTCCGGCCTCTATCCTCAAAAACGCCTCCTGGCCGGGCTTGATTTCGTAAAAAAGCTCCTCTTCGCTCAGAGGTCCCGCAGTTCCGGCGGCAAACAGCCGAACGGGGGCCTCCTCCATTTTTCCGTCCGCTGTCTCGATCTGCTTCGGCTCGCCTTTCACAAAGAGGATTTTTCTCTCGTAAGCCGTTTTGTCCTTCTCTTTCACCACGAGAAGGGCCGGGCCGGAGTATTGGATTGTCAGTCCGCCGGCTTTCCATGCGGGATCCTTTTCCGCATGGTGCTTCATGGAAGCCGTCACTTCGATGATCCGGACCGGCGTCGCCCGGGGATCGGCCCCCTCCATCTCCGACTCCATCTCCTTGAATTCCGCCTTCAGCTCGAGGGTGGGATAGAAGAGATCCATAAGGTCGGCGCAGGCGTGGATGGCCACGGGGAGGAGAATTCTGCCCTGCTCCGCTGCAAAGGCGTGGGGAACCTGGAAGGGACCCAGCCTTCCCAGGCCGGCGGCAACCGCCCTTCCCCCCTTTTCCTTTGCCCCTTCGAAACCGGACAGAAAGGACTGCTCCGGGTCGAACCAGTGGAAACTGAGACGGTCCTGGATCATGGCCGCCCGTTCGCTGTCGAAGACGCCGTAGAATCTCCGGACTTCCCTTTCCCCGACGAAGCCGGGAATCTTCTTTTTTTCAACCGCCAGGTCCTTCAGCTGCGGTGAGGGGTAGCCCTTCTGCCGGTTGTTCGGCAGGACCTTCGATTCCTTGTCGTAGACGGTGTCCAGGGAATAGAACGTCCCGTTGACGAAGGAAGCCACGCGTTGGAAGAGTTCCGCGGGTTCCTGGAGCCTGCCCCCCGCGCTGGCGAGGAAGGGCCGGATTCTCGAATCGACGAAGGGTGCCGACGCCGCCCGTCGGACATGGTCGCTGAAGGTGGCCGCCTCGATGGGCTCGTCCGCCGGGTGGGAGTCGTTCCGCACGTGGGCCGGCTGGGTCATGTCGGCGAGCATGTGCATGGACTCCCCAAGGGCCCGGTAGGCCCTGGAAAGCTGGAGGCTCCGCTGGTCGTCATGGTCTTTCGGGGCCAGGCTCAGTGACGTCTTGAAATGGAGGGAGCCCAGGGCCGGGGGAAGGGGAAGGTCGTCCCTTACCTCGAGGGCAGCCTTGTAGGCCGACAGGGCCACGAAAAAGCTGAAGGGATTGTCCGAATGGGTCAGCCCCCATGTCCGGGCGTCGATGGACGGGCTGTCATAGTGGCCGTGGACCTCGCTCTGGTCCGTGAGCCAGGCCGAGCCCGACAGGCCGAGGGGATCGTAGAAATGCCGCACGGAAGAATAAAGGTGGGGTTCGTCCGCCCAGTCTCCCCCATTGATGATCCAGGACTGGGCGGAAAGGGCCGCCTCCGCGGAGACGAACCCCGAGGCGAGCAGGGAAGAGCTGGTCACTGCGGCGCCGCGCAGCGGTTCTGAAAGCCCCTTCCGGGAGAAAGGTCCCCGTGCGAATTTTTCCTTGCCCCCGGCCTGGGACAGGAACAGCTTCACCGCCTCCATATTGACCTGGCGGTGGGGGTGCTGGCTCCATCCATGGGCTGGAGAGACCGCCGCGAACAGCAGAAGTCCCGCGAGAACAGCGGTTCCCATTTTCAGAATGCGATCATGCACAGTCATTGCTCCGTCCCTCCTTCCCGGGCGGTCAGAAATCGAAGAGCAGCCATTTGCCGTCCACCTTGACCCAGCGCACGTAGAAGGTGAATCCCCCCACGTCCACCGCGTACTCGGAGGTTCGCAGCGTGCTGGTGGTCCCGGGGTCGGCGTTCTCAGGGGCGCTCAGGAAACTCATCTCCGCGCCCTCGAGAAGGGCGGCGAAGGAAGGCATGGCCTCCGGTTTTTTTTCAAAGAGGGCAGCGTAGGTCTCCCGGCGGCTCTCGTCCACGCATACTGCCGCCTTCCCGATGTCCCCCGCCTTCAGCGCGCTGCGGAAGGAGGAAAAAACCTCCCCGATGGCCTTCTTTTCCGCCGGCAGATCAGGGTAGGTCCTCCAGTCGGGGTTGTCCTGCCCGGCGGAAACTCCGCCGCCCTCATGAGGCGCTGCGGGAGGCGCGGAGGCTGTCGCCGTCCCGGTCTTCTTCGCCGCACGAAGGCTTTCGAGATAGGCTATCCTGTCCTTCAGAGGCTGGAGGTCGGGGCGGAAGGAGAGAATCTTTTCCTCAAGACGGGGATCGGGGTACAGGACATAACTTTTCCGGTAGGCCTCCATGGCTCCGGGGACATTTCCCTCCGCCTCCATGCGATGGCCCTCGTTCCGGAGAAGAAGGGCCTGCTCAAGCACGGAGATCCGGTGCCGGAGTTCTTCGTTCGATGGGGAGGGCGAGCTTTCCGCTCCTCCCGGCAGGGGGGCGGAAAAGCACGCAAGCAGGCCGGCCAGGGCAAGGGAACGGCATAGTCTCTGAACGGGCAGTCCCCTGAAACAACGGTTCAACTCTGTTCCCATTTCATCACCGCCTTAGAAAAGAATGCTCAGTTCCCATCTTCCGGTCAGGAAGCACCCGTTCCTTCCGCTGCCCGCTGAAGCTCTTCAGAAAGGGGTACTTTGTGAAGGAGGAGGGCCTCGAAAATTTTCCCCGCTCCCGGCATGCCGGAACACAGGAAACGCTCCGACCCGCCGCTCCGAAGGAAAAGCTCCATTCCCCAGTCCGTGCGGCCCGAAAGGAGCAATGCCTGCCCCATCATGCGCCAGTTCACAAGACCCGCGATGAACATGACCGTCCGCAGCCATTTCGGGGGCCTGTAATCCACGAAACCGGCCGAGACAATATCCTCGAAGGCGATGGTCCGTTCCCGCCCAAGGGTCCTCAGGAACAGTTCCCCCGGCAGAATCTGCAGGGCGAAGGAGGCGTACTTCGACGACCACCAGAGGATGGAGGCGAAGATCAGCCCGATACTCCAGAATACAAGGGTGAACCAGGCGCTGCCGTACCGGAAGTCGAGGAAACCGGCCCTGTCGAAGATGTGAACGCAGAGCACCATGGGAAGCCCCAGGAAGATTCCCGACATGATATAGGAGAGCAGGTCCGGAAGGAAAACGGCGGACCACCTGGGGTACACGACGGATCCGGGAGGAATTTTTCTTCTAGGGAGGAACAAATAGACCGCCGCGCCGAGGATCAGGGGCACGAGGGCCAGCGACCGGAAAGGCCGTGCCAGCCCGGCCGGGACCCCGTTGCCGAGCGCCGTGCCCGGGCCCTCGACGGTCATGGCGAGAAAACGGGGGCCTTCAGCGGTACGAAGCTTCAGGTACGAGAAAGACTCTCCCTTTTCCGCCAGCCCGGCGAGGAGAGCCGGAAAGGGCTCCTCTTCCCCGTGGAAGTACAGGCTTTTCAGGTAGGCTTCACCGGCTTCCCTCCAGGCAGTCGCGCCGTAGCCCGCCGGTGCCGCGGCCCCGGCGAAGATCTCCGGCCACGGGTCTCCCTCCACGGTCAGGAGGCGTCCGTCAGTTTTCGAATCGATGAAGCCGGCGATGGTGCGGAAGGGCGTGATCGACCGGATGAACCGGCCCCCTGCGGCCTGCGCTCCGAACAGCCCCTGGGACGGGCTGTATTCTGAGCGGTATTCCCTGCCCATGTCCGCCGCATACAGCCTGACAAAGCTGCCCCGGACGGAAAAGAAGCAGACAAGAGCGATAAAGAGCAGCAGGAACACCGCCAGCCTTCGATACAGTTCTCTCATGAGGCTCACCCCGATTCTCCCCGCCCCCGGATCAGGGCAACGCAATTTCCGACCATGTGGCCCCTCCGTCCGTCGAACGGAAGAGACCCCGCTCCGTCCCCAGAAGCAGGGCGCCCCCGGTGTCCCGAAGGGAGCACAGGACCCTGACGTTGGACAGGTTCGTCTCCCTGAGGGAAAAGGATCCCGGTGCCTCCCCGGGAAGGAGGCGTACCGCCCTTTCCCCCAGGAGGGCGATCAGGCCGTTCCCTTCCCCCGGGAAAAGGTCGGTGAAATATTCAAGGGGCGACCAGTCGAAACCTGCCGCCTGCGCCTCGGTGATCTCCCCTTCGGGGAGCGGAAAATTCCAGAGCCCCGTCCGGGAGGCCCCCCACAGCCGCCCCTGCCCGTCGAAGGCCAGGGAGAGAATCCCGTAGATCACCTCTTCGTTCTTCCAGGAAAGGCCGCCGTCCAGCGAGACGGAAAATCCTGCGTCCGTTCCGGCCGCGATGACCGTTCCGTCAGAGGACCGCAGGGAATGGACCCGGGCTCCCTGAACTTCATCGACTTTTTGCCATGACCAGCCGTCGGATGACCGGTAGAGACCGCTCCCCGCCGTCCCGGCGAAGAGCTCTCCGCCGGCGGTTCCTGCCAGGGACGTGAACACCGTTCCTTCGGGAAGGGGAATGGACGTCCAGGCAAGCCCTCCGTCCCGGGAAAAAAGGAGGTCCTTCTCCGTTCCGGCGAAGAGCCGGCCTCCGGGGACGGCGGTGAGGAAGAGAGCTTTTCCTCCGGCGCTCCTTCCCCGGGATGTCCATCGGGCCCCCCCGTCCGAAGAAACCGACACCTCTCCCGAGCGGGAGAGGCACAGCAGTCTGCCGTCAACCCCGGCAAGCCCCACAACGGGGTCGGAGGGGAGCAGTTCCGTGACGGCCCCCTTCTCCCCGTCGGCCAGGAACAGTTCCCCGGAGGAGGTTCCCGCGAGGATTTTTTTCCGGAAGGGAACCAGGACAGTGACGGACAGGTCTTTTTCCGTCCCGGCGGGAAAGGGGTTCCACGTTCTTCCGTCGTCGAAGGATAAAAAGAGTCCCTGTTTGTGGGTTCCTGCCCAGAGTACCCCCTTTTCGTCGGCGGCCAGGGCCTGGACCGTGCAGAAGGACGGAAGGCCTTCCGATGCAGGGACCCAAGGGGATCCTTCCTCCTTCCGGAAGGCACCGCCCTCGAGGGTTCCGGCGAATACCGTCCCGGTGGCGGAACTGCGGGCCAACGCCAACGGGAAGACGTTTTCGATTCCCGGATCATCGGGGCTCCAGGTTCTCCCCCCGTCTCCGGAAAAAAGCACCCCTCTTCCGAAGGCGGCGGCACGGAGCCTGCCATGCCCTTCGTCCAGCAGATCCAGAACCGGGAAGGAACCGTCTTCTCCCCCGGATTTTTCGAAAGAGGCATCCCCCGACGAGGAAGCCCAGTGGATGCCGGAATCCCAGAAAACAGCCAGAAGGGTGTTTCCCGATGTCGGGAAAAACCGGTTCACTCCACCGCCGCCCTTCAGGGATTTCCAGGCGGAGCCGCCGTCGGCGGACGTAAGGAGTTCATCAAAGGATGCGAGGAAGAGGCGTCCTTCAGGGGAAACGTCAAGGGAAAAAAGAAGGGAAGAGGGGAGGCCGGCGCCGAGGTTTTTCCAGCGCCTGCCGCCGTCCTCGGAGACGAAGAGCCCTCCCTTTTCGGAGGTGAGGACATACAGGGCGCCGCCCGGTCCGGTGGCGGCACCGATGACGGGAGCCCATGGCCCCACCGCTTCCGCGGCAGGGGACTGGAACAGGGCGAAAAACAACGACAGCACCGCGGCCAGGAAGGCGCGGCTCCACCACCGGGGCAAGGGGCAATGGAAGCCTCCCCCCTTTTGAAGACGGATTGCTTCTGCAGCCATTGCCGCCCCACCTCCCCGGTCTGCGGGACCGCACCGGAGGCGGCCCCGGGAAAAGGTCACATAACGAAGTAGGCCAGTGCTCCCACCTGGAGAACCGCCAGCACCGGAAGCACGAGAAAGAAGCGGGGATGCTGCGTCTTGTGGCGGAACAGCTTCATTCCGAGAAACGCCCCCGCCCCTCCTCCGAACAGGGCGGCAAGGAGCAGGGTGTTTTCCGGAATGCGCCTTGCCGACGCTTTTGCCATCAGCTTGTCCCACCCCATGAGGACGAAGGCGATGACATTCACCCCGAGAAACGCCGGAAGAAGGGCCGCCATCTTCAGGGCACACCCTTTCCGGGGGCGGGAACCATGGAGTCTATTCCCCTTCTTTCCTGTGAACCGCTATGTACCGTATTATTTCGTCAGGGTTGGAGAACCCTTTCAGTTCGATTTCGTAACCGTCGGTTCCGGCAGTGGCGATCTTGATCGTACCGAGGTTGAAAATCCGTTCAAAGACGGTCTTCGTAAGTTCCGTGGTCTTGATGTCCTGGATAAAGACCTTTTCCGAGGAAGTGAAAAAAATCCCCGTGCAGTACACGATGTAGTCGATGTGCATCTTCAGTTTCCTGCTCCTGCGGCGGAATTCCTGTATCCCCACGTTTGCCGCCGTCAGCAGGAGGCCCCACATGAGGAGCGTCCATTTGCCCACGTTCAGGCCGATCGCGGACAGCATGTTCGGGAAAATGCTCACCAGGATAAAGGGGGCAAGAAACACCAGCGTCGGCACAACCAGAGGGTAAAGAAAACCCGCAATCGAGGGAGAAAGAATGAAATCAAACTCCGCAGAATCTCCGCCATCCGTTTTCGACGAGGTCATGAACGTCTTCGCCATTTTTCATCGACTCCTTCTCGTGAAATAGCTCCATCACCATGGAGCAGACAGACTTTCCCCTCCCGGTACAGGGGATCTTGAAAAACTGCTTTTCTGTCGAACATTCTACCATGAGGAGGACTTTTTTTTTTCAGAAAATGCGGGAGCGACCCGGAAGCTGAAAAGGACGACAACCGCCCTGCCTCCGACGAGGGGGTATAATACGGAAACGGACGCAACGTCGGCCGGAAAGACTTCGGATCCCCGAAACGGAGGAATGCCCATGCTGCAGCTCAACAGGAACGGCCTGAAGGACAGGGGGGCCTGGGAAAAGGCAGGCATCGCCCTTCCCGCTTTCGACATAGTCGCCATGGTACGGGAAACGGAAAAAACGCCGGAATGGGTCCATTTCGGGGCGGGGAACATTTTCCGTGTGTTTCCCGCGCTGATGCAGCAGAAACTCCTCGACGCAGGACATGCGAAAACAGGCATCATCGCCGTCAAGACCTACGACTGGCAGACCATCGGGACCATGTACACCCCCTTCGACAACCTGAGCCTGGCGGTCATCATGGAACCGGACGGAAGGCTGGACATGACGGTGGTGGCCAGCATCTGTACCACCCTTGCCGGAGACCCCGCCTGTGAAACGGACTGGGAACGGCTTCAGGCAATTTTCCGTGCGCCCTCCCTCAGGATGGTCAGCTTCACCATCACGGAAAAGGGCTACAGCCTGAAGACACCTTCGGGAACGTATTCCCCCGAGATCGCCGAAGACCTGAAGAAGGGGCCCTCGGCACCCGGACACGCCATGTCGAAGACGGCGGCCCTCGCCTATGCCCGATTCACGGCGGGAGGTTTTCCCCTGGCCTTCGTGAGCATGGACAACTGTGCCCACAACGGGGACCGGCTGAAGGCATCCCTGGAGGAAATCGCCAGGGGCTGGGCAGCAAACGGCCTGGTGGAGGAGACATTCGTCCGGTGGCTCAGGGAGTCGGGAAAGGTGTCCTTTCCCTGGACCATGATCGACAAGATCACCCCCCGCCCTTCGGAGAGGGTCCGGGACCGGCTCAATGCCCTAGGGCTGGGGACGGGGGACACCCTCCGCACCGAAAAGCACTCCTTCATCGCCCCCTTCGTGAACGCCGAGCGCCCCGAATACCTCGTCATCGAGGACAGCTTCCCCAACGGGCGGCCGCCCCTGGAGCTTGCCGGTGCCTACTTCACCGACCGGGAGACGGTGGACCGGGTGGAGAGGATGAAGGTGGGAACGTGCCTGAACCCCCTCCATACCGCACTGGCGGTCTTCGGCTGCCTGCTGGGGTACACCCTCATCGCCGACGAGATGAAGGACCCCGACCTGAAGCGGCTGGTGGAAAAAATCGGCTACGTGGAGGGACTTCCCGTGGCGGAGGACCCCGGCATCATCCATCCTCTCGACTTCCTGAGGGAGGTCATCGAGGAGCGGCTCCCCAACCCGAACATCCCCGACGCCCCCCAGAGAATCGCCATGGACACCTCCCAGAAGGTGGGCATCCGGTTCGGGGGCACCATCAGGGCCTACAGGGACAGGGAAGGGCTGGATCCTGCGGGCCTGACCTTCATTCCCCTGACCCTGGCCGCCTGGTGCCGGTACCTCATGGGGCTGGACGACAGGGGCGGAGATATGCCCCTGAGCCCCGATCCTCTCCTGGAAACCCTCAGGCCCCTGCTCGCACCGGTCCGCCTCGGGGAACCGGAGTCGGCCCGAGGGGTTCTCCGCCCCATCCTCTCCGACCGGGGAATCTTCACCGTGGATCTGTACGAGGCCGGTCTCGGAGAGAAGATAGAAGGCTTTTTCGCCGAGATGACCGCCGGCCCGGGCGCCGTGAGGGGCACCCTTCGGAAATACCTCGGCTGAAAAAAAAGGGGCTGAAGGCGAAATCGCCTGCAGCCCCTTTTTTATCAGGTCCCGCATCCGGGGTGCCCGCAGAAAGACTACATTCCGAACAGCAGGTTCGGCAGCCAGGTCGAAATGGCGGGTATGTAGGACACAAGCCCCAGGACGAAGATGCTCACGAGCAGGTAGGGTATGTTGGCTATGGCGATCCGGCTGATGGAGATCTTGCCGATGCTCGACGCCACGAAGAGGCACACTCCCACGGGAGGCGTGGTGAGCCCGATCATGAGGTTCAGAACGGCGATCATGGAAAAGTGGATCGGGTCGATGCCCACCTGGAGGGCCACCGCGAGCAGCGTGGGGAAGAGGGTCAGCAGCGCGGCAATGGTCTCCATGAAGGTCCCCACGAAGAGCAGCAGAATATTGATCATCAGGATGATGAGGTACTTGTTCTTCGTTATCCCCAGGAGGAAATCCGCCACCATCTGGGGGATCTGTTCGCTCGTCAATATCCACGCGAAAAGGTTCGCCAGCCCGACCAGGACGATGATGGACGCCGTGGTGATCGAGGCCTCGAGGAGCAGCATGGGAAGATCACGGAATGAAAGGTCCTTGTAGACGAAAATTCCCACCACCACGGCGTAGAGGCAGGCCACCATGGCCGCTTCGGTGGGGCTGAAAAAGCCGCCGACGATGCCGTAGAGGATGAGGACCGTGAGCATGAGAGCCCAGAATGCACCGAAAAACTCCCTGACAAGCAGACGGCGGGGAACTTTTTCGCCCTTGGGGTAATTTCTCTTCTTTGCGATGAAATATGTCACGATCATCATGCCGATCCCGAGGAGCACACCGGGAATGGCGCCTGCTATAAAGAGCCTTCCCACGGAAAGTCCGGTCAGGGTCCCCGCGATGATCATAGGCATGCTGGGGGGGATGATGGGACCGATGGTGGAGGACGCGGCGGTGACCGCGCAGGAGAAGTCCACATCGTAGCCTTCTTTCTGCATGGCGGGGATGAGGATGGCGCCGAGGCTGGCCGTGTCCGCCACCGCCGTTCCGGAGATGCCGGCGAAGATCATGGAGGCGACAATGTTCGCCTGGGCCAGCCCCCCCTGGATATGCCCCACGAGAGCGTTGCAGAATCCGATGATCCTGTCGGAAATCCCTCCCCGGTTCATGAGGTTGCCCGCGAGAATGAATCCGGGAATGCAGAGGAGCACGAAAACATCAATGCCCGAGTACATTTTCTGCGGGATCACCATGAGCGGGATGCCTGCCATCCACAGGTAGACGAGGGATGAGATTCCGAGGCAGAAGGCTATGGGCAGACCGAGAAAAAGAAGCACCAGGAAGACGATGAAAAGTGCGGCCACCATATCAGTTCCCTCCCCCCGCGGCAAGGCGGACGTCCCTGAAAACCGACGCCATCGAATACAGGACCACTGTTCCCGAC
>Ga0209510_1000701_pt1 | contig 43373 bp, 28 predicted proteins | sample BiotimSIPDNA_FD_185749 | JGI IMG/M metagenome (GOLD analysis project Ga0209510, IMG submission 185749) | Anaerobic biogas reactor microbial communites from Washington, USA - Biogas_R1 time_0 SIP DNA (SPAdes) (version 2) | ecosystem: Engineered > Bioreactor > Anaerobic > Unclassified | place...
TACGACGATACGAGTCTCATGCAAGATCTGCACTTTTATTCGTACGATGATACGAGTCTCATGCAAGATCTGCACTTTTATTCGTACGATGATACGAGTCTCATGCAAGATCTGCACTTTTGTTCGTACGACGATACGAGTCTTATGCAATGTCTGCACTTTTATTCGTACGACGATACGAGTCAAATGCAAGATCAGCACTTTTGTTCGTACGACGATACGAGTCTTATGCAATGTCTGCACTTTTGTTCGTACGACGATACGAGTCAAATGCAATGTCTGCACTTTTGTTCGTACGACGATACGAGTCTTATGCAATGTCTGCACTTTTATTCGTACGACGGTACGAGTCTCAGGTAAGATCTGAACTTTTGTTCGTATGACGATACCAGTTTCAGGTAAGATCTGTACTCAGGTTCATAATGGCGATACCAGACTCAGGCGACATTACTCTCTATATGTTCCGCCAGTATTATCTTTCAAAGTTCCACTTTTATTCAATTAACAGACACTTTGCTAATGTCTGTCATTACATACTGTTAATGGATACTGCTGCACAGGCTGCACCAAATCCATTATCGATGTTCACCACAGTAAGTCCTGAAGCGCAGGAATTGAGCATGGCAAAAAGAGGGACCATCCCGTTAAGGTGAGAACCATATCCTACACTGGTTGGAACACCGATTACCGGGCATGAAACATAGCCAGCTACAACTGATGGCAGAGCACCTTCCATGCCGGCAACAGCAATGATTACCGATGCTTTTGATAACATTTCTTTGTAGGAAAAAAGCCTGTGGATTCCAGCTACACCTACATCAGAAAGTAAAGTGCAACTGTGGCCGAAGATCTCGATTGTATGCTGAGCCTCCAGAGCGACGGAAAGATCGGCAGTGCCGGCAGAGCAGATGATTATTTCTCCACGTACTTTTTCAGCTTTTTTCCAGTTGGGAGCTTTTTTCCAGAAGCAATGAGCCAGACTATCTATACAAACATCTTCAATGGAATTTTTAACCGAGTCAAGTACTTCCTGGTTTGCCCGGGTTCCATAGATGGTTTCGCCGTGATCGAGCTGAGCCTTTGCTATTTCTACAACCTGTTGTGCGGTCTTGTTTTGACAGAAGATTACTTCCGGATAACCCTTTCGGAGTGCGCGGTGATGATCGATCTTTGCATGACCTAAGTCTTGGTATGGAAGATCCTTTAATCTGGCAAAGGCCTGCTCTACCGGTATCGACTGATTATACAACTGATTTAATAATGAGATTAATTGATGTTGGTCCATTTTGTTTTGTGTTTTTCCGGAAACTAAAAAAGTGCCGTGCTGAAGTAGCGTTCTGCACGATCTGGAAGAATGGTTGCAACCTGAGTACCAGGATAATTCCGGGCAATCTGGCGTGCGCCCCAGACATTTGCTCCAGAAGAGATTCCGACCAGCAGTGAATTAGTAAGCGACAATTCACGGGTGGTCTTAATTGCATCTTCATCGGTGACTTCGATGATTTCATCAATAATGTTTTGATCAAGAATGGGTGGTATAAAACCATCCCCGATTCCCTGAATCTGATGGAGCCCTGGTTCGTGACCCAGCAAGGCACTATGTTTAGCTGGCTCCACAGCCACAATCCGGACTTTCGGGTTGTGTTCTTTTAAAAAGGTTCCAATTCCCTGAATCGTTCCGGCACTGCCAATTCCTGCAACAAATGAATCGATTTTTCCACCGCTTTGTCGCCATAGTTCAGGGGCAGTAAATTGATAATGTGCTTTTGGGTTGTGAGGATTTTTAAACTGTTGAGGCATAAAAGCCCCGTGTCGAAGAGCGAACTCTTCAGCCACCTTTATTGCTCCGGCAACATTCTCTTCATCAGAAGTTTCGATAAGGCGAGCTCCGAAAGCACGGATTATATCTTTGCGTTCCTGACTCATCCCTTCCGGCATGACAATGAAAACCTCATAACCTTTGGCTGCGCCCACCATGGCGATACCGATACCGGTATTTCCGGATGTGGGTTCCACTATTTTCATTCCAGGTCTGAGTAAACCTTCTCTTTCGGCTGCCTCGATCATAGAGAGTGCTACCCGATCCTTTATACTTCCACCCGGGTTCAAAAATTCTGCTTTGGCAATGATGTTTTCCCCTCTGAGTGCTACCAGAGGAGTATTACCGATGAGGTCAAGAACATCTGCAGTTTTCATATAAACTTCCTGCCAGAATAATGAAAAAGATTAATATAATATTACCTGAGGAAGAAGCAGAAATTTTTGAAAAATTCAAAGATTTTGGACTGAAATTTGCGCGTATGCAGAAAACAAGGTGAAATGAATGTTTGGGTCTAAATGTAGCCTGCTGGTAAAAGAATGTAATATTTTATAGTTTATTCAAAAAATAACAGTTCCAGAAATAATTGGAATGTTTCTCAACAGAAATGGATTTATTGTGTTGTTTAAAAACATTTATAAGATGCTTTTTCTGATACTGTTATGCAGTCTTAACAGTATTGGCAGTAATGCTGTCTCCGCATTAGGTGAGTGTTTTAAGGAACTCCATAAAAGACTTTCTACGCAGGCGACATCTGAGATCGCAGCACAGAGCATAGATTCAACCGATAAGGTTTTCAACACATTACTTAAAAACAACTCTCCAATTGTTAAGTTAATGCGGGTTAATTCCAATGGCATAATCATTAATGAGTCTACTCAGCAAAGCTCGAATCATGTGATGAGGAATATATCGGGTCAGCAGTGGTTTACTCAGGTTCAAAGAGACACACAACCCTATTATGGAACCACACGGGATTCCATTGGCAAAGCTTTTTTATTCTGGGCCTGGCCACTAAGAAATGTGGCAGGGCAGTTCGCAGGTGTTCTGGCTGCAAAGATCGATCCTTCAGAGATAATTGATTTCGTGAATGATTTAAAACCGGTCTCTCTCAGATTGGATATTAATGACAAAACAGTTATAACCAGAGACTGGAAGAATCCTCAAAATATTGAATCTGCCAGTTGGAAGATTTCAGAAGCACTGGTGATTTCCTGTTACTATCAATTAACCAGATCAGAAATAGCTTCTCAAGCAAAACCTGCAGACTCAGATTTAGCGATTTCTACTTTTGAGCCGCAACTGGACCAATCGGAGAGTGCAGAAATCTTTTCTGAAAAAAAAGTGAAAAACGCGAAAAAGAAGCCGGTTCTAAGGTCCTTTCTTTTAGTTATTCTCATCAGCAGCCTTGCTTTCCTGATTTTTTTCAAAGTTGGCAAGAGGTGGGAACATTCAGACTATCGGAGTGCCGGATCTACAGCCAGTAACCCGGAGCCGGGTTCTTCCAGTCAGGGAGGCTTTGAGGAAATAATGGATCTGGTGGATGATAGTAGCCTTTCGAATGAAAAAAGCAACCTGCATTTTCCAGAAGAGGGGTTTTCACAAGTGCAGGAAAAGACAAGCAAAGAGACTATGGAATCTCAGGAGAACAAAGCCATATCAGAAGAATCGGTGAAAAGCGATACTATTGCGTCTCAAGTTTTTAACAATCATCAAAAGGAAGAGACTCTCAGTAGAGCTCAGCTTCATTTCCAGCCGGCCCAATCGAAGGAACAGTCCGATTCAGAGATATCCAGGATTCGTGATGAGCTTTATCGTGAAATTCATGGTCAGATAATTCATTGGGTAGTTTGCGAATCTGCCAGGTTATCAAACTGCCTGGAGGAGCTGACCGGAAGAATAAGCCGGCTTGAGGGTTCAGAGGGAAACACCGAGCTGGAATTGATCAGAGAAGATGCCCTGCGGATCTCAAAAGAGATTGAGATATTCAAGGATAGTTTCTCTGATTCCAAAGAGTAGTTACTGCCCGGTGGGTGCGGCCGCTTTTAAACCTAAAAACCGCAGTAGATGACGCGGATAACACGTTCAGCCAATGCGGGATTCTTCGTCGATACCTGCTATGGTCTTTAGGTTAGATGCTTTTTTCTGCTGATTCCATTGTCTGGCAGATCAAAGAAGCAATAGTCATGGGACCTACCCCCCCAGGGACCGGTGTGTAAGCGCTGCAATTTGGAATTGCCGCTTCAAGATCAATATCTCCTACATTTCCCGGGTGATAACCGGCATCGATGACAACTGCACCCTGTTTTATCCAGTTACCCTGAATGAATTTGGGTTTGCCTACCGCACCAACCAGTATGTCGGCTTCTTTGATTATTGAGGGAAGATCTTTTGTTTTGGAATGACAAATAGTGACAGTGGCGTTTCTGTTCAGTAACATAAGGGCCATTGGTTTTCCCAGTATTGGACTTCTGCCAACAACCACCGCATGTTTGCCTTCAAGGCTGATGTTATAATGGTCCAGAATTTTCATTATTCCTGCTGGAGTAGCGCTTCCATAGGCCTGCTCACCCATAGCCATTCTGCCAAAACCCAGACATGTGACTCCATCAACATCTTTATCAAGAGAGATGGCATCAAAGGCCAAACGTTCGTTTATCTGCTTAGGGACGGGGTGCTGAAGGAGGATTCCGTTGACCTGGGGATCTTCATTGAGCTCTTGAATCTGAGAAAGCAGCTCTTCGGTGGTGGTTGAATCTGGCAGTTCGATCTTTCGGGAGAGCATTCCGACTCTGGCACAGGCATTCCCTTTCATCTTGACATAGGTGGCAGAAGCCGGATCTGATCCTACAAGGATGGTGGCCAGTAGCGGTGTTTTCCCGGTTCTTAAATTGAAAGCATTTACCCGCTCTTTAAGAGAGAGTTCGATAGATCTGGCCAGACTTTTCCCGTCAAGAATCAGAGCATTTGACATTTCTTTTATACCTCCAGGGCTAATGGTTGAGAGAAGAAAATAGTTTTTTTTAGTGAAATATGTTTCAGATATTTGCATAATTTCTTCAGGAACAGCTTTTTTTAATGGTACTCAGAAGATATTTTTACCAGAAATTAGAAATCATGTATTGGTTAAAAATACCAGTCCTGAAACTATCCCAAAATAGATACCGCAAGGATGAGCTCCTGCCTGCAAAGTCGATGCAGACCGACACTCAGAAATATCGAAGGGTGAATGGAAGTGATAATCAGGCAATGCAGACTGAAAAGAGGATCAGTCGTTCTTGATAATGGTTCAAAGAATAGTTTCAGGAGATGATAATTAAAATCGATAATAATCTCAAACTGCAGAATCGGTTAATATAAACATGCTCTTAGAACTCCTTTTTCAGAAAACGCAGATCTATTTGCTTTACAGCAGATTGTTCAGTACCAGTATGGCTACGGTTATTGCTTTTGTACTGGCTTTGTCTTTATTCCCTTTGTACATAAAATTCCTGCGTCGTTTTCGCATGAGCTCGGAATTTAATTCAAATGGTAATGATTCGGAGCCGGTAATGCCAGCAGGAATCCTGTTTCTGATTATCGTGGCCATTACTACCATAATCACAGTGAGGTTTAATTCCTATGTTATTTCTGCACTCATTATCTATATATTCTTTGGAATAATCGGTGCGGTTGATGATATAGCCAAAGTGGTAAATAAAAGGCGGATCGCCAAAGGAGAGATTTCCAAACAGGATTATCAATACAAAGCAGATGGTATTTCTGCCGGATTGCGACTTACTTTATATATACTGATTTCGCTGGCAGTTGCTGTTGCAGCCTACTATTATATACCGAATCTGAATGGAACCATAAATGTTCCATTTTTCAGTATTGCTAAAAAATTTCCTTATCTTCCTTTCTGGCTTTTTATTCCATTTATGACAATGACTATTGCAATACTGGCAAACGGAGTCAATTTTACCGATGGATTTGATACTCTGGCTGCAGTGCCATCGATTACCAGTCTTTTATTTGTAGGGGTAATCTCATTTATTTCCAGCAATAGCACCTGGAGCAACTATCTTTTAATTCCTCACATAGCCGGTTTACAGGAGTTGCTTCCTCTCATTGGGGCAGTGATTGGAACATTATTAGCTTATCTTTGGTTTAATTCACCACCATCTACCATCATAATGGGTGACTCAGGATCGGTGGGATTGGGTGGGCTCATCGGGATTCTGTTTGTTTTCACAAAGGCTGGTTTTTTTATTCCGATAGTGTGTTTTATATTCCTTTTGGAATTCATTTCGGTGATAATTCAGATTGGTTATTTTAAGATGACCCGTAAGAGGGTTTTTCTGATGGCACCGATTCACCATCATTTTCAGATAATGATGCGAAACAGTGGTAAATATGCCAGTGAATTTCATATAAAATCCAAAATCATGTGGAGATTTCACATTCTTTCTATTATAATGCTGGTTTTGGGCCTTGTATTATTTCTGAAAGTCAGGTAAGATAACAAAGAAGAGTCATGATTAAACAACAGATTGCTTATTACACTTCACCAGCCGGTAAAGAGTTTTCCTTTGCTGCTGCCAGATTTGCCGGGATAAATCCTTCCAGCAGGGTTCTGGATATGGGATGTGGTTATGGTGAGGGGGCCTGCAATCTGGCTTCTGAGTTTCGCTGTAAAATAACTGCCTGTGATTACAGCCAGGAAAATGTGGAATTCGCCAGAAAACTGGCGGTTAAGCGTAATGTGAGCCATCTGATAGACTTTCAGAAGATCGACCTCACGAAGGCTGATTTCAGCAAAACTCCTTATGAACTGGTACTGGCAGAGGGTGGAGTGCTCTCTTATTTGTCCCGTCCGAAAGGTTTACAGATGGCCTCCTGCTGGTTATGTCCAAGGGGCTGGTTTGCTTTCTCAGATCTGATTTTTTTATCGGATCGGGTACCAGAAGAGATAAAAAAAATATTCGAACATGATATTTACCAATATGAAACGGAACAGTCTTACAGGAAACTGATCTCTGATGCAGATATGGAGACTCATTTTCTTGCTTTGGTTCCTCCAAGTGGCTGGGATAATTATTACGCCCATATCGCCAGACGTCTTGAAGATGAAGAGGGCTTTTTTGCCGATAAGAGGATAAAACTGGCATTTTCCAGGGAAATCGATACCTTCTACCGTTTTGAAGGATACCGCTATGTAGGTTATCTTTTCGGGGTTCTTCGCAAAAAGAAATAATCTTTTTTCTGCACTCAACGGCTCTTGCGCTGAAAATCAGCAAATAGTCAAGGGAAAGTATAATTTATCCACTCACTGACAGCACTTTTCAGCTTTTGGCGTACACTGACAATGGTATAAGTGTGATCCGCCTCTTTAAAATAACGGTGAAAAACCATTCCCTTAAATTTAACAGAACGGAACATGTCAAAAAACTGATCGGCATAGTTATAATACAGCGGAATCCCACCGGAATAGATAAAGAAAAGCTTAACCTCACGATCGATCAATTCCTGTAATTGCTTTATTACCTGCTTTTTTGGAGGAAATGATCTGAAGTAAACTTCATTGCTTCGTCTTGCATTCTTCTCTGAAGGAGCAGAAAAAAAACGTTTTCGGATCCTGTTAACCACAAATCGGATCGAACGGTAAGGATTAATTATCCCAGGCCCGTAATCTCTGATGTAATATCCAAGAGTACGGTATGCAAAACCATCCATTAGAACCAATCCACTTATTCTGCTGTCAATCATAGCAGTAGCATGGGCAAAATCCGCTCCGGAGCAAAGCCCAATAATAATACACTTCTGAGTACCACACTTTTCAGTAACCTCATCGATAGCCTGTTGAATATCGATAACTGCCTGTTTTTCATAATCAATGGAAGGCGGGCAGGAGGCACTGTCACCTAATCCATGAAGATCAAAACGTAAGCTGCTGTAACCGTAAACAGAAAGCTGTCTGGCAAGATCAGTGTTGAATCTATTGAATCCGGTCTTGTGAAGAAAGCCGGCATTGAGGAAAAGAAGCGAAGGTGCATGCCGTTTTTGATGTTCAGGCTCGGCAGTGGTTAGTATGCCACTTAGCTCATTATTAATTCCAAAATTATACACCCGTTCTATCATCACTTATTCCCTGTTAAAATAGCCGACAATAGAATTTATTGCAGGATGCGACATCACTATGTGATTAGATAATAGTGAACTGATCCAGACTTCCGGTATATCTAAATGTTCCATTGTTATGGGAAAATTAACCGACTTGCAAAAAGCCTCATATTCCTTAGAATCTCCAGAATAAAGTAGATGAATTTTTTGACTCAGGGGTGGAGGTAAAGAGGAGATGTCCAAAGAGCAGATTTCATTTCTGACTGAAACAGGCAACGGGAAACCAAGAATCTCCTCATCTGATGAAAAACGTCTGGATTCAGGAGATTTGGCCAGGTATTTCGAATGAAGAGCCTGCATCTGATTCATCCATTCTGATCCGATGATTATCGGATCCCAAAGAATAAATGAAGACAAATTTGCCCAATCTTTCAAAGAACACCAGGCAATGGCTGCACCCAACTTTAAGCCAATAACAGAAAATACCTGGTTCCCAGACAGATTAATCAACTCTTCAGCCGCCCATCTTAGATCGGTGATCCAATGACTGATGCTAATATCGGTGCTCTCTCCCCAGGAATCCCCACATCCATACCAATCAAAGCGAAACACGTGATGTCCACTTTTTGCCAACTGCTCACCTAAATTCCGAAGCAGGCGATAAGTGTTGATAAATTCAGGACCGACCGATGAGCAGATAAGAATACTTTTTTGTTTTGAATTTGTAGACAGTGGAAAGTGGTACACACCATAGAGCTTATGGTCTCCATAACCAAATTGCAGCGATTTCACTCTACTACCCTCTTAATTATCACCATAATAATTACACCTTGACTCTGAAGAGTCTGGACAGGGATTTAACAAATGAAAACCCTTTGTCGGAACTGATTTCAGCCTGATTGCTCTTACCCAAGGTAATAGTGGAAGCAATCTGCTCAAGCGTGTTTAACATCAATGAACGTGGATGAATTTCAAAACCTATCTCATTTTTTATCTGATTTATCACCCTGATGGATAAAAGAGAGTGCCCACCCAACTCAAAAAAATTATCACTTAATGTGATCCGGTTTATCCCAAGCACCTGTTTCCAGATTCTGGCCAGATATTGTTCTTCATCTGTACTTGGCTCCAGATGATCAATGGAATCGATTACTATGTTTGAACAATGAGCAGGTAATGCTTTTCGATCGATTTTTCCGGAAGCAGACAATGGCATAGACTGCAATTCAAAAAAATGCTGAGGTATCATATAATCAGGAAGAAAAGATTTAAGAAACAGTCGGAGTTCAGCAGTAGTAATGCTGGAGTTTGCCTTAGTGGTGTAATACAAAACCAGCCTTACATCACCGGGACCGAATTCCTTACAGGCAGCGACACATTGATTTATACTGGGATTGCCAAGAGCTGTGTTTTCAATTTCACCTAACTCGATTCTGTGACCTCTGAGTTTGATTTGAAAATCGGATCTTCCAAGATACTCAATATTTCCATCGAATCGGAAACGGGCATTATCTCCAGTATTATAAATGCGACCAGGTCCAAACGGGCTCTTTAAGAATTTTTTACTGGTAAGCTCTTCAAGTCTGTGATAACCCTCTGCAAGGCCAATCCCTCCTATGTATAAGACACCTTTAACCCCGGGCGGGACCGGTTTGAGATTGCAGTCGAGAATGTAAGTCTTGACATTGTTAATTGGCTTTCCTATAGTAATAGGTGCATTAGGCTCAGTGATCCTGCACAAGGTAGACCATACGGTAGTTTCAGTAGGACCATACATGTTCCACAACTCTTTAACCTGAGGCAAAAGATCTCTGCATAAATCCACAGTCAAAGCTTCACCGCCGCAAAGCACTTTCAGCTTATCAGAACCTTTCCAGCCGGCACTTATCAGCATTCGCCACATTGCAGGTGTGCCCTGAATAATAGTCGGATTAATTTCATCGATAATCCGGAGCAGTTTTAAAGGATCTTCTGTAAGCTCCTGGCTTATAATTGCAGATGCTGCTCCACTGATTAATGGTAAAAAGATTTCCAATACAGAAATGTCAAAAGAAATGGTTGTGGAAGCCAGCACGACATCGGAAGACTGAATTCCTGGTTTTTCTTGCATGCTCTTTAAAAAATTTACTACCGATCGATGCGAAATGCGTACACCTTTTGGTTTCCCGGTTGAACCAGAAGTGTAAATAATGTAGGCTATCGAATCAGGTGAAACGTAAGGTGATTTTAATTGATTTTTTTCGGAGTGACTAAAATCAATGTCACTGTCAATGCAAACCGCAACCAGTTTTGAAGATGAAGCTGGAATCTTTTCCATCATATTCTGCTCTGTCAGTATGACACTCAACCTGGCATCTTCAATCATATAGGTCAGCCGTTCTTCAGGCAGATGTGGATCAAGTGGAACATAGGCAGCACCAGATTTTAGAATACCTAACAGCACAGAAATAGTATTAAACGACCGGTTCATGAACACACCAACTGCTTCACCAACCTTAATCCCGGACTCGATCAGATAGTTAGCGATTTTTTCCGATGTATTATTCAGATCTGTGTAAGTGAATATTCTTTTCTCCGAGATGACAGCAGTAGCTGAAGGAGATTTCAAACACATCTCCTTAACCAAATCATGAATACATTTATCCTGAGGATAGCTTGTATCGGTTTTGTTCCAGGCATAAACAATTTGCTGAATCTGTTGAGAGGAAAGCACCGAAATTTCCTTAATTTTAATTTCCTTATTTTCCAGAATACTTTTTACTACATTGATAAAGTGAGAAGTCATGTTCTCGATGAACTGTTTCTCAAAAAGATCTGTGCTGTATTCGAAAATGCCCTTCAATATTCCCTCTTCCATCCACATATAAAGCGACAGGTCGTATTCTGAAGCTCCACGATCTACCAGAAATGGCTTGATCTTTGTGTCTGCAATGCTGGCAGATTCCATTGGAAAATTCTGATATGCAAACATTACCTGAAAAATCGGATGGTGATTTAAATCTCGTTGCGGATTAATAATCTCCACCAGACGATCGAAAGGAATGCTCTGATGAGCGAAAACATCTCTGGTAATTTCTTTAAGCCCCTCCAGAAGTTGCTTAAAGCTGGTTTCCTCACAATAGTTGATCCGAAAAGGCACCATGTTGAGGAAAAATCCAATTAGGTTCTCTAATTCACTGCTGTTACGGTTTGCTACAGGAGAACCTATGATAATATCCTTCTGAGAAGAGTATTTGTATAAAAGGATGTAATAGATACCTAATAGCAGGGTAAAAAGAGTGGTATTTTCATCTTTGGCCAGTGAGCTTAATCTGGAGCTGGTTGAACGATCCATCGAAAAGGAAACCGCCGATCCTTCAAAGGTTGGAATTGAAGGGCGAGTCTTAAAAGATGGAAGGTCAAGAACTGGTAACGGAGCAGCCAGATGGTTCTTCCAAAAAGAAATCGTACTATCATCCAAACCTTCCGGATTTTTATTCTGCCAATTGGCATAATCTGCAAAACGGAATGGAAGCTGCGGAAGAGAAGGTTGAGTTGAATTCAAAAAGCATTCATAAAAATGGGAAAAATCCCGCAAAAACACACCCATGGACCACCCGTCGGAAATGATATGGTGAGCCATCACTGACATTATATGATGATTCGGTTTGAGTCGTATCAAGACTATTCGAAGTAAAGGACCGGTACTAAGATTGTAAGCTTTTAAAGAACGGCTGCGAATTTCATTAATCCAGGTCTGCTCTGAACAATCATCATTTGAAAAATCCAGCCAGTCAAATTTAAAATTGAGTCTTTTATGGACTCGTATCGATGGTCCATTTATTGATTCTTCAATGGTAGTGCGAAAAGCATCATGACGCTCTACGACTGCATCCAATGCTCGTAAGGCACAATCCTTTTTAAATGGACCCTTAATTTCAAATTCAGTAGCCAAATTGTAAGCCGGAGTATTCTGCAACTTACCAAGAAACCACAATCGAAGTTGTGAACTGGACAACTGTAGTCCTGATTCCAATTCGCTTCTGAGCGGAATTTTCCGATTAAATCCTGCGGTGCTGACCGCTTTGAGTTTCTTAACTTCTTCGGTCAATTGAGCCAAAGATGACGCCTTGTAGAAAGTACTCAATGGAACATCAATATTAATCCTGTCACGAATTCTGGATAATAACTGCGACGCCCAAATGGAATCACCACCTGATTCAAAAAAACTCTTCTGTGGCTCTAAATGATCCAAACCTAAAAGATCTTTCCAGATAGAACCTATAACTTCAGAAATTTCTGCAGATTCATTTTTCGATTTACTTATTCCTTTAGATTTACCTGTACCTTTCATGTTTAAAGAATCGGCTAACCTGGGATTTACACCTACTCCAATACTTACGTCTACCTTGGAAACCGGAGTTATCCAGCACTTCTTTCTGTCAAAAGGATAGCAGGGCAATGATATCCTGTATCTGGATTCACCTTTATAAAACGAGGAAAAATCGATATCGAAACCATGCTGCCATAGTCTTCCCAGAGAATAAAGAAAATGAACAGTGTCATTCTGATGTTGACGGAAATGACGTACTGAGCTTAGCGCTAAAATGTTTTCGTTGTGCTCATGGTGAATCGCCTTCCAACTGGCAAAACTGGAACCGACAAACGAAACCAATGTGTTCCCAGGCCCGACCTCCAGAAAAATTCTGTACCCATCATCCAGCAATCTGGAGATTCCATCCTGAAATCTTACCGTTTCTCTTAAATGTCTTCCCCAATAGGATTTATCCAAAAGATCAGAATCGGTGAAATAGGTTCCGCTGACATTGGAAATAAAAGGAAGCAGAGGTTTGGAGATGGTGATCCTGTTTAAAAGAAGATTGAATGTATTTACAGCACCCTGCATAAGATAAGAGTGAAATGCATGAGATGTGTTAATTCGCCGGTAATGGATATTGTGAATGGCAAATTTGTGACTCAATTTTTCCAAATGCTCGTGAGTACCGGAAACGACACACATGGATGGTGCATTGATTATCGAGATTTCGATTCCGGAGTCCAGAAAAGAGGACAGCTCTGATGGTGACAGATTTACACTCAGCATACCTCCTGATGGCTGTTGCTGCATGATCCGCCCACGCTCACATACCACATATAAAGCATCCTCCAGCGAGAAGACACCTGCCACGCAGGCTGCCACATATTCACCGATACTGTGCCCGATCACAGCCTGAGGAGTGACTCCATAATTCTCCCACAATTTAACAAGAGCATACCCGAAAGAAAACAAAAGCGGCTGGGCTATTTCAGTTTGTTTTAAAAACTCCGAATCTTCTGCGGAATTATAAAGAAGCTCGCAAAGGTTAAGATGAATATGTTTACCGGCAATTTCTGAGCATTGCTCAAATGCATCCCTGAATGAGCGCTCCATTGAATAGAGATCTGCCCCCATCTTAAAGTACTGAGATCCCTGACCGGAAAACATGAAAACAATCTTTTTTGATTCAGACGTCTTTTTCAGCTCCACAGGCTCCGATTCATTTTTGAAAAGAGAACGCTTATTACCGCATGAATCGGAAATAAAAAAGCTACGGTAAGGAAAGTGCTTACGCCCCTGCTGAAGAGTCATGGCTGCGTCGGCCAGGGAAACATCCTTGTCTTTGTTTAAAAATGATGACAAATTTTCCGATGCAGCTTTAAGTGAAACCGAAGATTTTGCTGAAAATGGCAAAAAGTGAATGGCTCTGTTGGATACTGTACCTTCATATTTAGGTGGCTGCTCAAGAACAATATGAACATTAGTTCCACCAACACCCAGACTGTTTACTCCAGCATAACGTTTCCCGGATTTCCCTGCTTCCCAGTTTGTCAGCTTGTCATTTATGAAAAAAGGTGTTTCCTGCAGCTTTAACAAGGGATTTGGAACCTTAAAATTAATAGTAGGAGGGATCTGCTTGTGGTAAAGAGCCAGTGCAGTTTTTATTAAACCGGCAATTCCTGCCGCAGCATCAAGGTGTCCAATCGAAGCCTTGACTGCTCCCAATGCACAGAAATTGGTTTTATTAGTAAAATGCTTAAATGCTTTGGACAATGATGCAATTTCGATTGGATCACCAATCTGAGTCCCAGTACCATGTGTCTCAATATAAGAAACATCTGAAGCGTCTATTCCAGCAGACTGCAATGCCTGCACTATCACCTCCGATTGACCTTCTATTGACGGGGCAGTAAAGCCAGTCTTTACTGCTCCATCGTTATTTACAGCCGATCCCCGGATTATCGCATATATGTGATCACGATCTTTGAGTGCATCCTGAAGCCTTTTGAGAACTACTACCCCTGCACCTTCACCAAATACCGTACCGTTGGCATCCTTGTCAAAGGGGCGACATATTCCATCTGAAGACCGGATATCCCCATCAGTCAAAAGATAGCCATTCCACCAGGGAATCTGAAGAAAAACACCCCCGGCAAGCGCCATGTCGCACTGATAAGTCAATAAGTTCTGGCAGGCTACATGAACCGCAACCAGTGAGGATGAACATGCGGTCTGAATATCATAACTGGGCCCTCTGAGATTAAGCTTGTAAGAAAGCCTGGTGGTCAAAAAATCCTTATCATTTCCAAGTATTAACTGAATCTCATTGGAATTGGTGGCAATGGAGGGATTGGCCAATATGTTGTGAATAAGATAATGGTTCATTCCGCAACTGGCAAAGACTCCAACACTGCAATCTAGCCTGGAAACATCATACCCACTGTCCTCAATCGCTCCCCATCCACATTCCAGAAATATCCGATGCTGTGGATCCATCAAGCTGGCTTCCCTCAGGCTGTAACCAAAAAATGGTGCATCAAACATTTCTGCATCATTTATCCGCCCCCCACGAGGCACAAATTTGCTATCGCTAAGCACAGCATCGGTTATTCCCACAGCTTTAAGCGAATCTACAGAAAAATTTTCCACACAATCTATTCCATTAACCAGATTATCCCAGAACTGATTGATATTGTCTGCTTTGGGAAAACGAGCGGAAATTCCGATGATAGCGATCCCATCAAAACTGCTCTCAACAGGAATATTTGTGCTTTCCAATTTATTATTCCTTCTATCTATGAATTGATAAGGATGATTTTTGTATATCAGGTAAACAATTTATGTGCCATCAACATCATTGTGCCTCAAATTAACTGACGACGGCTTCTGCTCACTTTCTTCCTTGCAGATCATGAAAAAAGATTCTGTGAAATTCCCTTTTTTAGAAATAACCGGAATCGCCGGATTTTTACAAAGATTTCCTGGATCGAAATCTGCCATATGCATCATTTTGCAATGCAACTCTCTCTGCTGAACTGTTGCTCACTTTTTCCGATCCCTTTTTGCTTAGATGTTCCGAAAGAGTGAATATGGTCGGATATTGAAAAAGCTCGACTAATGTTACATCTTTCTTGAGATATTGATGAATTTTCTGGACAATATGGGGCAGCAGTATCGAGGAACCACCCGCATCAAAGAAGTTCTGATGCACATCGATACTATCCCGCCCCAGACTATCTGACCATATCTTGTTGATCACCCTTTCAATTTCATTGTTTGCAGATGAGTTAAAAGTGTCTGCCGCTTTCACATCCGCAGCAGTCTCCTTTGGATGTCGCAACTTGCGCATAGAAAGAATCTGCTGATGCAAGACCTCATAATTCGAATAATGCCGTGCTATCCTGTCCAGAATTTGACCCCCGATTCTGAAACGCTCTGAAATCGATTCTGTCACCCTTTGTCTTCCAATTACAAATGCAGAATGGCTTCCCGATTCATCCGGATTAAAACTCACCTGCTTAAGCACTTCGCAAGGAGCCTGATAGGATAAAAAAGAATCCTCACCATTTTGGTACAATGACAGGGTATCACTCAAAAACATCTGAATAGGCTGGTTTCTGACTGTTCTGCGCAACTCTATCCTGACATGAGTACATCCGATGTGTTCTGCATGTTCACCAATAAAAGAAAGACAACGATACTCTACCCCCCGTCCAAGAGATCGGCAGCTTAGAAAAAAAGAATCCACCAGATAAATATCCTCTGCTTTATGTCCCTTGATAACTCCCACCAATCCATAATCTCCAAACCGGTCCGCTACTTCCACAACAAAAAACTCGTGACTTTTAAGACTATCCTGAATCTGATTCTCACTCAATCCAGCAGAACCTGTTGTAAACTGATTGGTTCTGTAGGAAAGCTGCGATATTCGTGCAAAATCTTTTTCAGCAGCTTCCCTGATAGTGATTCGCAAATTTAATCCCCTGATAAATTCTGCAAACGAAGAACTCTGATTGCGAAAATCGGCACGGAATTTTTCTACCCGGTATCTATCGATTCTGGACAGATCCTCTGCGGTAATTTTCAGATTGTCAAATGCCCAGAAATTTTGGATATACCGGTTTCTCTCATTCAATGACTCCGGAAGATGAACGACAGTGACATCCGGACAATTGGCACTGACTTCCGCACATTCTGCAGGATTATCGTCTATAAAAATCATTCCTGAAGAGGTCAGATTTGCTTCGGTACATATCTCTGCAATATTCTGTGATTTTGTTTTCCAGTTGATTCGATCGAAAGAAATATCGGAGAACTTCAGAACCATATCCGGATGCTTTTCAAAGACCTCAACGACATCTTCACGATTGTTTTTACTGCACAAACAAAGTGGGATTCCAGTATCTTTACATTTTCTTAAAAATAGCTGAAACATCCGAAGCTCTTCGGGTATCTTTATCTGAGAGATCGAATCCTCACCGGCAACACCTGCCCAAAGCGTATTGTCACAATCCAAAATTATCGCCTTGCAAGGCGGCTTTTCGAACCCGTAAACAGTACGGATTATAATCATTCCCAGAAACTCATAAAAGTATTCAGTATAAGGGACCTGACCAATCAGGCCAACCGAAGATTCATAACAAATATCAGAATCAAATGACTTCATCAGTTTCTCAGAACCGATACAGTAAACTTGTCTTGCCTCGTTAAGCTGTGAAATCATTGACTTTTCCAGCTCTTGTAAACCTGCACAGAGTATTGGGTTCTGTTTAATCACCGAAGATTGCGGACAGAAAATAACTATATACCGACTGGATGGCTCTACCGCCGAACGAATCAGTATTCTGGCCAGATCAGATGCTCTGTTTCTGATATACTCCAGATCAATTTCAGATTCGGACTCCCGATGAAAAGCCAGATCTTCCAGCCGCAAAACAATAATTGTATAGTCACCCTGCCGGTATCCATTCATCGAGTATTCCTGTAGAAATTGCTCTATATGAAGATAAGGAGAAAAGTCGGGCCTAATATTGATTCCGAGTAAACCCTGCCAGAACTGAAATGATTCCTGGAGCATATTTGCAGTAAATGTAGAAGCAACAGTTAAATGCCATCCGCTCTCTGCAGGCTTTACTGACTTGCCGATTGTCTGGAACAAATCAGAAACAGATCTGTCACAAGAGAGAAGCACTTCATCGAGAATATTCCTGTAAACAGAGATAAACTCTTCCGCTGTCTTGTCTGAAAAAAGATCAGAATCGTATTTCAATATCCCTTTTATTTCATCATTTTCCAGTTCAATAAGCTCCATAGTCAAATCAAACTGTCCCTCTTGTTGGTAAAGAGAATAGGGCTTAATTGGCATTCCACAAAAGCTCAATTCCGCTGACTCATTGTCATCTGAATAAACCAGGCTGGCAGCAAGCCCAAGCTTTTTATTAGAAAGCATATTAAAGATCGCAGAAAAAAGAACCGGTTCGTTCGCTTTTCTCTCAACCGGGATGCTTTTAACCAGTAATGAAAACGGATAGTTCTGATTATCGAGTAACCCGCACACCTCTTTGTGAGTGGCTTTAAAATGATCTCTCAACAGTTGATCTTCCTTACACTTCGAGAAAACCGGAAGAGGGTTGATAAAATAGCCGATGGTCTCCAGGAATTTTCGGTCACTTCTGCCCGATGAAAGGACTCCAATAGTCGAATTAAGTGATCCTGAACGCATCACATAGAATAATTGAAAACAGCCCAGATAAATGGAGAACGGAGTGACTGATAACTGACTAGCCAGAGATATAACCCGCTGCCGAATCTCTTTTCCTATATGGAAAAAAGAAGTCTTCCCCTTATTGCTTCTGACTTCTTTACGATTAAAATCGGTGGCCAACGCTCTTCCCCTGTCACAATTGGATCTGGATTTCCAATAATCCAGTAAAGAACGCTGATGCTTCTGGAGATAATCGTTCTGAAACACTACAAAATCAGTGTAAGCGACCGATTCGACATAGGAAGCATTGCTTTTACCATAATGCTTGCGGAAATTTTCCAGAAATATACCAATGGATTGAGCATCACAGATAATGTGATGGAAAAGGAAAATCAGAATGTGCTCTGTGCTGTTGCGGGAGAAAAGTGCAGTGCGCAATGCAGGAGATTCTGAAAGCTTAAAAGGAGTGTTGTAGAAATTTTGAATCTCTTCTTTAATCTGGCTATCAGTTAATCCGGTGACATCGTAGAGCAGAAAATCATGTGATTGCTTTACCGGAATGAACTGGCAGGGTACCGATTCCGAATCATTGGAGAGAGAATCAAATGTCGCACGCAACTGATCATGGTATGCAGTAAGAGAAATCAGGGTCTGATGAATACGTATTGGGTCTATCTGATAAAAGATCCGCATGGGAACGGCCACATTATATGAGCTTGATTCCGGAGCCATAAGATAAGAAAACCAAAGTGACTGCTGATTATAGGATAAAGGACTGATAAGAACATCTGTGTCCTGGTATGACTTTAGTGAATTTACCAGCAAAGACTTGTACTCTTTCAGCAATATCTGATACGGTTCAGGAATGCTTTTGGATGAGCGATAATAGATCTGATCCTGTTTCAGACACAGATATACTCTGTGTTTACCAAGAAAAGTTACAAGTGAAGAGATGCTCATAATGTGCCGCGTTCCTCTATATCGGATGATTCTGGTGAATCCGGATTCTGCGAAGTCCGGTTTTCAAGTTGCAGCTTCAAGCTCTCGGCTATCTGATTAGGTGTGGCCCCACCTAACATGGCAGAAATAGGAATTTCAATATTGAAAGCTCCCTTAAGGGCATTTTGAATATCCAAAGCACCCACAGAATCTAATCCCGCATCTATAAGCGGGGTGTTTTCATCGATGAGAGCGGAATCGATGTTTAAGGAAACTGATATCGTATCATAGAGAAATTGACGGTAATCCGGTGGGGCTGCACTGGCTCCAGTATGATCTGAAAAGGATTTCGATGAGAATTCTTCACGATTCCCGGAGTCCTGATAATCCTTCATTACTCCGCTGGCAGCAAACAACTGACGGATAAGACAATGATGCGGGTTCTCCAGCATCTCTTTCCATTTTCTCACCAGTGAATGAAGTACACTTTCCTGAAGAAATCCGCTTTTGGCCAGCCTGGTCGGTATTCCTCCACCCTCTGAACTTAAAAATGGAGAATCTCCGATCAGTTGACTGTGTGCAGTAAAAATATCCAGGTCGACCTGGTTGAATCCTGCCTGTTTTAAAAGATAGGGCAGACGTCGTCCTATACAGGGATCCCCTCCATCCTGTATTCGTGATTCCCTGTATGCTTTATAGAGATCTTTGAGCTCCTCAATTTGAGGGAAAGTAGATAAATGGTATTCAAAATCATTATCAATGACTATGATCCGACCCTCAGGTTTTAAAATGGAACGAATCTTGTTTAACACCAGAAATGGATCCGGGACATGTTCAAGAACAAGACGGAGTATGGCAATGTCGAAATTCTCAGTCTGAGAATCAAAATGCTCTATCGATGAATTGATTATCTTCACTACAGAGCTGTTGCCTTGAAGCCTGCTGAGGGCAGCCTGCACCAGAAGAGGATCTTGTTCTACACCGGTGAATTTTGACAAGGGAAATTCTAGAGAAAGTTTATGGATAAGATACCCTGTACCACAGCCCAGGTCGATAATATGCAAATGGTTTCCCATATTGAACTTTTGATAGAAAATACGCTCCTTTTGCCAAAAAAGATCAATCTGGGCATCAAGTCGCTTCATTTCCGCTTTAATGCTGGTGGAAAAAGTGCTCAATTGGTAAGATCCACTGCTTATCATACATTACTCTTTCTATGGTATGAGGAGGTGAGCACAGTAATACTGTCAGATTAATGCTAAAAACAAAGCTCGTGCCATTTAGTTTTATGAGACTGAAAATTGAATAAACATCTGCAAATATTTTTCAGTATATTATTTATAAACTATCGATATCAGTGATCCTGGCTTCCTGGGATTAAGCATGATATAGAGAGCTAAGTCACATATTTAAAATAACCGGATTCGAATCTTTAACTCCCGGGCCGGTTGGCCGGGTTTTGATATTTCTATATTTGGGATTTTCTGCACGGATATTACCAATTATGCAAAACCAATTGCATCAAAGAATTAAAGGGGAAAAAGATGTCTTCTAAAACCACATTATCTTTAGTGGTTAGTTTAATTGTTACAACCCCGGTTTTCGCACTTAACGGTGCATTCATCGGTTCTGGTAACTCACTGCATAAACCAACTGCTGCCCCACAGATTTCTTCAGACACCCTGAGTATCAGATATGACAGCGAAAGGAAAATTCCCATTTTTATTTCCGGTCAAATCGTCGAACCACCTTCCGGTTCACAGCCTTTGAAAAAAATGAGTGCATCTGCACAAAGACGGGCTAAATGCCAAACATTTCTCTTAAAAATCGGTCCTGCACTAAGGATCGCTAATCCTGAAGAAGAACTTACTGTGACTGAAATTAATGATGCAAAAAACCACACTTCCGAAACCTCTCATTATAAAATCCGACAGAAATTTCGAGGTGTTACTATTCTGGGAGCCGAAGCCACCGTTCATCTCAAAGGAGATCGCGCCGAATATGTTGGCCGTACCATTGCTACCCCCAATCTCGACATAGTCCCATCACTAAGTGAAAAACAGGCTATTGATCGCTCTCTCAACGATCTTCAAGCCAACAATATCGAAGTGCAAAAACTCAGCCTTGAGCAACAGGAGATTCTTGAATATAACGAGCCATCTGCACAACTCATTATATATCCTTCTCCGGAAAATGATTCCCCGGCACACCTGGCTTATCAGATTTTTATTCGTCCAAACATGCTCGACTGGTGGGAATACATTGTGGATGCCCATACCGGGGAAATCCTTCTCAAATACAATCGTACCTGCGATCTGGGAGACACAACGGTCATTGCGAAAGATCTTTCCGACAGTCTAAGGGAAATCCATACTTACATTAGCGATAAACACTATCTTATCGATGCTTCACGATCGATGTTCGATCCTGGAAAATCCCAGATACCCAACAAGTTGACCGGAGCAATCGTGACCTACGATTACAATAACAAATATCCATCATTTTCCTCCTACAACCTTATCACATCAACACAAAATGGCTGGGATCCCAGAGCAGTATCAGCGCATTATAATGCTTCAGTCTCATACGAGTATTACCTTTATACACATGGCCGTAATTCGATTGATGGTAATGGTGGTACGATCAGGTCTTTTATCAACGTCGCAGATCAGTCCGGGAGACCATTAGACAATGCGTACTGGAACGGTAAAGGAATGTACTACGGTAACGGAAGCCAGGCTTTTTCTCCGCTTGTAAAAGCGCTTGACGTGGCTGGCCACGAGTTGACTCATGGTGTAATCGAAGCAACTGCGGGTCTTCGCTACATAGGTCAATCCGGTGCACTCAACGAAGCACTGGCTGATATTTTCGGCTGCATGATAGATCGCTCCAACTGGACAATAGGGGAAACTGTTGTAAACACCAGATTGTATCCCTCCAAAGCACTTCGGGACCTTTCAAATCCGCATAACGGTGCAAAAAAAGACCAGCAGGGCTGGCAACCTAAGGACATGTCAGAGTATAAGAAGTTACCTAATACTACTGCGGGAGACAATGGCGGTGTCCATATCAACAGCAGTATTCCAGGCCATGCCTATTACCTTTTCGCATCAGTAGTGGGGAAGGAAAAAGCTGAGCGCGTTTTTTACCACACTCTTACCACCTATCTCAGCGCGTCATCGCAATTTGTCGATCTTCGCATAGGTGCCAAACTGGCCTGTGAAGATTTACATGGTAAAGATTCCCCGGAAATGACCGCGCTTATCGCGGCATTCGACAGTGTTGGTATTCTGGACAACACAGAACCATTTGACCCTGTAGCTGATCTTCCGGTCAATCCAGGAAAAGAATATGTTCTGCTCACTGCTGCTCCAGTGGCAAATGATGGAACTACTCTTTATATAGCTGACAGTGCATTCGGGTCACTGAAAAGCATTTCAAAGCGACCGGTAAGTTTCAGGCCTTCAGTTTCCGATGATGGAAGCAAAGTACTTTTTGTAAGTAACAAAATGCTTGTGGCACTCACCCTGAGCGATGACAAGGTTACTGAGACAATAATTGACTCTTCCAGAATCTGGGCGCTGTGTGCGATTTCCCGCGACGGACGGCACTATGCAGCGGTACGGGAGAAAAATGACACATCCATTTACATTGGCAGCATGAGCGATGGTTCGGTACGCAGATACAATCTCAACGGCCCTGTTGGTAACCAGGTGGCCACTGGCGCGGTCAATTCCACGGCTCTGGAATGGAATCTGACAGACGATGAAGTAGTTTACGACGTGTTCAATTTGCTGACTGGGCAGGGTTCTACGGGCCTGCAATTCTGGGATATCGGCTTTCTTCGGGCGTGGGATACAGACTCTGATACGTTTGGCGATGGCTCGATAAGCAAGCTGTTCAGTAATCTTGGCGATGGCCTCAGTGTAGGTAATCCCACCTATTCCAAAAATTCTCCGAATATAATCGCCTATGAATTAGTAGATAACTTAACAGGTACTGTCTCGGTCATGACCATGAATATGGAAAACCGCAAGACCGTAACTGTAGCCCCAACAGCTTATCCCGGATATCCAAGTTTTTCCAGGCTGGACGACAAAATCATTTTCGCTACTATCAGCGGCAGAGATACTGTCGTTTCGGTGGTAAAACTCAAAGATGATAAACAGACCCCTGCTGTAGAACCCTCTGTTGCTATAAGGAAAATGAAATGGCCGATTTACTTTGCAACAGGTATCAGGAATCTTGATCCCACCCGAAAACAGCCGGAGATGGCGAAGAGAACAGCCAAACCCGACCTGAAGGTCCTTCCGTGGAAAGGCGGTCTGAAAGCGACTATCGTTGGTGCCGCACAAACCCAGGTGCGCTTAAGCATCATTCGCGCTGATGGTAAAATCGTTCATCAAAAGAAGTTAATCGTTACCGGGGAAAGCGTTCCATACCTCTGGAACAGAAAGAGCACCGCTGGCAGTGGAGTTTATTTTATTCGAATGGAAACCCCGCAAGGCTCAGTGGTAAAAAAAATGACCTCTTTCTGATCTGAATCGGAAGAATATTGGCGCTTACTGCCTTGAAAAACTGTGACTCTGAAATCCTCTCTCCAGAAAATCACAATACATTTTGTGTCCAGTCTGCTACACATTACGTCTTTTGTGTCCGGTGCAAATGTTTTTGTTGGACTCAAAACTGTTTGAGTATGGTAGATTGGACACAAAAATCACATTACTTCTCTGCCTTCAGCCGCATCGAGTAATGGGTAGTTCTCAAATATAATGTTATCCTGCTCTTAGCGGATAAGAGGTCATCATATACTTTTACTGTCAATTTGCACGAGATAAACAACGGAAGTTGGGGCTAAAAAAGCTGGGTAAAAGCAGTTTCTTTGGATTTTAGGAAGGCCGCACTCTTCAATGTCCTGCGTAGAGTGCAGCCGTTCATCGGTTACCGTGCAGTACAGGAGTTGGAGGACCGCAACATCTGGTTGGTCGCTTCAGCTCTCTTTGGAATCAGCCTTTTTTCTGATCCAGAAACTCTAAGACGATGCGCAGAATTCTTCTGATCGGTTCTGCTGCACCCCAGAGAAGCTGATCACCAACGGTAAAGGCAGCCAGGTACTTGGGTCCAATATTCATTTTATGCAATCGGCCTACTGGTACCGATAAAGTACCGGAAACCGCTGCTGGGGTCAGTCCCTTAAGAGTCTCTTCTTTTGTATTTGGGACGACCTTTACCCATTCATGATCCGAAGCGATCATGGCAGTGATTTCATCGATAGGCAAATCTTTGGTCAGTTTTATAGTTAAACCCTGACTGTGACATCTCATAGAGCCGACCCGTACGCATACTCCATCAACAGGTATGGACTGCTTTGTACCCAGTATTTTATTGGTTTCTGCACAACCTTTCCACTCTTCTCTGGTTTGCCCGTTATCCATGGGTTTATCGATCCAGGGGATCAAACTGGCAGCCAGAGGTGCGCCAAAATTGGAGACTGGGATTTGGGTTCCTCTGAGTTCGGAGGTGACCAGCTTATCCAGCTCAAGAGCGGTCAAAGATGGTGAATTCATGGTGCTTTCGGCACATTTAGAGATATGGCACATCTGGGAGATAAGCTCTATCATGTTTTTTGCACCAGCACCTGATGCGGCCTGGTAGGTCATGGATGAGACCCATTCCACCAGATTCCTTCTAAAAAGGCCTGCAAGTCCCATTAGCATAAGGCTGACTGTGCAGTTACCGCCTATGAAATCCTTAACTCCAGACTGCAACCCTCGCTGGATCACATCATTATTGACCGGGTCCAGTACGATGATGCTGGATTCCTGCATTCTTAAAGTTGATGCGGCATCGATCCAGAAACCCTTGTAGCCGTGGTTGCGCAATTTGCTATAGATCTCCGAGGTGTAATCGCCACCCTGGCAGGTTACTATAATATCCAGTGATGAGAGTTCCTGTAGATTAGAGGCATCTTTAAGCGGGGGAATATCAAAACCCAGAGAAGGTCCCTTTTCTCCGACCTGCGATGTTGAAAAGAAAACCGGTTCAAACCCTTTGAAATCCCCCTCTGCCAGCATCCTCTCCATTAATACAGAGCCGACCATTCCACGCCAGCCTACAAACCCAACTCTAATCATAGAAATCCTCTCTACAGAAACAATTGTGGGTTAAAAAAATCAGTTAAAAATAATTCAGAGCAAAATAAAAATAAAATCGTATGTGAGACTTTCAGGCTTCAGAGATTTGTAACTCAATGCATTCTTTCAGATTATTGGGATTGTCAGTAATATTTCTGGTGAAACAAAATGCATGCCGCTTCCAATCAGGTGTTTATTCTCTCATAGACACCGGGGGGGATAAAACTTCCATTAAAACGATAGCTTTTCGGAGCTCCTGCTGAGACACGCTAAAAGAGATTTCTTCTTGTGGGGAAAAAGAATCAAAGGAGGTCTTCTGTCTGGGAGATTTCTCTCTGACACCCGATTCTGATACTTTAATCGGAGGTGGTTCTACCGGCTGTGGCGGTTTTTTCCCCTCAGATAATTGTGTTTCAACAGTGTCGGGCTCCTCTTCTGAGAGTTCGCCGAAAATATTCTCCAGGGTTCTTTTTAAATCTTCCATGGGATTGGCAGGAGAAGGATATTGCGGCTTAGGATGTGGACCCCTCTCAGCAGGAGGGGCCGGCCGTTGTTGTTTCTTTTTGCTGGCAGAAATAGAAGAGAGAGTCCAGATTATAAAAAAGATAATCGGTATCAGGATCTCCATTAAATTATCCATTTTTCAGCTCCTGCTTCTATTAACCATTACTTCCGGAGTTTTTGTCTTTTTCTTTAGAGGGTTGACTTATGGATTCTCTCATTTGTGTGTCAGCATTGATGTTTTTCATTTTGTAGTAATCCATGATGCCCAGTTGGCCCTTTCTGAATGCTTCTGCCATGGCCAGAGGCACTTCTGCTTCGGATTGAACCACTTTTGCCCGCATCTCCTGAACCTTTGCCTTCATCTCCTGCTCTGCAGCAATAGCCATCGCCCGTCTTTCTTCGGCTTTTGCCTGAGCAATCTTCTTGTCTGCTTCAGCCCGATCGGTTTCCAGTTCGGCACCAATATTTTTCCCCACATCCACATCTGCAATGTCTATAGAGAGTATTTCAAAAGCAGTTCCGGCATCAAGCCCTTTCTCCAGAACTCTTTTAGAAATAGAGTCAGGATTCTCAAGTACCTGCTTATGGCTGAGAGCAGATCCTATTGTAGTCACTATCCCTTCACCAACACGCGCAAGAACCGTTTCTTCACCAGCCCCACCCACCAGCCGATCGATATTTGCCCTGACAGTTACTCTGGTTAGAGCCATTAATTGAATTCCATCTTTTGCTACGGCTGCTACCCTGGGAGTTTCGATCACCTTGGGATTTACGCTCATTTGTACAGCTTCCAACACATTTCTTCCAGCCAGATCTATAGCGGCGGCCCGTTTAAAAGTGAGGGGTATGTTGGCTTTATCTGCAGCGATGAGGGCTTGAATGACTCTTAAGACATTTCCCCCGGCTAGATAATGGGATTCCAGTGAATCGGTGGCAATATCTAGTCCTGCTTTGACTGCAGTAATCTTGGATTCCACAATAAGCTTTGGCGGGACTCTTCTGAAACGCATAAAAACGATATTAAGCAGCCCGACCCGGGTTCCCGAAAACAAAGCCTGCATCCATAAGCTTATGGCGGACCCGACAAATAAAAACAGAATAAGTGCAGCTACTCCCAGAACCAAAACCAGCAGAAATTGAGGACTCATGACTAATTCCTTTCGGTGGATGAATTACTTTGCTTTTACAACGACACGGTTTCCATTGACAGCAGTTACAATGATTATAGTGTCTTTACTAATATACTCTCCGTTACTGACTACATCGTATCGCTTTCCGTTTATACTTGCAGTGCCGGATGGGCGCAGATCGGTGGTTGCCTTTCCCTCTGATCCCAAAAGCTGCTCAGCGCCGGGCCGAAGAACAGTCGTTCCCTCTTCGCTTTTAAGAGCGGTTTTGAGAGTCGCAGGAGAGGCCGCCAGTGCCTTTATACCGATCAGGATAAAGACAGGAACCAATATCATGTCAGCAATAAGAAAAATAAACCCGGTTGTAACCGAAATGGTGCTAAAAACCAGAAAAAGGGAGTAACCGAAAAGTCCCAGTGCCGCAATAGTCAGTAACCCCGCAGAGGGCAGAATCATCTCTGCAATAATTACCACAATTCCCAATAACTGTAAAATCACAGGCCATAGAAAATCTTTAATCATGAGTTGACTCTTCTGGTTACTACAATCCGGTTTCCATTTATTTCGCTTACCACTACTTCGGTATCTTTCTCAATAAATTCTCCCTCAGCAACTACATCCACAACCTCATCCTTAAAGCGGGCCTTACCAGCAGGATGCAATGGGGAGCAGACAATTCCTGCCTGGCCTATTAACAGTCTGTTTTCTTTTTCTGAATCGACTCTGGCATCTGCCAATGTTTCCTGAAGATAAGGACCCTGAACGACTTTCCCCATGCGGGGAAACACATATCGAAAGAAAAGTACAATCAGGACCATGGAACCCAGAAAACTGGCAAGTACTGTAAGCAGATTATTCAGCAGAATCTTTGCCTGCCAGGGAAACTGTGGTTTAGGGATGACAAAGTCCTGAAATGAGAGAACCATTCCTGCAACCATTGCCAGAATTCCGGCAATACCCATCAATCCAAATCCCGGAGTCACAAAGAGTTCTATTGCCAGTAAAACAGCTCCTATTGCCAGTAAAAGCAATTCAGTGTAATCTGCCAGACCGACCATGTACTGTCCGAAAAAGACAGCAGCCAGGCAGATAAGTCCAATGATCCCCGGAGCACCAAAACCCGGGGTTCGTAATTCTATATAAAGGGCTGCAAAACCGATCATCATAAGAATCGGAGCTATTGTGCCAATCATACTGGCTAATTTTTCGGACCAGTTGGATTCGATCCTTATAATTTTGGCATCCTGATAGCCCAATTTGGAAATCATATCATCAAAACCGGAAACACTCATTGAGGAGAAACCTAATTTTTGGGCCTCGATGTCATCCATTGTTAACAGTTCGGTACTGCTGACAATGTTTTTAGTCGAAATTATTCTCTTTTTTTCAACAGGACTAAGCTCAGAGAGCCCAATGGAGTCCAGATAAAGGGTGGTATCACTGAATTTGACTTCATAGACCGAAATCTCTTTGGTGACCATTGCTTCGGTGAGTATCTCCGGATAACCGTTTCTTTTGGCCAGGGTACGGAATTTAGCTCTGATGGGGGATTGGTACTTTTCGCCCAACATCTCCGGTCTGCCATCCTTTGAGTAAGTCAATGGGGCAACATCACCGATAGTAGTGCCATGTTTCATGATCAGCTTTTTCCCGGCTAAGGCAACCAGTGCACCAGCCGAGATCGCCTTGGTTTTCACATAGGAGATAATGGTGTCTGGAAAATTCAGAAGAGTGTCTACGATTTGGAATGCTGCATCCACCTGACCGCCATAGGTGTCGATTTCCAGAATTATTAACCTGTCAGGATATTCTTTACTGCTTTGAAGTGCCCGTTTTATAAAAGCGGTCATCGCAGGATCAACCGTACCGCTGACAGGAACAACCACGACAGTAGGATTGCCGCTTTGGGCGACACTGCCGCTATCCGATGCAGCAATATAAAACGCAAATGAAAATATTATCAGTAAGATTTGTTTAATCATTTTTGTGTGATGCGCCTGGAAACGGGTCAAAAAGATATAGGAATTTTGTCGTTTTTATAATAGAATATTGTTCCCGGCATCTTTTCTTGTCAAATTTGTAGTGAGATCCGGGTTTTGATCTAACTACAGGTTGAGACTATTTTAAAACTCCGGAAACAGACTGTTAGAATACGTAACAACGATCCATAACAACAATAATTAAAGAAGAGAGAAGTAATGTACCGTGCACAAGTAGGATATCCAAATGTGTTGGCAATGGTTATGGCAGGGGGGGAAGGCTCCAGACTCCATCCGTTGACACAGGAAAGAGCAAAACCTTCAGTTTATTTTGGAGGCAAATATAGAATTATCGACTTTGTGCTGAATAATTTCATTAATTCCGGCATTTTTAAGATTAAAGTGTTGACTCAATTCAAGTCTGATTCCCTGATCAAGCATCTCACAACCGGATGGAATCTGAATCGTATGCTGGGTCATTATATCGATCCGGTTCCTGCACAGATGAGAACCGGGAAGAAATGGTATCAGGGTACTGCAGATGCAATTTTTCAAAATATAAACCTCATAGAGGATGAAAATCCTGATTATGTGGCAGTATTCGGGGCTGATCATATCTACAAAATGGACATCTCTCAGATGCTAGATTACCATCGACAGACTGGTGCTGTTGCCACAGTTGCTGCTATTCCCCGCCCAATCAGCGAAGCCAGTTCATTTGGTATTATTGAGGTTGATCCAAGTGGAAGAATGATCGGGTTTGAAGAAAAACCCAAAAATCCGAAGCCAATGCCTGGAGATCCTTCAAAAGTGCTGGTTTCTATGGGTAACTATATCTTCAACCGGAAATTTTTAGTTCGGGAACTTTTCCATGATGCCAGTGTGGCTGCCTCATCTCACGATTTTGGAAGGGACGTTATCCCAACTATCTATAATGATTATCCAATATATGTTTATGATTTTTCGAACAACCGAATCCCTGGTGAAACTCAAGAGCAAAGCCTTTACTGGGAAGATGTCGGGACACTGGATGCCTATTATGCTGCCAACATGGCACTCAGAGATGTACTTCCTGAGATTAACCTTTATAATGATCACTGGCCAATAAGAACCGCTCCAGCGCAATCTCCTCCTGCAAAATTTGTTTTCTCAGGTGAAGGAAATGAAAAGCGAATAGGTGAAGCGCTGGACTCCATAGTATCAGGAGGATGTATAATAAGCGGCGGGAAGGTGATCCGTTCGGTTTTATCCAGAGGCGTACGCGTACATAGCTTTGCGGTGGTTGAAGACTCAATATTATTTCCCGATGTGGAGGTTAGTGAAAAAGCCCAGATTCGAAGAGCCATTATCGACCGGGGGATAAGAATTGGCCCCGGAGAGAGAATAGGCTTTGATTTGGAAGAGGACAGAAAGCGTTTTTTTGTTAGTGAAAGCGGGATAGTGGTTCTGGGCCAGGCATCAAAAAATCTGTTTATTCCCTGATTTATGCTATATGCATTAAAATTAACCAGTTTTAATTGTTCTCAGAGATGTATAATTTATAGATGAAGAGGTCACAAGACATAAAAATGTGGCGACAGGTAACTGCTGTTATGTATCTTGTAAAAACAATAGAGAAAATTAAAGCGGTTAAATATGCTGAGCAGAACAGAAGAACTTTATTTCAGGGACATAACCAGATATCGGGTTCTTACAGATCTGGAAGAAAGAGATCTGGTTAAGCGTGTTCAGCTAAATGAGGATGGGGCTATTAATACCCTCATCACCTCCAATTTAAGATTCGTGGTCAGTGTCGCCAGACGTTACCGTGGAAGAGGGCTTAGTTACCTTGAATTAATTAATGAAGGAAACGTTGGATTATTAAAGGCTGCCCGGCGCTTTGACCTCAATATGAATGTAAAATTCATCTCCTATGCTGTATGGTGGATTAGACAGTCTATCCAGAAGGCGCTTTTTGAACAGGCAGGCACCGTTCGGATTCCACCCAATAAAATCGCTCTGATAAACCGTTTCAAGCAGGCCTTGGAACAGAACAAGGGTGATTTTGATAAGACTCTGGAAATGGAGGAATTTAAGACCTATGCCATCGAAATAATCGAAATCCTGGAAAAACTCAAAGGGGTTTCTCTGGATGCACCTATCTGCAACAACACCGATGAAGAATCTGGAAAAACACTTCAGGACATGCTGGGACAGGAACCTGATCATGATGGGGAAGCTGAGCGCATGGAATTGCAAAAAGTGCTGGATAGCGTTCTTCAGAATGTCACCAGTAGAGAAGAACGGATTCTTCGCATGTACTACGGAATCAATTTTTCCCGTCAATTCACCCTTGAGGAAATCGGGCGAGAACTCAAGCTCACCCGCGAACGGGTACGGCTGATTCGAGACCGCTCATTAAGAAAACTCTACCAGAACCCCACCTCCAGAGCCAAACTTAGCGACTATTTTAATCATTCCGGAGTTTGATTCTTATCTGAAGCCAATGTTTTTGCCACTCTTTATAAAAGTCCCGATTTTAGTCAAGTCGTAAACTGTCTCCAGTAGAATTTTCCATAGAAATATGAGCAAATTGATGTTGTATCCTGACTAAGGATACAAGTTATTTAAAATGATGCTTATGAAAAAAAGTATATTAGGTTTACTTAGAATTTTTCAACTCACAACTTTTTTCACGATGAGGCCAAAAATGCTTAAAAAAGAAATTGCTGGAATCGTTATTTTGTTACTGTTCTCCTTGAACATGGCTGCTGAAAAATGCACAGAAGGATTAACTTTTAATGGTTTCTCGGGAGGTTTAGTTTGTGGACAGGAAAAGCTTTCTCCAAAAGAGTTGCCCTTATTGTTAAGACAAGTGCCTGAAGCTAACGAGTTGTATCTTCAAGGCAAAAACCTGTCAAAGGCAGGGATGGTACCATTAACGATAGGATCTTTTGCATTGGGGTGGGGTCTGGGAGTCAGTTTATTTAAAGGACCTTTAACATCATCTGCTGGTCCTGCTTTTATTATCGGAGGAATCGGGTTGTCGATTGGTTTGCCAATTGTTGCTGTTAGTATTGGCAAAACAAAAAAGGCAGTCGGAATATACAATGAAAAAATAAAGACAGTTGCACTGCTATCTATGGAAATTTCTGTCAATTCAATTGCTGCTGTATGGGATTTTTGAATTGTAGAGGCAATAAATGGCTCCGTGAAAATACTATCAGAACTGCGCATGGTTTAACAAGTTTTGAAACGATGGATTATGCCTTGTTTTATAGACTTGGGGAGTTACCTTTACCGCAGTTCACCCATAAATTCTTCTGAAGAGGCTTTTTTAGAAGTTATCCGGGGCGAATTCTTCTTCGTTTGAAAAAACGTTTCATACCGATCAGAAAGCAAGTGAAAGAGTGCGGAGAATACTATTCTGATGATAGTGCAATCTTCTTTTCTTTCACTTCTCACTCACCACAATTCTCTTTTTCAAGCGGATGCTTTAATCGCCAGATTTCTGCATATTTGTTTATCCAGATCCTGGCCGTTATCTCAAAATCGATTTCAGTTCTCAGAAGATTGCATAGATATGCACGGTATTTGTGAATTTCGATGATTTGAAGAATGTTATCCATAAAGACCTCCTCAAAACATGCTTATTATTAATATCGGGAATAAAAAGTAAAGTATTAGGTTTTTATCAATTGTGTTTTTAGCGGGAATAAAAGCCGCTATCTTTCAGGGGAGGAATCATCCCAAAGAACACAAAAAAAACCATACTAGGCATAAGTCGGTTTTTTGCAGGTAGAGATTGCTCGCGCCGAAAGAAAAAAGCAGATTCCGCTTAATTGGACCTGCTTTTATTTATAGTAGATGAAACGATGAATCTTTTTAAAATCACCTGGATGGGTTTAGTATCAAGCGGGTGGTATTACCCTTTGAACCATTCTTGATCACATAAATATTGCCTGGAATAATACCTTCATTTCTTAAGGAGCCAGCATGTGGAAGTTTAGGGGAAACCAGCTTACCATCCAGAGAATAGACTTGAGCATTTTTACCCAGCAGTTGCATCGATTTCTCGGTTACAAAACGGTTTCGCGGTGAAGAAATCTTTGTTTCCTTGAGAAACTTGAACATCTCACTGGCAAATCTTTCACCCATTTTGCGGTATCCCGCAGGGTTGAAGTGGTATTGGGGATAGGTGCCACCGCCGGAAAGCCCTTCAGCTGACGCCACACCACCTAAGGGGAGCACTTCAGGAATTTTTCTAACCTGTGTATTATGACCTGGACAACAACCAGAGTGTAACAGTTCACCAGCAATTAACGGAACATCATTGGGGAGGTTTAATTCTGCTTTGATATCCTCATAGATACTCTTGACTTTGTCAGGCCAGTCCTGCTGACCGCTGTTGGATTCACCCTGATGGAGGATTATTCCGGTAAAAACGCCTCTTTTTTGTGCTTCCTTGCACTTGGCAATCATTTTGTCTCTTACATTATTTCCCCATCCGCTGAAATAACTCGATGAATTATTGGTTTTACCCTTCATAAATATTTCTATAGAGCTACCCCAGATACCACAGGGGATAAGCCCTATTGTGTCTGTGGCTGGAAGAGAATCGATAAGTGTTTGCGCGAAAGCGTAGGAAGGGCCCATCATGTTCATATTATCGCCACAATGCATCGGTTCTGAGGCATCTGCCCATACGTCTTTGGTTCGCTGGGGGTTATTGCAATTATCGAAGGGGAGCACTTTTATCCGAGGATGAGTCTCTTTGGATTTCTGGTCGGGGTTACAACCAGCCCCACCACTCATATTTGATTGGCCAAAACAAAGAAAAACCTTGAAATCTGGGCTTGGCTCTGATTGAATATCAAAGGCCAAAACTCCAATTACAGCCAAAAAAGTGATCCATTTTTGCCTGTTTCTCATAATCACTCCTCCCCAAAAGAATAGAATAACAGTCGATATGATAACAAGAAAATATATAAAAAAGAAAGGCATAAATTGAGAGCAGGCTGTTTTTTCTGTATAAATTCTGTGTACAAAAGTGTGTTCCTGATCTGATTTTTTCCTGGTACTAAATTGTGAACGGCAAGGGAAAAATCACTTGGATCTTTGAAATGCAGGATAGTAAAAAATCGGGAAAATTTCTGTTTGTCGATTTTAATCAGTTTTCTCTTGAATAGAAGAAAGACCTTTTTTTAAGGTCGTCAAACTTGAGTTTCCAAAAAATGTCAATCATTAAAATAATCTTACTTTGAATCATTTGAAAAAAACCGGTTGCCCGTAAGCTCTTCATGGATTTATTTATATACGAAATGGGGCACCTGGAACCGTATCAACAAATTTAACTTGCTCAGGAGCCAGTGGTAATTTCAGTTAAGAGTAAAGCCTGATCACCTGCTTCCTGATCAAGACCAGATGAATCTGAATAATAATAGCTCCTCACAAATATTTACTTCTATTAGTCACCATATCTGTCTGATAGCCCTGTTGTTGGCCTTTATTCCGGGTTGTACCAGACAAATTACTAAATCGATTGCGCAAAAAGGTTTCACCGATTTAACCGGCATTCCGGTAAATAAAACCATCCGACTTGATGGAGAATGGGAATTTTACTGGAACAAGCTCTTGACCCCCCAACAGATCAGAAATTCCGACGATCACCAATATTTGAATATACCTGGTAGCTGGGCTGGTAAATTCATTGATGGAGCAGAATTGAATGGTTCGGGATTTGCCACTTTTCGGCTTCGGGTAAGAGTTGCTGAAAACTCAGGTTATTTTCTGAAAATCTACTCGATCCATTCAGCTTACAGATTATGGATAAATGGAACATTAAAAGATTCCAGTGGTATTGTTGCCAGTTCAGCCAAAACAATGAAACCCAGAAGAAGTCCTTCGGTAATCGAACTGCCATCGGGAAATAGAGAGTATGAAATCGTTTTACAGATATCCAATTATCATTACAGAGCTGGGGGAATAAACACTCCTGTTATTCTGGGACAATCCAGCTACTTTATAAAAGCTGAGAACAAACAGGCTGCAATTGAGTATTTCCTGGCAGGTGCAATACTGATAATGGCATTGTATCATTTAATGATGTTTTTTGTTTACAGAAATGATAAAGCTTCACTGTTTTTCGGACTCTTTTGTGTTCTCAGTTTCATGCGGATGCTGGTTACAGGGGAGATTTTTTCGGCATCGATGTACGGAATGGATAATTATCGGGTTAATATACAAATCGAATATCTTACTGTTTATATTCCGGTTATTCTCTTTATACTCTATTCTGCCCAGCTTTTTCCACAGGAAGTTAAAGGCATCACTTTAAAGCTGTCTGTAGTAGTTGGAAGTCTGCTCTCAATTATCACCATCATTACTCCCACCTATTTTTTTACGCACCTTATGCCGGTCTATCATCCAATACTTCTGATCCAGTTTATCTGGTTGTTGAGTGCAATTTCACTTTCAGCACTAAGACATCGTCAAGGGGCACTCCTGATGTTTTTAGGTTTTGTCTTCATATTTTTTGCCACGCTCTACGATATGACTTTCACCTGGAAACCGATAGAGGGCAAATATGTACTACCAGCAGGAATCTTCATTTTTCTGGTAACCCAGACTTATATGTTATCAAAGCGATTTGCATTCGCCTATAAGACCATAGAAGCCATCTCTGGAGAACTCTCAACAAAAAACGATCAACTGGTTCGGTTAAGCAAACTTAAAGATGATTTTCTGGCAAGGGTGACCCATGAACTGCGCACTCCCCTTTATGGAATCATCGGTACAGCAGAAATGCTTCTGGAAAAAAACAAGCAGGTTTCAAACAGATTTACTCAGAATAGCTTGAAGATAATTACAACAAGCGCTCGAAGACTTTCCAGGCTGGTTAATGATATACTGGATTTTTCAAAAATGAAAAATGGGGAAATAATGCTGTTCAAAAAGAGTGTCGATCTTTACTCTTTAACCCAAAATGCAGTTATTTTGCTGGAAAGCGCAGCTAAAGAAAAAAATATCAGAATCGAAAACCAAATTGACAAAGAGTGTGTAAGGGTAGTTGCAGATGAGGATAAACTACAGCAGATTCTTTATAATCTGCTAGGAAACAGTATCAAATTCACTCATGAGGGAAAAATTGTCATCAGTGCAACCCAAATATCAGAAGAGATGCTGAAAATAAGCATAACTGATACAGGAATTGGTATTGCCGAGAACAAACTGGATGTGATATTTGATTCTTTTGAACAGGTTGAGGATTCTGATTCCCGTCAATATGAAGGGAGCGGACTGGGATTGTCCATCACAAAGCACCTGGTTGAACTTCATGGTGGTACCATTGAAATACTTTCCAGAATCGGGCAAGGTACAACTGTAAATATCACCCTTCCTGTGGCAGAAAATAGCAAATTAATCGATCAACATGAAATTATGATTATCAACAAAGACATCATCGCCGCAGAAATCAGCGAGATTGGCCATAACAGTGAAGTAAGAATCAGGGATGGTTCTCAAAATACTCTGCTTATAGTTGATGACGACCCAGTAAGTGTTAAATTGATAGCTGATGCACTTGATTCGATAGATTGCTCCATAAAAACGGCATCGGATGGTGAAAGTGCACTGGAAATGACAAACAGTGGAGATGTTCCTGATGTTATCATAATGGATATGATGATGCCCAAAATGTCAGGACTGCAGTGCACCAGAATTCTGCGTCAGAAATACAATCCTTCTCAACTTCCCATAATTATGCTTACCGCCAGAAATCTGCTCTCCGATCTGATGCATAGCTTTGAATCAGGTGCAAACGATTTTTTAACCAAACCTTTCTTAAGATCTGAGCTGCTTTTAAGAGTTAAAACCCAGTTCGAATTGAAAAAAATATATACAATACTGAGGGAAAACCTGAAACTGCAAAAAGAATTGAAAATGAGGAGGAAAAAAGAGAACGAATTATTGGTTCTTCAGAAAAAGCTTTCCTATATGCTTGATATGGTGGAAGATGCAATAGTTGCACTGGATGAGGATAGTTTCATTTGTTACATGAATAAACAGAGTGAGAAATTGCTGGAGCTTTCAGCTGCAACTCTTATTGGCCAGGAGCTTTCATCTTTGCTTGATGGAAAGTATCCTGAAATTTCAGAATACTGCGGATCCGCACCCAAAGAAAGCCGAATATTCCCCAAAATTAAATTTGAGAAGGGTTCCGGAAAAATAACTCCCCTCGATATAACAATAACTTCATATGAATATGAAGAAGGAAACCTGTCAATATTGATTCTGAGACACAGTGATGGGAGTAGTGGTAAAGACGTTTACAGACACATAAATCAGGTACATGTACCATCTTTCATATCGGAACTGAGTAAGAACACCGAACGGTTCCGTATGTTTCAGGATACATTGAGCAGGTTAAATCCCGACATGTTTGAAAATAATCCCCAATTAAAGGCCGATTTGTGTTCGATCGATGATACTTTGTTAAAGCTTCAGAATTATTTTAATCCTGAAATCGGCAGAATTGATAAGAGAATTTACGCAGTTCAGTTGCTGAAAAAAGCAGTTGATCTTTGGTGTAAACATACTAATCATAAAAAACCTGACCTGGCAGAAAAGAGCGGATTATGGAATGTTCAGGTCAATGCTGATGGCTGGAGAAGGACTCAGACACTGGATAAATATCTGGACATCGATACCATACCCAAAAACCCCAAATGGAAAGCTATAGAAGAGACTGTAGAGTATGTGTATGATTATCTTGATGAGGGCATGGATGGGAAAACAGAGCTGGAAGAGATGTTAAATACGTTTAGGACGATGAATTAAATAAGAGTAATCTCTAATGTTCGATGCCAAATCATGTTTTCTTTAAATCATTATTCGATATTTTTTCATATGCATCTCAAAAAAATGCCTCTGATATGAACATTGTCTTATCAGAGGCATCTGTCCCTCTTGTCGATCTATTTATGACAAATCCGTTTAATTAATTGCTATCATGCAAATTTGCATGAATAAGGAGACCGCTTGATTGAATTGCAAAGGTACGGGTAGCTTTTCCATCAAGGGTGTAAACAGTCCCCTTGCGGTTGTATTTATAGCTGCTTTTCATATATAGCTGGATTCTATTTCCGGATTTGGCTGCTGATACATTAACAGACTTGATATGGTCAGATACTTTAGATGGTGGCGGGGATAAGAAAAACTCATACAATTTTACAACCATAACGGTGGCATCTGGTTCACTCTGTTTAACAAGACTTTCAACAGACGACCATTGAACTGTTGAATCAGAAAAGTACGTCACATTATAAGTTGGAGAACCAGAGATTTCATAAATCACCAACAGCAGTTTAATCAGCAATTTATTATGAACAATGAAAGCAACTACCGAATCATTATCACTAGTGAGATGAACTGTATCATTGGAAATGGAAAAATTAAACGGGAAAGATTCGTTTACAATTCCTAGTACAATTTCACCACTGCTATCAGTGAGGATTTCTAAGGATAGATCGAAGGGGTTGAGGGAATCTGCAGGGTCGAGCCTGTTGAAAAAGGATTTTGAACACTGATCAAGACTGTTATAAGTAGATACCACGGTGGAATCGATGGTGAAAAGGCCCTTTGGTACCTGCTCACAAAATGAGTAACTGACAATTGCAAGGATGATACAAGCTGTTTTTAGCATAGGAAAAGCACCTTTGAATGGATTGAAAAAAAACGATACCTTTTTTTATTGATCATTTTCAGCATACGAAAAGTCAGAATTTGGAAATCCGTCTGGTATCAATTATCAGACCATCTGCCGATCGGGACTGAACAAAATAGATACCTTTACCACTTTTTAACGATTGTATCTGACTATTAATCTGGTTAAATGTATTCGCAGAACCTCTGTAAATCATCCTGCCGTTTGCATTGTAAATGGTAAAGAAAATACCAGGTTTATGGTATGGAGAGCTTTTCGGCTTTTTATGATCGAAAACGGATGAATTGTCAGATTTAACAGTAATTTTCTCTGAAGTTCCAACAATCAGGTTTTGAGGAATACCGGTGCTTGGTTCGTCTGAAAATAAGCCACTGACATTTATAAACTCGATGCCCTCATCAGGAACTTTAGTGAAGATAACCGGAAAAGTTATTGTTTCTACTATTGAATCAATTTTAAGTTCTGATTTATCTATGTTTAAAATTGCAGCTCCTGAACTCAAAGTGACGCTTGCAGGATTAATAACACTCTTAAATGGAGAATTACCGGAAGTTGATACAGCATTAATACGAATCTGAACAGTATCACCTGTTTTTAAACTGGTTATCTTTGATGTTCCTGATTTATCCAAAACAGTTACTTCGAATTTGTTGGCGGTTTTTCTGTATGGAATGAAGCAGGGAACAGAGCCCACTGTTTTGCCACTGGAATTGGTGGCTTCAATTATCATCTCAAAAAATGCATAATTTCCGGTTAAACTGGTGGTTCCTAAATCCAGGGTAACCGAGTTAACACCCGACTTAATGTTGTCAGTAACCGAAAACTCAACAACATCCGATTCTGATATGGGTGTATCAGGTCCCATGGAATCTTCACCATAAGGAATATTTTTTATTAAACGAAGGTACTTGATTTTGGGGCTAGTTATGGAAGAGTTTGATGTGATCTTAAAGTTAAGGACAGCTTTGGTTCCATCAATAATCGCCGGGGTTAGCGGATAAGTTCTGATTAAATCTTGGGGAGAACCGCTCTTAGATATTGCACCTATATCGGCGATGCTTCCATCGGCATCACAAATACCAGCAGATGACCATCCCTGGTCAAGAACCAGTCTGGCTACATCTGGATCATTCCAGTCAGGGGTAAGAAAATCAGGGCTGGAGATATCGGTAGAGATGAATTTCATTTCAAACCAGCCTATGGTAGAATTCTTAAACGGTTCTAAAATTCTGGCACCGGGTCGAATCGCTTTGTCCACGAAAATGGTAGTATCTATCAGACCTGAAGATGACTGAATTTTTGCTGAAACAGAAAATCCTTCTTCTTCTAATTTACCCATATTACCCATAACATATGGTAAAATAAACTTACTTACGGTAATAAATGTATCAATTCCTCTATCAGGGTCGATAAAAGAGTATATCATTGATTGCGTCCCTATTTTTTGGCTTTGTGCAGCATAAAGAGAGTGATGCATCCTATGAGAGAAACTCGGGTCCAGAGATTGATAGCTATTATATAAGGAATCGGGTTGTGCGATTATATTGTTAAATAACAGATGTTGAGATCCGGATTTCCAATGCCCCACAAAAGAGAGCCGATTATGCCATAAAGTGTTATTGTAGATAGCCAATGGGCTAAGCAGATGATCCTTGAAAAAGAAAGCTCCCCCAGGTTGATTGGTACCGTCAGAAGTCAGATCTTCTACCTTTTCAGCGAACTCATTTGAATAATGGTGGTTTTCATAAATAAGATTGTAGCGGATGGTAGAACCCAGATCCCACATCGACTCGCAAAAGATTCCATACGAGTTGTTATGTATGCGGTTCTTTTCTATAAGATGATTGCCATTTCTTCCAAAACCTTTAAAATTCCAGGGATCAGAATCACCGGAATTTGCATTGGTATAAATCCCGCCATTATTGTCATCTTTGAGGTAAATACCAAAATAAGCGTTGCAGATGTCACAGTTTCTGATAACCACATTCCCCGATGATTTGACCGTAATGGCAGAATTACCGTGCTGCATTGGATCCTTACCATTCCATATGCTATTTGCTCCAAAGGCAAAGGGGCTGACTCCATCAATTTTTATATTTTCGATGGTAATATCGAAGGCTTTGTAGATCAGTAATGCCCCATTATTATGAAAATCGATGATCTTCTGGGTTGCTTCCTGTGAAGAAGTCGGATGGATGTGCAAAGTATCTTTCCAGCTGATAGTAGGTTTGGAAGCCGATTGTGATGTCAGGGTTATATTACTTTTTATACTGTCTATGATGACCCGTTCCTCATATATCCCGCTATCCAGAATCACAATCCTGTCGCCACTAACGGCTGCGTTGACTGCTGCCTGAATGGTAGTATATTTTCCGGATCCATCTTTGGTAACTGTTAAATCGGAAGAACTGCAAAAAGTGGAGATTAGAAAGATAAAAAATAATGTCTTAAGAAGTGCAGTTTTTTTTAAAGCCATTTTCTTTCTCCTGTAATAGAGTATAGCGTTTTTTTTTAAGATTGTAAATTATAAATAAAAAAGTATCAGAACGCTAATTTTAAGATTGTTAAAAATTGTTACAAGCAGTTCCTGATCCATGATTCAATAGATAAGGAATACAGAATAATGAATGGTAAGTTGATGATTTTTTAAGTCAAACCTAAATCGGACGTTGTTTACCGCAACTCACTTTGATCCTTTTTATTTATCGCCCCGGAAGTTTTATGAATCTATCATCTGGTATAAATGGCTCTTTCTCTTCCTTAGCAGCCTGGCTGCATCTCTCATTGTGATCCTGAACGATACTGCTTTCCAAGCCAGGATCGTATTCTCTCTTTTTTCTTTTTCCCCAACTTCGATATTCGTTATTCGTTATTCAAAATTCAGGTCTTCTGGCACGGTATGCGCCCTTTATTAGTTTCAGCTGGCCCTTTAGTCATTGTGTCAGAATGCGAACGTTTTTGCCTTCGAATTTAAGAAATTGATCTATTAGTCGTTAAGCTTGCCATTCTTTTCTTTATTCAGGTAAAGGACTTGTATAGTCTCAGAGAAGGCAGAAACTACACTGAAAGCACAAGTTGGTAAGTGATATCATTTGATCCTTCAAACTGTAACCAGAAGCACCCTTGCTGATGCCAACCGGGACAGACCTTATCAGATATGGGCAGAAATGTTTTATTCTTTTTAAAGCAGATACGGAAATCAAAAGATTTTGAATTTCCAAAAAAAGTATTGCCAACCTGCAGTAAATCGAATATCTTGTTTTAACAACATCCCGTTCGCTCGAGTTCTGTTTCGTTTTTATTGTTTCCATTGTTATTCTATCTGACAGTTTTTCAGTTTCTTTTTTGTAAGATTGAAAAAGAACAGGTTACAAATAGATCTGGCTTTCTACACAGAATTTGACACGGGCAAAAACAACACCTCAAATCTGTCTAAAGGAGGTACTCTATGACAGATGCTCCCATCAGATCAGTAGCAGCAATGCCCCAACAGAAAAAACACTACGAATCGTTGCTTCCACAAATTTCCGCCATAACAGAGTATGCTCCGCCACCAATGCCTGTCGAAGAAGCAGTGGGAGAGGCAAACCGGGTTATTGCTCTAATAAAAGAAGACAGGGCTAAGCTCGAACTATCGGGAATAAAACTCCACTATCTGGATAGCTTTGAAGCACGTGCTGGTGCCATGATCTGGAGTGCAGTTGAGATGATTACTCACGTCAATAAGCAGCCAACTGCGAAAAAAGAGTGGGAAAAACTGCAGCCAGAAGCAAAAAAAGTGAGACGTAACTTACTTAAAGCTCTCAAAAGGGCATTCAGGGAGGATAATGATCTTTCAGATGCTTTAAAAAGGATAATCAGGGGGCGGAGCAGGCATGACTGGCTTATGGATTTTCTTTCCATAAGCCGCCTGGCACAAGAAAATAAGGAGAAACTTCAGGAGGTTCATGCAGATCTTTCTCTGATAAAACGCTCTGCAGAACTGTACACAACACTCTCAGATATCCTTTCTCGAATGGTAATCGAACCTGATGAGATTCGTTCCGCCAAAGTCGCCTATTATAAGGCCTGGACTCATCTCAGGGTAGCCCTCAAAGAGATATATGAAGCCGGGCAATATGTATTTGATGAGGATGATCCAAGGCATTCTTTCTACTACAGCGAGTACCATGTTCGACTTGGCAAAGCTGCTGCCAGAGCCAGGCGCAATAAAAAAGCCCAAAAAAATGACCAGAAAAAAAGTGAAAAAGACCAGGAAGTAGTTGAGAATCAAATAAAAACGGCAGATGCTACGATTTCGTCACCAGAAACCCCCAAAATAGGTACTTTAAGACCTCTTGATACAACCGGGTAAACTTGGTTCCTGATCAGGACAAATACTCGTCTTTGTCTTCCTCTTTCTTTTCGTCCACTTTATTTAACAGACTGCCGCCAGAAAGGCGGTAAGTAGTCCTCCGCTATTTTCCATCCGCAGTTACAGAAGAAAAAATGAGGCCCCTAAAGAATAAAAATCCATAATGAGCGTTTGTGTTTAACTGCTCCACCGGGGAAAAACGGTAAATTGCTAATGCGCTTTTGCAGATGTCAAGAAGTTTTACCGGCTGAAATAAAATTTAACCTGTTTGAATACTTAACAAATATCGTATGAAATGAAGTTTTCCACGTCTAAATAATATGAAAAATCGGCAGAATTTAAAAATTTATTGTATAAAAAAACTTTAAACCTGGTTAAAAAATGAGAAAAAGCCGGCTGAAAACCGAAATTTGCTACAGAAATGAAAATTTTCCTGGTTGAAAAACAGAAAAAGTGGAATCGCAAATCAGCAGAGAAAGGAATTACTGCGACGTAGAAAGCTTTGAGGCTAATTTATGAAAAAGGTTATAGGTGTTAAGAAAAAGAGAAAAATCTGACAGAAGTAAAGTCTCCCAGAATGGAGTCCCCTAACCCCCAAAGGGGGAACTAAGACCCACAAATCAAGCTACTTGGTCACATTATGCGAATTTTCCCATCAGACTGTTATTGCCTTGTAAATACAGAATCAGAAGCCTGAGTTAACGAACGAAT
>Ga0209510_1000708_pt1 | contig 43003 bp, 36 predicted proteins | sample BiotimSIPDNA_FD_185749 | JGI IMG/M metagenome (GOLD analysis project Ga0209510, IMG submission 185749) | Anaerobic biogas reactor microbial communites from Washington, USA - Biogas_R1 time_0 SIP DNA (SPAdes) (version 2) | ecosystem: Engineered > Bioreactor > Anaerobic > Unclassified | place...
TATGTTTAGAATTGCCCTCCTGGCCTTAAAGCGTAAGCGGCTCAGAGTATAGCTGGTCATAAGATTTAGTATTGTTGTTATAATACAGCTGAATACAGCAACGACCAGCGTGTTCATAAACCAGCGAGGGTAGTTGAACAAAGCAGTATCAGTAAAGAGCCTGGTATAGTTATTGATAGTATACTCCTTAGGAAGTATATAGGGGGTCCATGCTCCAAGCTCTGCGCGGAAGGATGTAATTACAAGCCATAGGATTGGCAATATCCACAAAACAGATAATACTGATAAAATAATATATATTATGGTGTTGGCAACATTGCCACGCTTTTTCATACCCATTCTCATTGGAACATCCCCTCCTTTTTAGCAGAGCTTGAGGAATTATAAACTATGAGCGAAGCAGCCGCTGATATTACAAATATCATAATGCCGATTGTTGAGGCCAGATTGTAATCCTGGTAATTTACGGTTAGCTTGTAGAGCCAGGTAACAAGAAGATCTGTCTTCCCGGCCTGGTAATAGTCCAAGGCTAAGGGATTGCCACCGCTAAGGAGGAAAATCACATTGAAGTTATTAATGTTTGAAACAAACTGCGTAATCAGATAAGGCGTTGTTACAAAAAGCATATAAGGCAGAGTAATCTTAGTAAATGTCTTATATGGCCCCGCACCGTCTATCCTGGCGCTTTCGTATAATTCTGCGGGTATATTCATGAGAATTCCGGTTGTTATCAGCATAGTGTAAGGTACACCAACCCATATATTAACGACAATAACCGTAACCCTCGCAATGGCGGCATCGGTTAGGAATTTAACCGGTCCCATCCCAAGGTAACCCAGCAGTATATTCACAGCACCTCTATCATCTAGTAATCTTGACATTAACAGCAGCGTTACAAACTGCGGAACCGCAATTGTTATAACAAATATGGTCCGCCACATGCTCTTAAACTTGATTCCCTTTTTATTAATCATAAGCGCTAGCAGCATTCCAAGAATGTAATTTGAAAAGGTTGCAAAGATTGCCCAGATTATTGTCCATGCGAGCACGCCCTTAAAAGTCGTAGCCAGTACATCGCGCCCACTTAATATGTTCCTAAAGTTCTCCAGTCCGACCCATGTAAAGAGGGAGCCCGGCGGCTGATGGTTTTTGTCGTAATTGGTAAAGGCGATAAGTATCATGAAAATCAAGGGTAATGCAGTAAAGAATATTACGCCAAGTGTAGGTAGCGATAAGAATGTCACATGCAGCTTCTTGTCCAGAAACTCTCTTGCATCGTCAACGATTGTGTTGAGCTTCTTACCCGCCTTAAGGAGCTGCTGATTCTCATATGCCATGCGTATATTACGAAAATAAAGGTAAAACATAACAATGCTTATGGCTATAGTCAAAACAGAGAAAAGCAGTATGAGCATGGAATTGTCGCCCTGTTCATAAAGGTAAATTTGGTTGACCTCATCCCATATCTCCTTCTTAGTGGCTGTCCCCAGTGTGGGAAATAGCTTCAGCTGACCCCAGCCGAAGGAAACCATATATACTATATAGAACATCTGCAAGGCTAAAAAAGCGAGGCCACGAACAATTTGCCCCCGGAGAAGGCAACCCGATCCCATAAACAGATAAGACAGCTTGGTGCGAATGTCGCCCTTCCAAAAGGTCGAGAAAAAGTATTTTATTCCGCCAACAATACCTGTAAATGCTGAAATAAGAAATTTTCCTATCTTTGAAATAAGAGCAACAAAATTATGTCCAAGATTCTTAGCTGCCTTTGTGAGCCTCACCACTATTTTCTTGTACCATGGCAGTGTGACATAATCAATATATTGCACCGCAATCACATCCAATTCAAAAATATTTAATACATTTTAACCATTAGATTGCGCCCATGCTTAACGCGCAAAAAATTAGTAGTGGGCGGCATCTGCCACCCACTACTGCAGCCTGCGATTATTTGCCTTCTATTTGAGATACCATTGTGTCAAGCATTTCTTTGATTGGTTTGGAATAGTCCTTTGCTTCCATTGCGGTACCAAATGCCTCTGCAGGTGCCCAATAGGTGCCTAAGACATCCTTTTGTGAAGTGGCGAATTGATTTTGCTCTGCAAGTGCCGCTAAAGCAACATTAGCTTTTACTGCATCGCTGGAAGCCGCCTTTTTGTTGGACGGGCCCATTGCGCGAGTCTCAAAACGTGTGATCTGGTTCTTCTCATTTGTGAGCCATTCGCCAAGATCCATAGCATCAACAGGGAACTTTGTCTGACTGCTAATTCCTACAAGCTTGTAGCCTGCAAAGCTTCCCATTTGAACCTGCTCCGACCCCAGGGTAAATGTAGGCAATTTGGTCGCTGCGTAGTTGTCGCCCAATATGGATTTGATATCCTCAGCATTCCAGGTGCCGCTGACACCAGCAGCGATTTCTCCGCCGATTCCACCCTTTAACACTGCGTCATCGCCTGTTAGGAATGCCGGATCTGCTGTGAATGCCTTGATAGCTTCGCCTGCTTTTACGCCATTGTCGTTGTTGAAATCACACTTCTGGTTTCCGTCTTCCCCAACTGTTAATGTCCCACCAGCGCCCAGGAAGAAGGATGCAATATACCAGCCATTTGATACATCCATAAATACCTTCTTGCCCTTGGCATTAGCAACCTCAAGCATCTTGTCCAGAGATTTTACATCATCAGCTGAAAAAACGCTCTTGTCGTAATACATAAAGTATCCGTTGTCTGCTGTTTCGGGATATGCGTAGAGCTTCCCGTCAACCGTAGATGCTTCGATCGAGCCTTCCATATTTTCAGATGTAATCTTTTCCTTATTACGAGTAATCTCGTATAAGGCACCTGCATTAACCAGGTCTTTAATCTGATCATTTGCAAAGGCGAATACATCCGCCGCTGCAGAAGGATCTTCAAGAACCTTGGTCTTTGCGTCAGCTTCGCTGACAACTCCAAAAGTAATGTCATAGCTCTTGCCCTTGTTTGCTGCCTTAAACTCATCTACCATCTTGGTAAGCATAGCCTGATCTTCCTGCGAACCCCAAACCTTAAGAGTAACAGTCTGCTTTGGGCCTGCACCACAACCTGTAAACAACGCTGTAATCAATAGTATTGACAATAAGATGGCCACAGTCTTCTTCATAATAAAACCTCTCTTCCTTATATTTTATTAAGCAGTTAAACTGCTAATAAACAATTAATCGAATTACCCTTTATTAGCTCTGTCCCCAAAACAATGTTTTGCGAAACCATATCGCTTTCAATGTTTTGAATCAAGAGCTCCACACTTTTTAGTGCAATTTCTCCCGATGGCTGCTTCACTGTCGCCAATGTAGGATTGTAATAGCTTGTGGCTTGTATTCCATCAAAACCTATGATAGAAATGTCATCCGGCACTGACAGACCATTGTCAAATATCGCCTTCGCTGCGCCGATAGCCATAATATCTGACATAGCAAAAATCGCTGTATATCTGCTATTACAATATTTTATGGTTTTGTCCACCGCTCTATACGCATCCTCAAAGGTGAATTTTGATTGCATAAACAGCTCCTCGTTAAACTCAATACCATGCTCACGATGGCTTTCCAGAGCTCCTACATACCTTTTGTAAATGGAATCTCTGTCCATTAGCTGCCCACCGAGAACGGCGATTCTCTTATGACCCATTTCAAACAAATAATCAATTGCGCTCTTTGCCGCCGCCTTATCGTCGATACAAACGCTGGATACATTGTTTAAGCTCAATCCATCAGCTGACATAGTCGAGAACACACAAGGCACATCAATTTCCATAAGCCTATCAGTCTTTAGCGAGGGGCTGCCACCCAGAAATATTACACCAACAGCTTTCCTTTCTGATATCAACCGGAATGCCGCGTCAACCTCGTTGTCATTTTCATCAATAAAGTTTACAAGCGGAATGTACTTTGTCTTTATTATTTCCGATTGAATCTTCTCAATAATTTGCCCGAAAAACTGGTTGTGCATACCTTTAACAATAATGCATATAATGTTCGAGCTAATTTGCTTCAGGTTCTTAGCATTCGCATTAGGAACATAGCCAAATTCGTCTATCACAGCCAGAACCTTTTGCCTGGTTTCCTCGTTAACATCAGGCATATTGTTAATTACGCGGGATACGGTGCTCACAGATACCCTTGCATATTTCGATATCTCCTTTATAGTTGGTTTCGCCATTTAACTCGTCTCCCGTTTTGGTAATAATTCATAATGATATCGTTTCCGGTAACGTTACCAATTGTACAATTTGATTATAATACGCAAGTATTTTTTTGTCAATATGAATTTTTTAATCAATGAGAGCTTGCACGAAATATACCCTGCCATCTAGCATGACAGGGTACACCTTTCAATGAATGCATATCATAAATGCATATAGTGCACTTGTAGTATATAAAATTTTGAGTGTTTTATGGATTGTACACAATACCTACACCATCAGAGGAATAGTGTATTTTGCATCTTCCACCGAAGTATTCATAATCTTGATCATCGGCAGCATTTGTCCCGTCAATAACCTCTTTTACAGCCGCCATGTGCTCTTCATATAGTGTCGCGTCCTCAAATCTTTGCGCATGGCCGTGCAAAATGTAATCATAGTCAGCCCTTATGATATTCAATCTTTGCAAAGCAAGATAGAAATCTTCCATTGAGGAGCAGGTATCAAGCTGCATCCAGCAATGCCTGTTAATGCTGTCTCCGGTAAAGAGCACGCGGTCTTCTCTATCAAGTATGCATATCCCACCGTTAGTATGTCCCGGAATACCATATATCTCTAGGGTTATTCCGCCTAGATCAAAGCTGTCTCCTTCTTCTGTTGTCTTAAAAGCAGCAGCCTTTAGCTTCCCTCTCAAGTCATTATACTCGGGATATCTATAGCTCTCCTGAGCAAGGGAAACATCATCAGGATGAATATATGCTTCATCAAAGTATGCATTCCCGTACACATGATCGGGATGTCCATGCGTATTGATAACTATAAGTGGTAGATCTGTTACTGTTCTTACTACATCCTGAACATTCTCGCTTCCATTCATAGTATCAATTACAGCAGCCTTATCACTTCCTACAACTATATAGCCCGATGCCTCGCCATTATCATTCATCAGCCATATATTGTCGGATAACTGCGATGTCTCTATAGTGTTGTGATTATCCTTGCTGCCCTGGTTGTCTTGATTATCCTGGGTGTCTTGATTACCTGAATTATCTTTATTATCCTGGGTGTCTTGATTGCCTGGATTTTCTTTATTATCCTTATAATCTTGACTCTGACATGCCACCAAAAGTGTCAATGTCATACATAAGTAAATTAGCCTACCTAGTAATTTCACTATTCTTTTCATATTCCGCTCCTATTCTCCAGAAACTCTCTGGCTAGCTTTTTTACGAAAACCTCTTCATCCGAAAGAATCCCGATGGGAAATACTTTAATATCGCTCATATTGAACCTCCCAAAATATTCTTATCAAGCCCAATATATTTATTATATTAATTTTAAATTACACTTCAAGCATTTTCTTACAGGCTAGTCTATTTTGGAAGTATACTCTTTAATCAAGTCCAATGCTGGCTGATTAATATAGTAACCGTTGCTCAATTTGTGTCAATTGCTTTGGCAGTCATAGTATGAAAAAGAATCCTATAGTTTATTAAATATAGTAAAACAGGTACTCCTAATAACAAATAATGAAGTCAAATATGTGTCAGAGATTGTACTCAATGTCCCGGAAGATCTTGTTGTCTATTGCAACCGCCTTAAATTGGGTCAAGTGCTGATTAATATTATTGTAAATGCAGCTCAGGTAATTAAATCTCAAGAAAGATCAAAAAAAGGGTGTATAACAATTTCTGCAGATAATGAAGGTGCTTATATCAATATATATGTGACTGATGATGGCCCAGGTATTCCACAAAAGAATCTAAATAAGATATTTGATCCATTTTTTACTACCAAAGAAGCAGGACAAGGTACGGGACTCGGATTAAGTATATCTTATGATATTATTACAACAAGTCATGGTGGGATGTTATTAGTTAATAGTGAGGTTGGGATAGGAACAACATTTACTATAAAATTGCCGAATATAACCGAACGCATAGAATAAATCAGGAGGACATGCCTATGTACGAGAATTACTCCGTGCTATTTGTTGATGACGAGCCCCATATACTTAGTTCTCTTAGAAGGGGACTCATGGACGAGGAGTTTACCTGCTATTATGCGGAAAGTGGTAAAGCAGCTTTAGAATTAATGGGAAAAAACCCGGTTCATGTTATAGTTACAGACATGAGAATGCCAGAGATGACAGGTCTAATCCTTCTAAAGCATGTTTCTGAGCGGTGGCCTAATACTGTTAAAATAGTTCTTTCAGGGTACACGCAGCTTCAGCAAATTTTGACAACGATTAATCAAGTGGATATCTTTAAGTTCATTACTAAGCCTTGGGAACTTGAGTATTTCATTCAAATAGTATACAAAGCATTGGATTATTATATACTCCGGGAAGCCAATGAAAGTAATAGGGAGATCCTCGAAGCGCAGAATTTAGCGTATGTAAATATTTTAAGAAAGATAGACGATGTAGTATTAAATGCAAAAAAGAGTGTTGAACTGTTATGTATGATTGGAAAAGCCATCTATGGTTTCGATAAAAAACTTGATATTACTCAAAGAGTCAGATATGAAAGTATTTATAGCATTCAAGATTCAGTTTTTGATGCCTTCTGTAAAGCTGTTGTGAATGAGAAAAAGGAGTATACCTATTCCGGAATCAGTAAAAGGTCTTCAGTTTTTATAAGCAAAAATTTCCCTAACGCAAATATAGGAATCGAGGATATTTCAAATGCTAAGGCTACGCTCAATATTGAGCTGATAAAGGCAGCTCTTCAAACAATAAAGCTTGTTTTCGAGGAGGAGTTTGAACACTCTACTCAAACTATAAAAATAGGATTAAAGGACGAAAGCAGAATCTACATGTCTATCCTATTTCGCAAACCACCATCTCAGGGTGAAGCAAATACTTCCAAGGAGCCGGACTTGTTTGATGTTAAATTAGATTTTATTAATAATGTAATTGGGTTGGCTATGTCTATGGAGCATATAGAGTATGTATCCAAACAGGTGGATCAGAATATCGGTATATTATTTTCAGTCATGGAAAATACATGCAAATAAATCTGCGGCTGATAGAATCTGTCATTCAGCTTTTACATCAATACTCCATCCGTTGATGTTTTCGACATAGTTCTGATTTGCATCTACCGTGTTGACCCTGTTGATTGTGAATGAGGATGGGTCGAAGTCATCGGTTGCGGTAAAAGCCATTGAGCATACCGTGATATCCTGTCCCGAATAGCCCTGCGCATCACCGATCATAGTCGCGCCAACGAGCAGGTGGTCGCTCATATCCTTTTTAAAAATCGTATTGATTCCACTTATGGAAGACTTTAGGCCGCCATTGTAAGTTGCCTTCTCATTATCATAATTCAGGTTGAACTGATAACCAAACAGGTTAGAAACTTCATTCGCCTTAACAGAAACCGTGAAATTCTGTCCCGTCTTTATCATATTCGCGGGTTGGGGCTGATTGCTTTGAATGGTAGGGTTTTCAGGAATCTCTGTGTCAAGTAATGTTATTGTTTCTTCCACTGATTCAGCCAGCTGCTGCATTGCTTCGCTACTAATTTTCAAAGCCATGACCCTTTTTTCCAATTCCGATAGATTCTTAAGAATTTCGTCGAGTTTCGATTGCAGTTCTGAATCAGATGATTGATCAGCCGTTTCTATATCGGGTTTCCGGGTCATCCCATCAATTGAGCTTTTAAAGGCCGACGTTGATGTTTCAAGTGATGAAACGCTCGAGGACATGAGGTTAAGTTGATCCTTCAGGTTGTTGAATTTGCCCTCAATCTCATGTGAATACATGCCTGCGATGGCCGCTAGGATTGCCAGAAATGCAACACCTGAGATAATACTCCATTTTTTCTTCTTAAAAAATTCATTTATTCTCATCTTGCTTCCTTCCTTTCACAACGGTAACACCTTTGCAGTATTTGCACCGAAGAATCAGATCGATGCATTCTGTTATTGTTAGATAGGGTATTAGATAAAAAGTTTGCGTGCCATGTCTTTCTCTTTATAGAAGGTGAGCATACGCCGCAAGTAATTATTGCGGCATATGCCTTGGGATTATTTCTAGATGATCAGTTTTGCAACTGCTACGATATCTGCAATATCAATTACATTGTTCTTGTTGAAGTCGAAGAACTTGGCTTTTATCCAAAGCTCATCTCCATTCGTCACACCGAACATATCAATGACGTTAGACAGGTCAATTAATGTTATCTTACCATCGCCATCTGTATCACCCGGATTGCCGCTGGTTGTAAAGTCGGTCGAACCAAAGGCGGTCCGTACTGTCTTTTCACCTGTTGAATCCCTGTAAACGTAGCTTGCAGTTGCCGTGATTGAATTGTCTGCATTTTGTGTATCAGCATTTTCCTTAGCCCTGAAACGGAGGCTTACGAGGTCCTGTGCATTGTAGTCCGGAATCATGATCGTGAAGTTGACGTTTCCATCCCCTACCCCACTGGTGAGGTAAGACACGCCGTCTATGTAGGACTCCTGTGAAGAATCTTCGCCGAGATTACCTGCATATTCGAACTTGTCTCCATCATAATTGAGGACGAGGCTGACCGCATTCGATGTGGTTGGCTTAACAAAGGAAACCTTTACATCGAAGTAGTCTCCCTTTTTAAGCAAGTTTGCAGTGGTCGTAACACTTAAAGGCTTAACGGTACTCTGTTTTGCAAGCCACTCGAAAATGGTCTCGCCACCTTCGTCTTCTACAAGATTGTTATAAATATAGTTCCACGCGTCATGAGCGCCATAATAATGTTTTCCGTCAAAAACAGGGCCCTCAGGATACCTCTTCATCTTAGCGTCCACACCTGCCTCCAACAGGTTGGCCAAAGCCTCAGGGTGAGAGCCGGCAGCGAAGTCTGATTCGCAGCCCACAAAATAAACAGATAAGCTCTTATCGGCAATTATTTGTGCCTGTTCTGCAGATACACTGCCTCCTGAGCATTGGATCGCCGCGGCGAAGTCGATCTTATTCTCAGTACTTGAAGTTATTAGCGGCGTTACCATACCGGTGCCCATTGAAAGACCACCAACATAAATCCTGGTGGCGTCAACATGGTTTTCGGCGACCACTTGATTGATGAGAGCTTCCATGTCATTCAATCTACCTGCGTTCCAGCCAGAGGTAGTTGATTGTGGAACAAGCACGTAGGCACCGTCCATTATTGACTGGAATTCGCCGTCGGCAAAAGAGAGAGCCCTGTTCCCTACAAGGTTTGCACACGGATTGTCAACCGTTGCACCGTTAATATCCATAGATATATAGCGTTCGCCTGTTCCGTGGAACCAGACTATAAGTGGCCTGAGGTTATCTTCAGATGCATTGTCAGGCCTGTATATCGGAGCCCTGCCGCCGCCGGGAACCTCTAGTGAGGGGTCGAAAGCGTCGAACAACGGGGCATGCCTTATTTCATTCTGTGAGTATGTTAGTGTCCCGATACCTTCAATAGTCTTTTCCTGATCGATTATAAGCTCGATATTCGCAAATGAGTGATAGGTGCTCCAGGAGCCAGTACCCAGTGTGTACCAGGAAGCACGAGTTGCCGGCACATCATAACGTTCAGCGTCGCTATCTCCGCTTGGCAAAGTCCTGGTCTCATATTCAATCTCGATTTTGACATAATTTCCATTGTCAACCCTATTCCCATCGGCATCAGAAATATAGGCGTCAAGGATGTTCCATTTAGCCCAATTGTCCTCCAAGGCTCTATCCTCCATATCGGGATCCCATCCGAAGTTGCCGAATGAGCCCTGTATGTCACCGTTTGCTTCAGTTACCCTGGCTTTTGCTGAGAAGGTGTCCTTATCCACAGCACCGGCAGGTAAGGTAACACCCATATCAATCAGAGCACCTGAAAAGTAATAACCGGGATTGTTCGATGTTCTCAAAACATCGAAATAAGCAACCTCATTAGTACTTTCCGGAATGTCTTCGGCCATTGCCGGTACTGCTAAAGAAAACACCATGGCCATCACAATGACGATCGTTAAGATTTTTTTCATAGCTAATACCTCCAAAAATGATTCTTTACCCCTTTTATTCTGAGGTTGAGCTTCCTCCTTTTCAGCCTTATTGGCATGCAACACGGTAAAGTGTTTCCGGCACAGGCGAGGTGCCTTTATTGATTTGCTGCATCACACCTCCTTTTTATTCCTATTTTTCCATTTATTGCTTGTCCATTTAACCGTATCATATTGCTCAATTTGTGTCAATTGTTTTGGCAGTCATTCCTATTAACTCCGAAATTTCATCCGTTTCCGACATATTATTTTCAAGCAGAATAATGCCCGGCAGGCATTTTTCTCAAATGCCGACCTCCTTTCATCGGTCAATATTATTTCAGACAGTACTCATGTATAGTGAGGATGATGGGATTGAGGATGGATAAAATGTGCTAAAGGTCATTTGCTGTCTAGCGATGAGCCCAATATCCGACCAGTGCTTGACTTTGCCCCCATTAGTTGAAAAACCAAGTATCAATGGTATATAACCTATCGCTCCCGTTTCAGGTAGACCATATCAACAAGCTGTTTCCCGTCTTCAAACATCGGATGGTCATAATTATCCGTGAAGAAATTTTTTATTCGATGTGATTCTGCAAATCCGCATTTCTGATAAAAGCTAAGCGAAGAAGGAACATCGCCCGTTCCGACGAGCATCGTATTACAATCGGTGTAATATGAAAACAGAAAATCTATAAGTCGTTTTCCATAACCTTTTCGTTGGCAATCAGGCATAACCGCAATGTTCTTAATCTCATAAATACCGTCCGCCTCTTTAGTAACGACGCATTCTGCCTTTACTCCATTATCGTCCAGAACAAACATTTCGCCCCGTCCAAGGTACTTGTCTATCATACTTTCTTGTTCGTCAGCCAATAAAAGCAAGTCGATATATGCTTTCTTATTGTTTAAAACTTTACTTATTTTCATAAGTAGATGCCCCCTATAAATTGAAATTTGTCATAATTATGAGCAATTATCAAAGATATGTGTACGCCTGCATATATGTATAATATACCATAAAGGGTACGAATCCGTCGATTTGATTTGCCACAATTCCAAGCTTCAGCATCAATCCCCGTCTGCGAGTATGCCGAATATCATATTGTCGATAATCGGATGCAGAATCGTTAGAGCGACTATTAGATGATGAAGATTTCTCTGTCAAAAAACGGCAGCGGATACGCTAAAAAAGCTTCAAGAAAAATGATTTGCCAAGATGTCTACTCACGCATTGGCCTAACAGGTAAACTCCCATTGCACCAGATCCATAATCGCCGTCTGCCTTGTACCTATTTAAGCTTCTCAGCCAGCTTTCCACGGCGATCAATCTGAAGCTTCTCAAATACTGCACGAAGATGTAATCACATTTATCAGAATTATAGCATCAATATTTTTTTATACATTTGCTTCTTCATAGCACCGGCATATGAACTTACCTTAATTTCGTTATACAGTTCTTCCATTTTATTTTTTGAAATAGGAATGTGCTCTTCGGCATCAAATGCTTTGATGAGACCATTAATTGTTACTGCAAGATAGTATAACCTTTGACCTATATAGATAATTTTAAATGCACGGTAGAATCTATCACAATCTGAGAAATATGCTAAAGCACACGGAGTGATTAGGGAGAAATCAGAATCACTAAGTGGAGAGTCCTTTACTACCTTTTGCTTAAGATATTCCGATATTTCACTAAAAAGATAAAATTGTTCATTTTTGAACCGATCTGTACATAACACCACCCTTTCTTCACTATTTACAACTTTAATCTCTCCTTTTACTATTAATTCGTTTCCGGAAATGTTAATCGTATGTTGTTTTCCATCAGAAAACATAAGCACATCAGCAACTTCTCGAAGCACTATCAATCCCTCCTCATTATAAAAAATAAAAAAGCCTTCCCTGTTTTCACAAAGAAGGCATCTTACCTTAAGCTTCTTCTTTATCTTTCAAACAGGTACACCGTTTGTCGGAATTAGCACCTTACTGAATATCAGTAGGTTGCTGCAGTGTCATTGGGCCGTTCCCTCAAACTGCTCTTGATAAAAATATTAAGTTCATGTAAATAAAGTTTATATCTCTTTCTATCTATTGTCAATCTGCTTTTACTTTTTTAGCTCTTGTGTATACCATCACATTCAAAGATAGGATATATTATCTGCTGATAAAGCGCTTACCTCCTTCAGGAAATAGCATACCGATGCTTGCTAATTCTGCATTTTTTAGGCAATGTCGCGCAAAGCTGTTAAGCGAACTTTGCACTTCCTGCTATTAAAATAAAACCTTAACGCAGTTTCTTCCACTTGATTTTGCTGAGTACATTGCTTTGTCAACACGCTCGAATGCCTCTTTAACTTTGTCATTTTTATTTATCTCGGTTATGCCTATACTGCAAGTGATATTACCAACAGTATCGAATTTTGCTTCGGAAATTTTTATTCTCATATTTTCAGCGATGGTCATAAGCTCAGATGCATTTATATCATAGCACACAGCTACAAATTCATCGCCGCCCCAACGTCCCATTTTTATGTTATAGGATATCAGAAAATCACAGGAAATTGTAACAAAGTGCTTTAAAGTGATATCCCCCATGGAATGACCAAATATATCATTGACCTTTTTAAAATAATCAATATCCATCATCATAATAGAAAGAGACCGTTCGCTCACTTTCTTATTTTCGATAGCGTTATAAAGCTCGGTTTCAATTCTGCCATGGTTATATACTCCTGTCAATGAGTCTTTTGAAGCAAGTTCTTCATTTTTTCTAAGAGTAGACAGTAATTCAACAGTATTTTCGTGGATATCCTGAACAATAAATACAAATCTGAAATCATCATTATTGCTTGTTTCGGCACGGCTGAAAATCAACTTTACCCAGATATATTTTCCTTCGAGATTTTGCATCTGACAGTCAAAAGACGTAGCTCTTCCCGGTGCAAGGTTCCTTTTCAGATAATCAGGCTCTGTGTGTTCAAGAAAGAGTGGCTGGTCCTCAGACCAAATCATATTTACGATCATCATACGCCAGTCAGTGTATTTTAAATCAGCTGCTACCATAGGTTCCTCAGAAAGTTCCGTGACACTAATGCTGCTTGTTGTGTCCTTGATTAGGTCAACATACATGGAGAAGAGGTATGTATTCTGAATATTATTCATTTTTTCATTGGTTAGGAATTCCTGTATATATTCACTGTTGTCAAGTTCGTCGAGAATGAGCATATAGATATTTTTATCGTCCAAAGGATATATTGTCATCTGAATTATATATGGAGTATTGTCATATACAAGCTTTAATCTTTTACTGTATTTGCCACGGAATTTTCCGTACAAAGGAATAAAGACATGATAATCACTTGCAATTCTTTTTGAACTGTTGTTAAAGTTATAAAATAGCTTTTCAATGAGGTCGTTATAATTTCCGCTTTCCTTGATTATATCCGAAAATATTCCCTTTCTGGAAATAGCCTTGTAGCAGTCAAGTTCGGCATGAATAATTAAGATAGCGTCCACTTTTTCTTTGAAAATTTCGAAAATATCATCTAATGTATAATTTTCTATTTTTCCCCGATCCATTTTAAATTCCTCCTTACGGTTGGGTGATACACCATTTTTATTCCACCTGTTTTCGGAGTTCACTCTTCAATCCTTCTAATATATTATTCTACGCTTTTTTTAGAGCATAATATACATAAAAACTTCTGTTACAATTGTGACATAATTCTATTGACAAAAACATTGGGACACAAGCCTTTAGTTAATTTAGTTTACCTTCGGCTTCAATTACTTCCATCATACCCCATCCTGTTATTATTTTCAAACTATTAATACAAATATCTACAGTTAAACACACAGACAGCACGTCTCAATCGCAAATCTATTCTTCATTGGATTGTACCTCCTGAAAAATTGTTGTTTGGAGAATTATCTTCTCGATTTTACTCTATCAGAAATTTCCTACGAGAAACTGTCGTTGCATGGAACATGATTTTTTTGACATGAATCATAGATATTTACGGAGCTTCTTGCTAAATCAATCTATATCCAGTAGGAAGTCTCTTATTACCTGCTCTTCTCCAACCTTTGCAAAACAAATCTGACCCATGTTGCAGATAGCAATTCCACTGAATACATATTTCTACAACTTGCCAATATAGCATCTTCTACAGTTTACTGCAAAATAAAAGGATAGGCAACTTTCACCCATCCTATAATATCCAACTAATTAGAAGTATAAGTTTTTGTTGATACTCTGCTCATTTCTTTTGCCTGGTAAATAAAAATAACATTTTACTATATAAATCCAACAAACTATAAAATTGTGAAAGGAAGGTGATGCCCACATGTCAACTAATAAACAAGCCAATAGACTAATCCATGAGAAATCCCCATACCTTCTACAACATGCTTATAACCCTGTAAACTGGTTTCCTTGGAGTGATGAAGCTTTTCAGAAAGCCAAGTCAGAAGATAAACCTATCTTCCTGTCTATTGGCTATAGCTGACCTGTATTCAAAGAACTTGTCACTGGTGACAAGTGCAACATGGCTAGTCGCCAAATTTAAAATGATGGAGATCGTTTTGCTATGCAAAGCCGACTCCTTGGCTAATCTACTATCAAATGATACCATGCACACCCATACATCAAACTGGGGAATGAAAACATCTCCCCATCCGCATAACGAGCCGGAGATAACGCATTTGGGATTTTCTGCAATGGCGGTGCTCAGCCGTTTGACGCGTTCTTCGTGCGGCAAAGACCTAACAAAGGCGGGTCGGTCTTTTCCCAGAAGTAGCCGTCCGTATCCAGCCATGTATAGCCATGTTCTTTTTCTAATGCCTGGCCCAATGTGGTCGTTCCCGCACCGGACGCGCCGACTATGTGGATGATGTTATGCTTCACTGTTCGACCCTCCGTTTTGCCAAAGAGTGCGATATTTATCCAAGACATTATCACTCCAAACGTGCGCTTCTATATATTTTAAGTGGTCATTAATGTTTTTATCAGATGGATAAATCCCGCGTTTGAAGTCGTATTCTATATGCGGTGGGTACCCGTTGCGTTCAATAACCTCAAGTATCTCATCCGCGAAATAAACCTTGCCCCAGCCCCAGTATTCTTCACTGCAATACAACGCAGGATTAAGCACCGCAAAAGAGTCTCCATATGTAAAAGATAGCGTTTCAGGATCAAATTCTTCCAATGGAATTTTCATGACCGCCGGGTTTTCAAACGCGGATGCCCACTGGCGATGTTCACCTAAAAAAAAGTAAACAGGCGACGACCTTTCAGGTTTGCCGCCATGCCGGATAAAAGCGTCCCGGAGTATTGTATCCCGGTCATAGCGCTTTTTAAGAAAGCCTTCAATATTCGGGTTGCCAAATTTACCTGCTTTTTGCAAGGCAATGAGCATCTCCCGCGCTTTATCCCTCGGCAATTCGGTCATAGATAAAAACGGGGATTCCGATTGCTCATAATAGCGGTATAGAAATTGATTTTTATTACTGCTCATCTCACAATTCCTTTCGCATTCTTATGCTTCTTAAAGGTTTATCAAAATTTCGTTCACGCGAGCCTCCATCTGCAACAAATCCACACTTTTTATAGAACTCAATAGAATTAGTGTTGTTTTCAAGCACCCACAAGACCAGTCCGGTTTTTCCTAAACTTCGAGCTATATTATATGCAAGCTCCATAGCCTGTGTACCGATGCCACGCCGGAAATAGCCCGGATGCAAATAGATATAATGCAGCTCGTAACAATCGGTTAATTCTTTATCTTGCGGCGGAGCTACACACATAATTCCAATTGTTTTCCCGCCATACTGGATTACAAAAGAGGTTTCATTTTCCTCTGTTATAACCCGAGCATATAAGTCATGACGCGTTGCGTTCTTCTCCCGGATGTATTCGTCCGGAAGGATGCCTTTATATGCCACTTCCCACGAACGCATATGAACCTCTGCCATATCCGGTGCGTCGGCAGGGGTGGCAAGGCGTATATGGATGATGTTGGTTTTTGTTTTCCAAACATAAAACGCTGTATGATATTTTTCATATAAACACTTTTCTCCAACACATATGAATCCCTCGCGTTCATAAATTGCGCGGACTTTATCTCTAAACTGGTGCGTGTCAAGACGAACTTCATTAATGCCGAGTTTTACCGCTTGCGTCTTTGCGAAATCTATTAGAGCCTTAGAAACTCCCTGTTTCGAACCACAGCGTTTAACTGCTAATTTATGTATGAACAATGATGTGCCTTTTGCTACGTCAGGCCAAAAAGTTGGATCATAGTCGATCAGAGCAAAACATCCGACAGGGCTATCGTCAATAGAAGCGATATAAAAGTCATCAACTTTGAAATAGCGTGATAAGCCTTGCCAAGACACGTTTTGTCTTTTCCATTGCGGTTGCCCGATGGAATCGAGGAAATTAACAACATCAATCATTATTTCTTCGATTATGGGAATGTCTTTTTCTTGTGCTTGTTTGATTATTATATCAGTCACAGCAACCACCTCTTTAATTCATCCGTCATCTGATTACCACAACGTGGCAGGGTATTTCCATAGTCGAAGATAATCATTTTAGGTTTATTATTCAAAATCTTCACACCTCGCCCAGTTCATTTGTAACTCACCATTATTGTCGTCCGCTACGCCGACATATAAGGCGTGGTCGCCTTTATCCCTGCCAGTATAATGTTCAAGCATAGCAGAAAAAGTCTTAGTATATTCACGCTTTAGCAATTCGCCTCGCGGAATCCAAAACAGTTCCCCTTCGTCTGTTTGTATAAGCTCGGTTTGGTCGGTTTCTCCGAAATAAATATAACTCTGCCGTATTTCATCTTTACTTCTGCGGGTAATGATATACAGCAGTTCAAGCGACGATATTTTGTCGCGGGTAATGCCGGATTCTTCCTCGATTTCTCTGTAACAAGCTGATAGCGGTGTGTTTATTTCATGCGGTTCGATATGTCCTCCAATTCCGCTCCATACGCCCGGAGCGATTTTTCGGTTATCCGCACGATTCATAAGCAGATAATTACCCTGATTATTCAAAAATGCCGCTGTGCCGTTTCGTAGTGTTATCATTGCTATATAATCCGCCTTTTCTATTTATAAGCGATTTCCCATGTTGATTCATCGCCGCTCCATTTAATTACAACCTCGCTGTATTTGCCGCAATCATGATACAACGGCGACAACACATAATGCTCGCAAGATAAATTTTCTTTTGGTGCGGCCAACAACTCATCAATGCCAAGCCAAAAATACTCGCCCTCTTCGTTTTCGGCGATTAACTCACCACTGTATTTAGTTGTTTTATACATAAAACAGATATACCGTTCATCATTTTCTCGATTTATCCAATGAAGTACTCCGCATAGCTCAAGTTCTGATATATCAAGTCCCGTTTCCTCTTTGACCTCCCGCACGGCACAGTCGTATATACTCTCTCCACGCTCGACATGACCGCCGGGAAAACACCAGCCCGGATATTTTCGCTTGCGGTTTTGGATAACAACTTCTTTTGTGCCGGGGTTTTGTATCATTATGTTTGTTACCACTTCGACAATCACTTCGCCGCCTCCCATTCCATATAGCCCGTTGTAAACGGCAGATGCTCGAACTTCTTTGTCCCGGTATGAACAAAGCCATTCGCGGCATACCACGTTTTTAAAATCGTGTTTTCTTCGATAAGGTCAAGAGTGATTTTGTTGCCGCCAAGTTCTATGACTTTTTCTTTGCAGAAATCAAGCAACTTTTTACCGTAGCCAATATGCCGCCATGAGGGAAGCACAGACAGCCTACTTAGCTCATATAAACCGTTACCCATATCAGTCAACGACACGAATCCCACGAGGTTTCTGTCTGCGAACAGTCCAAAGGGGTAATAGCCATCTTCTTGTTTACTTGCCAGCTGGTCATCGGTTCTAAAGCTGACATGACCGGGGGCATTATCTTTTGTCCAGCCGAAATCCTGCGCCACGGTAGCGAAGCTCTTGCGAATAACGTCCGCATATATCGGCAAATGTTCTTTGCAAAGCAGTTCAATCGTATAATTCAACTCTGCTTCAACTTTGAACGTGACCACATGGTCGGCGCAGGGGATTTTACAACTATGCTTTTCCGCTCCGGCAATCAGAAGGCGCAGGTCGCCGCCGGAACGAACAGCTTCTTGTATGGTGAACAACCGCGATGCTGTCTTTGAGCAAAAGCCGCCCGGGCAGCCATAACTGCATTCATATGTATCACCGACTTCATGACCGTTGCGGCAATGCTGAGGATTGCCGTCGTCACCGACAGATATAACAGTGATTTTGAATTTGTAATGTTCGGGATACCACTTTTTCATTTTGCCGCCCTCCATTCCTCTATAAACTGCGCAAGCGACTGCTGCCGTTCGTCGCGCTCGTCGGAAACCGCTTTTTTTACCACATCATACAGTGAATCCGAAAGCGGCCAAGCCTCGCGAGAGCGGTCGCTTTTCCGACCTATGAACAATGTAAACGCAGTTTCACCCATGTTATACACATTCGAGATTTCGTCAATTATCGCACCGTCTGTTCGTTCCTCTGGCGAAGCAGATTGCATATGCCCCCATAAAAATTTACTACCATAAACTTTAGCTTTAGTGTAAAAATCAATATCGCAAATTATTGTGCGCATATTGGAGATGTCCCACATAATACTGCCATCGTAGAAGTCAACCGCAGTATAGTCCTGCGAGGCAACGAAAGCGTGAAAATCAAGTATGTCCTCATAAATCTGCAAGCGCGTGACTAACGGCAATTGCCTAAATTTCTGATAGTCGGTGGGGTACATTGGATGAGCGCATATTCCGTCCACCCATTCAAATATTACAGCAAAGCCATCCCCAATTTCCTCGGCTTTTATAAAATGAATTAAGTTTGGGTGAGCCAAATCTTTATAGGGTGATACAGCGGCTCTTAACCGTTCGATAGCACTTTCGACAGTTCCTGTGTATTCATCAGTAGGCGCTCCGGCAAATTTGATAAAATATCTCTTATCGTTATTATTAACGCCAAAGCAAATGTTGCCCGAATCTTGACCATCAAAGACTTTGAACACCTTTCCGTATTTACTGAGAAACGAGAAGTCAAACGGCGCTTTGAGTTTATAAGGAACACCGTCAATCCATTGGACGTAGAAGTCTTTGAGATACCACGATGGGGTGGTGTTATTCATGTTGTCAAACCAGCGAAGGACATTCAAATTATGCTCAATTAACGGCTTCATTTCAGAGGGGTATCTGTAATAAGCCCATGGAATAGAGGTGATTGAACCTACTGCAATATAAAAAGCGTTAAGATTCCAAAACTCAGCAGGGACTTCATTGTCGAAATAACCGTTTATACACCCTGTGGCGAAATGGGGGATTGCTTCACATTGGTCACTCCGAAAATCAGCCCACGGATCGCCGTACCCCTCAAAGTCGCAGATTTGCCAATCAATAACGGAAACAGCACCGTCGTCGGAAAGTAAAAGGTTTTCTGCGTGAAAATCGCCGTGCAGACACGTTTGCGGACGGTTTTTCAACAAACAGCAATTATCTTCATAATACCGGATAATGTTTTCCCATCCATCGAACCGAACGCCGCACTCAAGAAACGCCTGTAATCGTTCGCTGATGACTTTTATATAACGTTCATACCATTCTCCTATGTTTTCCGGCGCGGGAATGGCATGTATTTTCCGCAGGATTGCGCCGACTTTCAAACCTGTTACATATTGCTCTGTTTCAGAAAGTAACGGTAATGCTTTTTTCATGCTATCGCCGTCGAACCACGTTGTCAGCAAATAATAGTTTTTCCCATTGTTACATACCCCGACATTCATAAGGCGCGGAACCGGAACGCCCTCCATGTCCATACGCTGCATCCGTTCGTACCCAGCTTTTTTTCGGTCGTGTTTCGCTATATCGTTTACACGCAAAAGCAAATGCTGACCATCAGTTGTTTCGATGTAGTATTTTTTATCGCTTGATAGTCCTTTGAAAATCGGCACAATTCTTATGAAAGTATCATAACCCGGAATATCATGGAGTTGCATCCACAACATCGCTTCGGTCAAAGCAGAAATGTCCCGTTTTCGTATGAATTTGCGTTGATAATTATCATGCTCTTTTGCACTGATGATTCGTAGCGCCTGTTCAATCGGGAGCCAGACAACACTTGTATCTTCCGCAATTTCCTCGTCCGTAAGATGCAGCTCGCCTTTTTCGCCGGTGACACGCGCTATATAATAACTGCGCTCCTGAGTAAAATCATGGTCATAACGGTTTTCAATAATTTTGCCCAGCTCTCCGATAATCTCGCATTGACATCCGGTTTCTTCCCAAATCTCACGCCGGGTAGCGGACTGTAAATCTTCACCGACTTCAACACCGCCACCCGGTAGGGTATGTAGGTCATACTTTCCCATGTAACAGAGAGCGATATTCTCATCCGCATCAAACAATATCGCATTCACCGCGATGCGAGGCTGAGCAGCGGAGAGCTTATCCGAACCAGTGATTTCTTTATCTGTGATTGTTAGGATGTGTTTCATCTGTCGCCCTCCATAATCCACTTGTGTCCCGCAGGATTCATCGTTTTTAACGCTGCCATTAGCCATTCTTTCTGCTTCGGAGACATCCGCTCCATAGCGAGGTCATAATCCAACTGGTATCCTTTGCGCTCTGTATCGGTTGATTTGTATAACAAGACTGTTTCCGGTGCTAGATATTTAATTCCACGGCGACTTAAAATGGCATGTGACAATGGGATCGAAACACTGTGATTTCTTGCATATAAAAAACAATTATCAGATTTATCGTTAAACAAAAACTCTATAAATGCCAACTTCTCCTGCCCTTTAGAATCAAAATCCACGAGAAACATATCAGGCTTATCTGCCGGAGTGAGCGATACCATATCGCATGCATCGGTCATACAGAAAATATTTCGTTTAATCCTCATTTGATGCGCCACATTGATGATATGGTGCGCCATACCGCCTCCACAAAGCTCGTAAACCTCCCAGCCCAGCGACTGCATAAACAGAATTATTTCGTCTCGTTCATCCCAATAAGCAGATATGTCAATGTCGCCATGCTCCCGCACAGTTTTATCTAAGAACAGTTCAATCGCGAATCCACCACAAAACGCGTAGTCAAACCCGCCAGGTTTTAATAAGTTATTACATTCAAGTAAAAGATGGTTCATGCCTTTTCCTCCGACTTTTTCAGTTTCTTCCTCATCTGCTCAAAAAACCACAAAAACTCCTCATAGCTAAGAGAATCACTGTTATGCGTCCTCATCGTTTTCATCTTTAACAGTTTCAAACTGATCCTCAACCTTGCAATCGAGTGCCGCTGCAATCTTCATCAGTACGTCCATTCGCACCGGTACATTTTTACCGAGCTTTGCGTTAGAGTTTGAACTGAAACTACATCGTCAACAAAAGGCTGTATATCTTCAGGGATATCGCATAGCATTTGAATCAGATTGCGCATGAAATCGGGAACATCAGCATCCTTCATAAGATGCGGATGGATAGCGTGTACTAACTCAGTAAACAGCATGCTGATGCGCACCTCCATAAAAACATCCAAAGTACCTCACAGCATCTCAAAGTATCTAAAACTGAGATACCCCATTTTATAAAATAAAAGGGATCAATGAGATATTGGTATATTATAACATATAAAAATGATAAATTTAATCAAATATTGTTAAACGTCTATTTTATATTGAGCAAATAAAAATATATCCAATGCCTGATGACCTGGATTCAATAGTTTTGACACATTAAACATCAAGTATCTTCTTAAATCATAGAATATTAAGAAATATCATCCATATCCATCATTAAACCACATATTCTCTTGGAGTTTTATAACCGTTAGTTTCATGCAACCGATAGTTTTTATAATATACCTCGATATACCAGAAAATTGCTCTTTTAGCCGACTCCCGTGTGCGAAAATGCTTACCGTTAAGCCATTCTTGCTTTAACTTACCCCAGATGCTTTCCATAGGTGCATTATCCCAACAATTACCTTTCCTGCTCATAGAGCAAATAAACCCATCCTTTTTCAGTTCCCGTAGGTTATTGATCTACTTTTGGTACTTGGCGAAGTAGGCTGCCGCGTTTTTTAATATATATACTTCTTCCCTTAATTCTTTATTTTCACGCCTTAATCTAACTATTTCCTCGTTTACAGGAAGAACATTTCCACTTCCTACAAAGGGCATACCTTTATTCTCTCGATAATGCCTTAACCATGAGCATAGAGTATTTTGGTGTATCCCTGTTTCTTTGCTTATCTCAGGTGCCGTTGTGGCTCCACTTTCTACTTGCTTGCATACCTCCAGCTTGTATGCCGGATCAAACTTTTTTGCCATATTGAACATCCTCTCTTCTCTATTATTTTACTTGATGTTCAATTTGTCCACAATCCCGGGATCAGGTCAATTCCTCTGTTTGCCTCGAAAGGTAACACTCTGGTATGTTACCTTTTGTCAACTGACTATCATAACACAAATAAGACCTACTTTCTTCTTTACAGCATGATAAAAGTAAATTGAGCTTCGTGCCAATGAATGTTAAAATGAACTATGGTACCATCTATTTAGGAAATATCAGGGGGGTCAGTGAATGGGATTAAGCCAACCAGGTGGTGGTATGGGCCGACGGAACAGAGGGTTTCTGACCGAGGAAGAGAAGGCCCATAGCCCAAAAGTTACCCGGGACCTACTGAAACGAATCGGCTCTTATCTGCGGCCTTATTGGAAGCAGATGACTCTGGTTCTGTTTTCAATACTCTTATCCTCAATTTTTGGTCTCATGCCATCCATTCTTACCGGACGAATCATTGACGAAGGTTTGATCGGTCAGAATCTTGACGTGCTGATCTGGCTGATCGTGGCGTCGCTCGGAGTGATGCTGGGCTCCAACCTGATTGGTGTTCTGGAAAGCTATCTTAGCACATGGATCGCACAGCACATCACCTTTGACATGAGCAACAGCATGTATCGCCACCTACAGTTCATGTCACACCGGTTTTTCACAACCAGTAACCAGGGTGACATCATCACCCGTATGACCAGTGACATATCCGGTGTCCAGCAGATCATCACGAGCACGATGACAAGCATTCTATCCGATTCTCTCACCCTGATTATCGCCATGGTGGCGATGTATCAGAAAAACTGGATACTGGCCACCATCGGTGTAGTCATCCTGCCTCTTTTTACGCTACCGACCAAAAAGGCGGGCAAGACCCGCTGGACGCTCACCCGTGAAGCGCAGGAATGTCGTGATGAAATCAATGGCATACTCAATGAAACGCTGTCAGTCAGCGGTCAGATGCTGGTGAAACTGTTCCGCAGGGAAGACCAGGAATACGGACGATATTCTGCCGTTAATCAGCGGATGATAAGGCTTAATATCCGCGAAAGCATGGCTGGGCGTTGGTTTCGTGTAGTGCTCCGAACCTTTTCTACCATCGGCCCCATGCTGATCTATCTCGTCGGTGGGATTTTGATGATGCGCTATGATTCCGATCTGACAGTCGGTGATGTCACCGTCCTGGTCGCATTACTCGGGAGGATGTATGCACCGGTCAACTCGCTGCTGAATATCCAGGTGGATTGGATTCGTTCCATGGCTCTATTTACAAGAATCTTTGACTATTTTGACATGCCGATGGAAATCAAAAACGCGCCGGACGCTATCATCCCGAGGAATGTAACCGGACGCATCGAATTTGTCGACGTACATTTTGCTTATGAACCCTCCCGACCTGTTTTGAAGGATATCAGCTTCACGCTGGAGAGCGGAAAGAGTATTGCTATCGTAGGTCCCTCCGGTTCCGGAAAAAGTACCCTGATCAACCTGATACCGCGTCTTTATGATGTGCTTGAAGGGAGCGTCCGCTTTGACGGAATCGATGTGCGTCAGCTGGATCTGGGTTTTCTGCGGGATCATGTGGGTGTCGTGACACAGGACACCTATCTTTTCAATGGCACCGTGCGTGAAAATCTTCTCTATGCAAAACCAAATGCGACACAGGATGAACTCGAGGATGCCTGCAAAAAGGCCAATATTCATGACTTTATCGCCAGACAGCCCGAGGGATATGACACGAAAGTCGGGAATCGGGGACTGAAGCTCTCAGGCGGAGAAAAGCAAAGAATATCCATTGCTCGCGTTTTGTTGAAAGACCCTGTGGTCTTGATTTTTGACGAGGCTACCTCCTCTTTGGACTCCCTTTCGGAAAATATGATTCAAGAGGCGATCGATCCGCTCATCACATCGCGCACCAGTATCCTCATTGCGCATCGTCTTTCTACAGTACTGGCAGCAGATGAAATTCTGGTTTTGAAGGAGGGGCAAATTGTTGAACGTGGTGTACATGATGATCTAGTTGAATCCGGGGGGCTCTATGCAGAGTTGTATGAAACGCAGTTCCGTCGGGCACTTGACCAGGCTAATGATGATTGATCAAGGCAACCGAGGGCCACTCCGCCTGAAGGCGCTTTCTACGGTCACGTTTTACATAAACGGCTTATATACTGGGCTTTACGAGCCCCTACAATATAACATAGCACCCTCCTGATGGTCTATTCTAATAAAACAAGCTCAACAATACCCAATATACGAACTGTTATATCAGGCAAAGCAATTCCGGCAATATTAGTAACTCCAAAAGCTTAGTTACCACGTATCCGGAAGCAGCTTCTATGCGTGAGAGAGCTCCGGAAAATACAGCTTTTGCTTCTGAACACTTTCAAGTTGCGCGCCTATGTAGAAGAAACGGTAATCCTCTCCGCCGTTGTATTGCTCGCAAACGCACATTCCCATATCTTCCCGATGAGGAACAAAGCCAAGTCTGCACTTATCATAATTTCCTTCCATTCGCTGCAGCACATCTGCAAGCGCAACTTTCTCTTTGCAGATGATACTCCGGATAATTATACTGTTTTCTTCGGAGTTCATAACAATGAAACAGTCCATATCCTTAGAGTAAAACAAATTGCTCCTATCTGCTGTGTAAAACATCTGTAGTCCATATCTATTGATCTGATCAAAAGAAGAATTTACTGCACTGAAGAGAACAGCATCCATGTATTTCGCCTTCATATCGTTATCCGAGGCATTCACGGGAAGAAAAATGTCGCCTGTCTTGTTTTTGGGGAAAAACTCAGGCTTTACAGAATAACGGTACTGCACTCCTTCGGCAAATCCCATTTTGCGATAGAAGCCTACCGCTTTCAGATTGCCGAACAAGTAAATACCATCGCATATGTTTTCAAATTCACTGACGACATACTTTATCAGTTTTTCGGCAAGTCCCTGACCCCGATATTCCTCGTCCGTCATAACGGTTCCAAGTTGTATGTAATTCTTCTCAACGCCGTTTTCCATGAAACACATCCGGTTGGCGGATACGTTAGATATGATTTTCCCATCCTTCAAAAGAGAGTAGGGAATATAGTCTCCCTTAAAATACCCGCCCTTCACCCAACCCTCAAAATCAAAACCGAAGGTTTTCCTTGTCAGTTCATTCAATAAACAGCGTAGCTCATCATCGAGCATATAGTCACTTTTTAAATCCATATCATACCACCTGCTTGGAATAGCAACAATGCTCCGATTGCCTTAAGCACAGTTCTTTCTTCTGTCATGAAATATCTCTTTCGCTTCATTACTCGGTTGTTAAAGAGCAATCCTATAAGCATCTGCCACTTCGTTCTCAAATAGAAAGCTTCTCTCAAGCACTCCACCGTTTTTTACGATTGTCTTCACGGAAGGTATATTATTTCTCTGGATTCTTCAAAAATTACTCTCCCAGCTTCGTCACCTTTTTTATACATTTTTAATCTCCAGAAAGCAAAAAAGAGACATCACTGTCACCATTTTTTATTATGTGATAACCGTGTCTCCTTGTCAACAATATTCCGTTGGATTAACGCTCCTTAATTCTACAGCAATCCGGCTTAGTGGAACTTGCTATTTTTTTCTCATCTTTTCTCCATTTAAACATTATTCCAAGACTGTACCACCCAAGGAACAAATATACCGGCAGGATGATATATAAGCTGATATCGGCATAACCCTGCAAAGTTGTAAAGCAGTAAGGCAAAGCACAAATATTGATAAAGAAATGCATGATAATCGGCAACCATAGATTATTGGTTTTCTTATAAATCATTCCGAAATACAGGCCCATCGCTGTCGTCCAAACTACTTTTGTAGCAATGACTAATATCGGTTGCCCCAAAACTCCAAAAATATGTCCCAAACCAAATACACAAGACGATATAATGATTGCGATCGTCGTTCCATTTTTCTTCTTTGCACATACTTTTTCTATCAGATTAAGCATCAGCCCTCTGACATACAACTCTTCTATGATAGCAACGCCTATGTAATAGATGATACCTTCAATCACAACCTTTAATACCGTAGGATTCTGATCAAACGGATAAAGTCCGATGCAAAAAGCAATCCCAGTAATCACACCTACAAGAACTCCTGGCAATGCGTACTTTTTTAATCCTTCACGAAAGCCTGTGATTCGAAATCCCAAATTCCATTCCGGTATCAGAAATCTAAAAAATATGGTTGCTATAATACCCATATTAATAAAATTAGCCATCAGCGACCAATAAATCGGCTCAATATCTAAAATCTCCACATTCATAAACAATGTGCATGGGATCCCCGATATATCCATAAATGCCAATAACACTGTAAGCAGTGCTGCAAGCCATAAACTCTTCATCATTATATTACCTCCCTTATCGTCTTTTCTTCCTCATCTTATTGACCTAAAGGTCAATAAGCATCCCTCGCTCTAAAGAGCTCGGTCAATTCCGATTTATCGTTGACAACAGTTCCACTGTCTCAACTTAAGCTTGAGACATCAACTTTACTATCTCCACATGGCACGAGACACAACTATGAATGTCGGTCGTTCTCGGAAATATATCCACTACATGGCAGTTCTCGGAAACATATCTAGCGGATTTAAGGCCAGTGATAAACTGGGATTTATCGTTTCCTATATGTGAATACAATCCCAATTACGGAGCCAATAAAAGCAAACGGTGCAAATCTTACAAATATAAATTCAAAACCGTGTAATAGAGTACCTGCAATCGCTAACTCCGGATCATTAAAATCCCACGCCAAATATTCACTATTTATGGTTGCAAGAGCTATAAATACTACTATGATAATCGCGCATACTGAAATAAGCAGATAGCGAATTGTTCGGACCTTCATCTCACTAATTTTAGCAAGTTGAAGATTGATAACCTCAAGTTTTTCAGAAATACTATTTAAATTCCCTTTGTTCAGACATTCTACTTGTACGGTTTCTCCGAGCAAAGTACTTACCGAAGTATCCAGTTCCTCCGCTAACGAGACAAGCATACCCGAATCAGGAACAGATAATCCTTTTTCCCATTTTGATATTGTTTGTCTTACTACATTTAACTTTACAGCCAGCTCTTCCTGTGAAAGTCCTTTTGCTTTTCGCAGATTTCTAATATTATCTTTTAACATGACTTGCGCCTCCTTTGTTTGATATAACCATCTAATATCAAATCATCCGTTGCTGCAAGCAATGCAATTTAACATTGGCCATTATCACACCAAATTCAGGATTAATAATTATTTTCCCATAATACATTTGTCATTCTAACACCTTTGCCCTGCAAACCACATCATTATGAACATCCTCAAATCCAAGGCGTTTCCTGTCTGTAGTTTTGCAGATGTCGCCTGGTTAATTATACCACATTACGTCATTTTGTAGGTTCTTCTGCAAAAACTTATGACTTTTCCACAGTTCTTCTTCAAATTCCAAGCAGTTGCCGTTTTTTTACGTACCGACGCACCAAGTCCAATGGACTGCTCCGGTACACCAGGAAAGGATACTGTCTTGAATGCGCCGACCATCTTTTGTACATAGAGTGCCTCATTTCATGCTTGGCATATCAGCCTTGGCTGACTGCTCCTCCAAATACTCTCTTTGCGAGAAGCCTAACATTCCGGCAATCATAGCGACTGGGAACATACGGATTTCACGGTTGAGCTTAGTCACGCTGTCGTTGTAAATCAGACGGCTGGTACGCACCATGTTTTCAAAGGTTTGCACTGCATCCATTGTTTTGATATAATTCTGGTTTGCCTTTAATTCGGGATATTGTTCCGATACCATGGCAATCCTGCCCAAGGCCTCGGAAATAACTCCTTCTTGTCTAAGCACATCATTCGGTGTAGATTTTGCCGTAATCACGCTTCTTCTTGATTTAATTGTCTCAATCAGCGTTTCGCTTTCGTGCTTTGCATAACCCTTTGTCAAATCCAAAAGAGCCGTCAGAGCATCGAAGCGACTTGATAGCTGCACTCCGATCTGGCTCATGGCATTGCTGATATTCTCATCAAGTACAACTAGTCTGCGCTGCGTGGAGATTGCCCATAGAACAATGACCACAGCAATTGCGATGATTGCGATGAAAGTTGGCAGCATAGTAAAACCTCCTTGTTCATTTAAAATGGACAGACAGACCACTATATTGTCTGTCTGCCCACTTTGCAGCTTGTATGTCTAACGGGCAAATGAAACTCTTTGCCTGCCGTTGGTATATAAGGGTATTACTCCAATGAGATGCTCTCAATCATGTCAGTCAGGTTAGCCTCAAGCGAGGTGTTTGCCCCAGTGTCATAAGTAAAGATAAGCTGCTGTTCACAGTCCTGACCTTCTATTGAAAAGAACAAAGTAAGGTGACAAACGGTTTTGTTTTTGCCGCTTGTAGCGCCGTCACCCGTGAACTTGAAGGATACTGCGTCCACTCCCGCAATAGTAACAGGGTTATCAAAGGCCAGCACTTTGATGTTGGAATACGTATCCACCATCAGGTCAACCATATAGTCCTCGGTAATACTCTCGATTCTTACATCCGGTTCTATCGTTGGTGTTACGACAATGCTGGCATTTGTGCCCTCAGCCACAGCGTAGCCGTCTTTGTCATAAAATTCGCCAAAATCGCTGGGAACAAGCAGAGTGGTAAAATTTGCTTCCTTGCTGACAAGTGTGATGTCAGAAGCGGCAGGCGCCGATGCTTCGGGAGCAGGTGCTGTAGTCCCCTCGTCTCCGCCGCAGGCTGCAAGGCTCAGTGTCATAACAATTGCAACCATAAGTACCAGTAATTTTTTCATTTCAAATCCTCCTTTTTATGTTGGGTCGTATAGGACCATTGCCTGTATTCAATCTATCAAAAAATAAAAATAAAAACCGTCCTCTGCATGAAACATGATTTTTTCTGCATGAAACATAGTGTTGAATTAGGTCAAGGATGGCTGGCTTACCTTTTAGGCCACTACTTGAAAGATAATTGTTCTTGTATACTTATGGTTGCAGGGTTAAGAATTCCCCAACCGCTATCAGTATCGAAGCCCGGCTCTCCTATATCCTCAGCTGAAGCATAAAGAATTTGCCGAAGCTTGGCCGGAGTCAGGTCGGGATTTTGCTCAAGAAGCTTTGCCGCCGCAGCAGTCACATAAGCAGTGGAATAGGATGTGCCAAAGGCTCGAATCTTCTTTGCGCGTATAGATACTACCCGAAGATTGCTGCCAGGGGCTAAAATATCTATCGTGTTACCTCGCTGAGAAAACGGGGAAACCTCTCCGTCCGAATTGGCGGAACCGACGCAGAGCACAGTATCATATGCGCCGGGGTAGTAGATATCCTGGGGACGATAAAGGTTGGAGTTACCTGCCGAGGATATGACCAGAACACCTTTTTCTTCTGCATAGGCTGCTGCGTTGCGAAGAGATAAAGAATCACTTGTTGAACCTGAGCTGATATTTATGATGTCGCAATCATATATGTCAACCGCATCATAAATCGCCTGTGCCACCATGGATGTATCTCCTTTGATGGTTTTACCCATTTCATCCTTTGTAGCATATACAAGTGGCACCAAAACAGCATTTGGGCAGATGCCTTCTGTGTCAGCTTTATCGGAGCCGACAAGGATACCTGCGATAGCTGTGCCATGTCCGATTCTATCTTCAATTCCGTCTTTCGGTCGTATGTAGTTATAGCCCTCAATAATACGCGAAGAGTCGATGGCAACGGCTGATATACCGGTGTCTATGACTGCAATGCGGACAGGGTCGGGCGTACGCTGAGCAAACACTGCTGTAGAGATGGATAACGCTGTCATTAGACTGATAACAATTAAAATTCGCTTCATTGTTTTCTCCTTGCCATACGACCCGAAGGGACAGAATACTGTCCTTTCAGGTCATTGGCTTTTACTGGTTTATGCCTTTCATTTCATTTTAATATCACTCTGAAGTTAAGGTCCCAGTGGCTCTGACGGTAATGTTCCGGCGGGAATCGCAAGCTGTTCTGACCTTATATAGTCATAGGAGCAAAGTTTCAGCGAAAATGCTTCATAGGTGTTGCCTGTGCTATCCGTCGACAATAAACTATCCTCATCAACAATGGGTCTTACGCTGCAATTAGTTATGGTGTACTCAATGGTTCCCTCGCTTCTCATAGCGCCGATCATAGTCAAACCCGGGCCGACGGTACAGTTTTTCACTGTCACTGTATAAGATAAAGGAGAAGAACCAATAATGCCACAGACTTTATAGCCGCCATCCAGCTTAACCGTCCCAGTGTCTGCCACTTTACAGCCGTCAATGATGACAGCTTTGCTTACACCCCCTACAATACCACCAATTGTGCTTTCGGAGTTTACTGATTTTCCTATAGAAACGTTGCCCCTGTTGGTACAATTAATAATGGTTGGAATAGGGTCTGTTCCGGTTATTTTGCCTACAATACCACCTAATGTGCCATTAGCCCAGCTTGACACCACATCTCCACTATTGATACAGCCGCTTACCGTACCTGTAATCATACTGCCGACAATACCGCCGCCATCGGCGCCAGACGTAATTGTTATTATACCGGAGTTTGTGCAGTTGCTTACTGTACCATTTTTCATATCGGCTACAATACCAGCGGCTGAGTGGGTATCACTTATCGTTATTGCGCCTGAGTTTACGCAGTTGTTTACCGTGCCGTTTGTCATAATACCCACAATGCCGCCTACTAAGTCTCTGTTGCGTAACAAGCTGCCTTCATTTTTGCAGTTTTCTACTATACCATCATCCATACTGGCTACAATGCCTCCGTATCTGAGCCAGTATACGCTTTTCTCGGTGACAGTGATACGACTGGTACAGCCTGTAACCGAGCCCCTTAAAAGCTTGCCAACCATACCGGCATACCATTTTAAATCAGGTGATGTTTTGGTGGCATGTATGCTTCCTTCCACAATAAGGTCCTTGACAGTTCCGCCATCAACACAGGCAAAGAATCCAAATATGATATTATCATATGTCAACTGCCATTGTGCAGCCATCCCGCTTATGGTATGGCCTTGGCCGTCAAAGGTTCCCCTGTATGCTCTGATTGTGGAATCGCCGGCACCTGCAGCACTCGCATTAAAACCAATAGGCGTCCAGTTTTTATACTCATCGAGTACGATATTGTTATTTAGCTTTGCATGAAGCGAAGCACTGCCTGCGTTTACAAGATCCCGGAATTTTGCCAGACCGTCCTCGTCATAGATGACCCACACATCGCTTGAATTTTCGGGGAACCACTGAGCTATATAAGTCTTGTTCCCATAGTCGCCCTTAGGTATTCTAAAGATATTAGTGCTTGTTCCTTGTTCCCTCCATCCAGCGAAATAGAAACCTGCTTTTTCAGGAACGGGCAATGTTACCGTTGCACTGGAATCATAGCTATAAGTATAAGGGCCACTGCTATCCTCCCACCATACACCACCCAGATCATACTTGATTGTGTAAGAGTTCACATCGTTCCAGTTAGCCGTAAAGGTTTTGTCTCCTGTTGTACCCGTGGAGATTACAACCTCTTTGACAGGCTCTGTTACGCCATCATAGGTCCAGCCGGTAAAGCCCTTTGCCGGAGCCCGGGGCTCAAGCAGGGTAATAGTATCTTCAACAGTATAGGTAACAGGGTTTTCGTTAATACCCGTTTCCGGAACACTGCTATAGGTAATGGCATAAGTAATGATCTCCCATTGCGCGGTAAATGTCTGAGCTTTTGTCACTGTAGCTTCTTCCGGGCTCCAGCCCTTGAACTGATAGCCTGTTCTTGTCGGATCTGAAGGCTTGATGCTGCTAAATGCAGTGCCATAGGTGACATTGTTTTTAACAACATTGTCAGTGCCGTTATTAAGTGCAAAGGTAATGGTATAGCTCTCAGGTTCCCACTTTGCATAGTAGGTTCTTGTACCTTCCCATGTCTGTGTACCGGCGATTGATGTCTGGTTTGTTCCAGTGAAGTTTTCAGCGAGATACCATCCGCTGAATATGTAGCCGGTTTTTGTGATATTCGATGCTGCAGGAAGTACCGTTTGCTGGTCATAGGTGTGAATAAGGGCTCCATAACCGGACAATGTCCCGCCGTTCAACGCCAGATCATAGTTGTATTTATTTGCCTGCCAGGAAGCAGTAAGAGTAATGTTTTCAGCAGGCATAGTGTTAATGGTATAGGGATTGCCATCCTTCAGCCAGCCCTTGAAGCTGTAGCCGGTACGAGTTGGATTTGAAGGCGGTGTTACCGTTGTATCATAGGCTTGCTCAATCGGAGCTACAGCAGTTCCGCCGTCACTGTTAAAGGTCATGGTGTAATTCCTGGCTATCCATAAAGCATTATAGGTGGTATTTCCTGCAGGCATTTTGTCAGCGGGAACGGAGTCCCAGGTCAGAGAATATCCAGCCTTGACAGCCTCCGGCACTGTTATGCCTGTATCGTAGTAAACCTGACCCTGCGTAAAGCTGTTGGAGGCACTTCCACCATTAAGCTTCCAGATGAGGTCGTACTTTTTACGTTCATAATACAGCTTGATTGCACGGCTGCCGTCTGCGGAAACGGTTGTAGTTGTCACTACTTGTCCGTTAGCCTCGCCGTTTTTGTAAACGATACCGTTTGCGACTTCCAGTACTGCATCCTTCAAATCAGCAAGGGTCAGTGAAGAATCTGCTATTCCTGTCTTGTTCTCAGTTTTGTCAGCAGTTGTGGGATAGCTGCCATTAGTTTGCATAACATAGTGCTCAACAACATAATTGCGTTCACCGGCGACCCATTTTGCATAAACGGTCAAGTTATAGGCAGGCATTATGCTGTTGAAAGGTGTCACTGTGCTGTTTTCAAGGTACCAACCACCAAAGGCGTAGCCTTCCTTTGAAGGATTAGAGGTACTGACCGTGGCACCGTGCTTCAGAGTTTTGGTTGACTCGCCGCTCAATATGCCTCCATTGGCATTAAAGGTGACGGTAAATTTACTGCGGTCGTAGTAGAGCTTAAGCACCAGAGTACCGTCAGGTGAAACTGTTCCGCTGCTAATAGTACCGCTTGCATTAGTATTTCGTGTATAGTTTGCATAACTTTTCGGTGCTGCGTTTACAATAGAGTCGGTAGTTCCGTCTAAATTATCGGTCTCATTCAAGGTATAGCCGTCATTATCGGCATTTTGCATATAGTGCTCTACCTTGTAAGGCGTATCCGCTTTTGCCAGCCATTGGGCTGTGAAGGTTGCATCTGCTGTTCCCACAGTTTCGGGCAGACTGGGCGACCAGCCGTTGAAGGTGTAGCCTGTTTTGCTTACGTCCGGCGGGGTTATTGCGGCGCCGTAGAGCTTAGTTACCTCAATGTTACCTTCTCCATTGCCGGGTATAAAGGTGCAAGTTTTATTCAGTCGTTCATAGTAGAGAGCAAAGGTGACGCTGCCTGTCGCCGGCAATGTGTGATTCAGCTTTACAACATTGTTAACCTTGCCTTCCTTATATACGATACCGTTTTCTACCGGTATGGCGCTGTCCGTCAATTCAGACAGGGTAATTACATCGTCTGTTTTACCTTTACCGGTTTCAGTTGAGTGCAATTCATAAGTGCCTTGTGTGTTCATCAGGTAATGCTGAATTGTATACGTCTTTTCGCCGGGCATCTTTTTGCCGTAAATCGTGAAATCGCTGTCAGGCATTGGGCTGCCGAAGGTATATGGAGTATTCAGCTCTTCGTCTTCATACCAGCCTGCGAAGAGGTACCCATCCCATCCAGGGGCTTCAGGTGCAGTTATACTTGCCCCGTAGCATACCTGCACGGTCACATGCGTGTCAGTTCCTATTCTGTAGGTTATGTCGAAGACATTTCGGTCATAGTACAGCTTAATAACCAGGTTGCCATCACCCTTGATTTTAGTTTCGGTTACAGACTTTCCTTCCACAGTGCCGCCTTTATATGTCAGACCGCCTGAAGGAGATGCCAGCCCGGCTAATGTAACAGAAGTATTTGTTTCACCGCTTCGCTGCTCCACACTGTCGAGCAGATAACCGCTGCCTGAGATACGCTGGATATAATGCTCAACCCTGTATGGAGTGTTCGGATCCGCTGTCCAGGCAGAAACATAAGTTGCCGCCTGGGTTAGGGTTGTGCTTTCTGCCGGAACTTGCTTTCCGTCCTGCGTAACAGTAGGCCAACCGGTGAAGCCGTTAAAGATGTAACCACCTATGGCAAGCTTAGGTGCATATATCGTTGAACCAAACCTCCTGGTATAGGTAACAGGGTTTGTGTCGGGGTTAGTCACATCCCGCAAATCTCCGTAAGTAAAGCTTACGGTATATTGGTTGCGGTCGTAATAAACATTAACCACAGTACTGCCGTCGGGTTGAATTACCTGCTGCTGCAATGGCTTTAGAGTAAAGCCATAGTATTCCTTAGCAGCGGCAGTGGTATAACTGTCCGTTGTACCCTGGCTGACCTGCGTATCTACAAGCGTATAGCCATCGTCATTAAGGTTTTGCTGATAGTGGCGCACAGTGTAACGTGTATCGGTCGCCGGAATCCACCTGGCGTACACAGTGGTGTTTACGTCAGGCATTATACCAGGGAACACATAAGGTTTTGACAGCCATCTGTCCTCATACCAGCCTCCAAATACATATCCCTTTTTGATTGGAGAAGCAGGCGGTGAAATAGCAGCGCCCTCACTTCTAAAAATCATATCAACCAGGCTGCCTCCGTTACTTTCAAACTTAATGAAACGGCCTGATGCCGGATCACTCCAACTGAGAGTTGCTTTTCGGCTGATGGGGCGAGATGTCATTGCCAAGGGAGCGCCGCGCCATGTAATGGTCATTTCAGCACTTTCAACTACACTTCCATTCTCCGGCGATACGGTTAGAGTATCAGTAGCTGTATTGTACGAGAATGAAGGATTCGAAAAAGATATGACAAAATCGGTATCATCAAAAACCTTTTCATCCTGCTCTCCATTTGTTAAATCCATAAACAACATTGCAAAAAGGTTTTCAGGCAAGGTCAGGGTCTTATCGGCATACCAGACGAATCTCGGAGTATCCTTCTGCCGGTAAGCAAAGTCGTAGACATTCTCCGCCTGTCCCGCAGACCACAGCGGCCAGCTGTTCTCGTACAGCGTCGGATTGTATGTCAGCTTGCTGCTGGAGAATAACTGGGCTTTGAATTTTATTTCCAAATATATACCGATTTCTATATACATCGCACCCGAATAGCTGCTATTCTTGCCCTCTGATTTTGACCAGCTGAGGCTGTAGTAGAAATAGCCCCACAGCTGTGCATATGCTCCTACCTCAGCGGTTATTCCAATGCTGTCCAGCTTTAGAGAGAACAGGCCGACAGCTATCTCAAGTTCAACACCGGCTCGTATTCCGATGGTACCCATGACATAGAAATCGAATTGATAATGGGCTTCCTCAAGGTCAATTGTTTCGTTTGTGCTCTTCTTGTGAAAAAGCATTAGTGAGAAGTTGTATCTTTTTGCATTGGCGTACTCGAATGTCATTCCGAGAGTGACATAGAGATTTGCGGATACTACAAAATCCGCGCCTACGCCGTATACTAGAATATGGAACGGATCTACTGAGCCGGATACAGAGAATATTTCAACCCTTAGTATTTCTATCCAACTATCTTCGACATTTTGCATCATTGCAGAGTATTTATCGGCAAGTCCGCCTCCGTTGCTTCCGGCCCATTCAATTTCTTCGCCGTTCTCATCTACCAGCTTTTCACCAAGGAATTCCTCCTTGGCCTCCATCAGATCGGTGATTTGCTTGCCGATATCCAGAATATTCTGTTCTGCACCGGTTCCACTGACATTTTTCCAGTCAAACGCTTCATCTTCTTCTCCCTCGGTATATGCCGATGCGGTGATACCAATGCCGGTAAAGGTACCTACGTCGATGTTGGCATTTAATTGATAATCATATATGTAAGGAAAAATCCACGCCCATTTCCAAATGGCGCCGCCGCTGGTGTTAACGGTCAGCAGTACCTCTTGTTCAAATATAGCCTGAAGGCGGATTACGATTTTATTACCATTTCCGACATCTACCTCGACCTTAAACGTCATCGAAAGCTCTGCCCGGATACCGTATTTACCTTCGAAATGCTGGAGAACCTTGCCCGCAGCCACTGTAGCTTCCACCTTTTTCTCTGTTATCTCTGCACGGCTGCCTGCCATGAGAGCCATCTCATCGTCATTCAGAGGAGTGCCGTCATCGAGGGTGATATTGTAGCTTTGAAGATCCATGTCGCCGGAAAGCTCTTGGAAACCGTCGGTCTCCATTGCCAATGCGACCAGGTATTCGGCGGCATCGTCGACAAAGCCGCTGTCAAATGCTTGCAATTCCATGTCTGCCTCAATCTGTTGGACTTCTTCCTCAGTAAGCTCAACCTTCTCTTCCCGCTCACTGTAAATATCCATAGAAGCCAAGACAGCTTCACTATCGACCGGTGTATAGGTGATTATGTAAGTCTGCTGGTTTACTCCTGTTTGTTCGACGCTGAGAATTTCAGCATAGCTTTTCAATTCACCGCTTTCACGTTCGCCGGTATAGAAGGCGAGATAGTCGCCTGCGTCTACCGTTGTGGTTGCATCGAGTCCCATATGTGCATATGTACTGTCATAAACAAATGCAGCTACAGGAACGGTAATAGAATTGTTATTTGGATCACCGTCCGTATCTGCATCGCTCTTTACAGGCAGTATATCCGGTTTAAACAGTACTTGCTCGGGGTTGGCGGCGGTATATGTATATGTGTTGCCGCTGATACCTGTAACAGTAATATAAGAAACACTTCCGTCTGCGTCAGTGCCTGCGGTTTCATCATTTCGCAGGTCAGGCCTTGTACCGGAATAAATTGCCACAGTGTCGCCTTCCATGATGTCGGTTCCTTCATAGTCAAATGTACCGGTGGAGGTGTTTTCACTGACAGACGATTTCCCGCTGTTTGTGACCGATGCAGCGAACAGACCGTCCAAAGCAGTACCGTTCATATTACTTACACTGGAAGAGGGTAGATAGATGATACCATCGCCCAGACTAAGGTTTTGAACCGGAGCCATCTCAGTGATGAAGTTAAGTGTGCGTATAGCAGCCTGCTGTTCGATTCCATCTATTAAAAACACGGCTGTACCGGCATTTGTCAGTTCAGCCTTATATGTCTGTCCCGGGGCATAGTCAGCCGAAACGGTAAATGTTCCGCTGCCTGACACTGTATATGTCAGTTCAGCATTATTAGCGGGAATATTTTTGATGGTCAGGGCTGCTTTTAGTTCATCTTCGCTGTCTGCCCTGACTTGAAAGGTAAAACTGGTGGAAACATCAGTCTTTGTAATGTAGCTGGGAGTGTCAAGCTCTGAGACAGCATTGATATTGTCGGCCATATCCGCATAGATTGTCATATTGCGGCTTACGGTATCGGTGCTTTCAACTCCGCGGCTCATTTCTTCATCGTAGTACCAGCCCAGGAATATTCCGTTTTGCTGATAGGGAGTGGGTAGTGATGTGATTTTAGTGCCTGAAGGGTAGGTCTTGGTTTCCGGTAGTGCGACAGATGTATCAGACTCGCCGGCTCCTAATGCAAAGGTAACCTCATAGTATGTTGTATCGCCGCCGTTATTGCCGCCGTCTGAGGGTTGGCCGGGCTTTTCCTCATGTTTCTCCAGTTCTTCTTCAGTCTTTTCTTCAGGCGGGTTTACAACAGACCGCTCCTTAAAGCCTGTCACTATAAGGTGGTTGTCCGTTCGCATCATAAAGGTGGCCGCTTCCGCACGGGATGCATTACTGTCCGGGTTAAAGCTCCCGTTCGAATCGCCGGCAAGCATACCGCATGCCCAGAGCCTTAGCACCGCATCTCTGGCATAATCGGCAATACTGTCGGTATCCCTTGGCAGTGTTTTAACGGTTGCCTCGGGATAAGTGAAGTTGTAAGCATCTAGGAAAGCGAACAGTGAATACCGCCATCTGCTGACGGCTCACCATATCATCGGGGTTGAATTTCCCGCCTCCGACTCCTGTAGTAATTCCCATTTCAAACGCCCATGCAACATAGGGTGCGTAGTAGGCCTCTGGACTGACATCACTGAATTCTGGCGCATCAGTATGCTCTGAAACATCCACACCGGCTAAGCGCCCCAGGACCGTTACAAACATTCCACGGGTCATGGAACCGTTCGGTTCGAAGGATGTTGCGCTGGTGCCAGAGAAGAGCCCGTTCTCATAGGCATATTGAACGGCGCTGTAAAACCAATCCGTTTCCTTTACGTCCGTAAAGGGAGCTGTATTTGATGGCGGCACAGCATCTCTGCCATCATCCAGTTCAGCAAAGACTGCGGCAGGCACCATGGTAATTACCATGCACAGCGCAAGAAAAATACTCAGTAGCTTTTTGTTCATATTCGTGTTCCTCCTTAGAGATAACGATTAAAGTCGTTTTATTGCTGCAATTACGAAAATGGAACTACACGATTTAAATCTATCAAAACTCCACGCAAAAAAACTATCATCTGCATGAAACATGATTATTTCTGCATGAAACATAATTTTGAGTATTAAATCTTATGTAAACTGGAACTTTACGGCTGAAAGACCATTGTTAAGCTAAAGCCCTTCACATGGCTAATATGCAACATGGCATATTGCAATAAAAAAAATCTCACAAAAAAAGATTTGTGAGATTTTTAATTATGTTGGGTTTATCACTGTCTACAGATCTTGAGCAACTAGATAGGCTTCATGGGTCGCATCGATGAAATTTCTTGCTTTGATACAATCCCCTATCCTATATATTTCATCCACATGGTTTTCAAACTGATGATACAATGAATAATTTATATAATTAATCTTTTGCGGGGAGATAGTAACAATGATTTCAAGCATTGAGTTTATAAAGAGAGCAAATAGATAGCCAGTCGTGATGAATTCATAATCTATTGGTTTGCCAAACGGAAGTTGAATTGCTCTTGAAGATACTCAGTTCGTCCGGCAAGACATTGCATGGAAGGTAAAGCACCTTCACACCTGCTTCAATTGCCGCCGCCAAAGCTGTACCAAACTCCGGGTGTGTTTTCACATTGGGCAGTACTTTCCGGACACCAGGCATAGCGATGACGAATGCGATATAGCACTCATATCCTTTTCCTGCCGCCTTAGCAAGCTCGTTCAAATGCCTTACCCCGCGCTCGGTCGGTGCGTCAGGAAAATATCCGATGCCATCTATTTCCAACGTGCAACCTTTGACCTCAATAAAAATCTTTCGGTAGGCACACTCCAGATAGAAATCCACGCGGGACTTCCCATAAGTGTATTCTGGTTTGAGCAAGGTGATGTTATTAAATAGTGACGGTGATTTGTCCAACCATTCCTTCACTACCTGATTTGGTGCCTGACTGTCAATGTTGACCCAGCCAAGTCCGTCCTTGTACACAGTTACCAGATCGTACTGCGTTTTCCTTGCGGGATTATCTGTTTTCACAAGCATGACATCGCTGCCGGGCAAAAGCAGTTCTTTGCAGCGCCCAGTGTTCTTTACATGCACTGTTTCAACCTCGCCATCAAGCTCGACATTCGCTACAAAGCGATTCATGCGCTCTATGAATTTGGCATGTGTTACATTTTGATACTTCATGTCTGTTTCACAAAATTATTGACTATCATATTCCACTCCCCGAACATTTCGCCGCGAGATTATCCAAGTTAGATTTTACTGATATTTTGGCGACTATGCAAACTAAAATCAAAATTCGTATTCATAAATCTGTCATGGACAGGGGTTAGGTTTGCCAAAAACAAGCATTGTTCCGGGCCGGAGGTGCTAACCCGGCAATAAGGTGGCAACTCTGAGCTTTTTATTCTCTTTGGGTATTACGGGTATAATCCTTGCATTTTTCATTTTCCTTCATCATTTATGTGAAATGAGAAACCTAATAATATTCTACCAAAAAGAAAAGACGTCAGGGCAATCGGGCGGTCAGCGCCAAGCCTTAACCTTGCTTATGGCTACGCTGAAAAAACCGAAACTATTGCTTCTTGATGAGCATACCGCAGCCCTTGATCCGAAAACCGCAAAAAAGGTTCTTGATATTACCGAAGAAATCGTAGCCAAAAACAAGCTGTTCCTGCTCCAAGGTCTTTCATTAATTCTTTTAAGTGATTAACCTGCCATATCCTCTCATCTTCCATTAATGCTACAACATTATCTTTGCCCTTGTTTATAAGCTTTATTCCAGAAACTACATACATTGCTGTTCCTTCAGAATGAGTCGGAACATGGCAAGTAGCTAAACAATGTGAAGTAGCCCTCACTATTTGAGAATACGGTTTATCGTCTTTCTCCATGCTTTTGGGAGTTCTACACTTTATCACCGTTCATTTTACGCTGAAAAGCGATTACCGCAAGCACAAAAACAACAAGCATGTAAACCAATACAATGCTGAAATGCGGCATCATTTGGGCAAAATCACCGCTCAAGGTTGCCTTAATTGCCTGCACGCCATGATAAAACGGTAAGATGTCAGCCGTTTTTTTGAAGGCACCGCCGATTAAATCAAGTGGAATGAATACCCCTGACAACCATCCCGCTACATTTGTCAGCAATGCACCGCAGATGCCGCCAACCGCCTTTTCGTTCATCAAACTGCCGAACAACAAGCCAAAACCCACAAACAAAAGCGAGGTCAGTGCGGTCATGAGAATCGCAGGCAGGAGATTGACGGTAAGTTCAAGCCCCGCAATACAGGAAGCAAACAACGTGATTGCGGCTTGCGCCAATGCCATGACGAACAATGGTAAAGTGTAGCCCAATATGAAATCCAAAGAAGTCATGGGTGAGGCGAACAAGCGCATTAAGAACGATGAGGTACGGTCTTTTGACAACAGCATTCCCGAAAACAATGCCATAAAGGCGGTTCCAAACATCGCCAATCCGGGTGCCAGGTTTTCAATCGCGAACATCGTGTTATTTGCTTCGGCGGGGATGCTGGCATTGATGACGGACAGCAGAACCAAGAGTATCAGCGGAAATCCCAATCCGAAAAAAAGGTTTGTGGGGTCGCGTAAAATCTCTTTTGTGTTACGTTTAGCAAACAGAACAATTCTCATACAGCACCTCCGGAAAGCATAACAAAAGCATCCTCCAGCCTACTTGTGCCGGTCTGTCCGGTCAATTCCTCTACCGAACCAATCGCCGTCAATTTGCCTTTTGACATGATGCCCACTCGGTCGGACAAGGCTTCCACTTCTTCAAGATAATGTGTTGTGAGGATGATTGTCACCTTTCCTTTTAGTGACTTAATGGATGCCCAAAGTTCGCGGCGGGCAAGCACGTCAAGTCCCAAAGTAGGCTCGTCAAGAAACAGAATTTTTGGATTTGAAATCAAAGCCATTGCAATGGAAAGCCGCCTCTGCATACCGCCCGATAACTGCTTTGATTTTTTGTTTCGTACATCGTCAAGCCCGAACTGCGTCGCCATTTTATCTGCGCTTATCTTTGCGGTTTTGCTATCCTGACCATAAATACCCGCTATAAGCTCCAAGTTTTCGATGACTGATAAATTGGCTGCTACGGCTGTTTCCTGTGGCGATATATTGATTTTCGCTTTGACGGCCTGCTGGTGTTCCGTCACGTTATCACCGAGCAGAACCGCATCACCGCCCGTTGGCTGAATCAAACAGGACAACATTTTGATCGTTGTGGTTTTCCCCGCACCATTGACACCCAAAAGAGAAAACAATTCACCTTGCTCGATCGTCAGATTCAAATCATCTACCGCCGTAAATCCGCCATATTTTTTGGACAGGTTTGTAATTGTGATAGCGTTCATTCTTCATCCCCCCTCTGTGGCATAGTGCCATCAAGGATTGTTGTGACAAGTTTAGTAAAAGTATTTTTAGGCGGTATCGCTATGCCTTGTTTATCATCGCCCAAGATAATCAAGGTGTCTCCGGGATTGATATCAAATATATCTCGGGCTTCTTTTGGGATAACAATCTGCCCTTTTTCACCTACTTTGACCGTCCAAGCGTATTTGCCTTTAGGCTTATTCATTATGGAGCCCTCCATTCATATGGTACGATAAGTATGATTAGTATGATTTGTATTACTAGTATACATTGTGCGACTCATTTTGTCAATCGCATCTACATATTTCTTTAGAAAACTTTTAATCATGGGGATTATCATCCAAGGTTGTCAAGGTATTTTGCTCGCCAATCGGCGGGCTGTTTTTTTGCCGTAATGAAACATCCGCTCCCCAAGTTGTTGGGATTATTTTCAATCACCTTTTTGTAGCTTTTTAAGTTCTTCATCAACAATCTTGTTATCCAGACGTTCAAATAGAATTTGGGGTTCGGGAATAATAAATCCCT